>Ga0172378_10000041_pt1 | contig 86480 bp, 78 predicted proteins | sample GrowelOW332metaG_FD_119755 | JGI IMG/M metagenome (GOLD analysis project Ga0172378, IMG submission 119755) | Groundwater microbial communities from an aquifer near a municipal landfill in Southern Ontario, Canada - Pumphouse #3_1 metaG | ecosystem: Environmental > Aquatic > Deep subsurface >... | reverse complement strand
CGTTCCGCCCATTTCTGGATTTCGAACGCCTGCGTTTCCTTTGCCACCTGCTTGATGATCTGTACGTCGGCCGGATCGAGCTTCTTCATCACAGACTCGGAAGCGAGCAGGATCTCAGGAACACGGGTATGACCGTCGAGCAAGAAGTACGGAGCGGCCTCATAGTCCCCCATCGATTCGTAGGTCGGCCAGTTGTTCTCCGCACCGTCGATCGTTCCCTGGGTGATCGCCGAATACACATCGTTGGGTCCGATACCGGTAACACCGTTGGCTCCGAGCAGCTCGACCATCCGGACCATCATCTGGTTGTTCTGCATACGGATCTTCAAGCCTGCCATGTCGGCCAGACTCTTGACAGGCTTCTTCGTATAGAAGTTTCTCGAACCCGCGTCATAGTAGGCGAGACCGACCAAGCCGGAGCCGGAGGTCTGGATATCGGCAAGCAGCCCTTGTCCGATTTCACCGTTGAGAACCTTCCACATGTGTTCGCCGTCACGGTACAGATACGGCATCTGCAACGCATTGATCTTCGGCACATAGGAAGCGACCGGGGAAGCGGAAACACGGGCGAAAGCGAGATCTCCGATCTGCAACGCTTCGATGGCGCCGGTCTCCTGCCCGTACAGCGTACCGCCGGAATAGACCTCGACCTTGATTCTGCCGTTCGTCCGCTCCTCGACCAGACGGGCGAATTCTCGGTCGGCCAGCGTGGTCGGATACCCTTCGGCATGGACTTCTGACAACATCAGCGTCGTCGTTTTCTGCGACGCTTCGGAACCTCCCTGGGCGAACGCCGTGCCGAGCACGGTCGCCAGGACCAATAGGACGATAAGAGCTTTCTTCATGCATACCTCCATCTCCACCGTAGTCGAAAGATACGAAAACAGGCGGATGTACAAACTGTACGCAGTATGGAGCGATATCAACAGGAAAGAAATCCAGAGATTTTTTAGATGGGATATTTTTTTTTCAAAATCATCCTTTTCTTGTAAAGAAAAAGCTAAGAAATCAAAAGCCACCTATCGGACTCATTCTTTTACCAACGGCATGTTGTCCCCGCGATACTCTGTCGGAGTACAGCCAAAACACTGACGGAACACCCGAGCGAAATAGTTGGAATCGGAGAACCCGATCGCATCCGAGGTCTCCTGGACAGTATGCCCGAAGCGGAGCATCTCCTGGGCGCGTTTCATTTTTACATCGGTCAGATATTCGCTGAACGTCATTCCGTTGTATTCTTTGAACAAACGACAGAAATACGCCCCGGTGATCCCCATCGACTCCGCTATCCTTTCCTGGGAAGGATTCTCCATATAGTGGGAATCGAGATAGAGCCGCAACATGGAAAACGTCCTTGCATATTTGTCCTGGTGGTCCTGACGGATCGCTTTCGTCGCTTCGTCGATATAGTCCATCAGATAGTTCTCCACTTCCATCATCGTTCCCGCCTCCGGCTTCGGGCGATGGAACAGCGGTATCCTACTTTCGATGTCATGATGGACCGCCGACGCCATCTCATACAGCTCGCGCATCCCTTCACGCTGATCCCCCACCGCATCCTTGATGCCGTCGATCATTTCATGGAGGATCTGGCGCGCGTTCTCAGCAGAGCCTGCCGCTATCGCAGCCACGAGGTCACCGTACTGTTTCTGTAGCAGCGCCCTATCGAAGGCCTGCGAGACTGCATGGAACCTGAACGCCGTCATCTGGCGGGAGGAATGCACCGCGTCGGTGTGGCAGACCGACGCGGTATGGATGGATCGAGGGATATCGAGCAAGGTGTCGAACACACGACCGACACCGATGCGGCAATCCTTCCATCTCGGCTGGGAAAAGAAATCGGCGGCTTGTAGATCATCCACAGAAAACATCAGGACCGTCGTCCGGTCAGGAGAAGGGAAATAACAGATCCGGCAGGCTGCGAACCTTTCCTCGGCACACGTCACGCAAAGAATATCCGCAATGTCCATGCCGCTCAGGACCAACGCGACGCCCCGCGTTCCATGGATTCCGAACGTATCGAGACAGGCCTCGATGGAAGATTCCGAAAGAAGTCCGTATTTGAGTGAAGCGAAGAACTCCCGTGTGAACTGGTTCGCACGGTTCGGACCAGTTTCCTCGCTGCCACGGAATTTCGCCATCAGAGAATCCATCCGATCCACGAACGTATCGTAGTCGACCGGTTTGACCAAATAGTCGGATGCTCCGATGCGCAACGCCTCCTGCGCATAGTCGAACGAACTCCAGGCCGTGATGAACAGAATCAGGGAATCAGGGAGCGACTCCTTGATCCGCTTGGCGCACTCAAGTCCGTCAAGCAATGGCATCTGTATATCTAGAATACAGATATCAGGATGATATTCACAGGCCATCTCGACCGCGACCTTTCCGTTCGGAGCTTTCAGGCAGCGGCATGTCGGATCATATTTCCTCAAGAACAATTCCAATACATCGCGCTCAAGATATTCATCGTCGGCGATCAGAACTTTCAGGCCCATCGCTCCCTCCTGGCCGGGAAAAGCAGGACGGCTCTGGTTCCTCCGGATTGCGAAGCCCGCTCCACCGTCACTGTCGCCTGACTCTCGAAATACACCTGCAACCGTTCATAGACATTTTCAATGCCGATGTGGACTCTTCCTCCATCATCCTTCTTCCTACCTGACGGATCGATTCCGATCCCGTCATCCTGCACAACCACCGCGACACGCTGCCAGGAGTCCCGCAGGACAGTTACGCGCACGATTCCTCCGTCCTCCGTCGGTTCCAACCCATGGACGACGGCGTTCTCAACGAACGGCTGGATGACGACAGGGGGGATGAACAGCTCGGACAAATTCGGGTCGCATTCGATCACGAACCGTAGTCGTCCGCCGAAACGCTGTTGCTGGATCACCAGATACAGACGACAGAACTCAAGTTCCTCCTTGATCATCACTTCATTCTGGAAATCCAGCGTATACCGATAGAAGGAAGCTATGGTATTCGTCAGAAGGACCGACTTCTCCGCATTCTCCAGAAACGCTGTATGGGAAAGCGTGTTGAGGACATTGAACAGAAAATGCGGATTGATCTGCGCCTGAAGCGCCTGATAATGCGCTCTGCTGAGGTTCCGGGCCATCTCGCTATTCTTCAGATTCTCTTCGTACAGTTCTCGAGCGAGTTCATCGCGCTCCTTGATCGACCGCTTCATCTGGTTGAGGCTTTCTTCCAGGCTCGCCAGCTCGCGCGGCCCTTCGGCGGGAAGCTCCGGGATATCGTAGTTGCCCAGCGTCAGCTGCGTCGCGGCATTCGCCATGGATTGGATCGGCTTGGACATGTATCCGGAGAAGAACACAAGGAACAGAATGACCAGCAGGAACAGCACGATGGTGCTGATAACGACGCCGCTTCCCAGTTTCGTCAGATACACCCACGTCGCATGAGCCGCTGACGTATCGTTCGCTATGGCGTAGGAAAGATAATCCGAGGAGCTGTATTCGTTCAGATAATCGAATATCTTGAGCAGACGATAGTATTCCACATAGTCCGTCTCCTTGACTCTGAAACTCCGTTTTTCCAGATACTCGAGACCGTTGAGGATCGCCCGATGGGTGAAATACGCCTCGCCGTCCTCCATTGCCGGTTCTCCGATGGATTTGAGGACAAGCCGGGATCTCACGAGCCCGCCGCGCAGTTGCGCAGCCTCCATCAGACTGGATGAAGGACCGTCGGTCAGGCTGTCGAAATACGAGGAAAAGGATAGACGGCAAGATTCGATCTCCTTGGTCAACGCATTGAGATTCATGTAGCGATTGATCCGCGCCTGCATCTTGCTGGTCGTGGAGAACAAAGAGAGGAAGGAAACAAGCACCAGTAGCGTGAACAGCAAGAGAATGGACAGGAACGATCCTGTCAAAACGAATCTGAAGCTGAAATTCCTTTTCCCCATGCTGGAGAGAATATCACGTGAAAAACAAGCTAGCAATTCATTAGCATCGTCGCCCAAAGCACCGAAAGTTATGCAAAACGACGAAAATATCACGAACCATTATCTTTTCTTCGTATATATTTTATTATTTAACAACAACTTAACACCATCATAACTTTATTCTTGCATATTCTTTTCCATCATGTTCCGATCCGCTACGGTATCGCTAATTCATGCGCCCCTGCCCCAATGCGCCGATCGCGGCCGTCCTTTCCTTTCTCAAAAAAGGAATGCATCGCCGCCCCGGTTGCCCAGGATTCCGCATTTCGGGTACTATGGAAACACCATGAACCACTACAATCCATCCTATGCGCCGACTCTGGGGCAAGGCTTCCGGGCGGGAGTCCCTATCGGAGTCGGGTATTTCCCCACCGCCATGGCGTTCGGGCTGGTATGCCGTGACATCGGCCTGAGCCTCGCGCAGGCAGTGACATTCTCCTTGACGAATTTCGCAGGTTCCGGCCAGTTCCTCGCCGTCAACCTCATCGCTGCGAAGGCGACCGCCGCCGCACTGTTTCTCGGAGTACTGATGATCAACCTCAGATACATGTTCATGGGGGCGGCGATCGCAGGAAGGCTCGCCGAAGATGCCATCGGCGGGAAACGGCTGCCGATCGCATTCGGAACCACCGACGAAGTATTCTCTGTTTCCGCATTGCGGCCGGGCAAGCTCACGTTCCCGTACATGATGGGCCTGGAGGGGATCGCATATGCAGGCTGGGTGGCGGGAACGGCAGTCGGGTTCCTTGTCGGAACGATCCTCCCCTATGCGGTGCAGCGGGCGGCGGCGGTAACGATCTATGCGATGTTCGCCTCCTTGCTTGTCCAGGAAGTGAAAACGAACCGTACAGCGATTCTGGTAGCCGGACTTTCGGCGATTCTCAACTCGCTGTTCGTCTGTATCGCAGGAATGCCTGTCGGATGGTCGTTCGTCCTGGCGATGCTGGGGGGAACGATATTCGGAGCCTGGGTGATGCCCGACTCCGATGAAGACGGCCAGGAGAAATGTGAAGAAATCCAGCCGGATGCGAAATCGGAGGCCCTTGTATGAACATCTGGCTGATGATCGTCCTGTCCGCATTCGCCACGTTCCTTCCGCGCGTGGTTCCGTACTATGCGAAATTCCTGAGGAAGCTCCCCCGCTTCGCCAGAAAATGCATGCTGGTCATGCCGGTCGCGGCGCTGGGAGCATTGCTGTTTCCAGGGACCATCGTCGATTTTTCGCCGCAGTGGTACGCAGGACTGCTGGGGGTCGCCGTGGCGGCGGCTCTTGCCTGGTGGAAAGGGACGATAGTCCTGCCCATCATCGGCAGCGTGCTGGCTACATGGTTCGCGCTGACCTGCTTCTGAGGCTCGGACGACATCCACTTGTACAAGTTCGGCCATGTCGCGTAGGATTGCATCATGTTCGACGCACACTGCCATATTCCATCACCCGCACAGATTCGGGAAATTCCGTCGGATTGGCGCGGACTCGTCTGTACGTCCCGGCAGGAGGAATGGACATCCCTGCTCATGACGGTGGAAACGTCGCTCGGCATGACAGGCGCGATCGGAGCGCTTCCATCGGGGAAAGGCTCTCCGCCGCTGCATATGATCGAACGGATGGAACGGATACTGGACCATGCGCCCTCCGTCCAGATCGGAGAGGTCGGACTCGACCGCCGGTTCCAGGATGCGGCGCCTATCGCAGCGCAGCGTGAGTTTCTCGTCGATGCCTTGGAATTGGGATATCGGAGACATCGGTCGGTCACACTCCACATAGTCGGGAATGAACGGATCCTGTTCGACATTCTCCAGGCGAAGCGAGGAAGACTACCGCTCATGATCTGGCATGGATACACTGGCAGCGTCGAAACTGCGAAACGGTTCGTTGCCACCGGAGGCATTCTCTCGTTCGGACCATCGCTGTGGAGACCGCACCTGAAACTGGCCGCACGACTGGCTGAGCTACGCGATATGCCGTTCGTCTGGGAGACCGACTGGCCGGAAGGATGGCTGCCGGAACCTTGGAGGCAGCTCCCGTACGAAGAGATGCTGTCAGCCCATGCGAGCCGACTGGCGGCCGCCATGGACACCAATGAAGAACGACTGGAGGAACGTATTGATGCAATCGGAACGCTTCTTACGAATCAGCAGACTCCTCGGTGAGGATGTCGTCGAAATTCTGCACGGAAAGTTCGTCGTCATCGTAGGACTCGGAGCTGTCGGCGGGTATGCTCTGGAAGCGTTGACTCGTAGCGGCATCGGACGACTGCGGCTTGTCGACTTCGATACGGTATCGGTGACGAACCTCAACCGACAGATATTAGCCTTGGAATCGACCATCGGACGAAAGAAAGTCGATGTCGCGAAAGAACGGGTGCTGGACATCAATCCGGAGGCGCAGGTCCAGGCGCTGGAAGCTTTCGCACATGAACAGACGTTGTCCGAAATCCTCGCGGGGGAACCGGATCTAGTGATCGACGCCATAGATTCCCTCAATCCGAAATGCGCATTGCTCCAAGGAACGTACGAACGGGGCATCCCCCTCATTTCTTCGATGGGAGCAGCGTTACGCAGGGATCCATCGTTGGTACGGACCGCGGATCTGATGGATACCTGGGGGTGTCCGCTCGCCCGGCAAGTCAGGACGAACCTCCGCAAACGAGGGGTCGGACGAGGCATCCAGGTCGTATTCTCTCCGGAACTGGTCAGGTTCGCATATCGGCCGCCGGAAGAAGAGGAGCATGCCGACTTCAACGAGCAGATCATCGACCGAGGTAGACGGCGGAACGTCCTGGGCAGCCTACCGACAGTCACCGGGATATTCGGTCTGACGCTGGCCCACCTCGCCCTCGATAATCTGGTAGGGGGAGATGCGCTTCATGGAGAAGCCGCCTGGAATCCCGTGGCGGGGACCGAGAAATGAAGAACTGCAGTTCTTCCATCGGAACAAGTCAAGGCTCAAGTTCAATGAACCCGAAACAGGCCGGGCTATGGAACTCAGGCCTGGCGGTATCGATCGGATTCCACATCAGATAGTGCGGACGGTCCAGGCCGTCTCCGCATTTGTAGAAGTTTCCTTTCAGCCGAAGTCCTCCGATATCGGAATCGGCGGGAGCAAGACCGAACCGGGCGAGCGGAAGGCTGACGGACAGAGTCCATTCGCTTCCGCAGGACATCCCTTCGAACGTAGCGGTATTGCGCAGCAGATGGAATTCGACCGGCAAGGCGGCGACCTGCTCGACGGGATAGAGCTCTCTTCCTGTCCGTCCGGTCCCCCTTCCCGCCAGCGCATAGGTAGAAGCGCTGAATTCGAAATTCACATACGCATTGCCGGAGATCGCAGGATTGAGGAGGAACACTTCGACGCAACTGTCGGTCCAGACATCGCCGTTGTGGTTCGTGCACATCCTTCTCAATTCCGGTTCAACCACATGATACAGAACATTGAGGTTCCGTCCGTCGTGCGCGACTTTCGCAAAAACCGTCACAGGATACAGCGGATCCGGTTCGAACCCCGGCCAAGGACTTTCCATGACGGGTACCATGGCGCCATCCGCCACATCTCGTCTGGGAACCCGCACGGTCCTGACGAAACGATCATCGACTGCATCCATGACAACCTCCGAAAACATATGGATCGACCGGGCGAGGACGGCCCGGAACAAACGGGTATGAGTATATAGCATCATGGTCATTGAATCGAGTCCCGCAGGCCGCTTTCTCACGGCATCCTGCGCTCGAGCTGAATCGCAGCCTTGACAACTACCCAAAACTACTATACAAATGTTAAGTATGAACGATATGCCGTCGATCTGTTCTCCAACGGGAATCCCGTTCTTCACAGAAAAGGTTCCATGCGGATTTCCCTCCCCGGGAAGCGATTGCAGGGAGGAGCCTCTGGATTTCAACGAACTGCTCGTTCCGCATCGTGCGGCGTCGTACTGCATCCGCGCAGGCGGGGACTCCATGATGGGCGCTGGAATTTTTGCCGGCGACATCCTCGTCGTGGATCGATCGATCCGTCCCGTGTTCGGCGATATCGTGGTTGCCGAATACGATGGAGGATTCACGGTCAAGCGTCTGCTCCGGCCGGACAGTCAGGACTGCAAGGCGATCCTCCATCCGGAAAATCCCGATTACGACGATATCCATGTCTCCGAGAACGCGGAGCTGACTATATTCGGCGTCGTATCCGCCGTTGTCAGACGCATCGATCGGTCATGGCCGCGAACGGGAGAAAAAGCATCCCGCAGGAGGATCTCGTGATCGGACTCTGCGACTGCAATTCCTTCTATGCATCGTGCGAACGCCTGTTCCGGCCGGATTTAAAACGGAAGCCGGTAGTCGTCCTTTCGAACAATGACGGATGCATTGTCTCCGCTACGGCCGAAGTGAAGTCTCTGGGCATCGCGAGAGGCGCTTCCTACGGTTCCGTCAAGGAAACGCTGGAGAGGAACGGCGTGGCGGTCTTCTCGTCGAACTATCCATTCTATCAGGACATCTCGGACAGAGTGATGGCGCTGCTCTCCGAATCGGTGGAAGGCGTCGCGCCATATTCCATCGACGAGGCATTTTTCACGTTCGGCGCCCTTTCGCAGACGGAAGGACAATGGCGCTCCTATGAGCAGGAGATCAGGCGGATCCACCGCCGCATCGAACGACTGTCAGGAGTCCCCGTATCCATCGGAATGGCAAGGAGCAAGACCTTGGCGAAACTGGCGAACCACATCGGCAAGGATCCGGTGCGATACGGAGGCTGTTACGTGCTAAGGCCGGAACTTGAGGAGGATCTGCTTCGGAGAATCCGACTCGAAGATGTCTGGGGCATCGGCCCCAGACGAGCGGCGCAAATGTATCGCTACGGGCTGAGGACGGCCTGGGATCTGACGGTCCGGGACGACAGATGGATAGAACGACACTTCACGGTCACGGGGTTGCAGACCGCATGGGAACTGCGAGGCCGTGAAGAAATCGACGTGGAGACGAGCCGTATGCGAACGTTGTGCAGCGGCATCACGTTCGCCGAACCGCTGACCGAATTCGAAACCGTCGCAAGGACGCTTTCCTGCCACTGCATGGCGCTGTCCGAAAAGCTCAGGAAGCGAGGCGTCCAGGCGACCGACCTGGCGGTGCATCTCTTCACGAACAGATTCAAAGCGAACCGTTACTCCGCGGTCCAGCCTCAACCGTTGGCGTTTCCGACGGCATATCCGCCGGCGCTCTATCAGGCGGCGAAACAAGCGCTACACATCATCTGGCGGGAAGGACACGAATATGCCGGCAGCCGGATATGGGTCACGGGACTTGTTCCGGCGGGACAACGACAATTCGGACTATTCGACTCCGAACATGTCCAAGCCGAGCTCGATCGGCAGGACCGCATGACGCAAGCGCTGGCTCAAATCGAGCACGACCATGGTCGTCGCGCCCTGCTGTGCGGCTCCGGGGACATGAAGCTCAAGCTCGATTTATCCAGACAGCTCCACCTGTCTCCCCGCTACACCACCAGATGGAGCGACATTCCCGTCGTCCGATAGCGGTAGCTACAGGACTTCGATGATCTCCGGCAACCACGAAGGAATCAACTGGGGACGATGCGTAGACACGCTGATCGAAGCGACTCGGACACGTAGTTCGGCGAGCACTTCGCCATCGCGCGTCACCTGCTGCAGGAACGTCATCGAGAACCGCTTGCAATCCTCTATCTCGGTCACGACCTCCAACAGATCGTCAAGAAGCCCCGGCTTCTTGTAGTCGATACTGACGGACTTGACGACGAACGCCGTATCGCGGGAAAGCAACTCGCGCTGGGAGACTTCGTCCGAAGCATCTCCGTCCCGCTCCGCCACAAGGGAACAAGCCTTGCGGAACAGCTCGGTACGGGCATGCTCCGCAAAATCGAGATATCTCCCGTGATAGACGATACCGCCGGCATCGGTATCGCTGAAATAGACGCGGACAGGAAAACGGAAAGCCATTGGTCAGACCTCCACCGGTGCGCCGGAAAAACGCAATGTCTCGACATAGTCGTCGTACGTCTGGGCTCTTCTGATCATGACGACGGAACCATCGCTTTTCAGCAGATATTCCGCAGGCCGTAGCTTGGCGTTGTAGTTGAACCCCATCGCATAACCGTGGGCCCCAGCATCATGGAGGACGAGAATATCGTTCCGCTCGATCAGAGGCAACTTCCTGTCGATCGCGAACTTGTCGTTGTTCTCGCACAACGACCCGGTCACGTCATATACATGGTCGAACGGATCGGCTTCCTTCCCCACTACGGAGATATGATGGTATGCACCGTACAACGCAGGGCGCATCAAATCCGCCATACAGGCGTCCAGACCGACGTAGTCCTTGTACTTGCGGGTGACATGCCGGACTTTCGAAACCAGGTATCCATACGGTCCGGTAACGACTCTTCCGCATTCGAAGACGATGTTCAGCGGATCGAGCCCCGCAGGAACGACAATCTGTTCATACAAGGCGCGCATCCCGGTCGAAACGGCTTTGAGATCCATGGCATCCTGATCAGGACGGTACGGGATACCGATACCGCCGCCCATGTCGATGAACTCAATCCGGACGCCGGCCTCGCGCTGAATCCTGACACACAGGGAAAACAGCATGCGCGCCGTCTCCACGATATAGGAACCATCCAGTTCGTTCGACGCGACCATCGTATGAAGACCGAAGCGCTTGCACCCTTTTTCCTTCATGATTCTGTAGCATTCGACGATCTGGTCGTCGGTCACGCCGTATTTCGCTTCGACGGGATTGCCGATGATCGCATTGCCCGTTCGTTTCGGTCCTGGATTGTAGCGAAAGCAGATCAGCTCGGGAAGTTTTTCGACGGATCGCTCCAGAGCCTCGATATGAGTGATATCGTCCAGATTGACGATGGCCCCGAGCCTCACGGCCTCGGAGAACTCTTCGTCGGGCGTATCGTTGCTCGTGAACATGATCATTTCGCCGGTGATCCCGCTGCTTTTTGCGAGCAGCAGTTCAGGCAAGGACGAACAGTCGGCGCCGAAACCTTCCTTCGCAAGCAGAGAAAGAATCGTCGGATTCGGACATGCTTTCACGGCGAAGTAGTTGCGGAAACCAGGCGCCCAGGCAAACGCGACCTTCATGTCGCGGACGGCATCCAGAATGCCCCGCTCGTCATACAGATAGAACGGCGTAGGCAGCCGATCCGCCAGTTCCCGCATATGCGCGGAACTGCAAGGGAGTTTCTTATCACTCATTTCGTATTCCTTATTTCTTCAGATTCCGGATGATGGAAGCCATCGCGGCCTCGATATCCTCCCGATGTCCGTAGGAAGAGACTCGCACATATCCTTCGCCTGCCGGGCCGAACCCGGAACCGGGAGTAACCACCACGTGGCACTTTTCCAGCAGCAGATCGAAAAACTCCCAGCTTCCCATTCCGTCCGGCGTTCGGGCCCAGATGTACGGACTGTTCACACCCCCATGGACCGTCAGCCCTATGCCGCGCAGTCCTTCACGGATGATTTTTGCGTTTCCCATGTAGTATCCGATCAAATCGCGGCACTCACGCAACCCCTGTGGGGACAGTACGGCGACGCCGCCAGCCTGCGCGATGTTCGACGCACCGTTGAAGAATGTGCACTGCCGCCTGTTCCAGAGCCGATGCAATTCATCGGGAGCGCTGTTCTCGCACATCAGATCGTGGGGCACGATCGTCCAGCCGAGCCGGACGCCGGTAAACCCGGCGAACTTGGAGAAACTGTTGATCTCGATTGCGCAACGCTTCGCTCCATCCACCTCATAGATGCTGCGGGGCAAGGAAGGATCGCTGATGTATTCGCAGTATGCGGCATCGAATATGATGACCGCGCCGCATGCGTTCGCATAGTCGACGAACGCCTTGAGCTGTTCGTGCGTCGCCACCGCTCCCGTGGGATTGTTCGGACTGCACAGATAGATCAGGTCGACTTTCCCGTCCGGCGGAATCGGGATAAAGCCGTTCTCCTCGGTGCTGGGTAGATAGACGAACCCATCGTAGCATCCTTTTTCCGGATTGAATGAACCGGTGCGCCCCCCCGCCACGTTGCTATCGACATAGACCGGATATGCAGGATCCTGGACTGCGACGACATTGTCCCGCCCGAAGATTTCCTGAATATTCCCGGCATCGGCCTTTGCCCCGTCGCTGACAAAGAACTCATCGTCAGCAAGCTCGACGCCGAACGAGCGATAGTAACCGGCCAACGCCTTGCGAAGGTCGGTGTTGCCCTGCTCGTCGCCATAGCCGGTATATGTGGCGCGATCCGCCAGCTTGTTCACCTGCCGGTGCATCGCCTCTATGATCGAAGGACAGAGGGCCTCCGTCGTATTGCCGATTCCGAGGCGAAGGATCTTCACACCGGGATTTTTCCCCTGCCATGCCGCCGTCCGCCTCGCCACTTCGGGGAACAGGTAGCCAGCGGCTATCTTTCTAAAATCTGAATTGACTGTCGCCATCGAAAAACTCCTTACGCTTTCACACTTGCAGGCAACTGCAACGCATCAAGCACTTCGTACAATGTCGTGCGGTGCTCTTCGGATTCCAACGTGCACATCGGTAGTCGGAACGTCTCGAGACACCATCCGTAACGGGCCATGGCGGTCTTGATCGGAATCGGGTTTGTCTCGATGAAGCACACCTTGAAAAAATCCTGCAACCGATCATTGATCGCCCGCGCCCCGCTCCGGTCTCCGGAAAGCGCATGATGGATCATATCGCTCATCAACGAGGGGATGAGATTGGAGGCGACGGATATGACGCCATCTCCGCCGGCTTCAATCAGATCGAGGGAAAGATTGTCGTCGCCGGAGAGGACGGAAAAACCATCCAGATTTCGCCCGATCACCTGTTTCATCTGATCCAGAGAACCGGAGGCTTCCTTGACCGCGACAATGTTCGGACATTCCTGCGCAAGACGGGTCAGCGTATCTGTCTCGAGGTTGACACCGGTGCGTCCTTTGATATTGTAGAGGATGCACGGCACGCCCACTGCATTGGCGATCGTCTTGAAATGCAGATACAGCCCCTTTTGCGTCGGCTTGTTGTAGTACGGATTCACCAACAGCACGGCATCCGCGCCATGATCCTCAGCATGCTTGGAAAGACGGACGGCCTCGCTGGTCGCATTGCTGCCGGTTCCGGCGATAACCGGAACTCTGCCTTTCGCATAGCGGACGGTCAGCTCGATGACCCGGTCATGCTCAGCATGCGACAACGTTGGACTTTCGCCTGTCGTTCCGCAGGGTACCAATCCGTCGATACCACTCGCGATCTGGTATTCGACCAACTGCTCCAGCGCCAGCTCATCCACGAATCCATCTTCCGTGAACGGTGTGATCAGCGCCGTGTAGACTCCACGAAATTGCTTCTCTTTCATTGGTATGATGCTCCTATTCGTTCATAATCGATTCAATGCGGTTCACACGGAGGGCAGCAGGTCGGCCATCATGTCGTCAAGCGAAAAGAAACCCTTCCTGCCGTCCGATACCCATGCCGCCGCTCGGACGGCACCCCGGGCGAACCCTTCCCGGCTCCTTGCGCTATGGGAAATGCATACAGTATCCACAGGACTGTCGAAGTAGACTTCGTGGACGCCCGGAAAATAACCGCCCCTGCTGGACGACACATGTATCTCGGACGACTCCCGCCTGCGGTCCAGCCGGGCGGTTTCCAAGGAAGTCTTCCCCGTCATGCGTTCCAACAGGATGTCTCCGATCATCTTCGCGGTGCCGGAAGGGCTATCGGCTTTGCCGGCATGATGGATCTCATGGACCAGAACGTCATAGTCGTCGAACCAGGCGAACAATCCAGATGCGTACTTGACCACTTCGAAAAACAGATGGACGCCGATCGAGAAATTGCCGGACCAGACGATCGAACATTCGGGATAGTCCTTGAGAGAGGAGACGACTTCCTCGAGCCGATCATACCACCCTGTCGTCCCGATCACCGCGGGAATCCCCGTCCGGGCATAGAACAGCATGTGGTCCACCGCGCAGGAAGGGACGCTGAAATCGATGACCGCGTCACAGCCACCCAACGAATCCACGGTCAACTCGACTCCGCTGACTTCAGGCGCGGATGAAACGGGATCGATGATTGCAACGACTTCATGTCCGGTCTCCTGGGCGACATTACGAATCATCCTGCCCATCCTTCCATATCCAACGACACCGATCTTCATCACTATCCTCCAGTGCCGTCTACTATAGCAGGTTGTAAATATTATGTCTACATCTTAACATTATGTTATTATAATAACAAATTATTATCAAAGATACGGTATTTCCACGGGACACCGGACATCGCCCACGAACGCAAAATACGTTCGCTTACAAAATGAACAGCAACAATACAATTCAATACACTGCAAGTAACTATCGAATAGACACAGTTTTCCGTCGCGGTAATTCCCAGGAACCGGGACAAAGAATGTGGCCGGAAAAACCTTTTCCCGGCCACGAATATCCCCCCCTGCGCCCCTGACGGAACAACATGCGTCTACAGTAACGAGCGGTATAGCGCCGCAAGATCCTCGACGCTAGTATCGCGAGGGTTGCCTGGCCGGCATGCGTCGGCATAGGCGGATTCAGCGAGGAACCGGACATCTTCTTCCTTGACGATCTGCTTCAAGTCGGCAGGAATCCCTACGTCCCGGCTGAGCGTCCGCACAGCGTCGACAGCCGCCTTGCGATACTGGTCAGGGGACATCGAATCGACATCCTCCACACCCATCGCCCGAGCGATCTCCCGATATTTCTCGCCGGTGGCGGGAGCGTTGTATTCCATCACAGTCGGCAACAGAATCGCATTCGCCACTCCATGCGGCGTATCGTACACAGCACCCAGCGGATGCGCCATGGCATGCACAGCGCCCAGTCCGACGTTCGAAAACCCCATTCCGGCGACATACTGTCCGAGCGCCATTCCCGCACGACCTTCCGGCGTGTCGGCCACAGCGCCGCGAAGCGAGCGTGCGATGATCTCGATCGCTTTGAGATGGAACATATCGCTCAGTTCCCATGCGCCCTTGGTAATGTACCCTTCGATCGCATGCGTCAGGGCATCCATTCCGGTCGCCGCAGTCAATCCCTTCGGCATGCTGCTCATCATGTCGGGGTCGATGACCGCGACCACTGGAATATCGTGAGGATCGACACAGACGAACTTGCGATTTTTCTGGACATCGGTAATGACATAGTTGATCGTTACCTCCGCCGCGGTTCCAGCGGTGGTCGGAACCGCGATCAACGGAATGCTCGGCTTTCTTGTGACGACTGCCCCCTCCAGACTCCGTACATCCCCATGTTCCGGGTTCGCGACTATGATCCCGATCGCCTTGGCGGTATCGATCGACGACCCTCCTCCGATCCCGATCAGATAGTCGGCCCCCGACTTTTTGAAAGCCTCCACGCCGCTCTGCACGTTCTCGATCGTCGGATTTGGCTTGATGTCGCTGTACAATTCGAACGGAAGCCCCGCCGAATCGAGCAGATCGGTCACTTTCGACGTGACATGGAACTTGATCAAGTCAGGGTCGGAACAGACGAACGCTTTCCTATATCCGCGGACTTTCACTTCATTGACGATTTCCTTGATGGCTCCAGCGCCATGATAGGAAGTTTCATTCAGAACGAATCTTTGCGCCATATCCTTGCTCCTTCGATGGTTCATCATCCATCGACAAAATTATTCGATAAAAAAGAATCGAATTGCAAGTTACAACTCGTTCGGTTTGTCACTTTCCTGGATGCGTGCATGATGAGAAACATCCGGCGACGGAAGTCACCGGGGGATTTGAGGAATTTCGACGGCAAGATCGGACAAGAGAGATTTCAGTCGCTCGGGAAGCGCCTCAACGAGTAGGATCGAGATATCGCGGGGGGAAAGCGGCATTCCGTCGAGCACCCACTCTACCGTCATCCGAATCGAACCATGGCAGTACAATCGGAGCAGGAAATCCACATCGTCGGACAACGCGACACCTGTCTTCCTAACGATGACATCACGGTAGAACCCGTAGATCATATCAAAGTCGTACCGGACGAGGCTGTTCGAATCCTGGGAACGGAACGCCTGGAGGAAGAAAACGTATTCCTGGCGAATGAACATGAACTTCCGTTCCAACCCTTCCTGCAACGTGCAGCTGATCCCCATCTGGTGGAACGAATCTACGACCAATCGCTCGAAATACCAATTTACCAACGCATATTTGTCACGGAAGTTGCGATAGAACGTCTGGCGCGCCAGCCCGCTGCGAGCGACGATCGCCGTAACGGGAATCCGGTCCAAAGCGGTCGTCGCCATCAATTGCTTGATCGCTTCGGCGAAACAATACTTCGCTGTTTCGGATGATTCGTTCGTCCTGCCCATGGCTGAAGCATAGCGCGACGCACAGGAAAAATCCACCCTGTCAGGCGCCTGTGGCCTGGCGCACGCCAACCGGCGGCACAAGTCAGTCCGTACCCCGCGCGACCTCCACCGCATTGAGCAGAGTATGCCAGGGCATCGTGGCGCACTTGACGCGAGCGGGCATGTTCGACACCCCTTTCAGCGCCACAGCCTCTTCGAGAGCATCGAGCTGGCGGTCGGTCAGCGGCTCTCGTTGCTCCATAGCAAGGAACAACCGGGCCAGCTCCGCCGCCTCGTCGAGCGTCCGGCCCCGGACAAGATCGAGCATGATCGAAACCGAAGCCCGAGAGATGGCGCATCCCACACCGGTGAACGAACCATCCTTGATCCGATCCCCTTCGACGGAGAGCTCCAGATCGATTTCATCGCCACAGCTAGGATTGCGCCCCGGCACGACGACGGACGGATGCTCGAGATGCCGGAGGTTGTGGCCCGACATGCTGTGCTCGCGGACGATATCGCCATACAGATCATGCAGATCCATCGAACCACCTCCCAACGCTGATAATGGCATCCGACAGTGCATCGATATCTTCCTTCGTATTCATGAACGAGAGACTTGCGCGGCAACAGAACCGGATGCCAAGAAAGTTCAGCAACGGCTGCGCACAATGATGCCCTGCCCGGATAGCCACTCCCTGCGAATCCAGAATGGTAGCTACATCGTGGGGATGGACCGAACCGACATTGAACGAAACTACGCCATGCCTGGCCACACCCTCAGTTCCGCCATACAGCGAAACACCCGGAATCGCCTGCAGCGTCCGCACCAGATACCCGGTCAGCTCCTGTTCCTGCCGCCGGATACGTGAGAAACCGACGGCGTCGACATAGTCAAGCGCCGCATGAAGGCCGACCGCAGCTTCCACGTTCGGGGTTCCCGCCTCGAATCTCAGCGGAGGATCCATATACCGTACCGTCCGTTCGGTCACTTCCTCCACGATACCGCCGCCGACGGATATCGGAGGCATGTCCTGCAACAGACAGGTCGCACCATACAGTACGCCCGCCCCGTCGGGGCCGTACAGCTTATGGCCGGAAAACGCCAGGAAGTCCGCGCCCAAAGCCTGCACGTCGATGGGAATGTGAGGAGCGCTCTGCGCGGCATCTACGACGACCACCGCACCGGCGTCATGCGAGGCGCGAACGATTTCGGCTACAGGAAACTCGATTCCGGTAACGTTGGACACCTGCGTGACCGCGACGATCTTTGTCCGATCCGTCAGCGCTTGGCGAAATTGTTCCATGTCGAACATCCCCGTCTCGTCGAGATAGACATACTTGAGAAGGGCGCCGTTCTCCTGGGCAAGCCGCTGCCAGGGAAGCAGGTTGCTGTGGTGCTCTGCGATCGAGATGATGATTTCGTCCCCTTCGCCGACATGCCGTCGTCCATAGCTCTCCGCCACCAGATTCAGCGAATCGGTCGCATTCTTCGTAAACACGACCGTATCGGAGGAAGTCGCATTGAGAAACGCCGCGACACGGCTCCTGGCAGCCTCATAGCGCGACGTGGCTTCCCCGCTGAGCTGGTACGCCCCTCGATGGGGATTCGCCACGGACTCCGTCAGATATCGTCGCACGGCATCGATGACGGGGTACGGTTTCTGCGTCGTCGCGGCATTGTCCAAGTAGACGACCGGACGACCTTCCTGCAGATGTTCCGCAAAAAAAGGAAAATCCGCTTTCGATCCTTGTATCATGCTTCCACGACCTCCCTGAGCGCGGCAAGGACGCGGGCACGACCGTCCGTGTCCGGGATCATGTCCAGCATCGTCGACATGCTCGCTTCGACGAGCAGGATACGCGCCTGCTTCTCCGTGAACCCTCTGGACATCAGATAATACAGCTTCTCCGAATTCGGACGGCCGATGCTGGTGGCATGCTCGCCGGAGACATCGTCCTCTCCGCACAAGAGTAACGGCGTGGAGACGTTCACGACCTCGTCACCGAGCACCAGAACGGATTCCTCCTCGCGGCCTTGCGACTTACTTGCGCCACGGATGAAATCGATCGTACTTTTCATTGTCTTGCGCGCCTTTCCGTTCAAGGCGCCCCTGACACGGATCAAGCCGATTGTCTCGGGCTTCGCGAATCCGATGCGATAGTTCAGATCCCTCACGGAATCGTTTCCTGCAAGATACAGTCCGTTGACAGTCGATTCGGCGCTCTTTCCTAGTAACTCCACGTTGCAGGAAGCCATCGCCTCCTGTCCGCCGATTTCAGAAAGGAGGACTTCGAACTTTCCCTCCCGGGCTACCACGGCGTCGATCGCATCGAGATGCACCGCCCTGTCGCACAATGCCTGTATCTGGATGAAGGTCAGAGAAGCCCCCTCTTCGATTTCAAACGAAACGAAGCCGCCATGACAGGGAACCACATCGTCCGCTGACGGCCTTCCGCCGAGATAGCGAAAAACGATTTTGGCGTTGCTGCCGCGCAGGGCTCTGACATGGATCCTGTCGAACAACTGTTCGCCTGCCCCCAGGTCGAAGGTCGCGGTCATCGGCGCTTCCACCGACACATCCTCCCCGATTTCGAGGACGGCCCTGTAGGAGGCCCGCTGTTCAACGAACCGAGCTGTATCATCGACCACTTCGTGCAGGTTTCCCTCAGCCGCATGGAACCGGGGAGGAACGGAGGATCGGAAGTCGACATCGGAAACATCGGACCGAATAGTCACGCCGACAGGCACATCCGCGAAAGGATCGCCGTGATACATGGCTCCTAACGACGGAATTTCAAGCGCCGACTCGTTGACCGAAAGCCAGCTCCATGTCCGGACCGGAAGCCGGTTCAACGAAGCAAGTCGTATATGCATCATATCCTCCCTACCCTATGGTACCTTCCAGCTCAAGGCTGATGAGCCTGTTCATCTCTACGGCGTATTCGAGCGGGAGTTCTTTCGTGACAGGTTCGACAAAACCGCGGACGATCATGGCCTTCGCCTCTTCTTCGCTCAAACCTCTGGTCATCAGATAATAGACCGCAGTTTCGCTGATACGTCCTATCTTCGCTTCATGGCCGATATCCGACGTATCGTTACGGACGTCCATCACAGGAATCGTATCCGCACGCGAATCGTTGTCCATCATCAGGGATTCGCAGATCACGCTGCATTTGCTGTCAGTCGCCCGAGGAGCGATCTTGACGGAACTACGGAATACGGCCTGCCCTCCGTCTCGCGATATCGACTTGGATGTCGTGGTCGATGACGTATGAGGAGCCGCATGGACGACCTTCGCCCCCGTGTCGATGATCTGCCCCTTCCCTGAGAATGAAATACCCGTGTATTCGCTTCGGGCCCCCTCTCCGACCAGCATGCTGGAAGGATAGAGCATCGTGATATGGGAACCGAACGTGCCCGAGACCCATTCGATCGTGCCGTCCTTCTCCACCCGGGCTCGCTTCGAGTTGAGGTTCATCATGTTCTTCGACCAGTTCTCGATCGTGGAATACCGAAGTTTCGCCCCTTCATGGACGAACAGTTCGACGCAACCCGCATGCAGGTTCAACCGATTGTGCCTTGGCGCCGAACAGCCTTCTATGAAATGAAGCTCGGAGCCCTCCTCGCAAATGATCAGCGTATGCTCGAACTGACCGGCGCCGGGCGCATTGAGCCGGAAATAGCTTTGCAACGGCATTCGCACCTTAACTCCCTTCGGGACATAGACGAACGACCCTCCGGACCAGACCGCGGCATGAAGGGCAAGGAAGATATGCTCGTCCATCGTCAGCAGTTTCATGAAATGGGCGCGCACGATGTCTTCGTACTCGTGCATCGCACTCTCCATGTCGGTATAGACGACATTGTTGTCCCGCATCTCCTGCTGGACGCTATGGTACACGATTTCCGAATCATACTGGGCTCCGACCCCGAACAAGCTCGTCCGTTCCGCCTGCGGAATCCCCAGACGATCGAACGTCCGACGGATATCGGGAGGAAGCTCCTTCCAGTCGTCGGTCATCTTCGCATTGGGCCGCACATAGGTGACGACTTTCGACATGTCCAGCTCCCCCAGCCACGGTCCCCATGAGGGCATCGGCATCTTCTGGAACAACGCAAGCCCCTTCAAGCGAAGGTCGAGCATCCACTGCGGATCATCCTTTTCCTTGGATATGCTTCTGACGATCTCCTCGTTCAGCCCCTGTTCCATCTGATACTCGGTCGTATCATGGTCGTACACGTCATATATGTCGCGATTGAATTCTTCGACCCGGGTCTTTTGCTTCGCCATAGTTCTTTGCCTCACGCACGTCTCAGCGTGCATCAAGAAACGCGCCGAATCCGTCGCGATTCACGGTATCGATCAAAGACCTGCTCCCGGTCTGAACGATCATGCCATCGACGAGGATATGCACGTAATCGACTTCGAGATTCTCCAGCAGTTTCGCGCTATGGGAAATCACGACCAGCGCATTGTCAGCGGTCTTGTAGCCGCGCACCCCCTGCGTCACTGTCTTTACTGCGTCGACATCGAGACCGGAGTCCGTCTCGTCCAGAATGGCGAGCTTTGGCTCAAGCGCCAGCATCTGGAGAATTTCGTTCTTTTTCTTCTCTCCGCCGGAAAATCCGACATTCAGATATCGTTTCGCATAGGATTCGTTCATCCCCAGTATCCGCATCTTTTCATCGAGGAACTTCCGAAATGCGAACGATCGGGCGGTGACCCCCGATATCGCCGTGCTCGCCGTCCGCAGAAAGTCCTCGACCGTGATCCCCTCGACTTCCTCGGGGGACTGGAACGACAGGAACAATCCCTTACGTGCCCGTTCGTCCGTCTTCGCCTCGGTGATATCTTCTCCGTCGAACACGATTTGTCCTTGGGTGACGGTGTATTCGGGATTCCCCATCACAACATGGGCCAGCGTAGATTTGCCCGCTCCGTTGGGGCCCATCAGCACATGCGTTTCACCGGTGCGCACGACAAGATCGATTCCCCGGATGATTTCCTGTCCGCTTTCCAATCCTGCATGGAGATCCTCGATCTTCAGTAACGTCTTCGCCATCTCCTACTTCCTTCCTATTCCTTCCTACGGTCGCACGACGACCTGTTGTTCTCACAAACGAAATCACAGAACGAAGGATTTTCGTCCAGCAATGCCAAGAATTCCCTGATCACCCGCAAGTCCGATTCATCGAGACCGCAAAAAAAATTGCGAAGCTTCGCATTCGCCTGATCGTGCATCCGTTCATGTTCCGCAAGAACATCCCGCCCCAACGGAGATACCCGAAGATGCTTCTCCTTTCTGTTCTGCCCCACCATGTACACCTCGACCAGTCCCTTTTCCTCCAGTTTCGACACTTGCTGCGTCGCAGCCCCCTTGGTAATGCCCAGAGCCTTGGCAAGGTCGCCCACCTTCAAGCCTTCGTTCCTGTCGATGTTCAGCAGGACATTGATCTCGGCATGGAACAACATCTGGCCAGGTCCGTAGAGCTTCGGTTTCTTTTGTTCGTCCTGTATCGTCTTCAATACGGAAAGCAGTTGCATCGTTACCGTACAATACATGGTCTCCCTCGATCGTCCATCTTTTTTCCTACTCCGATCATAGGGAAAACTGATGGGGCATGTCAATAATGTTTAGTTACTAAACTAAAAATATCGAATCATCGGCCTTGCAGGAAACACGGTCACGTCACCGTCCGGAGCCTTGCGGCATCGTCCGCCCGGATCATCGGCTGGATGTCGGGCGGCACTTCCGGAGGGGCAAGGCATCGGCTGAGGACACGTGGAGGAGGGATACATCCGAGGAGCGCTTCATCAGACATGGACACATCTGGCTTTCTGCACCGAGCACAAAAAAAGCACGATACGACCGACACAACGACCATATCGTGCTACTCATATGACGGCGGAGGGATTTGAACCCCCGACCAGTTGCGTGTAAGGCAACCGCTCTCCCACTGAGCTACACCGCCATACGGCGCTGACGCGAATCGTCGAAACGACCGCGACCGCAACCACCGGATAACTTTATACCTGTTTCGACGAGAAAAGACAAGTGCCCGGACGATTCTCCGGAGTTTTACAATTCACTTCACCTTGTTTTCGCGGCTATCCTTGAGAATGACATCGTGTGCGCCACCTTCGACGATACTTGTCGACGAGACCAACGTCAGGCGAGCCTTCCGCTGTAGTTCGGGAATCGTCAGACTCCCGCAATTGCACATCGTCGACTTGACCTTGCTCAGCGTCAGTTGGACATTGTCCTTCAACGGACCGGCATACGGAACATAAGAATCGACACCTTCGACGAAGGAAAGCTTCTCGGAACCTCCGAGGTCGTAGCGCTGCCAGTTTCTGGCGCGGGCGGAACCCTCCCCCCAGTATTCCTTCACATAGTTTCCGCCGATATTGACCTTCTCCGTCGGACTTTCGTCGAACCGGGCAAAGTACCTTCCAAGCATCAGGAAGTCGGCACCCATGGCCAATGCGAGGGTCATATGATAGTCATAGACCAGTCCACCGTCGGAACAGATCGGAACATACACACCGGTCTCCTCAAAATACTCGTCGCGAGCCTTGGCTACCTCGATCAACGCAGTAGCCTGGCCCCTCCCGATCCCCTTGGTCTCGCGGGTGATGCAGATGGAACCACCGCCGATGCCGACCTTGACGAAGTCGGCGCCGCTTTCGGCGAGGAATCGGAAGCCGTCCCTATCGACGATGTTGCCGGCGCCGACCAGAACGGAATCGCCGTATGTCCGGCGTATCCAGCCAAGCGTCCGTTTCTGCCATTCCGAAAAACCTTCGGAAGAATCGATGCACAGGACATCGGCCCCAGCCTCGACGAGCGCGGGAACCCGTTGGGAGTAGTCCCGAGTGTTGATCCCCGCGCCGACGATATACCGCTTGTGGCTGTCAAGCAACTCGTTCGGATTCTCCTTATGGCTGTCGTAGTCCTTGCGGAATACAAAATATTTCAACCGGCCGGCGTCATCGATGACAGGAAGCGCGTTCAGCTTATGATCCCAGATAATATCGTTCGCTTCGGAGAGCGTGATTCCATCCTTCGCATAGACCAGTTTTTCGAACGGAGTCATGAACGAGCTGACAGGAGTGGACGAATCCATCCGGCTCGGACGATAGTCCCTGCTGGTGACGACGCCGACAAGTTTGCCGGTGTTCGTACCGTCCTCGGTCACGGCGATGGTGGAATGCCCTGTGGCGGCCTTGAGCGCCATAACCTCGGACATCGTCTGATCGGGACGGATATTGGAATCACTGGGGACAAAGCCCGCCTTGAACGCCTTGACCCGGGCCACCATGGCCGCTTCGTCCTCGATGGACTGGGAGCCATAGATGAACGAACACCCTCCTTCCCTTGCCAGAGCTTCCGCCATCTTCTCTCCGCTGACCGACTGCATGATCGCGCTGACCATGGGAATATTCAAGACGATCCGGCTCTTCTCCCCTTTGTGGAACTTGACCAGAGGAGTCTTCAGACTGACATTCTGCGGAATGCATTCCGCAGAAGAATAGCCGGGGACAAGCAGATATTCGCTAAATGTATGCGACGGTTCCTCATAGTACATGGCCATGATTGCGCTCCTCCAAAGGACGGGTATGTTTTTTTCGGTAAATTGGATGCATAATGCCGCATCGACACAGAAAAAGCAATACCGAACCATCCCGGTGAAAGCGAATCCTCCGCAATCCCGCACAAAAATGCAACAATCATCGGATCGAGGAGGCGTCCCCCTTCATTTTCGCCTTACAGGCATACATGTCGCGATCAGCGGCACGGATGGAGGAAACGATATCTCCCTCGCTTGGAACAAACAGGGAGGAACCGACCGCAACACTGTAGCCCGAACCGGCTCCAGGTGCGAAATTGCTTACGATCCGATCCACCAGCTTGGCGAGTTCCGAAGCATCGCATCCTTCGACGAACACGATGAACTCATCTCCACCGATCCGGTATGCGAGAGCGGATTCCGGAAGCAGGCTCTTGAGATTCATCGCGAATTCATGAAGCAACTTATCTCCGAACAGATGGCCTTGCGTATCGTTGGCGGACTTGAGGTCGTTCATGTCCATGGCGAGGATGCCGATCGCACCCCGATGGCTCCTGTCCAGTTCCAACTGCTTCTGGTCGTAAGCGGCCCGGTTTCCGAACCCTGTCAAAGCATCGGTATATGCCATTTCCAAAAGCATCCGCTCCCGGATCAGATCCCGGTTGCTGGAAGTAATGTTCCTGAAAACCTGGACGAACAGGATCAGCCAGCAGAGCGACAAGGACACATGCAACCAGGTGACGCTATCGAGAACGACGCCGGAGACAAACAGCGCCACTTCCAAAAACGCGGATAGGAACAATATCGCCAGCGCGAGGATGAACGACAGCAACCCCTTGTTCCCCTTCGCCAGCAGTACCGACGACACGACGAACATCGCCAGCAGATACAGCCCCAGCAGGAACCCGACCACCGGCATGGTATCGGAGAACAGCAGCCTCCCGGAGAACTGCAGGGCGCCTACGACACAATATCCGCAGACGAACAGCGCGGAGATGCGTCGGAACACGACCGCCGCCCTTCCGGGCTGATAGGCGGAGGTAAAGAACTCCGCGAGGCACATCGGCGCCAGATACAGCACCAATACACACAAGTCGATGGGAACCGCTGGATTACGGAAGAACAGGAACTTGCTTTTGCCCTCCATCAGCACCCAGATGCCGAGAAACAATTCACAGACGCCGAACCACAGGAGACTTTTCCGATCAGCGATTTTTTTGATCCACGGCGACGCCGCAAGACACGCGACGCCGATGAAGAAGAAAGTATAGCCGAAAAAGAGGGAAAGCCATTCGCGGTCAAGCTGCCAGAACATGGTGGATATCTTTGTCCCCAGCGCCGGCGCTGAGACCACCCTCGCCATACGCGGCGTGGCGGTGGACGACATCTCCAAAGATATCTCCTTGCCAGCTCCCCACTCCGGCACCCTGACGAAGTGGGGCATGGCACCGCCGAGGAACGGAAGCTTCCAAGGAGAATCATCGGCGTTGAACGAGTACACCGGCCGACCATCGATGCTGACATCCAGCGTACTCATCGCAAGACTGATCGCGATGCATGAGTTGCTCACGGGCAATGGATCGGGAAGCGTATTGACGATTCTGATCGGCACGCCGCGGGAGGGCACAGTCAACTGCAAAGGAAGAGTCGCATCCGATGCGACAAGGACATCGTCCATATAAACGGTCCATCCGCGCTCGAAAAGCTGATAGGATCGGTCATCCAACGGTTCGACGTTCAGTTTCGAGTCGTATGTGACGGAAATGGAGAATATCAAGAAGACCAGAAGCGCCAGCGCACCGACTGATACAACCCCGAGTTTTCGTCCATGGATTCTTTTCATGTCAAATCCCCTGCGTATCCATTCCCGACGACCCGTATGACGACGCAATAGCAGACATCCGATGATTCCGTCGTGATATCCGCCACACAAAATACGAACGGAATAACTAGTCAAGGATATGCGACGCAAAACGATAACCGAGGAAGGAAGCGGTGCGGTCGGACTTTTGCGGTAATGGAAGTCGTCTCCCCGCCGGTCAAGGACATAGTGCCCTTTCACCTGGAAAAAAGCAAGGCCTCCCGCCCGCATCTTCGAGTCAAGTATGCGCTTTCGACGCATCATCCTTGTCGGGAACGCCCCTTCAACCAAGCTTTGTCCCGATACATGGCATCGTCGGCGAGGCAGATCGCGTCGATCATCGACTCATCATTCGCAGGAGCGTACAGATACGAACCGATCGCGACAACGATGCGTTCCGTGTCGTGGAACCTGGAGTAAAGCTCAGACTCAAGGGAGGCAAGCCGCCGTGCGTCGATTCCGGGAAGCATAATGACAAATTCATCGCCGCCGGTCCTGAATAGAAAGACGCCAGGAGGAACCATCTCCCTCAGCTCTTGTGCAATTTCCTGCAGCACATGGTCGCCGTGGTCGTGACCGAATGCATCGTTGGCAACCTTGAAGTCGTTGATGTCGGCTACGATGATTCCTGTCGCGCACTTCCTTTCCTGCTCGAGCTCGATGATTTTCTTGTCGTACAGCGCGCGGTTGCCCAGACCTGTCAGCGCATCCGTATAGGCCAGCTCGAACAGCATCCGGTCCCCTATTTCCCCCCGATTGCCGGATGTGATGTTCCGCAACGACTGCCCGAACATGACGATGCCACCGATGGTCATGGCTAGATGCAGCAACGTGGCATTGTCCAGGACCACACCCTCCACGAGCAGGATTTCATCCGCAAGAACCGAAGCGAACAGCAACGAAAGCGCCACGACGAACGAGAGCAGGCTCCGCGCCCCCCTCGCTAGATGCAGGATCGACACAAGGAGCATTGAAAAGACATACAGTCCCAATGCGGCTCCCGCGAACATCAATGTATCGCAATAGAGCAGCACACCGCACAGCTGCAGGATACCGATCACGCAATATGCAACGGGGAACACGAAGGAAATGCGCAGGAACAGATCCCCGGATTTCTCCGTCCGGTAGGTATGGCTGTAGAATCCGGCGAGACATACTGGCAGCAGGAACAAGGCGAGGCAGCTGAAATCCATCGGCACCGCCGGATTCCGGACAAAGAGGAATTTGCTCCTCCCCTGCGTCAGCACCCAGATTCCGAGCACCAGTTCCAGCGCTCCGAAACTTTTGAGGCTTCGACGGTCCTCGACTCTCTTGACAAACACAACGCCGAACAGGCAGGCGATCCCCACGATGCTGAACGTGAAACCGAAGAACAAAGATAGCCATTCCTGGTTCGCATGCATGAACAGCGCGGATACCTTCGTCCCCAGAACGGGCGCCGAAAGATTCCGAGAGACGAAGCTCGCCGCCGAGGACTCCATTACAAGCGATATCGGCTTGCCGGCGGCATCGTCGGCGATCCTGACGAAATGGGGCATTCTCCCTCCGTAGAACGGAAGCCGCCATGGGGAACCTTCCGCATCGAACCGATACACGGACACTCCGTCGACGAATACTTCGAGAAGACTCATCCCCAATCCGATAGAGAGACAAGCATTGCTCGTCGGAAGCGGATCCGGGAGCATGTTGTCGATCCGCACCACCGAAGAACGCCGCGGAACGCGTACGCTCATGGGAAGAACCATCTCCTCCGCTTTCAACTCTCCGTCGACGAACAGGGACCAGCCTGTGTCGAACAGCACGCAGGTTCCATCGTCGATCGGCTCCACCTGAAGCCGGGAATCGAAGAGAACTGAAACAAGAAACAGTGAAAGAACACATATCGCGCCTACAAGGAACAGCATCCATCCAGGACATCTACGCCCAATAGCCATAACCAGTCCCACCCGACTTTGTTCTCGGCGAAGCGTTGATGCCCATTCCGTATTGTTGCGCCGTTTCAAAAATTATCGCATGGAACCCCAAGGCCATACATATGTCAGGTGGCCATTTTTATCAGAAAGTCGTTTTTTTTTCGATATCACCGGAAAATATTTCATCTCTCCTGATCGACGAGCAGAAGCTCGCTTTCCTTTGGCTTGAGCGATATGCGTATCTTACGGGAATCGGAAACTTCGACAAGCGTTCCGTCGGACCATCGGATGACATTGGTCGGAGATAGCACGCCGGCATCGAATATGATATCACTCGGCTTCGGATCCTTGTTCAGAACCAGCACGATGGCCCGCTTGCCGTCGTATCGGGCGAACACCATGGCATCTTCATCGGCATGAAGAATCTTCCACGCTCCGAACGCCAACGCAGGTTCGGACCGTTTCAACAGCCCGAGATCGCGATACAGACGGTAGACATCCATGTCCCACTGCGCCCGATCCCATTGCATAGGATACCGGGAAGCTTCGACGGAGCCGATCTTCCCTTCCAGACCGACTTCATCCCCATAGTAGACGCTCGGCATGCCGGGAAGCAGGAACAGCAGCATGACCGCGCCTCGGTACAGGTTCCGATCCGCCACGAACTCATTGGTATGCAACCGGGGCGTGTCGTGGCTGTCGATCAGGTTGAACTGCTGGAAGACCATTTGCGGCGGAAGCGACTTCAGCTGACGATCCAGCGCCTCGGCGAGGTCCCTTCCGCTGAAATATGACCCCGGAACAGGATCATGCCCCCATCCTGGAAGCTGGAACCGATCGGTCTCCCCCATCCAGCGACGAATCGGACGGGAGGAACCGTAATAGTTCATCGTCGCATCCCATTCATCCCCTTGCAGATGATCGGAAGCGTCGATCCAATCCTCCGCTACCAGATACGCCTGGGATGATGTAGCCTTGACAGCCTTTCGTACCTCCCTCCAGATTTCATGACAGAACTGGTCGTCCTTGCGCCGGCCGACTACATCGGCCACATCGAGCCGCCATCCATCCTGGTTGAACGGGGGCTCGAGGAATTTGCGCAACACGGAGTCGGAATTCCGATACATCACATCCCGCAGGCGTCCGCTCCCATAGTTTAGCTGGGGCAAGGTCGGCACTCCTTCCCAGAAGGCGAAGCTCCCGTCAGGCTCGCGGTAATAAAACGAGGCCTCCTCGCCGTCGGGATTCTCCCTCGCGGCGATGAACCACGGATGTCCAGTCCCCGTATGGTTGATGGAAATATCGACGATCACACGGATTCCATTGGCATGCATCGTCTCGATCAGCTCGACGAGGGCATCGTCGCCGCCGAGCTTGTCGTCGACATGGAAGAAATCGCAGCAATCGTAGCGGTGTGTCGTATGCGAGACACCGATCGGATTGAGATAGAGGACGGAAACTCCCAGCCGCTTGAAGTGCTCGACGCTCCGTTCGATCCCCTTCAGATCGCCGTTATAGAAATCAAGGCATCTGCCCTGTTCGAAATCCAACGGAGGATCGTTCCAGTCGAGAACCCGGGGTTTTCCGCCATCGAACTCGTACTGTCCCGGTCTGACGCCGACGGAAGGATCGCCCTTGCGGAAACGATCGGGGAATATCTGATAGCAGACCGAGCCGGGAACCCAACCGGGGAGATCGAGATCCGCTTCGAGCCGGAAGCACTCCCGTAGCGGCGGAACATAGGAACGGAACCCTTCGGACGCATAGTATCGCACGCAATCGCCCGTCTTTAGCTCGAACCACCAATACAGTCCTTCGGTTTTCGGCATCGTCAGTTCCGTCCGCCAATACGTCACGGCGCCCCGACGCCCTTCACATGCGTCGACATCGGATCTCAACCGGAACCGGGACACCCTGCCGAGCAGGTATGCGACGACGAACCCCTCCTGGACAGGAGAGCCTGCGGGGATACGGATGGACAGTCGCACTGTCTCTCCCGCTCTCGGCCATATCGGCTCGACGAATTGCTCCGCGACCTGAAAATCAACCAGCCGCATCCACTCCGTGGACACCGCTTTGAAATCGTCTCCCGAATCACAGTCCATACACCGTACTCCTCCGTCCCGTCCAGAACCGACCGTCGCAGGATGTCGGTCAGCCGCATCAGACGATACCACCATGTCGACATCTTTCCAAGACGCCGAGCGGGCCGTCAAGAATCCGGAACTTTTTTGTTGACCGGTTTAGAAAACCGGTTTAGTATAGATTACACGACGGGAAGCGGGGGTTGTCAAGCGGTATCCTCGCATTCCGCCGCGGCAACGGGAACTTGCCCCGTAGGGGGCATTGCATAGCGGAAACGCACTACCGAACGGGACGGAGAGGGCTGGAAGATGGAGAAATCGGGCACGGCACGACGCAATCCATCGAGGTCTCGACGCTCATCCCGGTAGGAAAGGAGACACACATGAAAAAGACTTTGGGCCTCATTCTCATCGTCATGCTGGCAGTCGCAGGACCATTGGCGGCGCAGGGCGCTTCGGAAAAAGCATCGACTCCCGAAGTGTATTTTCTGAATTTCAAGCCTGAGATCGCGACGGTATATACCGATACGGTCGCTCCAGCATTCGAAGCGGAGACCGGTATCAAGCTGAAGGTCGTGACCGCAGCATCGAATCAGTACGCCACCACGCTCAAGAGCGAAATGGCCACGAGCAACCCGCCGGTAATATTCCAGACCAACGGACCTGTCGGATTGCAGGGATCCAGAACCGATGTCGCTCCGCTTGAAAACACCGAGTTCTACAAGATCCTTGCCGACAAATCGATGGCGCTTTCCATCGACGGACACGTCGCGGCCATACCGTATGCAGTCGAAGGATACGGCATCATCTACAACCAGGCGATCATGAACAAGTATTTCGCCACCGCCGGAGCGAAGGCCACCTCGATGGATCAGATCAAGGACTTCGCCACGCTCAAGGCAGTCGTCGAAGACATGACCGCTAAGAAATCCCAACTCGGCATCAAAGGCGTGTTCGCATCCACATCCATGGCTCCGGGCAATGACTGGAGATGGCAGACGCACCTGTTCAACGTCCCCCTCTATCAGGAATTCGCTGACAAGTCGAGCCCCGCGGACGCGACGCTGACCGGCCTCGCCGCCAAAACGTTCGATTTTACGTACGCCGACCAGTACAAGCAACTGTTCGATCTCTATCTGAACAACAGCACGACCGCACCCGGTCTTGTCGGAAGCAAGAGCGTCGACGATTCCATGGCCGAGTTCGCCCTCGGACAGGCGGCGATGGTTCAGAACGGCAACTGGGGAGCCTCGCAGATCCTCGGGGTGCCGGGCAACAAGGTCGCCGACAGCGACATCAAGTTCCTGCCTCTGTACATGGGGCTTCCCGGTGAAAGCGGCTATGGGCTGTGCGTAGGCACCGAGAACTACCTGTCGATCAACAGACATGCGTCCGCCGAAGCGCAGGCGAACGCCGACAAGTTCCTCACATGGCTCTTCTCCTCCGCCACCGGCAAGAAGATCGTCAAGGAGCAGCTGGGATTCATCACTCCGTTCAATACGTTCTCCGAAAGCGAGATGCCCAGCGATCCGCTGGCGAAGCAAGTCGTGCAGTGGATGAACAAGGATGGAGTGAGTTCGATTCCATGGACGTTCTCCGCGATTCCCTCCGAGCAGTGGAAGTCCGATTTCGGCGGCGCGCTGCTGCAGTACATCCAGGGCTCGACAAGTTGGGCGAATGTCGTGAAGACCGCCCAGGATTCCTGGACCAAGGAAGCGAAGATCGCAGGAAGGTAACCACAAACCAGCTTTCGACCGGCCGCATTGCAGCGGCCGGTCTTCTCCTGCGAGTCGATCACACATGAGGAGACCATCATGGAAAAGACTCTGAAAAAGTACTTCGCGCTGTTTGCGCTACCAGGCCTTATCTGTTTCTGCATCGCGTTCCTGATACCGATGGTCTGGGGCCTGGTCCTCTCTTTCTGCGAATTCACCAATATCACGAACGCCACGTTCGTCGGGCTGGACAACTACATCAAGGCGTTCACGGTCGACGGATATTTCATCCACTCGTTCTGGTTCACACTCCTGTTCACCATCGTCACGGTCGTCTCGATCAATGTATTCGCTTTCATCCTCGCCCTCTTCCTGACAAGGGATGTGCCTGGCACGAATACGTTCCGGACGATATTCTTCATGCCGAACCTGATCGGAGGCATCGTGCTCGGCTGGATATGGCAGGTGATCATCAATGGTGTGCTTGCCAAATATGATGCGACGATTCTTTCTCAGACACGCTATGGATTCTGGGGGCTGGTGGTACTGATGAACTGGCAGAACGTCGGCTACATGATGGTAATCTACGTCGCCGCGCTGCAGAACGTATCCAGCGACATGCTGGAAGCCGCTTCGATCGACGGTTCGGGATATTTCAACACGTTGTTCAGGATCACGATTCCGTCGGTGGCGCCTTCCATCACGATCTGTCTGTTCATGACGCTGACCAATGGCTTCAAGCTGTTCGACCAGAACCTGGCGCTAACCGCAGGGGCGCCGAACCATACTACGGAAATGCTCGCCTTGAACATCTTCTCCACGTTCTACAGCAGGATCGGGTTCGAAGGAGTCGGACAGGCGAAGGCTGTCATCTTTACGCTACTGGTCGCGGCCATCGCTATCAGCCAGCTGTTCGTAACCCGTTCCAAGGAGGTCGAATCATGAGCCAAGTACGCCGCAAAAGCACCCGCTGGGTCATCTTCGTCCTGTTGCTCTGCGTCGCAGCGTTCGTCATCATGCCGATCCTCGTCGTGCTGATGAACTCGTTCAAATCCCGGTTCTATATCTCCAGCGAACCATTCATCTTTCCGAATTCCGAAACGTTCATCGGCATGGAGAACTACACGTCGGGAATCCAGAAGATCAAATTCTTCCATTCGTTCTTCATCTCCTTGTGGATCACCGTGGCTTCGGTCGTATTGATACAGTTGCTGACAAGCATGCTCGCATGGTATATCACCAGAGTGAAAGGAACGGTGACCACGCTGATCTACTATCTGCTGGTCTTCAGTATGATAGTGCCGTTCCAGATGGTGATGTTCACCATGAGCAAATTCGCGAACATGCTGCATCTGGACAATCCGGTCGGCATTGTCGTACTGTATGCTGGGTTCGGCGCGGGCATGGCCACGTTCATGTTCGCGGGATTCATCAAGAGCATCCCCCTTGCCCTGGAAGAGGCGGCGATGATCGATGGGGCTACGCCGGTACAGACGTTCTTCCAAGTGGTGATGCCGATGCTCAAGAGCATGAGCGTCACCATAGCGATCCTCAATACGATGTGGGTCTGGAACGACTACCTGCTCCCCTACCTGACGATCGGCACCACATATCGGACCATTCCCGTCGCGATTCAGTATCTGAGGGGCGGATACGGTTCCGTCGACATGGGGGCCATGATGGCGATGCTGGTCCTGGCCATGATTCCCGTCATCGTGTTCTACCTTCTGGGACAGAAGCACATCATCAAGGGAGTGCTCGCCGGAGCGGTAAAGGGATGATCCGCAGGCGAAATACCCGCGCGAAGTACCGGAGCCGTCGTACGAATCCGCAGATACGGCCGGCATGAAGAACCGACGGCTGGGAAGCTTCGCCGACAGAAACGACAGACAGGGAGTGCACTGATGGCAACTGCAAGATCAAAAGATGCGAAGGATAAACGACCGACGATCAACGATATCGCGAGGCTTTCCGGATATTCAAAGACCGCCGTATCGTTCGCGTTCAACGATCCCACGAGGATCGGCCAGAAAACGCGGGAACAGATCCTTGCGGTGGCGGCCCAGATCGGATACATTCCGGATCCGATGGCGCGGAACTTCTCCCTGCGACGGCATCGGAGCATCGGCTTCCTGCTCCCACAGATCATCCACTATACATTGAGGAACCCGTACATGATGCAGGTGATCCAGGGCATCGGATCGGTATGTCAGAAATACGGCTATACGCTGACGCTGATTCCGCCGTTGAACGAAAGCATCACCGAAGCGGTACGAAATGCAGCTGTGGACGGCCTGATCACCATCGGCATGAAGGTGGAAATGGAGATCGTGGATATCATGCGGCAGCGGAAACTGCCGTTCGTAACGATCGACGGAACTCCGTCGCAGATGATGCCGAGCGTGAACATCGACGATGAGGCGGCGGCATACAGCATCATGCGGCAGGTTCTGGCGGAGGGACATCGGGATATGGTGATCGTCTCTTTGCCAGACGATGCGTTCACCACCGGAGCCAGCGACGACACAAGCGTCCCCACCCTGCGCAAACGCGGATACGAACGGGCGCTGGGGGAAGTCGGGCTCTCGCTGGAAAGTCCGTCTGTCGAGACGATGGTCAGCGAATGCACGCTGGAGGACGGCAAGCATACCGCGCATCTGATCACCAAGCTCAAGACCCGGCCGACCGCCATCGTGACGATGAGCGACATCGTCGCGATCGGATGCATCCTGTATCTCGATGAACATGGATACTCGATTCCTGGCGACATTTCCATCGTCGGATTCGACAACATCCAGGAATCCGTTCTCGTCACCCCTCGTCTGACGACCGTCGACCAACCGGCGGCGGACAAAGGGTATATGGCGGCCGAGGTGCTGTTCAGGATGATCAACGGCGAGGACTGCGAGGACACGAGGCTAATCATCCCGTACAGGACCATCATTAGGAATTCGCTTGGTCCGGTTCCTGAACGTCTTGACGAAACACCGTGAGAGGGTACGAAAGAATGAACACTACCCAACGACGATATTGCGGCATTCTGATGCATCCTACATCATTGCCGGGGGCCTACGGAATCGGAGACATGGGGCCCGAAGCCTACGCGTTCGCCGATTATCTGGCGGAAAGCGATGTCTGCCTGTGGCAGATACTTCCTCTCGGACCGACAGGATTCGGCAACAGTCCATATGCGGCCAGATCCACCTTTGCCGGCAACGAACTGCTGATCAGCCTCGACAAACTGCGAGAGGACGGCCTGCTGGAAGACTCCGACTTGTCGTCCCCTCCCCCGTTTCCCTGTTGCGGCGTCGATTATTCGATGGTCGACGCATGGAAGATGCCGTTGCTGAAGAAGGCTGCAAGAAACTTCCTCGCCACATGCGGACAGCATGCGTCGGACTACGATGCGTTTTGCATGGAAAACGCTTTCTGGCTTGATGACTACGCCATGTTCATGGTCCTCTATGAACGGTATCAGGACGCAAGATGGTTCAGCGTCTGGGATCGGGAGATCGGAGATCGCGAGCCAAGGGCGCTCCAGGACATCATGAACCGCTATGGCGATCAGATTGAAATTCGGAAGGTGCTCCAGTACTTCTTCGAGCGCCAATGGCAGGAACTCCGCTCCTACGTCAACGGCCATGGTATCAAGTTCATCGGGGATATTCCGATCTTCGTCGCTCCGGACAGCGTCGATACATGGAGCCATATCGAGCTGTTCAAGACCGACGAGGAAGGACACTATTCGGCGGTTTCCGGCGTACCTCCCGACTGTTTCAGCTCCACAGGACAGCTTTGGGGCAATCCAGTCTATGACTGGGACGCGATCAAGGCCGATGGCTATGCATGGTGGATCCAGCGGATCAAACGATTGCTTTCGCAGACCGATATCCTCAGAATCGACCATTTCAGAGGATTCGACGCATACTGGGAGGTTCCCTACGGAGACAAGACGGCGGAGCACGGCACATGGGTCAAGGCACCGGGCAAGGAGTTCTTCACTATCGTGCGCAAGGAGCTGGGGCAACTACCGATCCTCGCCGAAGATCTCGGCTTCATGACGCAATCGGTGGAAGAACTGCGGGATAGCAATGGCTTTCCCGGAATGAAGGTCTGCCAGTTCGGTTTCAGCCGGGACACGGCCTCCTGGCCGAACCCGTTCGACATGTTCCTGCCCCACAACTATGAATACAATTCGGTGGCCTATACCGGGACCCATGACAACGATACAACCAGAGGATGGTACACGAAGCTGTCGGAAGACGACAGGGATATGGTGCGGCGCTATCTGGCGTGCAACGACCACGAACTGGTATGGGCGATGATCCGCGCGGTCATGGCTTCGCATGCGAAATACGCGATCTTTCCCATGCAGGACATCCTTGACATAGGCTCTGAGGCCCGGATGAACGTTCCTTCGACCTGCGGACCTCACAACTGGTCATGGAGAATGGAACGCAAGGACTATTCCCAGCAAATCGCGCATCGAATGTCCGAACTTGTGAGAATCTACGCCCGCAACGGGAAAAGCTGGCAGGAAACGGAACAGGAACATCTGGCTCAACAAGCCGCGTGGAGAATGGAGCGGCAGAAGGAACGAAAGGAAGAAGCCGAATGCGAGCAATGACGTTGCGCCGGTACTTCGGCGCGACGGCTACCGGAGGGGTTCCCGTTCGACGTCATGTCCCGCATCGGACAACAAGGAAAGCGCCGCTTCCTGATGCTCTTGCTTGACCAGCACGTAGTCTGTCTCGAACGTAGAAACGACGAACACGCCGATCTTCCGGGAAGCGAGCAACGTCGTAATCGCCGAAATAACGCCGACCAGAGAAAAATCAAGCTGTCCGGCGATGCGAAAGGCGCGCCATCCGTCCTCACGCTCCACGGTAGCGGCAGGAACACGCTCCGTCGGACAGACCAGCGATAGTTCTCGGTCTGTCACGGAAAGAAACTGGAACGGGATCGAAAGGTCGATACCGGATAGATCGGACAACCGGCAGACGGTAAACAGCTGGGAAAGCGTCTGGATCGTCATCGCCGAACCTCCTCGTCATCGCTGAGCAGAACCATGTGCACATGATCCTCCCATGTTCCGTTGATCTTCAGATACTTCGGGGAAAGCCCTTCTTCGACGAAGCCTAGTTTCCTGGCGACGGCGAGCGAAGGCAGATTGCGTGGCATGATGTTCGCTTCCACGCGATGCAGGGCAGCATCGTCGAACAAGGCGCGGACGAACCTACCGAGCGCCTCGGACATCAGATTCCGTCGCAACAGCGTCTTGTCCAGCTTGTAGGACAGATAGCATGAGCGGAACGCCCCCATGACGATGCCGCTGGCTCCGACCATGCCGATGATCCGCGACGGATCGTTCTTCAGCGATATCCAGTACCGATACTCCGTCCCCGCCTCCGCCTGCTCGGCATATTTCGCTAGTTCGGTCCTTTGTCCTTCGAGGGTGAAATAGACTTCGGGACGGAGCGGCTCAAACGATTCCAGGAACGCCCTGTTGCGGACGAGATAGTCGACGACAGGGACCGCCAGCTCCACGTCGGACGACAGAAGGACGAGACGGTCGGTCTCGTAGGAACGGGCCAAGCCCGCACCATCAAGCAGCAACGACAGTGCCGTTCCATACTTGCGACGATCCACCGTTTCCGCGTCTTCGACCCGGGTGGCATCAAGATTATGCCTGAGATCGGCGATCTTGACCGCCCGCGCCACCGGATGGGACTTGATGGTTTCGATATATGTCATATACGGGACATTCCTGTCATGGGTGAGGAGCCGAAGCGGTTCCAGCACTTCGGGAGGGAACCCTTGCCGGGACAGATCCTCGAAGGTGACCGAAGTGTCCTCCACCACGTCGTGCAGCAACGCCACCGCGCATGATACTTCGTCCGTCATCCGCTCCGCCACAGCCAGCGGGTGCATGATATACGGCCAGCACCCCTTGTCGATCTGTCCATGGTGGGCGGCTTCGGCGATACAGGCCGCTTTTCTTGTTAGCTGTGTACGGATCATGCCGATCAATCCTTTTCGAACATACATCGACGGCTCGAAACGGAACGTCCGCCGGGAGCCGCCGACAGGAGAGAGCGCTATTTCTTTGCCAACGCTTTCTTGACAGACTCGAACACTTCTTTCGGACTTTTGCTTGCATCGATGTCGACCAGTAGTCCTTTGCCTCTGTAGTATTCGATCAGAGGAGCGGTCTGGGCATCGTAGACGTCGAGACGATTCATGATCGCGTCCTCTTTGTCATCGTCGCGCTGAATCAGTGGTTCGCCGGTCTCGTCGTCGATGCCGTCGGTCTTCGGAGGATCGTATTCGATATGGTAGATCCGCCCGGTACTCTTGCACATGCGCCGTCCGCTCAGACGTTTGACGATCCGCTCCTTGTCGAGAACGAAGTTCACCACCGCATCCAAGTCCGCCATCTGTTCCAATGCCTCGGCTTGCGCAATCGTCCGAGGGAACCCGTCGAGAATGAATCCGCCCTTCGCGTCATCATCCTTGAAGCGGTCCTCGACCATGGCGATGGTGATCGAATCGGGAACGAGATCCCCGGCTGCGAGGATCGCTTTGACCTGTTTGCCCAATTCGGTCTCGTTCTTGATATTGTGCCGGAACAAGTCTCCAGTGGAAATGTGAGGAATCGAATAAAATTCCTTCGCACGAGTCGCGATGGTCCCCTTTCCTGCTCCGGGAGGGCCAAGAAAAACTAGCTTCATGATGTCACCTCATACAATACGTATTCTTCCGGACGAAGCCTGCCGTATCGGCAAAGATCGTCTGACGGGCAGGTCGCACGGACAGAATCATAGCAGATTGTCCAGGTTTTGTCTCCATTACGGGAAAAATCATAGAAGCACCTTCAAGAAAAAGCCCCTTTGCCTCCAGTCAGCGACATTGCGAAAAGCGTCGCTTTACGCTAGTATGACGGATAGCCGGAACGTCACCGCCCATCCGAGGCATCGCGATCGGCCCTACACACTTTCAAGAGGAACGAAAATGAACAAGATCATACTGCATGCCACGGATTTGGACGGTTTTCTGCTCGATAGCGACAAGGAAAAACTTTCTCATGTAGACGGACTGTACCGGAAATCGCTTGGATTCTGTTCGACGCTGGACACCGCCACCGATGTCATGCAGTTGGAAGACGCGCGAAAAGGACTTGTGGAAAGTGCGGCGGAAATCGGCAAGTTTCTCAAACAGGTCTGCGCTGATGAGCCAGACATCCATGTATATTCATTCGAAACGCCGCAGGAACAGCATGGCGGAGCTTCCAGGCTGATAGCAAAGCTTCGGGATCCGAAGACGCCCCACGAAGAGTTCCTATATTTCATCCAGCGGGCGTATGAACTGCTGTTCTCCCATGTTTATGCAGATGCGGCGCTTCCGCGCAAGCGGAGCATCATCACCGCCACGCCGGTGACGATCCCCGTCAGAAACTATGCGGTACACCGGATTCCCGACGTCGATAGTCTGATCCACAACAGCGTCATGTGCGTCATGCTCCGCGGCGCGTTGCTGCCGTCCATGATCATTAGTAAGGAGATCCAGGAATATTCGTCCAACGACTATATCACTCCGTTCGCGCTGTTCAGGATCAAGCGCGACGACACAAAGAAAGAAATGAACATGGACTATATCCTGGATCTGGACCGTTCGTTCTTCACGCCGGAACAGCTGGACGGAAAGGACCTGATCTTCGCTGATCCGATGAATGCGACCGGAGGCTCCCTCGTTACGATCGTCAAGTATCTGACTAGCCAGGGCGTCAAGCCGAAATCCATCAAGTTCATCAATGTGATCAGCGCGCTCAAGGGTGCGCTGCGGATCGCGCGGGCGATCGAAGGCGCGGAAGTCTATACGCTCTGGATGGATCCGGTGCTCAACGAAAAGGCGTACATCCTTCCCGGTCTCGGGGATGCTGGTGACCGGCTCAACGGCTGCGACACGGAGGACAATCCGAGGAACATGATCCAGTTGATCGCCGACTACGGCAGCACGATCACGAACCTCTACCGCGCGCAGGTCAAGGAAATCGAACAGACGGTCTTGGGGAGGTAGGCATGAGGCGGGGTGCCGGCCGACGGATGAGGATGGCGGCGGGGTTCGTTTGCCTTGCAGCAAGCCTGCTTGCCGCCGTGTCGTGCGCGAGCGGGGCGGAAGCCGACCGTACTGCCGAGACAAATGCCGCGCTGGAGCTCGGGCGCCTGTATCATCTCGACGGAAAATTCGACGAGGCGATCGAGGTCTACGATCGGGGATTGTCGATCAGCCCGGACAACGAGAAACTGCTGTACAACAAGGTTCTGGCGCTGATCAAAGCGAAACGGTTCGACGAGGCCGCCTCGCTTGCGGCATCCTCCTTTTCGTCATTTCCGCATCTGATACGGTTCGCGAAGGCGCAGGCCGCGGCGCTGGAGTTGAACGGCGACAACGCGGCGGCAGTCGATGCATGGACGACGATCGTCGAGCTCGATCCCGGGGATTCTGACAGCCGTACCCGCCTGATGGAACTTCTTGCGAACATGGAGCGATACGACGAAGCGGAGCAGCAGGCGATGTATCTGTTGGAGCGGAAACGTTCCGAGGCATCCGCGCTCCGAGTCCTCGTCCAAGCGGACAAGAGCCGGGGCGGAACAGGAGAACCATGGGCGACGCTGGAGCAGGCGGGTTTTCCCTCGCCTTCCACAAAATGACGCACCTACTGGAGAAACTTGTCCATTTCGACACGGACCAGACTATCGCATAACTCGTTCAGCTCCACTCCGGCGTGTCCTTTCACCCACTGCCAGGTCACCGGCATCACCGCGTTGATCGCGTCCAGCGCAATCCAGTATTCCTTGTTCTTGACGGGATCCTTCGACGCCGTGCGCCAGCCGTTGCGCTTCCAGGTATGTATCCAGGTGGTGATTCCGTTCTTGACGTACTGGCTGTCGGTATGCAGGACGATGGAATCCGGCTTGAACGCCCCCGCTTGCTTCAGCGCCTCGATGACGGCTGTCAACTCCATCCTGTTGTTGGTGGTCTGCGCCTCGCCCCCGCTTCCTTGTGCGAGCGTCTTGCCGTCGGCCTGTATGACGTACGCCCACCCTCCGGGGCCGGGATTGCCGGAACACCCTCCGTCCGTATAGATGATCAGTTCGTTCTGTGCCATGGGGCGATGATACAACACGAAGGTACGAGGGGTCAACGGCCGGAAAAGGTATGGGTCATTGCAGGGTCATATCAGGGTCATTGTGTGGGCGGTGGAGGGTGGACGATCCGTTGCCAAGGGTGTGCGGATACCGCTGGAAAGTGGTCCGGGGGGACTTGTCGGCGACACTTGACAGCGGCGGTCCGGCACTTTAGAGTGACAGCATGCGCGGTCGGTATGCGTCGGAGACGCGAAAGGGAAATGGGTGAGAATCCCATGCGGTCCCGCCACTGTAAGGCATATGGGCGGACAACGCCGGAACGCATCGGATACGATGTACCGTTATGGAATGTCACGGTACGGCCACTGGGGTCTCTGCCGACTCCGGGAAGGCTTTTCCGATACCTTGCCAAGCCAGGAGACCTGCCAGGTCGCGCACCTTCGTCCGAGTAAAGAATCGGGGTCCACGGCGTATGGACCGGAAACCGGACCGCGGTTTCGACGGAGGCCAGAGAGGAGGCGCAGGCATGAAAGGCCCTTCGTCACTACGGACCATCAAGCTGGCCGCATTGCTACTGGCGATCGCAGTTTCGCTTTCGGCGCAACCGGTCAAGGAACCGACGTCGGCGGTATCTCTAGAGCGAAGTCAGTCGATCGTCTATACGGACAGTACCGGAACGACCATCGAGCTCGACAAGATTCCCGGGCGGATCGTCAGCATGGGGCCGAACGTCACGGAAACGATCTTCGCGCTCGGAGCCGGAGCATCGCTGGTCGGAAGGACCGATTATTGCGACTACCCGCGCCAAGTACTCGAAATCGACAGCATCGGTACGCTCTGGCAACCCTCCATCGAAAAGATACTTTCCCTCGATCCCGACCTGATCGTGGTAAGCTCCCTCGCTAACGAAGACGTTCTTTCCGCATTGCGCAAGACAGGAATTCCGCTGGCAATCATCAACAAGCAGTCCTCGCTCGCAGGAACAATGGAAATGATCCGCGACATCGGCCTGCTGTGTGGAAAACAGAACGAGAGCGAACGGCTCGCTGACAATATGGAAGAGCGTATCAAGGCCGTCGAGGCGAAAGTCGCGGGACTGCCCCGCCCCACTTGCTACTACGTAATCGACTTCGGACAGTTCGACTCCACCGCCACCGGCGACACATATATCAACGAAATGATCGAAATCGCAGGTGGTGATAACGTAGCGAAAGACGGAAAATACTGGACATACAGCAAGGAGTCGCTCGCCGAAAAAGACCCGCAGATCATCGTGCTGTCTTCCCACTGGGGCTCCGACTATGAGGATACGAAACGGCTGTTCACCACCAGCAGCGTCTATCGGGATCTTTCAGCCGTAAAGAACGGCGCAGTCTACCCCATCGATAGCGATGCTGTCGATAGGCAGGGGCCGAGGACCGCGCAGGCGATCGAAGACTTCGCCCGAATCTTCCATCCGCAAGCGATGGAACACTGACATGGAATCGACCGCAGGCGGCCTCCAGCGGAAACTGACGCTCGTACTGATCATCGTCACATCGATCCTGATCGTGGCGCTGGCATTCGTTTCGGTCATGATGGGACCGGCGGAAATCAGCCCGGGGCAAGCGCTTGCCATCATAGCCGACAGCCTGCGGCACGGAGTATCCACGGACGGAGCCTATTCCGCATCCCAGGCATACATCGTTATGAACCTCAGACTCCCCCGCATCCTCAGCGCATTGGTAGCCGGAGCGGTACTAGCCGTCAGTGGTGCGGTATTCCAATCGGTATTCCGTAACCCGATGGCCGATCCATATGTCCTCGGCATATCGTCCGGGGCGTCGTTCGGCGTAGCGCTGGCATCGCTTGGCGGCATGATCCCTGCCTGGGCAGGCTCATGGGGACTCCCAGTCAGCGCATGGCTCGGGGCAATGGCGACCGCCGTGCTGATCATGTTCCTCGCAGGCGGCGGAGGATGGTCGAAAACATCGCTGTTGCTTACCGGCGTCGCAATGAACTATCTGCTCTCCGCGGCGATCACGCTGCTCATGTACCTGAACCAGGAGCATCTGGACAGAGTGCTGTTCTGGACGCTTGGCTCGTTCGGTTCCAGCGACTGGACAAAGCTGTCCGTCATGGCGGCCTTCGCCGTGGTGACCTGCGTCCCGCTTCTTTCGATGCACAGGGAACTAGATATGATGCTCCTCGACGAGACGACCGCCACCAGTTCGGGACTCTCCACACGAGCTTGGCGGATGCTGCTTCTGGCCATCGCGACAGCATCGGTGGCCTCCGTCGTTTCTTTCTGCGGCGTCATTGGTTTCATCGGACTCATGGCGCCGCATCTCGTTCGAATGACCATCGGCCCCGGACACAAGCGGCTGTTGCCATGCTCCATGATAGTCGGGGCATTTCTGATGCTTTTATCCGATACGCTTGCACGCACCGTGATGGGAACTACGGAACTTCCGGTCGGTGTAGTGACTTCCATCGCAGGAGCTCCCCTGTTCATCATCCTGTTGAGACATACCATCTCGAGGAGGCGCCGATGACACATCCTACGCAGGAATCGAACGCCGTCCGCTTCAACCATCTCTCCGGAGGTTATGGAACGAAGGTACTGTTCCACGACGTACGCCTTGACATCCCGGCCGGGAGGTTCACCTCGATCATCGGCCCCAACGGGGCAGGGAAAAGCACGTTGCTCAAATATCTGGTCAAGGTGCTTCTTCCGCAGACAGGAACTGTCTATATCGCCGACCATGATGTCTCGACGCTTCGGCAGCGACTGCTCGCCCGCCATGTGGCCATGGTGGCGCAGAACGGTACATCGGACTATGAATTTACCGTATTCGATAGCGTCGCGATGGGACGGTACGCGCATATCAAACGGTTTTCAAGTCTCACGAAAGAGGATCGCGATAGCATTGAATATGCGTTGGAAGCCACCGGGATACGGACGATGCGGGACAAGCTGATCACAGAACTGTCAGGCGGAGAAGCGCAACGGGTTCTGCTGGCGAGGGCGCTCTGTCAGGATACGGACGTCATCGCGCTGGATGAACCGATCAATCACCTCGATCCGTTCCATCAGCGAGACATCATGCGTCTGCTCAGGCAGTTGGTCGATAGGAACGGACTGACCGTCATATGCGTTCTTCATGCGCTCGATGCGGTGCAGGTATTCAGCGACCATGTCGTGCTGATGCACGAAGGGAGGATCGTAGCCACGGTCACGCCGAGGCAGGTGCTGACCCCCCGGTCGCTCAAGGAAACCTACCGCATCGATGTCCACGAAGTGACGGATCCCGCCACGGGCGCCACGCTTTTGCTCCCGACCTGGTGATTCCGCCGCTTTGGAGCACCGCAAGGAGCCGTTCAGCGGCGCATCACCGTTGACTCGGCGAGATCACGAACGAATAAACGATGTCTTGATCCGAAGGGATACGATAAGCCGGCTCCACATCGCTACCCCAACTGTCGATCCCTCCTACTCCCCGCACAGCGCCCATGACGCACAGCACGGTCCTTCTGGCAGGAGGAAGTTCCTCCTGATGCGTCGCATTCTCCAATTCCAGCGCTGTATACGGCAGGAGGCTGAATGCGAACCGCCGGTCATGGCGCCGGAACGTCAGCCGAGCGGTCCGGTCGCCAGTTCCCGTCCTAGATACGATCACAAAGTCCGTATCCATATGCATGCCGCATTCCTGGGGAACCAGGTATGGTGTCAGAGGCACTCCGGAAACGGAGAACGTCCCTCGGCGAGCTCCCGCCATCCGGTCAGGATACGTCTCCCCTTCCAACCCTCGATAATCGTACCCGGTCGCAAGCGAAGGCATCACGAACCGCATGCCGAAAGCAGGAAGTTCAGGAAGCCCGGGAACCCCCTCGTAGCGGACCAAGACCAGCACATCCCCCGTTCTGACAACCCTGTAGCCGACGGTCACCGTGGCGCTCGGAACGGTCGTGGTCGCATAGGTATACCGGACCTCCACCGAAGCAGGATGTTCATATCCCGAACCAATCAAGCGGGAATTGTCAGGGGCGAGGAACCCCGTCAGCGGAGCGTCGTCGACCAGCACTTCCACCCCGGTCGTCTCTATGAACATGTCGGCACCCATCCACATGCTTGCTTTGTGGGGAAAATGACTTCCCCGGTCATTGCAAGTGGTCGCACGCCAGAATGTCGGCTTTGGAGTGCGATAGAGCCATTCCAGCCCGCCTGCGACAAAAGACTCAGGGCCACCGGTCTGATAGGAAAAGATATAGTCGAAATCCTTGCCATGCACGCCGAGCGTGACATCACCGTATACGACGTCCATAATAATACCTCACCTCCTGCATGCAGGGCTTCTCGACCCGGTTCGCGAATACAAGACCGTCTCCGGAGAATTCGTAGTCGGACGGCCTATCGTCGAAATCACCACCGTAGCGCAGCACCCGTTCGCCGGTCACATCGTCCGTCACGAACAACGCCTGATCGATGAAGTCCCAGATGAAACCGCCGTGATAGCTGCGATAGCGATCGAACAACCGATCGTAGGACTGCATACCCCCCAGCGAATTGCCCATGCAGTGCATATATTCGCAGAGAATGAATGGTTTCGTTCCATCCGATTCCATATACTGCCCTACTCTGCTCGGAGGGGCGTACATCTGGCTTTCCACATCGGATATCGACGGACGATATTCCGGACGATGGAACACGCCCTCGTAATGGACCAGACGGGAATCGTCCCGATCCTTGAAGAAATCGTACATCGCCTTGATACATTCCCCGGCATAGGACTCGTTGCCGAGGGACCAGAATAGGATCGACGGATGATTCTTGAACGTCTCGAAGTTGGTCCGTGCCCTGTCGAGCACGATCCGAAGCCACCGCGGGTCCGAACCGGGCACATTCCAGCTTGGTTCCACGGTCCCCATTTTCTGCCAGGAGCCGTGGGATTCGAGATTCGTCTCGGCCATCAGGCATATCCCGGCTTCATCGCACAACCCATACCACGCAATCTGATCCGGATAATGGCAGGTCCGCACGAAATTGATATGGTTGCGCCTGAGCGTCTCGATATCCCACCGCATATCATCGACGGTGATGGCTCTTCCATTCTCAGCGTTCCATTCATGGCGATTGACTCCGGCGATAATCAGCCGTTTTCCGTTGAATTTGATCACGCCGTTCTGGATCCTGATATCCCGAAATCCAATCCGATACGGCACGATCTCGACCACCCGGCCTGCCGCGTCACGGATCCTGACGGTCAGCAAGTAGAGATACGGTGTCTTGTCCGACCAAGGATGGACGGCACCTATGTCCCGGGAAGCGAATTCCAGGCGAGAAACCGAATCGTCGATCTCAGCCCGGTCGTTGAGAACGGGAAGGCCTTCCGCATCCTGCAAGGAAACCTCGACGGAACCGAGGAACCCTGGTTCGTAGCTGAACTGTAGTTCCAGACTGAACCGCCCTTGTCCGCCACGGGCGAGAACTGGTCTTGCCCACAGATCCTCGACATGAGCCTGTGGCAACGCATACAACCGCACGGACCTGAATATTCCGGAGAACCGGAAGAAATCCTGATCTTCGAAATATGCGGCCTTCGATCGTTTGTACACCTCGACCGCAAGTTTGTTGCCGGTGGGCCTGATACAGTCCGTCAAGTCAAACTCAGAAGGAGTGAAACTATCCTCCGCGTATCCGATGAACGTTCCGTTCAAGTACAGGTACATCGCCTGCTCCACGCCCTCGAAACGGATATGCACGCGCTTTCCGATCAACGGTGCTTCCAGATCAAACCACTTGACGTAACTGGACACAGGATCGTCCGACATATCAACTTGGGGAGGTCTGAGCGCAGCATGCCCTTCCCACGGATACATCGTGTTGATGTACTGAATCCTGCCGTAGCCCTGCAATTCCACATGGCCGGGAACCTGGATCGTCCGAAACCGGTCGTCGGGATACTCCATCAGGAAGAAATCCTTCTCCCGTTCCTTGGGATTCCTCGCCCAGAGGAAAGCCCATGTTCCGTCCAGCGACTGGTAGAGCTTTTCGCTCTCGCTTTTCAGGTCCTGTTCGTCGGCATAATGGACATGATCCGATCTGGCGGGCAATTGATTGACCCGGAACACCTCCGGATCGGTCAGCCAGGACAACGATGGTTTCATGCATCCCCCCCTTATTCCTTGACAGCGCCGGCTATCACTCCGGCCAGAATATACTTCTGGAAGAAGACATACAGGAGTATCGTCGGCAACATGATGATGATAATGCCTGCGGCGAGCTTCTGCCAAGAGCCTTGCTGCGCATTGGCGAAATTCATCAGGAACGTCGTCAGCGTCCGCAGTTGATTCTTCGGCATATATAGGTACGGTATGTACATGTCGTTGATGATGTTGATCGACTTGATGATGCAGACCGTCGCAGTCGCCGGAGCAAGCAACGGGAAGATGATGCGGCCGAACACCCCGAAGTATGAGCATCCGTCGAGTATCGCCGATTCATCCAGCGACACCGAAATCCGGGAAATGAACTGACGGTAGATGTACAGTTGCATCAAGTCGGAAGCGACATAGATCACGATCGGCGCGCCAAGCGTATTGTACAAACCAAGACCGGATATGATCTTGAAGCGCGCGATCTCGGTGACAAAGGTCGGAATCAGCATTCCGAGGAAAAAAAGCGACACGACGACTTTCTTGAACCGGAACTGGAAACGTTCTACGACATACGCCGTGACGGTTCCGAACATCACGTTGAAAAAGAGGCTGAATACCAGGATCACGATCGTGTTTCGAAAGCCGACGAAGAGATACTTGTTGGAAAGGACGGCCTTGAAGTTTTCCAAAGTAATCCGGTCGAACGGCGGCAACCGCAACGGGGATGTCCGTACCATATCAGCTTTTGTCTTGAACGCGGCGAAAAGGGTCAACGCTATCGGAGCGACGACAATCGCCACCATCGCAAGACAGAGCAGTTGCTTGAGAAGCTGTATCCAGAAAGATCGGCGAATGTTCAGTGTCTTCATCTTCGGCCCTCCCGCAGCATGACCTTGTGGATCAGGAAGTTCTGGATAAAATATATCAGCACGATCATGAACATGATCGCCACGGCCATCGTCGCGGCGAGACCGAACCGTGAAAACTTGAATGCGGTATTGATCGTATAGAGCGTGAACGTCGACGAGGCATATCCCGGCCCTCCGTTGGTCATGACGAACGGGATATCAAACACCTGCAACGCTCCGCGGATGTTGTCGAATAGAACGAAATCGACCATCAGCATGATGGACGGTATCTGAATGTAGCGGAAACGTTGCCATGCATTGGCCCCATCGACAAGCGCCGCCTCATGAATGTCTTGAGGAACCGACTGCAACGCCGCCATGAACAGGATCACATGATAGCCGCTGAACCGCCACAGCGAAACGAACGACAAAACATAGTTGACGATTTTTGCGTCGGATAGCCAGCTCCGGATCAAGCCTTCCAGATGCACTGCGGACAGAATCGCATCGAACGCTCCGTTGATCGGCGAAAAGAAATAGGAAAAGGCATAGCTGATCGCCACGCCGTTGATGATATACGGCATGAACACCATGGTCTTGTAGAACTTCGCCGCACGCAGTTTGCTCGTCAGCAGCACGGCGAACGCAAGTTCCACCGGAATCATCAGCAGATGGACGAAGAAATAGACCATGTTGTTCTTCAGAGAAATCCAAAGATCCTTATCGCGGAACATCGACGCATAGTTGTCGAATCCGATGTATTTCATGTTCCGCGACAGACCGTCCCAATCCGTGGCGCTCAACCGAAACAGATCGATGCCGGGAACAACGACGAACGCCACGAGCAAGGTCACCGGCACCAGTAGCGAAATGACGATGAACTTGGTTTTCTGTTTTTCCAGCAACCCCATGCTTCCCTCCCAGTGGACGCATGCAAGGCATGTGTCCGACATGCCTTGCATGGAAACGATGATTCGTGCAAACGAACTAGTTGATTCCGAGCTTGGTCCGTGCGGCGGCCCATTTCGCGTTGAGTTCGGAAAGGGTCTTGTCCAGATCGAACGCAGGCGTCAGCATCTGCGCACCGAGCTTTTTGTAATCGAACGAAGTCTCGTTCTGGATCGCGGTGAACGCATCCCCGCCGCCGTCATACATCACAAGCCGCATGTCGGGGCAGTTCTCGTCCGCTTCGGCAAGAATCGGATCCTTCTCCTTGGGGAAGTTCGACATGGAGGAAGCCGAAGAAACATATGCGATGTACTGCGGATACCATGCATCGGAATAGAACCACTCGACGAACGCCTTTGCGAGCTCGGGATTCTTCGAATGGGTCGTAACCCCCATGAAGCTGTCGCCCTGGACGATGACATTGTACGGATCGGACTCGCTGTCACGCACCGGCAGATAGAACGTACCGAGCTCGGACAAATCGTCGGTGCCATTGGCGATGTTCTGCAAGGACCAGTCGCCGGATGCGAAGATAGCCACATCCTTGACGGCGAACAGCGACGTCACCTGATCGTTTCCCAGCCCGAGAGGATCCTTGCCCAACACTCCGGACGTGAATAGGTCGTAGACTTTCGTATATGCGGTGTTCACATCGGAGCCGGCGGCGAACGGAGCGTCCTGCCCGGCCATCGTGTTCCAATTCTGACCGTTGCCGGAAATCAATGCGGGCATGAACTCCATGAAGGGATAGTCCGGCCATTCATCCTTCAGACCGACACCCAGCGCCATGAAGTCGGGATTGTTCTTCCCATAATGCTGTTGGAGTTTTTTCGCCGTTTCGACGAACTGCGGCCAAGTGGTCGGTACCTCGACGCCGGCTTCTCTGAACAGGTCCTTCCAGTAGAACACGTACTCATACCCTGAGGTCATCGGAATACCGAGAATCTTGCCGTCTATCGCATACCCCGACGCAAGCAGGTTGTTCTTCGCCGCTTCCGTCCCCGAGAGATCCAGCAGGAAATCCTTGAACCTGGAAAGAGTGAACGGTTTGTTGAACATGACGTCGGGCAACTGGTTCGCTGAAGCACGCATCTTCATCGAATTCCAGTATTCGCTGTCGTCCTTGATCTTCTCGACTTCGATATCGGCGTTCGGATAGGATTCCTTGAACTTGCCGACCATGTCGTTCGCCTCGATGAAATCGTTCAGATTATTGTCCCAGATAGTGAACGTTATGGTTCCGGACAGACCGTCGGATGCCTGTTCCTTCCCGCCTGAAGCAAATACGGTCGCAATGCCGAATACCAGCATGACGACCAGTGCGATTACGATTCGTCTCTTTGTCATAAGAGCACCTCCCTCATTTTCGATACACTCAGCCTAGGCCGGAAATGAAGGATAGCGCCATAGGCAATAGTTCACAATTCTTGATATTTCGTCAGATACAGACCTGAAGAACAAGGCGAATCAGCCTCAATTTCTTGAAAAAACTTCAGAGTTTCGGCTTTTTCGATAGGTATTCGGGCTAATTCCGACTTCTTTCTTGAAAATCCTGTTGAAGTGTTCCGCATTGGAATAGCCGACCATCTGCGATATCTCGTACATCTTGAACGAGGTGGTGCCGATCAATTCCTTCGCCTTCTGTATCCGCAATCCGGTCACATACGACTGGAACGTTTCGCCGGCCTCCCCCGAGAATTTCGTCGTAAAATATTTTTCATTCAATCCGACGTACTCCGCCACATCGCCCAGCGAGAGATTCGGCCGCATATAGTTGTCGGCGATATATCGTTTCGCCTTCGAGACGCTGTCCGTACGAACGAGGTCCAGCATGCCGAGAGAGTACTCGAAGACTTGGGAGATGAAATTGTTCAGCCATACGACGAGGGAGCGAGCGTCTTCCAGCGCATGGACTTTCTCCATGTAGTCCACCTGGACGCCGAGGATATCGGACAAGGTCGCGAAATCCTCGCGAAAACGCATTGCGCAGGCCAGCACGAATCCTAGAACTTCGAGCCTCCCGTCGGAGATGTCGCAGTCAAGGAGCTTTCCGACGATACGATCCTTTTCCTCCGCTATCACTTTTTCGTCCGCGATGTACAACGCGCTCGCAGCTTTCCGATACGCCGACGCGCGGGCGAGCAACTCGTCGCAATCAGGCAAAACGGCCAGATCGAGCACAGCACCCTTTCCGAACAGATCAAGAATCGCTCGCTTGGCGAGCAGGTCCTCGAACACGTTCAGGAACCGGTCACCCCCCTCGCACGCTGAAGAAACGATAATCGAGACATCCATTCCGAACTCTTCCCTTCCCACCTGGATCACCGTCTCGAGCATCTCCTGTAACTTATCGCGTTTCAGTTCGTGATCGATCCGGTAGTAGGCCAGCAGAAAATCGGAGGAAACCGATGCGAGCGTACATCGAAGCGCGAATCGGGGAATCCTGTCGAAGCTTTTCGCCAGGGAGGACTGCAGATCCTCTTTCTCTGCGACATCCGCGACCAGCATGCCTCCACTTCCGGAATCCTTCAATGCGAAACCGATCAGGAGGTACGGATCATGGAAGAATTCATTTCCGGCCACATCGTGAAGTTCCTGGGCGGAAATGGTTCCGTCCATCAACTCCCGCAGATACGTTTCGGGAGTCTTGCTCTTCGCCCGCACTCGCTGTTCATACTCTGCGATCAGCGCCTTGAGCCTTCTGACCATCGCGTTGAACGAATGGATCATGTTCCTGATCTCATAGTTGCCTTGCGGCGGAATACGGATATCCAGATCGCCGTCCTCGACCATCTTCATCCCATCGCGCATCATCGCCACCGGCGTAATGATATCCTTGAGGAAATACCGTGAAAAAAACAGGAACAGCAGCAGGATGACGACGACTATCGAAACGATAGCGAGAGCGACCGAATTGAAATCCTTCGTAAGATCGCGGGTCTTCACGACGCTCACCACCGCCCAGTCGTTTCCGATCATCTCAACCGGAGTGGAAAGGCATGTATAGCCGGCAAGAGCGCCGTCCCCATCGATGTACTGACTGAGCAAAGAACCGTCCTTCCCGCTCGCATACAGGATCGAACGTTCGGACAGGTCGACCAGTGCGGTAAAGCCGATGCTGTTTTTCCCTGCAAGGTACGCTTGGTCGGAGTTTTGGATCGACCGGGAGATGTTGGAAAGCTCATACAACGCCACGAGTTCGATCTTCTGCGCCCGGTCGGTCCTGACATCCGGCGCGATTGCGGCAACCAGCATGAGTCCTCCGCCCGCTACTCCGCGGTAGAGATTGTTGTAGGTATCGGTATTGAAGCTTCCGATGCTCACGACATTCGGATTCCCGATAGCGGAGCGATACATGGATGAACGGCGCAGGACATCGATCGGAATATTGATCTGGGTCTTGTAGCTCACCGTCCGGCCGGACTTCATATAGAAACCGACCGACACGATATCGGATACGGGAACAAGGGCGAGCCGGGAAGCCTCCACCAGTCCGCTATCATACAAGTACCGCTCATTGATATCGTCGGTATCCGCACCTGCGGCAAGATTGAGAATCTCGTTGTCATTCGTGTAGACAAGATGGGACAGGCGCATCGACATTTCCTGGACTTCCGCGGTCAAATTCGCGATGATCGTCGCCTGTGCAAGCCGTATGTTCTCGATCGCCTGTCGTCTGACGATCGTATGGATGAGGGGCATCGATACAACGAACACCGCCAGAATCGGCAGCACGATCAATGTCAGGAACGAGAAATAATAGACTTGCTTGAGAGAAGCTTTCTTCCTATGGCCCATACGGAACAATACTATACCGATTTCGCATACAAATCACGGAAAACCCTGCCGCAAGAGCCATTTCAATCGCGAGTTCCAGTCTTCTTGATGATATGGTAGCCAAACTGGGTATGCACCGGTGCGCTAATGGCTCCATATGAAAGTCTCTGCGTAGCCCGCTCGAACTCAGGCACCATTTTTCCGGGGCCGAACCAACCGAGATCCCCGCCTTGGTTCTTGCTGGGACAGGTCGAATACTGTCTCGCAAGCATAGCGAAATTCGCGCCCGCTTTCGCTTTCTGATATATCTGATCCGCCAAAGCCTTATCCTTGACCAGAATGTGGCTCGCTCTCCATTCCACGGCATGACCCTCCAGAAACGGTATATCCTGCATTGTAGCGCATCATGCAAAGCCTGTGAAGCGATTCCGACTCAAGGTTCTTTTTCGCCATCATCGCAAAAAAGCCATCCCCCCACTCCGTCATGACAGGCACGTCGACGGGAATCATAGTAAAGACGACCAAAGCCGTTGACCCGAACACGACAATGCTCGTACACTTGCGGAAACGGAGCATCACTGAATGTGAAAAAACGGGCGCGATTCCTCCACGGCATCTACAGAACCATCATACGACTCACCTTGCAACTGCACTATGATTTCCAAGTCTGGCGGGAAAACGACCTGCCGCAGGGACCGAAACTGTATTGCTCGAATCATTTTTCATCCAGCGACGCCCATTTCGTCACCACCTTGATGCCGGAGAATCTCCATATGGTGATCGGTCCGGGATTCGGAATCCCGATCGTGGGGAAATTCCTCCGGTGGACGGAACAGATACCTGCCTTGACGCCGGAAGACAAACGACAGGTCGTCGATACCGCCGTCGGATATCTGGAAGGAGGCGACAGCGTGTATATCTTTCCCGAAGGGCGGCTCAACACGATCGAGCAACTGGATGTGTTCCGTGGAGGACTCGCCCGCATCTATCTGAAACATCCCGTCCCGGTGATTCCCATCGGGCTGATCGCGCCAAAGCGAAGGGTCCGCAGAAAGAAATCGCAGGTCGCGGGACGGGAAATGACGGTGGTATCGAAGAACTACTATGCAAATATCGGAAAGCCGATGGAGTTTCCGCAGGCGCTCGAAGTAGCGAAAACGGATCCCAAGCTGGCTGAGGCAATGATCATGGACGCGGTCAAGCAAGAAGTATCCCGCCTGATCGACGATATCAAGACAAACAAGTTCTGGAGCTGACCATGGATAACGAAAAAGAAAAAGAAATATCGCGGAAGACCGGTGCTGATGTCGACACGGAACGGGAGTTGAAAGTCTTGTTCGAAGATTTCAAGACCCATGTGGAGGACATCGCCGACCATGCCGAACAAGTCCATCGCATCGATTTTTCCGCACGACTGAAGAACGGAACCGGGTTCTCGTTCACTTTCAACAGCGAACAGTGGAGACGGAAGTTCTCTCCCGACACGAAACAGGAACCGGAACGCTATGCGCCCGCGGCGCCGTTCAATGCGATCGTGGATATCATCGGCGCATTGCTGGCCATTGCGCTCATGGTCGTCGTCGCAATCACGCTCAACCGTCTTCCGTCGTTCGGAATCGCAGGCGTACTGTCGGTATTCGTATTTACCCTGTTCATCTGCTATTTCGTCCTGGCGGCCATCTACCATCTGTTTCCGAGCGAAAGCCAGGTCCGTCCGATCTTTTTCAACTTGACCACCGCATGCAAAATCATCTCGCTGCTACTGGTCAATATCCTTGTTTCGCTACTACTGGAAGGCGCTCCTAATTCAGCGGTACTGGTGTTCGTCTCCACGTTGATCGCAGCTCTTGCGTTGTTCATGCTTTCGTTCGGCACGAAAGGCGGAATCCGCGCATCGTTGATGTTTTCCACCGCGATGCCGTTCCTCCTGTTCATCGTCTCACGGAACATTCCTGAAGAATCCGTCATGAAGATCCTTCCGCTGCTTGTCGCGGAAACGATCATGACAGGGCTATGGAGTTTCCTTCCGCTGATTCTTCCTGCAAGATTCAGTGGCAAGGAGGCTCGCGGCAGGTCGAACAACATCTTTCCGATCATGGGAATGGGCTGTCTATTCTTCCTGCTGGGGATGATCATGAAATTCATCGGCTGACAAAAGCCGGTGTCAGCTGCGCCCCATGAGCATATCCATGTAGTAGCGTTCCTCAATCGCAGACCGAGGAACCTGCAGAACATCAAGCAACGCAAGCAACACGCCACGGGCTTCCTGAACGCTGGATGCCGGCGCATCGTCGGGCAGAACGCATTCCACTTCGAGAAACCAGCCGAGCGAGGTCACGTCGATCAGTTCGATATGGATTTCCGGACCGGACAAACGTTCCGACCGATAGCGCCACGCCCATCCGGTCTTCTCTTTCCTAACAGCGACGACATAGCCGAGGGAACGACAGAACGCATCGACAGCATCGGCGTCGATCAGAGGAACGGTAAATTCGATTTCATGATTGACTTCAATGGCGCCCTGGAGCTGCTTGTCCTTTCGTGTGACTTTCAGGCTCCCCTGTCGCGGCGCGTCATCCATCGGACCTGTCGATTCCTCTCGCACCCGGAACAAGGGTTCTCCATCAGGAAACGACCAGTAGACATCGCTCTTGTGCTCGCTGATACCTTCGGAAGCACCTACCAGAGAGGAGATCCTCGCCTTCAGGACATAAGCATCTGAAACATGCGCCTTCAGCTCTACCTCGATTCCCATATCACCACCTCCGCCAGCTATCATGTACTCGCATTGTACACCGATCGCCGAGGGATTGCCAGAGATGCGGACACAACGGAAAAGGCAGGCACAAACGTGTGCATAATATGAAAGGCATCAACATGGCAAAAGATTTGCCAGAAGTATCAATCGTTTTGCATAACAAAGAGTTACTTAGTACGATCCACAAATAAGAAAATGGAAACTGAACAAGCGTCCTAGTCCTTCCAGGGAAAGATCATGTTCTTCAGCGAACGATGGCCGACCTTCTCACGTTCGTCGTACAGCAACTCCTCCCATGGAAGCTTCTTGCGAGGGGTATCAGGATTCACCTCGAGATAATCGTACTTGAACATCAGCAGCTTCATCGCATCCATCTGCGCCAGCATAATGCCTGCCGCTCCGGGAATCAGACCGGCGACCACGACGGTAAGCACAAAGCAGACCAACGTATAGATGCCGAGAAACACCGAGAACCACAGATTGTCCGCCACGACCATGAAGGATTTCTTCAACGATTTCAGCGGCCGATCCCCAGGCATCATGCAAGCCAGCGGGAAAAAATACTGGATGGCGAGCAAGACGGCCAGCAACACCCAGAACAGAATGATCGAGAGGATGAACCCGAACATGTTGTTATAGGAGAAATAGAACGGAATCACGAACATCACCAGCAGGAACACCAGCGCCGAAAGTCCGAAATGAACCATTGAATGCCGCCACATCCTGGCGAACCCTTCCTTGAATCCGCTCCACCCGCCACGGGTATAGTTGGAATAGTAGTGGCATTGGTATGCGACAGCACCGGAATACAAAGAAAACAGCGCAATGACGGCGATGACGCATACGATGCCAAGCAACGAATTCATCGACGCCACGGTCATGGCTCCATACAGCCCGGCCAATACGACCAGATAGCCGAGGTTCAGCACGACGAGCCCGATCAGATTGTCCCAACCGTCGAAAAAAGCCTTCTTGAAAAAAAAACCGACCACCGTTTCCTCCGTTCCACCCCAGGACAGGCCTTGAGTCGCACGGAACCTGTCTCTGGATAGAGTACATGCTCCGCATCAAATAGACAACCCCCGTCCGAGAAAAAAGTCTCTCGGCGCACATTCTGCGAAGTCCGAAGACGGTCGTCCGGGCTTGGTCAAATCCTCCGGTTTTGCTATCATGATGAAATCAGATCCGATGCGAGGAGCGTACAAGCGATGACCGATAACCAAGGATGCAGCCTCAGATTCGCCACTGCGGACGATATTCCGACGATCATGACGTTCGTGAAGGAACTCGCCGAATATGAACATATGCTCGATCAAGTGACAGCGACGGAAGCCTCGGTGCGCCATTGGTTGTTCGACCGGAAGATAGCGGAAGTCCTCCTTGCATGCATCGACGGGAAAGCCGTCGGATTCGCCCTGTTCTTCCACAATTTTTCAACATTCCTAGGAAAAGCCGGCATCTATCTCGAAGACCTGTACGTCCGAAAAGAGGCGCGCAAGACTGGTTGCGGAAAGGCTCTGTTGCGCGAACTTGCCAGAATCGCGGTGGAACGCGGTTGCGGAAGACTGGAATGGAACTGTCTCGACTGGAACCAGTCTAGCATCGACTTCTACAAAAGCCTTGGCGCGGTACCGATGGATGAATGGACGCTGTACCGGCTGACCGGGGATGCGCTCGCAGCACTTGCGGAAAGCGAACGCTGAACGATTCCGGCCCCCGGACACTGGAACTTCGGGTCGGTATCAGTTCGGCGTAGCGTTCCGAGCGAATGCGAACTGCGCCGCCCCCAGATGGCAGTATCCGCCGGGATTCTTGTCCAGATATTTCTGATGATACTCTTCCGCCTTGAAATAGTTGCGTAGCGGAAGACATTCCACCACGACCGGAGACGCATACTTTCCGGCCAAAGCGGACAATTCCGTTTCAATGACAGGCAGATCGTCCACATCCGAATAGTAGATCCCGGTCCGATATTGGGTTCCTACGTCTCCCCCCTGTCGATTGAGACTGGTCGGGTCGATCGCATGGAAGAAAAGCCGGAGCAGAAACAAAAGCGGGGCACGATCCGCATCATAGACGACATGTACTGTTTCCGCGAATCCAGTGGCATCGGTACAGACATCATGATACGACGGACGCTCCGTAGTTCCGTTGGCATATCCGACATCGGTGGAAAGCACCCCGGCCACTTGTCCAAAGTATTTCTCCAGTCCCCAAAAACAACCGCCGGCGAAATAGATTTCTTTCTTTTCCATACTGGAACTATGGCGCACCAAATTAAATTGAACAAGTCATATTCGTCACTAAATATGATCTATCTGTACTTTTTCATGATAAAAACTTCTTTTTCCACAAATTTTCTGTTGTCATTTCTCAATTATGGCGTAAAATGTTCAAAGCAACAAATTGCAACAATCATGATAGCGCGAGGTGGTGGCCAACTATGCCGGATTCAAGAAGCGGAAGCGACGCGACAATCTTCAGTCTAGGGGGTGTGCCGAGTCTCAAGCGGGCGTTACCGCTGGCGATCCAGCATGTGGTGGCGATGATCGTCGGGTGCGTCACTCCTGCGCTGATCATTGCCAGCGTCGGAAATCTGTCCAGAACGGATAGCGTCCTCCTTGTTCAGGGCGCGCTGGTAATTGCCGCGCTCTCGACCTTTCTACAGCTATTCCCTATCGGCCGGTTCCTCGGCTCCGGACTGCCGGTCATCATGGGAGTCAGCTTCGCCTACCTGTCGAGCATGCAGGCCATCGCCCTCGGTTTCGACATCGCGACCATCTTCGGCGCACAACTGGTCGGTGGCGCAGTCGCCGTCGTCGTCGGAATCTGCATCAAGAAACTCAGAAAATTCTTCCCGCCGCTGATCACCGGCACAGTGGTATTCACCATCGGGCTCTCCCTCTACCCGACGGCGATCAACTACATGGCGGGAGGAGTCGGGAGTCCCGGCTACGGAAGCTGGCAGAACTGGGCGATCGCCGTATTCACGCTGACGGTCGTCACCATTCTCAACCATTTCGGCAAGGGGATATGGAAACTCGCATCGATACTGATCGGGATCGTCGCAGGCTATCTCGTCGCTCTGTTTTTCGGCATGGTCGATTTCACCACCGTATCGGAAGCGACAGTCTTCCAATTACCGCGCGTTCTCCATTTCGGCATCAAGTTCGAACTTTCATCCTGCATAGCGATCGGCATATTGTTCGCCATCAATTCGATACAGGCCATCGGAGATTTCTCCGCCACGACCATCGGCGGGCTGGAGCGTGAACCGACCGACCGGGAACTGCAGGCAGGCATCATCGGATACGGGGTCGGGAACATCCTGGGCTCCGTAATCGGAGGACTTCCGACTGCTACCTATAGCCAGAACGTAGGTATCGTGACCACGACGAAAGTCGTCAACCGATTCGTCCTCGGACTCGCCGCGGCGATCATCCTTGTAGCGGGTCTCGTTCCCAAGTTCTCGGCGCTCCTGACGACCATTCCGCAATGCGTACTGGGAGGTGCGACGATCTCGGTATTCGCATCGATCGCAATGACCGGGATGAAGCTGGTCGTATCGCAACCTATGAACTACCGAAACACCTCGATCGTCGGGCTCGCCGCGGCGCTCGGCATGGGCATCTCCCAGGCGACCGACGCACTGTCGTCGTTCCCCCAGTGGTTCCTGATCATCTTCGGGAAATCTCCGGTCGTCATCGCTACATTGGTCGCCGTCGTCCTGAACATCGTGCTTCCAAAGAAAGACTGACGTCCGATAGCTTTTTTCCAGCGCCGCCGGACAGCGGCTTGTCACCTGCGGCACATCACCCATATCCCCTATTTGCATTCATTTCGCCGTACTGGTATGATAGCATCACAATCACGTACTATCGCAGGAGTAACCGAGAGGAAACATGGAACGAATCATCATGGATGTCGACACCGGGCATGACGATGCCGTCGCGCTCGTGCTGGCGGCAGGGTCCCCGCAGATCCAAATAGAAGGAATCGTCGCGGTCGCCGGCAACCAAGTCAGGGAACGGACCTTGGAGAATACACTGAATGTCTGCGACTATCTCGATATCGAAGCCCCGGTGTTCGCCGGCTTGGACAGGCCGATCGTCAGACGGCAGATCACCGCAGGAAACATCCATGGAAAGACAGGTCTCGACGGTCCGGTCTTCCCTCCCCGGACAAAACAAGTCCATCCGGGAAACGGCGTTCGGTTCATCATCGATACCGTTTTGGCAAATCCACACGAAATCACGCTCGTGCCGACCGGTCCGCTTACCGACATCGCCATGGCGATCCGCATGGAACCTGCTGTAGCCGATCTGGTAAAGGAAATCGTCTTCATGGGCGGTTCGACAGGAGAAGGAAACGTTACGTACTCGGCGGAATTCAACATCTTCGCGGATCCGGAAGCGGCTCAGATCGTCTGTACCAGCGGAGCCCCGCTGGTGATGATGGGTCTCGACGTCACGTTGCAAGTCATGCTCACCGACGAGCGTCTGGATACGTATCGCGAATTCCCGGAAAAAGCCGCATCGATGTTCTGCGCGAGCATGGACAACTATATGGCAAGCTGCCGCAGACATGGGCACGACTACCCTGCGATGCATGATCCGTGCTGCATCGCCTATCTGCTGGACCGGGACATGTTCTCGTTCGAACGGAGGGAGCTACAGATCGAACTGCAGGGAGCGCTCACCTATGGGCGCACTGTCGTCGGACCGCATCTTGACGAAGGCGGCGCGTTGATCGCAAAGAAGACGAAACCGGAGCAGTTCTGGAACATGCTCGACACAGCCTTCAGGAACCTTCCGTAGCTACTCTCTCCGTCAAGAAAGCCGATACTGTTCCTTCACGTACCGCTGTCCGTGCATATCGAACCGCTCGATGAACGGCACATCGTCTTCGTACACCCAGCGCTGGATAAACGAAGGAACGACTTCGAACACCCGTTCGTCCTGAAATGCCGAATAACGGTCGTACGAACCTGGAAAACAAGCCTTGTATGCATGTGCGAATGCCGGCGATTCCGTCGGGACGCCGAGCATCGTACAGACTCCCTCGACCTGCAGATTGCCGGCACATAGCGCGACCTGAGGGTTGGAGAGAATCTGCCGGCATTTGAGCATTCTCCGGTCGGTCTGGAACAGGAACCGGTCCCCGATCACGACGACGCTCATCGTCCGAGAGGAAACACGTCCTTCCGAGGAAGTGGACAGTACCATGAGCAGGTGATCGGGGATGCTACAGAAAAGTTTCCCGGATGCGGAGTCGAAATCCGCGATCCTCTTCATTTCGCCATCGGAAAGCATGCCAGTACTCATCTCTCCCACTGGAACGCATCCTTCCCCGCGCCAAGTTCGAAATGATACATCACGATTCCCAGATCAACCTTCGAATACGGCCCCGTAGAGCTTTCCGCACGGACATGGTTTTCATCCACCAACGTAAAACGGAATTTCTGCTGATTGACAGCAGTCGGAGCAAGGGAGGCGGCAGCCACGCCATCAAGGAACCATCCTGGGGCGGAACCTTCGCTCCGGTACAGTTTCTCCAACGGCTTGCTCCGATGCGGTGTTCCCTGCGTCGTCCCATAGCCGAGGGCGATGACGCACACGAGCTTTTCATTCGATCCGACCAGCGCCCGCGCAGTACGGCCCTTGCGAAACGACATGGCCACCCAGCAGGAATTCAATCCGAGACTCTGCGCAAGGATGGCGATCCGTTCCCCGCAGTACCCCAGACGCTCCTCCAATGACGGACCTTTTGGTCCGACCAGCGCGATATAGTTCCTGACATTGCGGAATGCGCCGTAGTGGGCCCGGAACCCACCGAACGCATCCGGTTCGTCGGTCACCAGACGAATGGAAAGATGTTCACGGTTGTTGCATTCCTCGATCTCGGCCTCGAGCCGTTCCTGGATATCCTTCGGAATCGGAGCGTCGGAATAGCTGCGCACAGAATGCCTGGCCTGTAGAGCTTGCATCAGTTCTCCCATATTCAACCTTCCTCCGAGTCGGATGCCCCCGCATCCGACGGTCCTTCGGACACAGCTTCGTCCGTCGATGCGGCACGGCTCAGTTCGTCGTAGAAATGGGCGAACGCAGTCGCCTGGTACGGGGCGAGCCACAACGTACCGAAGCCCAGCGTCAACGCATTGAGCAACGCCCAGCCGATAAAGGAAATCTCGAGACAGAACAACCGCCATTTATGGCCGTCCATCATCTTCCGGCTTCTGGTAATCGCTTCGTTCGCCCCCATCCCGGGATTATCCGCAAGGATATATGGAGCCATCGCATAGGAATAGGCCTTGACTATCCCAGGAACGATCAGCAACAGGGACCAGAGAAATTCGTACACGAATATCAGCATCTGCAGGCACCAGACCCGCTTGAAATTGTGGAAACCGTATGTCAGGGCTTTCAGTTTCAGTTCACGACCTCTGACCGGAAGGAGGAACGCAAGGGTGAACGACCACGACAGGACCGGCACGATGATGCCCATTCCCGCCAGGAACAGCCCAAACGGAGGAATCGGAGAAAAAACGACCATGCTGAAAGCAGGCGCATCAGCAAGTACCGAAACCAGATACATCGGATATCCGAGGAAGCCCATGATCATCAGGAACGAAAATGTAATGAGAACCCCGATCCCCCAGTTGCCCGAAAGGCTGGAGAGAGCGGCGTGTCGATACTCTCTTGCTGCCATAGCGCACCTCCAACATGCTTGCGATAGAATTTTGCATCCACAGCATACACCCGAGCGAACAAGGAATCAACCGGGTGCTCGATCACTCCAACTCGAAAGCCCCTGTGTAGAGCTGGTAGTACCGTTCTCCGGCGGCTATCAATGAGTCATGAGTGCCGCGCTCGATGATTCTGCCATGGTCGAGAACCATGATGACATCAGCATTCTTGACCGTCGACCGTCGACCGTCGACAGTCGATGGGCGATGGGCGATGGGCGATCACGAATACAGTCCGCCCCACCATCAAGGCGTCCATCCCCCGCTACGCATCCTGACAGTTGCTTGCGACCTCCAGCGCCAGTTCGACCATCGGATACAGCGCGGACATCCTCTGCTCGGACGGCAGTCCCTCGCCGCTCACGCAGCTGTCGGTCATTGTCAGAATCGACAGCGCCGTCCTTCCCGTCCATGCCGCCGTACTGTACAGCGCATAGGTCTCCATGTCCTGGGCAAGAGCACCCATACGTGCCCAAGGCTTCCAGCTATCGGCGCCCAGCGCATTGTAGGAAGAGAACAGGTCGCTGGAAAACACCATGCCGGCATGGAACGGTATGGAACGGCTTCTGCACTGCTCGACCGCGGCAAATAGCAAGGCCGCATCGCAACAGGGACTGTATGTCCCGTCCAACCGATATTGATGCGCCCATGCGGAATCTGTGCTCGCAGTCAGGGCAAGTATCAGCTCTCCCACGGTGATCTGTGGCTGCAGCCCACCGCATGTCCCGATGCGGACGATCGTACGGACATCATATTCGGTGAACAACTCGTAGCTATAGATGCCTATCGAAGGGGCACCCATTCCCGTAGCCATCACGCTGATCGACTTTCCTTGGAACTGTCCCGTATATCCGAGGATATTGCGGACATCGGTCACCAGCCGGGCATCGGTCAGATACCGCTGTGCGACCATCTTCGCTCTGAACGGATCGCCGGGAGCAAGCACCACCGGAGCGATATCCCCCTTGCTGGCTCGATTGTGAGGTGTCATCAGGAAGCCCCCTTCACATACGGCCTACCGGAAGCTGTCGGAGCATAGTTCTTGCCGCTGAACAACACCAAGGCTACCAGCGTCACAACGTACGGCAGGATATTGAACACTTCGGAGGGCAGAACTTTCAACGACGGGAAATTGGTAGCTATGATCGAGAACGCCTGTGCGGTTCCGAACAGCAACGCGGCGCCGGCTACACCCGCAGGCCGCCATCGGCCGAACGAAACGGCGGCCAGCGCAATGAAGCCCTTGCCGTTGATCGTGTTCGACGTGTACTGGATCGTCTGGGTCAGCACGCAACAGCCGCCGGCCAGTCCCGCGAGGATGCCGCTGGTGATCACAGCGATATAGCGGATTTTCCTGACGTTGATTCCGACGCTGTCCGCGGCGCTCGGATGTTCGCCGCATGCACGCAGATGCATGCCGAACGGCAACTTGTACAGCACGAACCACGACAGAATCACCACTGCGATGGCTATGTACGCCGTCGGATAGATTCCGAGTGCATCGGTCTGCATTCCCATCCGGAACTCCTTGGTCCGGTCGGCGGAGAACAGGATCTGTGCGGCGAAGATCGTCACCCCGTCGGCAAGGAGGTTGATGCCGGTGCCGCTGATCGTCTGGTCAGCGTTGAGATTGATCGCCGCAACCGCATGGATGACCGAGAACAGACCGCCGACCAATGCGCCGAGCAACAGTGCGATCCAGACCGAACCGCCGCCCACCCCGGCGGCCTCCATCAGCACATGGGCGGAAGCGGCCGTGCAGGCTCCGATACCCATCAACCCTTCCAGCGCGATATTCACCACACCCGATTTTTCGCAAATCATGCCGCCGATCGCGGTGATGAGGATCGGAGAAACAATCATCAGAATCGAGGGAATCATCCCAAGGATAGTACTCATTTCGCGACGCCCTCCTTCATGATCTCTTTCTGTAGCTGCCGTTTGTTCAGCCATTGCTGGTATAGTTTCAGTCCGGACCGCAGCGCGATGAACACGACGATCAAGCCTTGGATGATGAACGTGATTTCCTTGGGGATCTGCTTGCTCTGCATCAACGCCTGGGCGTTCTTCAGCATGCCGAACAGGAAGCCCGCCAGCATCGTTCCCAACGCAGTGCTGTTGCCCACCAATGCGACGGCGATGCCGTTGAAGCCGTAGTTGTCCATGCCGGAGAGAACCCGGCCGTACTTGAAGGAACCGAGGGCCACGATACCGCCGGCAAGACCGGCGAAGGCTCCGGCTATGGCCATTGAAAGCGCGATGCTCTTGACGACCGGAATGCCGCTGCAGCGCGCAGCTTCCTTGTTGAAGCCGGTGGCGCGCATCCCGTAACCGAGTTTCGTCTTCTCCATGATGAACCAATACAGCACGACGGCGATGACCATCATGAAAAACCCGTCGTTCAACAGAGAATTATTGGTGATTCTTTCGAAGAACGAATTGGTCAGCAACGCCGTCTGGGGATAGTTCGCCGTCTTGTATGTCGTAGCTCCAGGAAGATGGAGACAGATGATACGGGACAGGTACAGCGAAATATAGTTGAGCATGATCGTCGAAACGACCTCGGAAACTTCGTATTTCGCCTTGAGAATGCCGACGACTCCGCCCCAGACGGCACCGATGGCGATGGCGCCGAAAATGGCGAGCAACCAATGCAACACCGGAACCTGGGGACCGAGCAACGCGATCACCTGGGCGACGGTCAGCCCCATGATGTACTGCCCTTCACCGCCGATGTTGAACAGCCCGACGCGAGCGGCGAAGGCCATCGATAAACCGCAAAGGATGAACGGCACCGAATAGTTGAGCGTTTCGCCGATATACCGGACGTTCATCTTCCCGTTGTCGATATTATATCCTGTCAGCGACTGCAGGATCGCCTTGTACATATTCAATGGATTCCGACCGACCATCGCGATGAGGATCGTCCCGCATAGGAATCCGAGCAACACGACGAGCACCGAAATAATCCCGTCCGAATCCAGGACCCGATTGAGGAATGTCTTGTTCTGATCCAGTTTCTTCATATCAGGCCTCCGCTTTCTTCGAGCCAGCCATCATCAGGCCGATTTCCCGTTCAGTGACTTGATCCTGGTCATTGATGGCGACGATGCTCCCCTTGCTGATCGTCGCGATCCTGTCGCACAGGTTCATAATTTCATCCAGTTCGAACGAGACGAGCAGAATCGCCCGCCCCTTGTCCCGTTCTGCGATGATTCGCTTGCGAATGTATTCGATCGCCCCGACATCCAGGCCCCTGGTGGGCTGTGCCACAAGCAGCACCTTCGGAGACAGGCTGATCTCCCTGGCAACGATGACCTTCTGCTGATTCCCTCCGGACAGGCTGCCTGCGGGAGTGCCCGCCCCCTCTCCGGCACGGATATCGAACTGCTCGATCAGTTCATCGGCGTGCTCGGTCATCTTCTGGTAGTTCAGCAAACCGTACTGGTTGCTGTACGGCGGCAGATAGTAGTTCTTGATGGCGCAGTTCTCGCTGATCGAGAACTCGCTGACGAGCCCATGCTTCTGTCGATCCTCGGGGATGTGCCCCAGTCCGCGCTCGATGCGACGGCGGATCGTCAGATTCGTGACATCCTCCCCGTCGATGAACACCTTTCCCTCGACGACGGGAGACAGTCCGGTCAGTCCGTAGAGCAGCTCCGACTGGCCGTTGCCGTCGACGCCGGCCACCCCGACGATCTCTCCGGCCCGGACATCGACGCTCAGGTCATGCACCTTGACGTTTCCGACGGCATCCTTGACAGTCAGATGCTGGACGGAGAGCATGACCGGTCCAGGATGCGCAGGAGCCTTGTCGATCTCGAATTTCACGGCGCGACCGACCATCATCTCCGCCAGATCCTGCTCGGTGACATCGGCCACCTGCACGGTCCCTATATACTTGCCGCGGCGCAGGACCGTACATCTGTCGGCGACCGCCTTGATCTCTTTCAGCTTGTGGGTGATCAATACGATCGTCTTGCCTTCCTCCCTCAGCCGACGGAGGATATCCATCAGTTCATCGATCTCCTGCGGCGTCAGCACTGCGGTAGGCTCGTCAAAGATGATGATGTTCGCATTCCGGTACAGCGTCTTGAGGATCTCGACACGCTGCTGCTGTCCGACAGTGATGGACTCGGCCATCGCTTTCGGATCGACGGACAGGCCGTACAACTCGGACAGTTCCCGGACCCGTTTTTCGGCCTTGGATAAATCGAGAATGCCCCAGCGGTTGCGAGGTTCCATGCCAAGCACGATGTTTTCGGTGACCGTATAGTTCTGCACCAGCTTGAAATGCTGGTGAACCATCCCGATACCCAGCTCGGTCGCCACATTCGGATCCTTGATATCGACCAGGTTCCCGTGGATCCTGATGATCCCGCTGTCAGCGCTGTACGCACCGAAGAGAATCGACATGAGCGTCGATTTGCCCGCGCCGTTCTCTCCGAGCAACGCATGTATCTCGCGGTCGTATACCCGCAAAGTCACGTTGTCGTTCGCTACGACACCAGGAAACGTCTTGGTGATGTCCACCATCTCGATCGCATATTCCGGCACACGTATCCTCCTGTACGAATCTGCGGCAATCCCCCGCAAAGGAGACGCATTCCCATGGATGCGAAAAACGACGCTCGCCCCCATGGAGATACGGAGTCGGCATACCCGTGGGTATGCCGACTGCAAGATAGCATCTGGAAAACGATCAGTCGTCGAGTGCTGCGAGCCCCTTGGGCACGACCCCGGCGGCAAGCGCATCCTTGTAGGTTCCGTAGATCTTGATCTTGCCGTTGATGATATCGGCCTTCGCGGCATCGACCTGCTTGATGACATCAGCGGACAGTTCGGGATTCGCCGTCGAATAACCGACACCGTCGTCGACCATGCTCATCTTCACCACGCCGCCGGCGAACGTTCCGTTCTCGATATCGGTCAGCGCCTTGATCGTGGAGTTCTCGACTCTCTTGAGCATCGAAGTCAATACAGCGCTCTTGTCGCCGGAATAGATGCCGTCCTCGTACTGGTCGCTGTCGACGCCGATCGCCCATACGTTCTTGCCCTGCATCCGATATTCCTTGGCCTGTGCGATCGTTCCGTTGCCGGTACCGCCGGCTGCGCTGAAGATACAGTACACGCCGTTGTCATACCAGTTCTTCGCCTGGGCCTTGGCCAGCTCCGGCTTGCCCCAGTCATTGGCGTAATAATCGACTACCTGGGCGTTCGGGAACACGGAACGGAGGCCCTGGATATAGCCCATCTCGAACTTGGTGATGGTAGCTCCGGGAACTCCGCCGATGAAACCGAACTTCGGATTGGAGATACCGTCGGCCTTGGCTTGCAACGCCGCGGCAAGTCCGACAAGATACGAGCCTTGTTCTTCCGAATAGATGAAATCGACCACGTTCGGGTGCAGCACATAGTCTACGTCGACGATCGCGAACTTCTGATCGGGATACTGGGGAGCGACTTCATTCAGCGCATCCGCCCAGGTAAAACCGGTGACGACGATCAGATCGTAGTCTTCGTCAGCCGCCTGCCGCAAGTTGGGAACATACATGTCCTGGCTCTGGGCGGTCACCACATCGTAGTATTTGCCGCGCTGAGACGGATTCTCGACGGTGTCGCCGTAGAAAGTGACAATACCGCGCCATGCGGCGGCGTTGAAGGACTTGTCATCGATACCGGTAGCGTCGGTCAGCAGTCTGATCGTCGGCTTGCCGCCGGCTTCTGCCGAAGCGGCTTCCTTGCCGCCCTGGGCGAAAAGCGTCATGGCCATGAGAAATACCATGACGACGGTAAGTAGTTTTTTCATACGAACCCTCCTGTGTACAGTCGTAAAGAAAACTCACCAGTGATTGTAGCAAGGATAGTATGAATTTGAAAGAACTATCGAGAAAAAACGGGGCAATTCGGACACTTCATGTCACAACGTGTAGCACCGCCGATGCGATTCCAATCCGGCGTCGATGATGCGACCCGTTTCCGTTTCATGAGCCGTCCCACAGACATCGGGCGATATCGACCTTTCCGTCGACGCTGAACACGACGCCTTCCTGCTCCAGTAGCCAGCGCTGATACCCTTCATCCGCACCACCGAACGAAAATCCCTTGCACAAGGAGCCGTCCCGGTAGACGACCCGATGGCAGGGAAGCCCCAGCCCTTCAGGAACGTGGGCCATAAGAGAACCGACGATCCTGCTCGCGCGAGGATTGCCTGCCAGAAACGCCACCAGCCCATAGGTAGCGACGCTGCCGGAGGGAATTCGTCCCACCAGATCATATACTCTGTCTCGAAACGATACGTCCATGCCCCGATCATACAGCGAACCAAGCTCTTATGCGAGCCTTTCCGGGCAGGTCACTGTCCGAGCAATACTTTCCGCGGGGAAACCCGGAAACCTACGAAGGCCGGAATCAACGACCCGATCAGACCGATCCCCCAGAAAATCGCCAGGAACAGAAAGTCCTGGATCGAGACCGACATGGCGATGCGCATTCCTGTCCCGGAGCCCACCCATGCGGCGATCCGTCCGAAGGCAAGATACCCGACGCCCAGACCTCCCAGCCCTGCGATCAGAAATACCGCCGCAGACTGGAACCATACGGTGAAGAATATGTACCACCGTCCAGCGCCCAGACTCCGCAGCAGACCGATCCACCGGTATTTCGAGGGCATGCTGGCGAGCAGGCTCAGCAGGACCGCCGCGACGACGAGCAGTTCCGTCATCCAGCCCAGGCTGACCGCAATCGTCTGCACGTCATGGAACATGCCGAACAGTTCGGACAAAATCTCGCCGGGGAATACGCTGACGACGCCGTCCTCCCGATATTCGGAACGGAGGGCGTACGCCGATGCAAAGTCGGCCGGCTTGACCAGAATCGCCGATACCCCGGGAAGATCATGGCCCGCGGCTTCGTCATGATCCGCGACGCTGGCGTGCAACGCAGCGGAAAGATCGGAACTCCCCTCTTCGACATGGTCATGCCCGTCGTGCCCATATTCATCATGGACGTGGTAACCATGGACTTCCCACAGACTGACATACGGGACGACGATCGCCCGATCCCATGGCGTCCCGGACCGGTCAAGCTTCCCCGCCACTGTATAGGCGTCATGGTCATGGTCATGTCCATGAGCGTTGCCGCCCCCCTCATGGACACTGTGAAACTCATCCCCCACGGCTAGGGGAACATCCGCCCCGACGACGGCGTCGAACGTATCGACTGGCCACGTTCCGTCGGCCAGGCGCAGGGAGGAACGGATCGCAGGGAACTGTTCACCCACGCCGACGATTGGCAGCCCTTGGTAGCTGTCGGCGAACACCAACGGAGAAAGCGAGGCGACGCGAGGGTCGGCCTCGAGCCGTCCGATGTAGGAACCGTCGAGCAGAGGAAGCGACTCCTCGGAACGGAGGAAGACGGAAGCCATCACCAGATCGAGCTTGCTTCCGGGAGCCCCGACGACCAGATCGTAGTCATCCGATGCCGACGCCGCGGAATCGATCAGATTACGGATGAATGCGTTCGCAGTGAATTGTACTGAACAAGCGAACGCCAACAGCAGCAACACGCCGACCGAGGAAACGATGTTCTTCTTCATATCGGCGAATATGACGGGAAACGGATTGCTCATGATCTCCCCTCCTGGTTCTTCGTTCCATGAGACGTACGTACGATCTTCCCATGAGAGAGGGACAGCACGATATCCGCTTGATCCCGCAAGGCGACATGATGAGTCGAGACGATCAGCGTACAGCCGTCTTCCTTCGCAAGGCGGAGCAGCAGCCGCGCCACAGACTCCTCGTTTTCCGCATCGAGGCTCGCCGTCGGCTCGTCGGCGAGCAACACGTCCGGCTCGTCGAGCAATGCGCGGGCTATCGCGACGCGCTGCATTTCGCCACGCGACAGCTTCGACGCATCCGCCCGCATCCTCCGTTCCAGTCCCATCTCCCGCATCAGGAACATGGCACGCTCGCGCATGGAAAAGGGAACCGACCAGCGCTCGAAAGTCTGTGGAAGCAGCACGTTCTCCAGAGCGGACATGCCGGGCATCAGCTGGAAATCCTGAAAAACCAGCCCCAGATGTTTGCGTCTCCAAATCTCCTTCCGCTTGGCGCCCATTTTGGCGACATCATGCTCCCCCCATGCGACCGATCCTTCCAGCCCTTCCTCAAGACCTGCAAGCAGAAACAGCAGCGTCGACTTGCCGGATCCTGACGGACCGACCAGCGCTACGACGCTCGAGGCGGGAATCTCCAATTCAGGAACCATGAGGAACGGCTCATCCGTCCCAGGGAAACTCCATGACAGATCCCGTATCCGTAACCTTCCATTCATGTTCATAGGCATTTCATACATCCTGATATGAGGCGTCCACGAGCCGCAACTGGCTGACGAACCCGGTTTCCCGATCCGTGAAGGAACCGGTCTCCAGCCGCCCAGTGACGCGTATCGTCCGATTCCTCTGACGGAAGACCTCATCTTTCGACAGATACACGACGATGATGTCCGCCGGCCAGTCGGCGTCGGAATTGCAGTACGGACAGAGGGAGACCGGACTTTTCGTCAGCACGAGGAAGTTTCCCTTCGCCTTGAGCGGCGGCGCCATGAATCCGTCTACCTGGACCGTTTTTCCTTCCAGGGACCGCGTCTTCGTCGAGAAGTCCATCCCAAGAACGGTAAAGTCGTACAGCTCGTCGAACGAAAGACGCTCGGCGGAGAACAGATCGACGACACAAAAAAGCAACAGCGACAGTATCACAAGCCGTTTCATCCCATCTCCTTCGGCAGCAGCCGTGCGAAGGCCCGCCGGCCAGTCCATGACCTTGCCGGAAAACAGGGAAACGGGAGGCCGGAGACCGGAACAAACCGGCTCCGACTTTCCGCACCCACGGTACCAGCCCCTTTACGACCGGGGATCGATGCCCAATGCCTCCACGATATATCGGAACGTAGCGGTGTTCTCCTGGTAGGCCTTGACCTGTTCGCTACCGGGACCGCTCATCGACAGTATCTGGTCATCGACCGAATGGACCTCCTGCGATTCGTCATACGAGAGATTCCCCTGCATGAATAGCGCCCCGTCCTTGTCGTATGCTTCGTTGGCGACATACCTGCCGTTCTCGTCCTTGACCGCAGGGGTGAACGTCCCCTCGAGATGCGGAGCGAACGATTCATAGTAGTCCGGATGATTTCCGAATCCCACGGCCAGGCGCTTGGTCGGATAGACATCGTCAGGATATCCGTCCCCATTCTTGTCCGCATAGTTGGGGAACCCGGCGTTGGCGTAGGTGCCGACCTTGTCCCGGATCGAAGCGACGACTTCCTTCTCATCATCGACCGTTCCGTAGACGCTGATCGAATGGGTGTGGTCGCCGGTGACGATCAGCAGCGTGTCGGGATTGCTCTTCATGAATTGCTGGGCGATACCGACGACTTGGTCGAACATGATCGTATCGTAGACGGAACGCTCCCAATCCATCGGATGTGCGAACTTATCGACGGAACCGGCCTCGACCATCAGGAAGAACCCTTCGTCGTTCCGGGAAAGGATATCCAGCGCGACTTTCGTCATCGTGGTGAGATCCGGCTGGTCGGGATACTTGGGTACGGTGTTCTTCTTCAGGAACAGGCGGTCGAGCGCACCGTCCATGTTCCCGGGATGGAACAGCCCAAGCAGCTTCTCCGGCATCGAATCCTTGTCAAGGGACGTCAATTCCGTATTGCTGGTGACCACCGCATAGCCTTTTCGGGAAAACTCCTTGATGAAATCGATATCATCCTTCCGCTTGGAGCCGGTGACCGACTGAGGGAGGAAATAGGAGGCCCCGCCTCCGAGCAGCACTTCGGGTTCGATCGCGGCGAACGCCTTGACGATCTCAGCCTTCTCCGCCCGACGTCTGGTATGGGCGACGACGGCGGCTGGAGTAGCGTCCTCGAGTTCCGCATCGGAGACGATGCCGATCGACTTGCCGGTCGTCCTGCGTAGCAACTCTGCGATATTCTCCTGCTTCGGGTCATCGAACGGATCTTCGGTCCGGTCGGCGTAGACGCCGATAGCGTTGATGCTGGACTTATGCCCTGTCATGTAGGCGCTCATCGAATTAGCCGAATCGACTGTGATCGCATCGACGGAACTGGTGCCCAACATGCCAAGGCGCTCCATCCTGTCCATATTCAGCACCCCTTGCGAGGTCCCCTCCACATTGCCCTTTGAGATCAGACGGGCTGCGGTCCGATGCCCAACGGACAGTCCGTCGGCGATCAGAACGATCACGTTCTTCGCCTTCGCTTGTCCGGAGGGAGGGAACACCGTCCAGTCGACGCGATCCGTACCTCCGGCAGTCTTGACGCGGACCGTATAGTTGTCGTTGGCCAGCGCCACGTCCCTGACTATCAACGCGGTTGCGGACGAACCGTCGGCCAGCCGCTCCTCCATCCAGGAACCTGTCGCGCCGAGCACTTCGGCATAGTTTCTGCCGTTGATGGTGACCTGCACGTCCTGCGGCCGCACGACGGTATCGAACTCAACCTTGAAATCGAACTTCGCTCCGGCGAGCATCGTCGCCTTGTCCAGCGGATAGACCGTGGCCGCGAACACCTGCGTAGCGAACAGCATAACGGCAAGCGCGATGAACAATCCCATTGCTTTCTTCATGTTGTCTACCTCCAGTAGATTTCTATGGAGAACCGTAGACCGTTCCGATGAATCGGCAATGAAAAAACCATGAGATTTCGATGATAATCGATATTAATCGATGATGATCGGGGCCGGAGAGAAAGCCGTACCGTCAGTTCCATCGTCCGGCGGGCATCGGCACGGCACGACCTTGCCGCATGCTTTCCCGGGCATCCAGCGTCCGCTGGTTGGAACTTCCCTTGAATTTCAAATCGAGACTTTTCAATGCCAGGACGAACGGACCATCGATCAGAACGTCCAGCATCCACAACAGCGCAAGCACATACGGATCATGGCTTTCCATCAACTGGTCGAGCGTCCAGCCGGTATAGCAGGCTACTTCCCGCCCCGCCTTCCGCAGGGCGTTCGCGAGCAAGGCGAACGGTCGGCTTTGGAAGAACGGGTCTCCGCCGGACAAGGTCACCCCCATCTGAGCCGGGCAGCGGGAAACCCGATCGACGACCTGGGAGACAGTCATGACCCTGCCGTCTCCGCGAGACCATGTCGTGGGATTGTGACATCCAGGACATCGGTGGGGACATCCTTGGGCGAAGATAGCGAAACGGAGGCCGGGACCGTCGACAATGCTATCGTCGACGAAACCGGCCAGCTCCACGGTCTCCCCACTCGGGTCGAGAGGCCGAAGCAGCCCCTCGGCCTCTTCATAGGTCATATCAGAACCCGAACCTAGCGGTGCTATGCTTGACACGATCATGCTCCTCGGCGCGTTTGGCGTCGTTGAACCGATCCAGCGTCCCGACCAGATACCCGGTGATGCGACGGATGCGCTCGAACCCATAGTCCCCCTCATCCTCGTGCCTTCCGCAGCCGGGACAGGTATCACCGATGATCCCGTTGTAGCCGCAGACCGGATCCCGGTCCACAGGATGGTTGATCGATCCGTAGCCGATCCCGGCGTCGTGCATCGCCCGCACGATAGTCTCGAACGCCTCGACATTCCGGCTCGCATCCCCGTCGAGCTCGACATACGAGATGTGTCCTGCGTTGGTCAGCGCATGGTACGGAGCTTCCTTGGCGATCTTGTCGAACGCGGAGATCTCGTACCACACAGGGATATGGAAGCTGTTCGTGTAATATTGTCGGTCCGTCACTCCCGGGATCACTCCATATCGCTTCTTGTCCATCCGTATGAACCGTCCCGACAATCCTTCCGCAGGGGTGGCGAGCAACGTATAGTTCATTTTCGTTTCCTGACTGCGCCTATCACAGAACTCCCTCATGTGGCCGACGATTTCCAGCCCCTTGGCCTGCATCTCGTCGCTTTCTCCGTGATGATGGCCGTACAGCGAGGTGAGCGTCTCCGCAAGCCCGATGAACCCGATCGATAGCGTCCCATGCTTGAGAATCTCCCGCAATTCATCATCAGGCTTGAGCGTCTCGGAATCGAGCCACACCCCCTGCCCCATCAAAAACGGGAAATTGCGCATATGCTTGGTCGCCTGGATCTCGAAGCGATCGGCGAGCTGGCCGGCGACCAGCTCCATCGTTTCGTCGAGCTTCTGGAAAAACAGCGCCTCATCCCCGGCAGACTCGATGGCGAGCCGCGGGAGGTTGATCGATGTAAAGCTCAGATTGCCCCGCCCGTTGGCGATCTGCCGGTCGGGGTCGTGGACATTGCCCATCACACGGGTCCTGCAACCCATGTAGGAGACCTCGGTCTCCGGCCGTCCCGGCTTGTAGTACTGCGCGTTGAACGGACTGTCGAGGAAACTGAAGTTGGGGAACAGACGTTTGGCGCTGACGCGGCAGGCGAGCTTGAACAGATCATAGTTCGGGTCCCCGGGGTTGTAGTTTACCCCTTCCTTGACACGGAAGATGTGGATGGGGAAGATCGGCGTCTCGCCATGACCAAGCCCCGCTTCGGTGGCGAGCAGCACGTTCTTCATGACCATCCGCCCTTCGCTGGACGTATCGGTTCCGTAGTTGATCGAGCTGAACGGAGTCTGTGCGCCGGCGCGGCTATGCATCGTGTTGAGGTTGTGGATCAACGCCTCCATCGCCTGATAGGTGGATCGGTCGGTCTCCCCTTCCGTGTGGGATACGGCGAACTTCTGTACGTTCCGGGCGAGCGCTTCGTCGCCGCCGAGCAGCTCGGTCAGACGCGGAAGTTCCTGAGCAAGATACAAGGGATCGGTATCGAGGCGAGGATACAGCCCCGTCCCTTCCTCGATCGCCGTGACCATAGCCTTCAGCTGAGTTTTAGTCACATCACTGTCGAACCCTTCGATTTCCCTGAGAATATCGATGGCTTTCAACAGATTCTCGATGTAGATGCGCCTATAGGTCTTGACGACTCCCGGTGCGAGACCGTAGTCGAAATTGACGATGCTCTGCCCCCCGTGCTGGTCGTTCTGGTTGCTCTGGATCGCGATGCACGCAAGGGCCGCGTAGCTTTGGATGTCGTTCGGCTCGCGAAGGAATCCATGTCCGGTGCTGAACCCCCCCTTGAAGAGCTTGAGGAGATCGATCTGGCAGCACGTAGTGGTCAGCGCATAGAAATCGAAGTCGTGGATATGGATATATCCATCGATATGGGCGGCCCGTTGCTCCGGGGTCAGCAGATACTTGCTGTAATAGTCCTTGGCGGATTCGCAACCGTACTTGAGCATCGTCCCCATCGCCGTATCCCCATCGATGTTGGCGTTGTCCCGCTTCATGTCGCTGGCACGGGAATCGGCGAACGTCAGTTCGTCGAAAATCTTCATGAGCCGGCTGTTCATCTCTCGTTTGCGGGTTCGTTCGTTCCGGTAGAGGATGTACTTCTTCGCCGCTCCGTCATAGCCCTGATGCATCAGCTCACGCTCGACCGCATCCTGGATGCCTTCGATCGGAGGCGGCGTAGTCCCGTAGTGGGATTCCAGGAATTCACCGACCGCATTGGCAACTTTCGCCGCATCCGTCGCCGGCTCGGCGGTTCCGGAGGCTTCCATCGCCTTCATGATCGCCTGGGCGATCTTCCGTTCATCATACAGAACGACCCTGCCGTCCCGCTTGACGATGCTCTGCACCATATACATATCCTCCTCGTCGTTCGCAAGGGCCATGCGTGCACGGAGACTCGACATGAGACCTGGGACGAGGACGCGAAACGTCAGTCAGAGATCATCGTCGTATGTCAACTCCATGCTCCGTGGCGACATAACCGGCGCAGGCAAGTCTTCTGGCTCCCGGATCATCGTCCGCGACGGCCTTCCCGACATCCGTCAGTGGCATGTTTCGTCGCGTCCTTCCCGGTCACAGCGGCGGGACCGCGGAGGATTTCCACCTCGCTTCCTTGTTGGGCTACTTCCAGCACCTGCACCAAGCATACGCAATATATAGCGTCATTGCATCTGCATATGCGCTATCAACGGTAGCAGTACGGAGAATCTCCTGTCAAGTAGCCATTGGTAGAAAAATCAAGAAACCGGTTCGCCGGTCCGATTGCGAGACGTATTCCCGTATCGGAGAATAGGATACGATCCGCAAGTCGCCAGGCTACGTCGCCGCATGGTTGCGAAAAAGTGAACTTTCGGCAAAGATACGGCCCCGTCAAAGGCTCCGTTCGCCGCTAGGTGAACCTATCGGGATTCGCTCCTTCGGCAAGTCGTTCCGTACGGCGGAACCGGCGGGACGCCGCTATCCATATGGATTCATCTTGGCTATCGGCAGGTCATGCTGTATCATCGGAAAGAGTCCGTACGATTTTTCCGGACAAAGGAGTCTATGATCATGGAAAAGATACTGTTCTACGGAATGACCGGAGAGAAGATGTGTTTCCAGCATGTCCTGCTGAATGCGCTCGATCTCAGCGCTTCCGGCAAAGAGGTGAAGATCATCTTCGAAGGCGCTTCGGTCAAGCTGGTGCCGATGTTCGAGAACGAACATCATCCGCTGTATGAGCAAGCGAAACGGGGCGGACTGATCGCAGGCGTCTGTCTAGCCTGCTCGAAGGTCATGGGGGTTTACGAACAGAACAGTTCGTCAGGTCTGGCGATGCTCGACGACATGTCAGGGCATGCCGGGATGAAGCGCTATATCGAGGCGGGATATTCGGTCGTCTCCATGTAGATGGGACAGAGGACGGCAGCGGAAACGCCCTTACATGGCATGAAGAACAAACAGCATACGAAGGAGTGCGCATGTTCAACACACACGACATACTGTTCGCCTTGGCATTGACTATCTTCGCGGGACTCGCTACCGGCGTCGGATCGATCATGGCCTTCTTTTCCAAGAAATTCAACCCGAAGTTCCTATGCGTCAGCCTCGGGTTCTCCGCCGGAGTGATGATCTACGTATCGCTCATAGAAATCTTCGTCAAGGCAAAGGACTCCCTGTCCTCCGTCTACCCCGGGAAATCCGGGTATTGGATGACGCTTGCCGGATTCTTCGTCGGCATCGCCGTCATCGCGATCATCGACAAGCTGATTCCCGAAGGAGAGAATCCTCACGAGATATCGAACATGGAGCACGCGCATGCGGGAGACGGAAAGCTGATGCGGACCGGGGTCTTCTCCGCTATCGCGATCGCGATCCATAATTTCCCGGAAGGACTGGCAACGTTCATGGCGGGCCTCGTGGAACCGTCGCTGGGAATCAGCATCGCCGTGGCTATCGCGATCCATAACATCCCCGAAGGGATTTCCGTTTCCGTCCCGATCTACTATGCGACGAAAAACAGAAGGAAGGCCTTCGTCTATTCTTTTCTTTCCGGTCTTGCGGAACCGGTCGGCGCCTTGATAGGGTTCTTCCTGCTACGGTCAATATTCAACGATGTCACGTTCGGCTTGATCTTCGCCATGGTGGCGGGCATCATGGTCTATATTTCGTTCGATGAGTTGCTGCCGACCGCAGAAGAATACGGGGAGCACCATCTGGTCATCGGCGGAGTAGTGGCGGGCATGGCGGTCATGGGTGCTTCGCTCGTGCTGTTCTCATGACCGGGAAGGAAAATGCCTGCGAAAGAAGGTTTTCGCAGGCATCGGAGCATGCAGTTCGCTAGGCGAGGCTTCCCATCGGATCCCATGGAGCGAGGATGGTCGGAACCAGCGCCAACTCCTCCAGTTGTTTCACCGACAGGTACTTCTTGTTTACGACGATCTGGTAGACATATTCGTCGAACCAGCGGTCGCTCATGACGTAGAAGCCTTCGTTCCCGTTTTCGGTACCCCAGCTATTCTCGACTTTCCATCGATCGGGAACGCCGAATTCATCGAGGTTCACTCCGGTGAATACCATCGCATGGGTCATGCAGCTTTCCCCGTAGTCCAGTCGTTCGGCTTTCGTCAGCGGGAATGTCGTGGAGAACAGTTCGTCCACCTTCAGCACGTCGGTATCCATCACGCCACTTTTCTTTTCATGCCACTGGCCGACATCGCATCCGAACCACACGGCCTCCCCTTCCTTCAGCTGGGAGAGCGCCAGTTCCTTGAATTCTTCGATGGGTAGGTTCAGATAGGTTACGGGGGAGCCTCCTTTCACGTTTCCCAGATACGATACCGTGTAGGTTCTATGGAATGGTTTGTCGGCCGTCGGCGCATTGATGATCGATACGTAGTCGTCAAGATTCAGCCCGACGCATTTTTCGTAGAACTCCAGCGGGGTGACGTCCTCAACCCTGACGAACGTGTCGTCCTTCGCTCGAGCTTCCCAGTCGAACCGTTCGGGCGGAGTGCCGAGGCTGATGCACAGCATGTCGTAGATGGTCTTGAGCATGTCGTCCTTGCGTTTGCGAAGCGTTTCCGTCTTCGCTCCGGCGGCGGCGTCGGTTCGCAGCAGCATGGCATATTCGCGCAGTTTCAGGGTCAGGTAGCGGTCCATCTCACGAGTAGCTGAAGATGCGGCGCTCTCGGGCATGGCGTCTTTGGGCACTACTCCGTATTTTCGCACCAGATTGGCGAACATGTCCCATTGTCCGCCGTCCTGCATCGGGGCCGATAGCAAGTGGGCGACCAGTCGGCCGTCCAGCGGTTCGGAAACGGTGTCCATGATGCTTTCGAGGAAGTAGTTCGCTTTCTCCAGTTTGTCCCAGAACAGGGGGTAGTTCTGCGAGAGTTCTACGTTGGCGATATTGTATCGCTTCATGATTTCAAGCCGAAGGACGTTCAACGCGGCGAACATCCAGCATCGCCCCGACTGTTTCTGGTTGGTGATCGTGCCCGCATATACTTCGTTCGAGAAGCAATGTCTGACGGATCGCAGTGTTTCTCCGTCGATCGAGCTGTCGTTGATTCCGTTCTTCACGGTCGCACGCTGGGCGACCAGGTGTTTCGGGTTTTCTTCGAACGAACGTCGGAGGCGGTCGATCGTATTGTTTTCCAATATTTCTTTCATGGTGCTGTTGTCTCCTGTCTCTTCATAGTACTCATAATCTTCTCTTTTGTGAATGAGGGTAAGGGTAATTGCAGGGTCATTGTGGAGTCTTTGCGGTAGGTACGCCACCCACCGCACCAGCACCCTACCAGCACCCTACCAGCACCCTACCAGCACCCTACCAGCACCCTACCAGCACCCTACCAGCACCCTACCAGCACCCTCATTGACGAAGATTTGGTTTACAGGATACGATGGAGCCACTGGTCTGGAAACAACGGAATGGGGTGAGAATCCCCAGCGGTCCCGCCACTGTAACCGACGACGAAACCCGGAAGAAAACCATTGTCCTGGAAAGGATGAGAAGGACCGGGGAGAGGACGACTCGGAAGCCAGGAGACGATTCCGGACGATCACCACAGGAGGTTGACGTGAAGGAAGCGAGGGTTCTTCTTTCCGGACACGACATAGCCGTCCTATTCGATTTCGGACCCTGCCCTTGCGTAGCATGCCATGGAAATCACGAAACGAGACGGCAGGATCGAAGCTTTCGACCGATCGAAAATCAGCAGAGCAATAGAAAAGGCATTCATCAGCGTCGAGGGGGTGTTCTCACAGCAAGCCGTGGAGCAAGTAGCGGCGCAAGTCGAGGAGCGCTTGGAAAAAAGCACTGATTTCAGTGTCGAACATATTCAGGATCTTGTCGAAGAGACGCTGATGCGTCTGGACTATTATGCGGTGGCGAAGAGCTTCATCCTGTTTCGGCAAAAGCGAAGCGAACTGCGAGCGCAGCGTAAGGAACTGCTGACACTGTACGGGGATGCGTCCATCGAACCGACGCTCATAGGCATCCAGAAAGATTTCGACGAACAGGTTTACTCGTTGAAAGTGCTCAGCGCGAAATATCTTTCATTCTCGAAACCCGCGATGAGCGAACAGGATGCGCTCGATGCGCTGGTCAAGGCGGCGGTCGAGCTCGCCTCGCCCGAAGCCCCCAGATGGGAATTCATCGCGGCGAGGTTCCTCCTGTTCGGGTTCTACCAGAACTTCGGCAGGACGTTGGACGGACTTTCGATCGACACCTTCTCGAGCCAGGTGAAATACCTTGCGGAACAAGGCCTCTACGGCCAGTACATCATCGAAGCATACAGCGCCCAGGAACTCGACCATGCGGCACGATTCATCGACCGGGAGCGGGACAAGCTGTTCACCTACTCCGGCCTCGACCTCGTCCTCAAACGGTATGTCATATCGAACCATCGGCATGTACCGCTGGAGACGCCGCAGCAGATGTTCCTCGGCATCGCGCTCCATCTTGCGAAAGATGAAAAGCGGGACATCCGCCTGGATGTCGTGAAGGACTTCTACGACATTCTATCGAAAATGGAGGTGACGATGGCCACCCCCACGATGGCAAACGCACGCAAACCGTTCCATCAGATGTCATCATGCTTCATCGACACCGTACCGGACAGCCTCGACGGAATCTTCCGGTCGATCGACAACTTCGCCAAAGTAAGCAAGTTCGGCGGCGGCATGGGGATGTATTTCGGCAAAGTCAGGGCGAACGGATCGGCGATCCGCGGTTTCGAAGGCGCCGCCGGTGGCGTGATCCGATGGATCCGGCTGGCGAACGACACGGCGGTGGCAGTAGACCAGCTGGGCGTACGAGCGGGGGCGATCGCAGTCTACCTAGACGTCTGGCACAAGGACCTGCCTGAATTCCTCAATTTGCGGACCAACAACGGCGACGACAGGATGAAGGCCCACGATGTGTTTCCCGCCGTCTGCTACCCTGACTACTTCTGGAAGCTCTGCGAGCAGGATCTCGACCAGATGTGGTACATGATGTGTCCGCATGAAATATTCACCGTCAAGGGATATCATCTCGAAGACTCGTTCGGCGAGGAATGGGAGAAACGATACCTCGACTGCGTCGCCGACAACCGCATCTCCAAACGAGGCATCGTCCTGAAGGAGCTGATCCGGCTGATCCTCAAGAGCGCGGTAGAGACCGGAACCCCGTTCACGTTCAATCGCGACGCGGTCTACAGGGCCAATCCGAACAAGCATGCGGGCGCTATCTATTGCTCGAACCTCTGTACGGAAATCGCTCAGAACATGTCGGACATCGACTTGGAGAGCATCACCGTGGAGAGTCCTGACGGAGATCCCATGGTAGTGACGAAAACGAAACCGGGCGATTTCGTCGTCTGCAACCTTGCCTCGCTGAGTCTGGGCAACATGGATGTCAACGACCGCTCCCATCTGAGCAGCGTCGTCAAGACCGTGGTGCGGGCGCTGGACAACGTCATCTCGCTGAACTTCTATCCGCTGCCCTATGCGCAGCTGACCAACAATCGGTATCGATCGATCGGGCTGGGCGTATCCGGCTATCACCACATGCTTGCGAAAAACGGCATCCGATGGGAAAGCGAAGAACATCTGGCGTTCGTCGACGCACTGTTCGAAGACATCAATTATGCGGCGATCCAAGCATCGAACGAGCTCGCTGAGGAAAAAGGCGCATATCCACTGTTCGCAGGAAGCGAATGGGAAACCGGGGCATATTTCGCCCGTCGTTCGTATGATTCCACTCGATGGCGGGAACTTGCGGCCAAAGTGAGGCAGAACGGAATGCGCAATGCTTATCTGCTGGCCATAGCTCCGACATCCTCGACGAGCATCATCAGCGGGACGACGGCGGGCGTGGATCCCGTGATGAAACGCTTCTTCTATGAAGAAAAGAAAGGATCGATGCTTCCTCGTCTGGCGCCGCAACTGAGCGCCGCCACATGGTGGTACTACAAGAACGCCCACGAAATCGACCAGAGCTGGTCGGTCAGGGCGAGCGGCATCCGGCAGCGGCATATCGACCAGGCGCAGTCGATGAACCTCTATATCACGAACGACTATACGATGCGGCAGGTACTGAACCTCTACATCCTGGCATGGAAGTCCAACGTCAAGACGATCTACTACGTCAGGAGCAAGAGCCTGGAAGTCGACGAGTGCGAAAGCTGCTCGAGCTAGCCGCTCGGTATTTCTTTGGAGGAAATGAGAATGGAAACTTTGAGACAAAAACCTTTGTTCAATCCCGACGGGGATACGGACGTCAACCTTCGACGGATGGTCGGAGGCAACACGACGAACCTCAACGACTTCAACAACATGAAGTATCCATGGGTATCCGACTGGTACCGGCAGGCGATGAACAACTTCTGGATCCCCGAGGAAATCAATCTCAACCAGGATCTGAAGGACTACCATAAGCTCAGCGAAGCCGAACGGACGGCATACGACAGGATACTGTCGTTCCTTGTGTTCCTCGATTCGCTGCAGACGGCGAACCTACCCAACGTCTCGGACTATGTGACGGCCAACGAGGTGAACCTTTGCCTGCATATCCAGACGTTCCAGGAATGCCTCCACTCCCAGGCATATTCATACATGCTCGACACCATCTGCTCTCCGGAGGAACGGAACAACGTGCTGTTCCTGTGGAAGAACGACGAGCACCTGTTGCGCCGCAATACGTTCATCGGAGACTGCTACAATGATTTTCTGGTAAACCGCGACCTGTTTCATGGCACAGTCGAAACGCGTCGATGGCGAAATCGAGATATTGCGGCTTCCAATCAGCCTTACGCAGCGGCAGTTTCTCCCGAAGCGCCGCTTCGTCGATCTGGATGATCCCGATGCCAGCCCGTTCCAGGTCGAGTACTTCATCCTGGATTGCAAGGGCGATCTGGAACATCGATTCCTTCAGAGGGATATCCTCGCGGGGAAAGGACCAGTTGAGGATCGTGGCAGGTCCGGTCAGCATCCCCTTCACAGGCCGGTCGGTCAGGGACTGCGCATAGGAAATGTATGGTACGGTCATTGGCCGTGGTCTGCGGACATCGGAGACGATGATCGCCGGCTTCACTCCGCGGGTTCCATAGGACTGAACCCAGCCATCGTCAGTCGTGACGAACCCATCCAGCTGCTGGGCGAAGTACTCGACCATGTCGTTGCGTTCGTACTCACCGTGGACCAGTACATCTAGATCGAGCCGTTCCTGCTGCCGCACACAGTCCTTGATGAACATACGGACGATTTTCTCGTACTGTTGCGAAGATATCATTCCTCTTTTCAAGCGTGCCCGGTTCTGCCTGACCTCCGCTGTCTGGGCAAACGAGCCGATGGTCGTGGTAGGGAGCACCGGCAACCCGAGCCGTTGCTTCTGCGACTCCCTCCTGACGGCACGACGATCCTTGCGTGAGAAATCCTCGGGGCGAAGGGCTTCGATCCGATGACGGAGCGCTCCATCGCAACCGGAAAGCGGATGCTGGAACAGTTCTCGATTATGGATGAACGCTACATCGTCACGAAACGACGGCTTGCCAAGAAGAGAAGAAAGTTCCGCCAGTTCCTCCAGCTTCTCCAGCGCGAAGGCAAGCCTGCTTCTGATTTCGACAGACAGCCGTGTCTCTCTCGCCACCGTGTACGGAACATGGAGCAGGGAACATGAGGTTCCAACTACGATCCGTTCGGAAGGAATCGGCAGCGATGCCAGGGTCCGGAGCGCCTCATCGTAGTTACAGCGCCATACGTTCTTTCCGTTTACTACGCCCGTGAACAGCAGAGCGCCTCCAGGAAATCCTTCGCGCTCAATCAGAGCCGCGGTCTCCCGTCCTTCGACGAAATCGAGCCCGATACCGTCGAACGGAAGGTCGCATACGGCACGATAGCAATCGCAGATATCGCCGAAATACGTCTGCAACAGCACGTCGACTGTCCGGGGAAGTTCCAGGATCGCGCCATAGATGGCGAAAAAGAGTGCAATATCGTCGTCAGAAAGATCCATGACGAGATATGGTTCGTCGATCTGGAGCCATCGCACATGATCCTCATCGCAGGCCGCGATCACCGCCCGATAGGCATCGATCATCTGCTCGACGAAGTGGCTGCTATCCAACCCGTCCGCATGCCTGGCGAGCTTGAGGAATGTGAACGGCCCGATGACGACCGGCTTCGTCTCGACCCCCATGTCCTTCGCCAGACGATAGTCGGGAAGGAAATCCGTTGATCTCAGGGACAACGTCGTCTCCGCGTCCAGTTCCGGAACCCTGTAGTGGTAGTTCGTATTGAACCACTTGCGCATCCCCAGCGATCCGACGTCGCCGGCCTTGCTCTGATAGCCTCGGGCCATGGCGAAATAGGTATCGAAATCATCAAGGCCGAGTTCCAGATAGCGTTTCGGTATGGCGTTGAGCATCCACATGGTGTCGAGCATCCCGTCGTACAGCGAGAAATCGTTCGATGGAATGAACGAAACGCCGGCATTCTGCAGCATCGTCCATTGGGAACGTTTCAAATCATCGGCGACAAGGCGGAGAGCTTCTCGTCCGATCTTTCCAGAAAAATACTGTTCCGTCGCTTTCTTCAGCTGCCTGTCCATACCGAATCGTGGGAACCCGATCACTGAACTTGCCATGGAAAACTCCTCCGAACACCATTGCGGTACGTGCGATCAAAACCAACGCATAGCATACGCCTATCGACTCACAAGTATATCGAAGGGGTTTCCCTGTGTATAATACTTTTTTTTCCTAGTTAGCTATAGTCTTTGACTATACCAAGCGCTCGATATCGTTCTATATGGATGTGGAGAGAATCGATATAGAAACGTCCGAGAGCGCCCGGATCGATCCGCTTGTGGACGATATAGCCGATATCCATGTAGTCGTCGACGTCAAGCGGTATGGAAAGGATGTCGTCGCCGTTCAATGCGGAACTGATCATGCCGCTGCTGATCGTATAGCCGTTGATGCCGCGCAGCAGATTGAACAATGTGGCGCGGTCACGGACACGTATGTTCTTCCTGCGCTCGATTTCACTGAGCAGTTCTTCGGAAAAGAAAAAGGAATTGTGCTCTCCTTGTTCAAAGGAGAGATAAGGGAAATCGGCCAGATCGGAGAGATGTACCGAGTCCCTGCCCGCAAGGGGGTTGTCCGTCCCTATGAAGACATGCGGCCGGGCGATGCATAAGGAATGGAATTCCAAGCTGTGTTGGGAAAGCGCCTTGCTCAGCACGGCTTCGTTGTATCGGTTCAGATAGAGCAGGCCGACTTCGCTTCTCAGCTTCGCCACATCCTCGAGGATTTCGTATGTCTGCGTTTCCCGGATCGTGAAATCATATCGGTTCTGGCCGAATTTCTTCACCAGATCGACGAACGCCTCCACGGCGAATGAAAAATGCTGCGAAGAAACGCTGAACGACTGCTTTCCCGAACGTTTACCGTGGTAGCGTTCTTCCAGCAAGGACACCTGCTCCACCACTTGGCGGGCATAGCCGAGGAAGGAATCTCCCTCCGAGGAAATCCTCACTCCTTTGTTCGTCCGGGTGAAAATGACGATCCCCAGTTCCTGTTCGAGTTCCTTGATCGACACAGTGAGGCTCGGCTGGGAGATGAACACTTTTCTGGCAGCCTCGGAAAACGAGCCTTCTTCTGCGACCGCCAGCACATAGCGCAATTGCGTCAGCGTCATGATTGTTTCCTTTCTCCGACATAACGTCAGGATATGAAACCATGGATGCACAAGGAAATGCAAGCCTGTATGGATGATGATTCGTTGCGAGGTCCCCTCGTATTCCCACTAGCCTTTTACCGCTCAGCTTGTCAAACCTGCGATGAAATACCGTTGCAGCAACACGAAACTTATTGTCCCAAGTCAGATCGCCGAATGGGAAAAAGAGAGAACGTCCGGTCGGCAGGTTTCAGATTTTCCTCAACACAAAGGTAAAAACATAACTCGACTTGCTCTGTTGATGGAAGATCATGCGTTATCTTACTCTTCCTTGATTGAGTTGGAGTAGAAATCTATCTCAGACTGTAGAGCATTGATCGCTACTCTTGCGGTCCTATCCTCCATCACCGGCTCTTGTTGGTTCTTTCCTTCGGGCTTCCATTAAATCCAGAATTATATGAGCAAGATTGTCCGGAGTAAATTGAAAAATGCTTGCCCGTACTGTGTCCGTATTCGCTGTCCCGACGCCCCTGCTCCGTCGTCGGACGCGCGATGCGATTTGACAAACGAGAGGAAGCGTTGCACTATGGTGCCATGAAGCGTTCCAAGAATCCGAAGTCATGCCCGTCGGCGATGAAGCGTATGGTTCTGTTGCTGTGCCTGTTCCTTGCCGTCGTTCCGATCTTTTCCGCTGTCGGGGTCAAGGACTATCTCCCTTCCCGGCGGTTCGAACCGCGGCTTCCGATGGATCCGGTCATCGGCAAGGTCGTCGAACGGACGTCGGATCCGCTGGTCGACCTGACGGTCGAGGCGTTCTCGCAGCCTTGGTCCGCGCAGTGGGTACTGGCGTACGTCGATGAGCCTGTGCGACGGATGTTCACGCTGGCGTGGGACGAAACCTTGGCGGCGTTGCTTCCTGTCGGGCGCATGGTGTGTTCCTCTCCGGTCGGGGATGAATCCTCGAAAACGGTTTCCCTACGGATATTCAGCGATTCCTCTTCGGCGTCTCCTGCTTTCTCTGTGAACTGGCGCTTTTCCGATGGGGATGGAAAATGGTATCTGGTATCGATGCGCGATCTGTAGCGATGCTCCGGATGCATGGATGCGTGGATTTCCTGCGTTGCGCAT
>Ga0172378_10000040_pt1 | contig 88707 bp, 80 predicted proteins | sample GrowelOW332metaG_FD_119755 | JGI IMG/M metagenome (GOLD analysis project Ga0172378, IMG submission 119755) | Groundwater microbial communities from an aquifer near a municipal landfill in Southern Ontario, Canada - Pumphouse #3_1 metaG | ecosystem: Environmental > Aquatic > Deep subsurface >... | reverse complement strand
TGACCAATGCCAGGCCGCCGCTTTACGCACCGCTTCTGAGTGACCATCTGGACCACCAATGGCTAAAACAATATCTTGACCTTCAAGCATCCAAGCTTTCATGGTGTCAGCTAATTTTTCGGTACTCAACTCACGACCACCAACTTCTAAAGCAATCAACACTTCATTGCCTTTCATGGCATTTAAAATACTATCGCCTTCAATATTACGGTATTTTAAAATATCGGCTTCGGAATCATTTTTACCCCGCTTGGCCATAGGCAATTCAACAATTTGCGTTTGCACAAAAGGTTGAATACGTTTGAAATAATCTTCAAAACCAGTTAATACCCAAGCAGGCATTTTTTGCCCAATGGTTAAAATACGAATTTTCATAGTCAAAACTTGCCATTAAAACAGCTCAATAGTATATACCGCTGGTTTTACTTTAGGCGAAAGTCACTTGAAAACAAGGCAAAATTCATGTTTTATAGAAAGAAAAAGCAGCACTCATCGCGACTAGGAATAAAAATAAATGCGTTTAATCAACTGTTGTTTACTGGCAGGCTGCACACTGCTCACAAGTGTTGCTCAGGCAGGCGTGCGTCAAGCACAGCCTGAAAATTTACAACTCTTTGTTAGCCAAATTTTAGGTCCCATGCAATATCCAAGACATGGCAAATATCCCGATGAGCTTCATCGTACCGCAGCATGGTTAAATGAACAAATGCGTTTATTTTCAATTCCCTGCCAATATCAAAATGTCCATCTTAACCATAAGCAATATCGTAATGTGGTGTGTAGTCTAAATGTGGGGCGTCCTGACAAAGTCATTTTAGGGGCTCATTATGATACCAAGCTTGATAGTCACGGTATCAATGATAATGCTTCAGGGGTGGCTGCAGTATTAGAAGCTGCACATATTTTAAGCCAAAGAAAAACCAATCTAAAACATAATGTAGATTTTGTATTTTATAGTTTAGCAACCCCACCTTATCATCAAACTGAAGCGATGGGCAGTTTACGACATGCCAAAAGTTTAAGCTCGGTAAAAGACAGCATACATGGTGTTTATGTCTTTGATCAAATCGGCTTTTATGATGCCGATTCAGTGCAAGATTACCCAGCAGGTCTGCAATGGATCTATCCAAGCCATGGCAATTTTATTGCAGCGGTGAGTAATTTAAAATCGCGTCAATTGGCGCAAAATTATTGCCAAGCCATGCAAAACTTGAATCAATTACAATGTGAACGCTTTAGTTTGCCCTTAGTCCATATTTTTGAAGACAGTGATCATCAAAGCTATTGGCATTATGATTTGCCTGCCGTATTAATTACTGATACAGGGCAGTATCGCAATAAAAATCATTATCGTGCTGAGCTAGAATTAAAGCGTTTAGATTATACCAAAATGGCGGCTGTGGTAGATGGTGTTGTAGCAAGTTTAGATGCAGAACCATAAAAAACGCAGTCCTTAAAAGCCAAAGGACTGCGATCATAAAGATCATCCGTCTGGAGATACAGATGACCAAAGACAATACCTAAATGTATTGCATACATGTTCTAAATTGCGGTCAAATCAAGTTGATTGCAAGTCATAGATATAAAAATTTACATAAAAAAAGAGCGCCGCAGCGCTCTTTTTACACTTTAAAACTTAGTGACGTGCCACTTGTTCATCACTACTGCTTGTCACTAATGGCTTTTTAACCAAAGGTTTAGGCTGTTGAACTAAACCCAGTGCTAAAATTTCATCAATTGATTTTACCGCTTTAATTTCTAGACCTTCTTTGACATTGTCTGGAATTTCAGCCAAGTCACGTACGTTATCTTGTGGAATAAAGACCAGTTTGATACCACCACGATGGGCAGCCAGTAACTTCTCTTTTAAACCGCCAATACGCATTGCACGACCACTTAAACTGGTTTCACCGGTCATGGCGATATCAGGACGAATCGCAATTTTGGTAAACGCTGATACAAGCGCTAAGGTTAATGCCAAACCTGCCGATGGACCATCTTTAGGTGTTGCACCCTCAGGCAAATGTACATGCACATCGGTTTCTTCAAAACGTGATGCTTCAATACCCAGCTCGTCTGCGCGAGTCCGTACCACAGTCATTGCTGTCGTGATGGATTCTTTCATGACATCGCCTAGCGAACCTGTGGTAATAAACTTGCCTTTACCCGGTACAGCTGCCACTTCAATGGTCAGTAACTCACCACCTACAGAAGTCCACGCCAAGCCATTAACACGACCCACTTGAGCTTCTTCTTCTGCCATACCAAAGTCAAATTTATGCGGACCTAAGTACTCTGGCAAATTATTGGAATTAACTTCAATTTGTAGATTCTTGGCTTTTTTGCTCACCGCTTCTTTGACCACTTTACGGGCAATCTTTGACACTTCACGCTCAAGACTACGCACACCGGCTTCACGCGTGTAGCGCTGTACAATGTCACGAATCGCTTCTTCATGCACAGTCAATTCTTTAGCACGTAAACCATTATTTTTAATGGCTTTAGGCACAAGGTAGCGCTCGGTAATATTGACTTTTTCATCTTCGGTATAACCCGGCAGACGAATCACTTCCATACGGTCAAGCAATGCTTCAGGAATATTCATACTGTTGGCAGTACAAATAAACATCACTTCCGATAAATCTAAATCAAGATCTAAATAGTGATCGTTGAATTTACTGTTCTGTGATGGATCAAGCACTTCAAGCAATGCCGATGCAGGATCACCACGATAATCTTGCGCCATCTTATCAATTTCATCGAGCAAGAACAGTGGGTTTTTAACACCAACTTTGCTTAACGATTGTACGATTTTACCCGGCATCGCACCAATATAAGTACGACGATGACCACGAATCTCAGCTTCGTCACGTACACCGCCTAAGGCCATACGCACAAATTCACGGCCTGTGGCTTTAGCAACTGACTCACCAAGTGAGGTTTTACCCACCCCCGGAGGACCCACCAAACACAAAATTGGACCGCGCAGTTTTTTCACACGCGACTGAACAGCAAGATATTCAACAATACGGTCTTTAACATCATCTAGACCATAGTGGTCACTGTCGAGGATGTCTTGCGCTTTATTTAAGTTGATGCTGACTTTGCTGGCTTTATTCCAAGGTGTATCTAAAATCACTTCTAAATAGTTACGCACCACGGCTGCTTCACTTGAAGCAGGTTGCATGGCTTTGAGCTTACGAAACTCATTTTCAGCTTTTTTACGCACATGTTCAGGTAAATCTGCTTCGCTTAAACGACGCTCGATCTCTGCCACATCATCTTCAGCACCGCCATTCATGTCAGAAAGTTCGCGCTGAATCACTTTCATTTTTTCATTTAAGAAGTATTCGCGCTGATTTTTTTCCATTTGGCGTTTAACTGATTCATGTAAGGTTTGCTCAATCTGTTGTTCTTCAGACTGTTGCAGCAAATAGCTCATCAGTTCAGTTAAATGTGCTTCAAATTCATCGTGTTCTAAAAACTTTTGCTTAACGTCAATATTCAGTGGAACACGTGTGGCCACAAAGAACAATAATTGCAACACATCATCAATTTTATTGGCGGCAGCAATGAGTTCACGGGCATTACGTAACTTGGTTTCGGCATATTGTGCAAATAAGGCACGCAATTCAAGCAAACGTGTTGCTTGAGTCTCAGGCTCAAGGCGAACGTTCATCGGGCTTAAACTGTGTTCGGCAGTTAAATAACTGTCTTGATCAATAATGCGTTCAAGTTTGGCACGATATAGGCCTTCTATTAGGACCTTAATACAGTTTTCATCATTTTCATGATTTACAACTTGCACAATCTTCGCGACAGTACCGTATTGATATAAATTATCGTGGTCAATTTCTTCTGTAAGCGAATCTTTTTGTGCAACTACAAATACAAGATTGTCACTGTCACGAGCCACATCAACTGCACTGATCGATTTTTCACGACCAACAAACAGCGCAATTTGCATGTGTGGATACACCACAACATCACGTAGCGCTAAAAGGGGTAGTATGCTTGGCACCTCTAGTGCTAAGGTTTCTTCATTCATCGTAATTTCAGACATGGGCACTCCTAGGTGACAACGGTGTTGCCATGATTTAATAGTGATGGGTAATTTTAAAAATACAAGGGTAAAATGTAATAATTTCTATGAAAACTAGAAAAATTGAGCACTTATACGTAAATTAACGCTGAAATTTTAAAAAATGTTGTGGTGTCAGTAGGGCATCGAGTGGTTGATCCCACTCTTGGCGTGTCAAGGCTTGCTCAAGCAATTGAAAGTCATGCGCCAAACCTAAACGATACGGTTTTTGTGGCGCACGCGATAGGGTTTTATCGTAAAAACCACCGCCCATACCTAAGCGTGTACCCATATGGTCACAGGCCAATAAGGGCATAATAACCAAATCAAGGCACTTGACCATGCGCCCGCGACTTTGCATCGCCTGTTGCATGCCCAAACGATGCATGGCAAAACGTCGGTTCAAATACTGCTGTTTTGAAATTTTTACCCAAACCAAATGCTGATTCATACTGCAAATCATCGGTAAATACACAGATTTTTTACGGCGGAAACATTCCAAAATGATGTGGCGAGTATAAACTTCACCAAAAGCATGTAAATACACACCAATATGCTGACTGTGGGAAAAGTGGGGATTTTTAAATAATTGCGTGCAGACCCGATATTGGGCTTGGCGCTGTGTATAAGTACACACACTACGCCGTTGTTGGCGTAATTGTCGTCTTAAAGTGATCAGTGAAGCGGACATAAACAATCAAAATCAAGCTTTAATTTTAGCTCATACTAAAATGCAGATGCTTAAAAAGCAAAATCCTGAGCTAAAAAGCTCAGGATTTTGAGATTAATTGGCGTTTTTCATGCCACGCACTGTGACACTGACACGTCGGTCGGGTTGTAAACATTGAATTAATTTGGCCCGTGGGGTGACTTGGGCACAGCCATTGCTGACTGGTTGATTTTCGCCGGCACTTTTATATGAGATTACATGGGCAGGTACACCGCGCGAAATTAAATAATCATGGACGGTCTTAGCACGTTGCATACCTAAATTATAGTTGTACTCGGCTTTGCCTAAACGGTCAGTATGTCCCACCAATTCAACCGATTGTAAACTGATATAGCCTTTGTTTAAGGCATGCACAAGCTCATCAAGTTTAGCGCGACCTGTAGGTGTTAAAGCTGCCATATGCGCAGTATTAAATTTAAATAAAGTGTCTGAGGTTAAGTTAATCTTTTCCACTGCTTGTGGAATGCTTTGAATAGGAGGGACTTCAACATATGAAGGTGGTTTGGCCTGCTGATGACAGCCGACCAATGCCACTACAGATGCAGCGAATAATATTGCTTTATAATTGCACATAGATTCACCTATACGGTTTTCATCAATCGCGCTCAAAGCATTTTAAGAATAATAATAATCGGGTTTGAGCGTTTGATTGTTGTTTTATAAAAATTGTAGACAATCCTTGCCAAGAAAACTCTCTTTTTTGACTCAAGATACAACTATTTTAAAGCGATGGATATAAAGATTACAGTGGGAAAAATGTAGCAAAAAATAATCTATTTTTTAGATTGAAATCATTAAATTTAACAGTTTTATCTATTTTTAAATTTTATCTATAGTGAGCCTATGTAATGTTTTTCTCCCGTATTTAAACAATAGGTGTGTTCATGTTGAAGGTCGTTTGTGTTGTATTACTGGCAAGTGTAATGAGTGCTTGTGCTTTTAATCCTAGCGATTATGATGAGCTACGTCAAAGCGAAGCCGAGCATTACCGTATGTTGGGCGCATAAAAAAATCCCAGCCTCTAGTGCTGGGATTTTTTATAGAATTTTTTTATCCGACGGTGCCGCTGCATGTCATTACCCTTGAACCCGAAGAGTTCAAGGTGGACGCGACGCATACTTGCTGGGTTTCCCACTCAAGGTGGGCATACGCTCTAAATATGCAGAACACAATCCGTAAGTTTAAGTATCGGCTCAGGGGAATAGACCCGCTGGCGCACACCTCAGATATAGAGCAAGTATAACCTAACTGTGGCGCTTGGCAACGTATGCAATGCAATTGAGTGTAAAGTTACATTGCAATTGTCTACACTTTGTACGCTCACTCGGCTTTGAGTGGGCTTGGGTGTTCTACACTGTATTGATCAAGCTCGCTAAGTAGATTACTTATCAAAATTTGACAGTGCTCATACTCTTGTACGCTTTTATTTAGCGACAACACCTCTTGGGTTAATTCTAAAGCCACCATAATAATCAGTTTACTGGGCTCCATACGTGGGGCTTTACGGCGAAACTCTTCATATTTTTCATTGAGTAAGTCGACTGCACGTTCAAGCTCAGGCTGTTTTTCAACAGTGGTGGCAAGGCGAAAACTATGCCCCAAGACACGCAAATCAACCGGAATTTGTTCGCTCATTTACACATCCTCTTGTTTGAGTTGAACAATCTGATGAATGTCATCAATGTGCGGATCTTCAGCACCACCCAGCACGTTTAAATGCTGAATGATGGCTTCAACTTTGGCTTGAGCAAGTTCATTTTTTTGCAGCAAACGAGCACGTTCTTGTTGCAACGCTTCAATTTGCAGTTGGCTTTGTTGCTGTTGATGATGTAACTTTTCTTGTGCAACACGTAACTCATTGCGCTCCGCTAACAGTTCTTGAAAGCGGTTTTTAAGATCGTTACAACTTTTTTCTAAACGATTATATCGATCAGCTAAGGCCGCAGCATCCTGCGTCATTTGCTTGAGTTGCTTATTGGTTTGGCTGGCTTTTTCAGTTAAGCGCTCAATTTCTTGCTGCTTGTGTGAGATTGTGGCATTTTTTTGCTCAATCTCAGCCTCATAACGCTCAGCTTGATCAGTTTGAGTGCTATAGAGCAACTGGTTTTGTTGCTCGTAGTGTTCAACTTGTGCTTTAAGGGCAGCAATATGCGCCTGAAGACGCTGTAATTCTTCTAACATAACGGAGTCGCACAGTATTGCAAACAAAGGTAATATATACGAAGTATAGAGATTGGATAAGCGAATGCAAGACGATATTTCAGGTTGGACGGAGTGGGAAGGTAATTTTGCCGAGATTGAAGAAATTTCAAGCCCAAGTGAATTACATGGTTTAGTCACAGGTATTGTGTGTGTGGCTGAAGCACCGACAGCAAGTGAATGGCAGCAAATTTTAGCCACCTTAAATGTGCCACCTTTAGACGATGAAGGTTTAGACATGTTGGCGGTTGAGGGTGAAGATGTCGCACATGCTTTATCAGAAGATGAGCTCGACTATTTGCCATTACTGCCAGATGATGAGCATACCTTAGCAGAGCGTGTACAAGCCTTAGCTGATTGGGCTGCGGGCGTTGTGCTGGGTTTTGGTTTGGCATCGGGGCATATTCGTGCCGATGAGCTAGAGCTGATTGAACATTTACAAGATGTGGCTGCGGTTGAATTTGATGAATCAGACAATGACGAAGAAGGCGAGCAAAGCTATCAAGAGTTATATGAGTTTATTCGTTTAATTCCAATTAGCTTGTCGATGGGGCGTGACAAAGTGGCTGTTGCTGAGAGTTCTTTGTTACAAAACTACCAAGCAAAATCTAAGATTGCTGCGGCGATGAATGCTGAAACTGCACAAGATGTGGTAGAAATGTTTACACCCAACCGTCCAAGCTAAGGCAAGTGCCACTTTTTTAGAAGAACTTCTCCATGACAAAACTCACTCAAGCTGATTTTCAAGCCCGTCGTGATCGCTTAGCCGAGCAGATGGGACCGCGTAGTATTGCGATTATTGCCACTAATCAGGTGTATATGCGTAACCGCGATGCCGATTACAAATTCCGTGCCGACAGTAGTTTTTTTTACTTAACTGGATTTGCTGAACCTGAAGCAGTCGCTGTGATTGAAACCTTTGATGATCTAGAAGAAGGCTATAGCTACAGCTTGTTCTGCCGTGAACGTGACCGTGACATGGAAATTTGGAATGGTTACCGTGCAGGTGTTGATGGCGCAATCGACGACTTTGATGCTGATGAAGCCTATGCCATAGATTTGCTTGATGAAGAAATCATTGAGAAGTTACTTGATAAAGATCGCTTGTATTACCGTGTTGGGCAAAATGCAGCGTTTGATGCGCGCGTAGCCAAATGGCTCGCCACTGCCAATGGTGAATCACGCCGTGGCACACATGCGCCTGATCAAATGCTGCAATTAGATGCTGTATTGGATGAAATGCGTTTACATAAAGATGCACAAGAAATTGCCTTGATGCAAATTGCCTCGGATATTTCAGCAAAAGCGCATACCCGTGCTATGCAAACGGTCAAACCGGGCATGATGGAGTATCAGCTTGAAGCAGAACTCAATTATGTTTTTGGTCAGCATGGTTGTGTGCCGTCTTACAATAGTATTGTCGGTGGTGGTGAAAACGCCTGTATCTTGCATTATGTCGAGAATAACCAAGTCCTCAAAGATGGCGATTTAGTCTTGATTGATGCTGCTTGTGAATATGAGTTGTATGCTTCAGATATTACCCGCACTTTTCCAGTCAATGGTCAATTTAGTCCTGAACAAAAAGCCTTGTATAACATTGTTTTAGATGCTCAAGTTGCTGCGATTGATGCGGTGAGAGTGGGCAATTCTTATAAAGACCCTCACCATGTTGCCGTAGATATTTTAGTTCAAGGTTTGCTTGATTTAGGCATTATGCAAGGTGATAAAGAAAAAATTATTGCCCAAGAAAGCTATCGTCAATTTTACATGCATGGTACAGGCCATTGGTTAGGTATGGATGTGCATGACGTGGGGCGCTATAAAGTTAATGATGAGTGGCGTAACTACGAAGAAGGCATGGTGGTGACGGTTGAGCCGGGACTTTATATTGCACCAGATGACCAAAGTGTAGATGAAAAATGGCGTGGCATTGGCATTCGCATTGAAGATGATGTGGTGGTCACTGCCAACGGTCCTTTGGTATTAACACAGGCTGTGGTCAAAACCGTAGAAGACATTGAAGCGCTGATGGCACAGGCTTAACCACATCAATTTATATTTAGGGAATCAATATGTTGCAACAACACGTTGTCATTGTCGGTGGTGGAATGGTGGGTTTGAGCTTGGCTTTGATGTTGGCCAAAGCCAATATCCAAGTCAAACTTTTAGAAGCGATTTCTTATCCTAATTATGAGGATGCCAATTTAGCACCCTATCATTCAAGTTTTGATGCTCGTAATACCGCACTTTCTCGTCGTAGCGTGCAAATTTATCAAGAATTGGGTTTATGGGATGTGTTGCAACAATATGCTACGCCAATTTTACAGGTCGATATTACCGAGCAAGGCAGCTTTGGTAAGGCACGTTTAATTGCCGAAAAAGAAAAAGTCGAAAGTTTTGGTCAGGTAATTGAAAATGCGTGGTTGGGTCGGATTTTATTGACCCAAGTCCGTGCACATCAAAATATTGAACTGATTGATGGGGTGCAAGTCACAGATCTTAAACAAGATGAAAAATTCGCCTATATTGAAGCCAAACGCGGTGATGAAGTTTTAACTATTGAAGCGCCTTTGGTGATTGCAGCTGATGGTCGTGATTCATTTTGTCGAAAAGCTTTAGGCATTGGTTTTTCAACGCATGAATATGACCAAGTGGCGATTGTGACCACGGTACAAACCTCAAAACCGCATGCCCATATTGGTTTTGAGCGCTTTAGTGCTTTAGGGCCATTGGCGTTATTGCCAGTGCCGGGGGAATATCGTCGTTCGGTGGTATGGCCGGTTAAAAAAGGCACCGAGCATGAATGGTTGGGTGAAGAAAATGATCAACATTTTTTAGATGCCTTACAAAAAACCTATGGGGATCGTGCCGGTAAGTTTGAAAAAACTGGTAAGCGTTTTAGTTACCCATTGTCACAAGTACTAGCTGAAAAACAAGCGGTTGGTCGTGTGGTGCTAATGGGCAATGCTGCGCATACCATCCATCCTGTAGCAGGGCAAGGTTTTAACTTGTGCTTACGTGATGCCCATGTGTTATTGCGTTTCTTAAGCGAGCAATTGGCACAAAAGCAAGATATTGGTGAGCCGACTATGCTCAAAGCCTATGAGCAAGCCCGTTTAAAAGATCAACAACGTGTGATTCGTTTTTGCGATTTGGTGGTACGTGGTTTTAGTAACCAAAATATTATTTTAAAACTGATTCGTAATACTGGATTATTGGCCTTTGAGACCATTCCGGGCTTTAAGCCTTTGGTGGCCACCTATGCCATGGGACTCAAAGCATGACTGAGGCTGTGTTAGATGCTGTCATTATTGGCGGTGGTCTGGTTGGTGGTTTAACGGCTTTATTGCTGGCGCAAGGTGGTGTACAAGCCACTGTACTTGACGCAGCACCATTATTAGAGCGCGATAAAGTGCTGGCACAGAGCAATGCACGGGTTTTGGCCTTAAGTCAGGCGAGTATTCACTTACTTAAAACCGTGGGCGTATGGACACATCTTGCCCGTTATATGCCGTATAGCGGTATGCAAGTGTGGAATAAAAATGGCTATGGCGACATTATGTTTGGTCAAGCAAGTCTAACAACGCCGTGGCAAGAGCAGATTTTAGGAGCAATGGTTGAGCCCAGCATTTTAAACTTGGCGATTCAAGATCAAATGCAAAGCCTAGTGCAAGATTATCGTACTCAAGTCAAAGTCAGCCGTGTTGAACAAGGCAATGCTCTGTGGTGGATTCATCTGGCTGATGGTACAACGCTAAAGACCAAACTGGTGATTGGGGCAGATGGCGCCAACTCATTTGTGCGTGAACAGGCCTTTATTGATACCGCAATCTTGGATTACAAACAAGCTGGCTTAAGTTGTGCCATTCGGACTCAACAGCCACATCAGCATGTAGCACGACAAATCTTTTTAGACACTGGTCCTTTGGCGTACTTACCAATGGCAAGTCTAGAACCTCATCAAAATGGATACTGGCAGTCGATTGTGTGGACCTTACCGGATGACTATGCTGAGGAATATGCACACCTGAATGACGCTGAGTTTTGTCGTTTACTCAGTGCACAAAGCCAACATATGTTGGGTGAAGTACTCGAGGCCACGCCACGCGCCACCTTTCCACTAAAAGCCCGTGCAGCCAAAACTTATGTGCGCGATGGCTTGGTGTTATTGGGAGATGCAGCACACGTGATTCATCCGTTGGCTGGACAAGGGGTGAATATTGGCTGCTTAGATGCTGCTGTGCTGTGTGATGCCCTGTTACACGATTTAAGTCGTGGCGTGTGGGCACATCGCCAAACCTTAAGACGTTATGAGCATATACGTAAAGGGCAAAATGAAGCCATGATGCACAGTATGTCGTTGTTGGGTTGGCTTGAAACTACCGCACTGACTCCGATCGTTTGGGCACGTAATTTTGGGCTTAAACAGGTTGATCAATCCGCTACAGCTAAAGATTTATTTATGCAACAAGCCGCTGGAATTAGTGGCTTAAAAAATACCCGTTACGCGATTTTGTAAGGGGCACTCGTTTTTTGTGCAGTCATTGAGAAGGAGTTACGATTTTGATTAAAAAAAGTACAATTTCTTTACTCAGAGTACTATGCGAAACAGCAATAGCTTGCTAAATTCCATCATAATTTAGATAAGATGTCATTTCTGGGGAGATCGCGATGACTGATGCAAATGATTATGACGAAGTTGATGAAATTGAAGTAGATGAAGACGAAGCCAAAGCTGCTAAAAAAGGCGCAACTGTAAGCGAAGATAAACCGAGCGATACCGATGTCGCTGAGGCAGAAACCTTAACAGTAACAGCCAAACTCAAACAGCGCCAAGCGCTTGAAGATGAGGTGGCAGCCTTCTTAGCACGTGGTGGTCGAATCACTGAAGTGCCAAGCGACGACACCATTCGTGACTAAAAAAAGCCTCGCAATTGCGAGGCCTTTTTTTAAGCTTTATCGGTGAGTTCTAAGGCACGTTGATAAGCAATTTTTTTCTTAATGCCGGTTAAATCTGCTGCCAATTGAGAAGCGGCTTTCACAGATAAATCTTGTAATAAACGCGTGAGTAGTTGATCCAGCTTTTCTTGTTCTAAGTCTTTTTCAACTGTGGCACCGCCAACAACTAAAACAATTTCGCCTTTTTGTTGATTGTGGTCATTTTTAACAAATTCCACCAATTCACCTAAAGTCATTTTTTTAATGGTTTCAAAGGTTTTAGTAATTTCACGGGCAAAGCCAACCGCACGATCTGCACCAAATACATCAGCCATATCTTGCACACAGTCTAAAATACGATGCGGTGCTTCATAGATAATTAAGGTTTGAGTTTCATCTTTTAAACGATTGAGATGTAACAAACGTTGCGATTGTCGAGATGGTAAAAAACCTTCAAAACTAAAACGATCACTCGGTAAGCCCACGGCACTTAAAGCGGCAATTGCTGCACAAGCACCCGGTACAGGAATCACACGAATGCCTTTGGCTTGTGCTGCACGGACCAATTTAAAGCCCGGATCACTAATCAGTGGCGTACCTGCATCACTAATCAGGGCCATACTTTCGCCATTGCTTAGGCGCTCAATCAACTGATCAATTTTGTTACTTTCATTGTGTTCATGGCAAGCAGTGAGGGGCGTGTTAATATTAAAATGTTTGAGCAATTGTGCTGAGGTGCGCGTGTCTTCAGCAGCAATCACACTGACTGATTTTAGTACTTCAATCGCGCGGTAGGTGATGTCATCTAAATGCCCAATTGGCGTAGCGACCACAAATAACTGAGCACTCATTTGAACTCTCCTCAACAATAAAAAATCACAGCAATTGGCTATTTTACCTGAAATTGCATCAGCAAAGGGTATCTATAGCTTGAAATCATAATTTGATTGAGCGAGGTTGGCTATGCGTTTATCACAACAATTGGGACAGTGGGCAGAACAGCATGCCGAACAGTATTTACAACAGCAGGGTTTTACATTAGTGCTACGTAACTTTCATAGTCGTTTTGGGGAAATTGATTTAATTGTTGAAAAAGACCATGAATTAATTTTTGTGGAAGTTAAAGCCCGCCAACCCACACAGTGGGGCAGTGCTTGTGAAGTGATCACGTTAGCCAAACAGCGCAAAATAATGCACACGGCTTTGTTATTTTTGCAGCAATCTCCACAATATGAGCCATATGCTGTGCGTTTTGATGTGATTTGTATCGACTTTTTACAACCAATTGCAAAAATACCACAGCACGGATTTTCAACCCGCGCTTATGATTTGGCTTGGATCGAAAATGCTTTTACTTTTGATGCAAACTTGATTAGGCTTTAAAACAGTTAACAATAACAAGTGGATGAGGAGACCGATTGCGTGTTTAGCCGTATTGCTGTAACTGTATTATGTATTGCTAGTTTATCTGGTTGTGCCAGTTTTATTTCTCAGGGTACAGGAACTGCGCCTGTGGGTGTAGACAACGGTGCGCGTTCGCTTGGTCAAGTATTTATTGACTCCTCTATTGAGCGTACGGCCAAAATTAATTTATATAAACTTGATGCTCGCTTTAACCAATCGAGAGTCAATTTTGAAAGTTTTCATGGCAATGTATTACTCACCGGTCAAGTGCCAGATCAGCATTTAAAACAATTGGCAGAAGATAATGTGCGCGCCATGACGGATGTGAAAACGGTGCATAACTTTATTACGGTGGGCCCTCAAATTGGCTATAGCACCATTATGCAAGACACTACGGTGACCGCCAATACACGCGGTTTATTGATGAAAGCGCCTGTGGTTGCAGATTCTAAAGTACGTATTCATACCGAAAATGGTGTGTTATATGTCATGGGACGCTTAAACACGGCGGAAATTCAAGATTTAAATGCTGTTTTACAGCAAGTGGGCAATGTCAGCAAAATCGTAACGTTAGTCGATAATATTGAACAACAAACCACACCCAATACTTTAGCCACACCGATGCTACAGCCTGCGGTTGCAACCCCACTTGCGATTGACCCTGACCAACAAGAGCCAACCAGCTATGGGCTTTAAGTGGTCTACACGCCGTGTTAAAGACAAAGTGGCTTTAGCACGTGCGATGTATCAAGAGTTTCGCCCTTATGATGTCGGCACTTATGCGGTGAATCATTTTATTGCCAAAACCGGCTATCGCATGAAAGCGCATATTGCCTATGGCGATTCACTGCGTCAGCATTTAGATCTATATTTAAGTGATCAGCCATGTCAGGGTCGGCCTTTAATTGTTTTTGTACATGGTGGGGCATGGTCACATGGGCATAAACAAGATTATCGCTTTGTCGGTGATGCATTTGCTTGTGAGGGCTATGATGTGGCTATTATCAATTATCATTTAGCCCCAACGCATATTTTCCCGACCTCTGTTGATGATTTGGCTCTTGCACTGAATTATTTACATGCTCAGCAACACCAACTTGAAATTGTCACTCAAAATATCATTTTAATGGGGCATTCAGCAGGGGCATTTAATGTCATGTCGGTGCTGTATCGTGCTCAAGCGTATGATTTGTCATGTCGTGAACAGATTCGCGCCGTGATTGGCTTAGCAGGACCCTATCATTTTGATTATAAAGATGATCCTTTATGTGCAGACGCATTTGATCAACAGATACATTACGCTCAGGTCATGCCCTATTATTTTGTAGAAAAAAATGCAGTGCGCCATTATTTGTTTGTGGCTGCCAATGATAAAATTGTGCATCCAAACAATGCTCTTGATTTTGACCGAGCACTAAAAGCCATAGGTAATCACAGTGAAATCATTAACATAGCACGCACTGGGCATATTAGTTTGATGGGTTCGGTAGCGCGTTTATTTAGCCGTTATTTCTCCACTAAAAAGCAGATTTTAGCCGCTTTAGAACGCGCTTTAGGTTAAAGCCATGCTTTGGTGTCATCGGCTACGGCATGTCCTTGGGTGACATGCATAATCATGGCATGGGCAATACTGCCTGCAAAGGGAATTTCAGGCAATTCATCAAATTTAAAGAATGCGGCATCGCTAATTTCATCTTCTTGTAGCACTAAATCACCGCCTGCATATTCAGCGCGAAAGGCGAGCATCAAATTGCTTGGAAATGGCCAAGGTTGGCTGGCCAAGTATTGTAAGTTTTTGACTTGAATCCCGACTTCTTCTAAAGTTTCACGACGTACCGCTTCTTCGAGTGTTTCACCAACTTCCACAAAACCTGCAATTAAGCCATATACAGGGCGTGGGTTGCGGGCATTTTTAGCCAATAAGACTTCATTGTCACCACGGGTAATAATGGTAATCACGCAAGGCTGTACCCGTGGATACTGATGATACTGACAACTTGGGCAGACCATAGCAAACTCATGTGTATGGGCTTGGGTTTTTTCGCCACAATGACTACAAAAACGATGATTGCGGCGCCATTCCAAGAGTTGTACAGCACGGCTGGCATCTTCAAATTGCTTTTTATTCCAAAGGGTCAATAACTGGCGAATGGGTACCAATTGAAAACCTTCAGGAATCACGTCATGGGGACTTAAATCACGGGCAATGACGTCATGGCCCGTATTTAAGTCTAAGTCGTCGCTTAATCTTTCAACCTCAGGCAATTGAAAGTTTTGATCGACTAACAGTTGTTGTTGATGAAAGATATAAGCAGTAGACATTAGGCAGCATTCTTGAGTTTTTGACTATTTTGCAATGCTACATCAAACATGCTGTGTAGAACAGGTTGTTTGTTTTTAAGATTATCAACAAACAAATCAGCGCTGGCTAAAGGTTCAAGTACAGCGTCCATTTCATAATGGCTCACGGCCTGTCCTGCAGTTAAACGCGCGTGTAAAAACTCTGCGGCAAGTGCCAATGAACGTTGGCCTTGTTCTGCATTTAAGAACAACAATGCACCACCAATTTCACGTAGTTGTGAAGGAGTGGCTTCAAGTGCGTTAAGGTCTTGATCATTGACATATTGCACCAGCGTTTGGCTAGATAATTCAATTAAAGCTTTGGTTTCATTGAGCAATACAGCATGAGCATCATCCAAACGATCTAAAGAGATATTGAGATTATTAACACTTAATTGCAAACGGCTTGAGGTATGTTGACGCTCTAAAATACCAATTGAGTTCATGGCAGATTGAATGCAACCCATGACTTGTTCAGCAAAACTTGGATCCTTGAGATTGGCAGGGTTAAAGGCTTGGGCTTGACGACGTAAATCTTGTGCGGCGTCTTTTAAATCCAATACCACCAATACATTGGCCAACTCTTCAAATTTATTGACTAATTCTTGCGCTTTTTCTGGTGGCATATTTTGGAAATTATATTCAATATCATTGCGTAATTGGCTAATTTCTTGGCGCAATAATTCGCTAATGGTATGAATGGTATCAAAATCAGGACCATATAAATGACGACTAAACACCTGTAATTGAGTATCGGTGAGTAAGTCTTCGCCTACACCCAATTGCTCACGAATTTGTTGTGCAGTGTCATTGTCTTGGCTGATACATAAACTTAACACATTGGCAAGGCTTGACACACTTGCTGTATAGGTTTGTGGTTGTTGCACAAACGCGGCAATGTGACGTTCAATTTGAATCAAGCTACGTAAACGTGGCTGTGACAAGCGAATCTGATCCATGTGTTCAAATGCCAACAGCACCAATTGCCAATATTGTTGACTTGGCATGTCACTGCTCATAGATGCCATATAAGCACCCACAATTTTCAAAGCTTGCAAATCTAAATCATTATGCTGTTGGGTCAGGATATTGACCAAAGACAATTTATATAGACGATGTACAAAGTTTGATTTTTCTAAATCAGGTGCCAGCGGTAAATTAAAATTCGGTTGCATGCACGCCAATAAATGTTCAATTTGATGACCATCTTGGGTTAAAGGGCGCCCTAAAGCCAGTTCCAACTTATTGAGTGTGCTCAGCAAAAACTGTGGCACTTGTACTTCACGTAAGCAGATAAACTCAATATAGCGTTTGAGTAAACTAGTGCCATCACTTAATGCCACCACATCTGGCAGATGAATGTTGTGCGGTGCTTGCATAATATGACGCATTAAATCGGCACAGTATTGCGCCACTTTTGCCACGCTTTGCATGTCAATTAAGGCCAAGACTTGCGCGCATTGATCAAACTGATTTAATGCATCTTCAATGCCAAAGGGCAGGCTTTGATCTTCAACCAAGCTGTTAACGGCTGCTTCAACCAAATCAATGGAGCTGTCTACTTCATTTTTTATTATTAGTAGCGCTGTTGGGTCGAAATGAATAGAGGTTTGGTAAGACATAGATCTGCACCTATCCTAAAAGTTTTATCCGTAAGGTGTGCTCAAGCACACAGAATGTTTATGTGTTTCACTATAACGTAACTCTTTTATAATTAAATACAAAAGAGTGACAAAAATTGAGCTTTTATTTGGCGAAAAGGCAATTTTCGCCATGTTTTTCAAAATATTGTTTGACCCAGTTCTCATGTTGCTCAAGTTCTTGAGCCGATGGTAAAACCACCAATAAGCCATCACCTTCGACCACACGTCCGCCACCGGCATTGTATTCTTCACTGTGTGATAACGCTTCGATGTCAAAAGCCACCTGACCACCGGTCATGGCCAAGTAAACATCTGCTAAAATTTCAGCATCCAGTAAAGCACCGTGGAAGGTACGGTCACGCTCTTTAATTTCATAGCGACGCACCAAAGCATCGAGTGAGTTTTTCTGCCCCGGATGCTTGGCTTTGGCCATTGCCAAGGTATCGGTGACGCTACACACCGCCGAGAGTTTACCTAGACCAACACGCTCAAACTCCATATCTAAGAAGTTCATATCGAAGGTAGCGTTATGGGCAATAATCTCGGCGCCTTTTAAATAATCATACAAGACATCGGCAATTTCGGCATATTTTGGCTTATCTTGTAAAAATTCATCCGAAATGCCGTGAATATTTTCAGATTCACCGACTGGTTTTTCAGGGTTAATGTAAATATGGATGGAACGACCGGTGAGTTTGCGGTTGATCATTTCAATGGCACCGACTTCGATAATTCGGTCACCATCTTGGAAATAAAAACCGGTGGTTTCGGTATCTAAAATAAATTGGCGTGGGCCATGTAACTGTAATTTAGCCTCAGTCATCACAATCTGTGGATGTCCTGATTGGGTTAATTTAGGCTCGGTTTCGGTTTCGGTTTCGGTTTCGGTTTCGGTTTCGGTTTCGGTTTCGGTTTCGGTTTCGGTTTCGTCCAAATCGTCATCAATCAAATCAAAACCAAACGGATCATCTAACAGCCAATCAGGTTCATTATTGGCTTGAGGCATGCTTTTGCCACGCGCAGTTTGATCGGCGCCTAAATTGGCCAATTGATCCGCCATTTCATTGCCTGCATTGCCGGCATGACCTTTGACCCAACGCCAATCAATATCACGTCCTTGAGTGATCTGATCTAAAGCTTGCCAAAGATCTGGATTTTTAACGTTTTTCCAATTTTTCTTTTTCCAATTTACAATCCATTCGGTAATGCCTTTTTGCACATAGGTGGAATCTGTCCAAATAATCAATTGTGCGTCGGCAGGACATGCGCGAATCCCTTCAATGGCAGCGGTGAGTTCCATACGGTTGTTGGTGGTGTTAAATTCACCACCCCAATATTTTTGCTCAGACTGATCAGCATAAATGAGATACGCACCCCAACCGCCTAGGCCGGGATTGCCACGGCAAGCGCCATCTACATATAGGGTGATTGTTTGAGTCATAATCGAATCCGTAGTCCACAACAGGAAAATTGCAAGTTTGACATTGTAAACTGAAAAAGTGACCGATGTGACGCTTAGCCGACTCGAAGCGGCTTTTTTTTAAATTCTTGTAACATTAATCCTCAAATCGCGCTAAATTATCCCCTTGAGTCTAGGGCATGCTCCTCTACAATGACCACGCTCAACAATAATTTTTAGTCGTAGTTTTTGGATTCTTGTGTATGTATAAAGCAACCACGCACCTGTGGCAGTCAAAAGGGCCTTTATTTAAACTGACCGTATTGGGTTCAGCATTCGTTGCTTTGGGGATTAGTGGTTGTTCATCTACACCGTCGTCATCGTCTAGCCAAAAAACACAACACAGCCAAATGTTGGGCGCCAACGGCATGGATGGCTTAGAAGATTTACTCTCTGCCACCGACATGCGTGCGGTAGAAGGTGATCGTCTATTGGTACTCAAACATGGCGATGTCTGGAAGCGTATGTTGGTTGGCTTTAATATGGATTTAAGCCGCCGTGATCCACGTATTGAAGCACAGCGTGGTTGGTTTATTTCACGTCAACCGTATATTGATCGTTTAAGTGCGCGTGCCTCGCGTTATTTATATCATACGGTCAAAGAAGCCGAACGTCGTGGTTTACCGACTGAATTGGCGTTACTACCAATTATTGAAAGCTCTTATGACCCAGCAGCGACCAGTTCAGCAGCGGCAGCGGGGCTGTGGCAGTTTATTCCAAGTACCGGTAAAATTTATGGTTTAAAACAAACCAGTCAATATGATGGTCGCTGTGATGTGGTGGAATCGACCCGTGCGGCCTATGAATTTTTAGGCAGTTTGTATAATCAATTTGGTTCATGGGAATTGGCATTGGCCTCTTACAATGCAGGTCCTGGGCGTATTCAACAAGCCATAAACCGTAATAAAGCAGCAGGCTTGCCAACTGATTATTGGTCACTGAAATTACCACAAGAAACCATGTACTATGTACCGCGTTTTATTGCGGTAGCACAAATTATTAAAAATCCAAGTGCTTATAATGTGACCTTGCCCCCAATTGCCAATCGCCCGCATTTTCGTGAAATACAAGTGGGTCCTGTGGCGCTCAATGATATTGCGCGTATTACCGGTTTAAGTCGTGCTGAGCTGTATCAACTTAACCCTGGGCATCGTGGCGAATATGTAGACGCGAGCAGCCCAATGCGTATTTTAATTCCGGCAGATTTAAGCCCAACCATTGATGCACGTTTAAAAACTCTACATGGTGGTTCGCCAAATTTAGTGGCAAGCGTGCCAACCACTACACCAAGTGGTTCGTTTAAACCAGTAACGCCAACCAAAGCGGCACCCCCTCCGATTATTAGCAGCAGTCAAACAGTGACTCAAAGCACAACCACCACTCGCCCAAGCGCGATCACACCAAAAGGTTCGGCAGCACTGGCGGCTTTTGCTAGTAATATGGATGTGCCAAGTGCACCGCGTATTCCAGTGGCAGTTACCCCAGCGGCAAATGTACAACCGGTACGTACTGAACCAGCTTTAAGTGCGGCAGAACGTGAAAAAGTTTTAGCTGCGCTTGCTTTAGAAGAACAAGCTCAAGCTGCAGCAGCTTCGCAGCCCGTTGCCTCGCAAGCTGAGCAAGCCCAAGTTGTGGCTGAGTTAAAACAAATCACGCCGCAGGGCACTGAAATTGTTGATCCAGTGGATGGTAAAATTAAGCTTACCGCCTTACAAACCAGTCAATCCATTGCAGAGCAAAGCGGTCAGGAGCTTAAAAAAGGCTTCTCTTATCCAAAAGGTGTGGCAGATAACACCAGTCCAACTTCAGAAGAAGCCAAGTTAAATCAAGGCAAAAATGTCATTCGTACTGCATCAGACATTGTGGTGGTACCACCAAAAGGCAAACGCAGTACTTATGTGGTGATGCCGGGTGACAATCTGCAAATGATCGCCATGAAAAATGGCGTGAACTGGCGCGATGTTGCCAATTGGAATCAAATTGATCCAAATGCAGTGCTGTATGTAGGCACAACGATTTATTTATATGATGCCAAACCAGTTGCAGCGACGCCTGAAGCAGTGAAACCTAAAAGCGTGCCTGATGTATATACGGTACGTGCCAACGATACCTTAAGCGGTATTGCGGCTGAATATGGGCTGAGTCTTAAACAGTTGGCAGATTATAATAATTTAACCGTGACGAGTGGGATTTTTGCAGGTCAAAAACTGCAGCTAAAAGACAATCCACAAGCTAAGAAAGTTGAGCCTGAAAAACCAAGTGTTACCACAACACACCTTAGCAAGATTAAGACCAAAAGCTATACAGTACAACGTGGTGAATATTTAAAACTCTTGGCAGATCGTTATGCCTTATCAAATCAAGCGTTGGCGGATTTAACTCCTGGTTTAACAGCCAATAGTCAACTCATGGTAGGGCAAAAAATTAATGTGCCTTTAACTGAAGCTGTGACCAATACCACGCCAAGCGTTGTGCAGGACAAAGTTGACAGCAAAACGTTAAAGCCGAATGTTAAACTTGAAGCCTATACGGTAAAACGTGGCGATAGTTTATATAGCATTGCCAGTCAAGCTAAACTCAGTGTGGCTGAACTTGCAGCACTGAATGACATGTCAGCCAATAGTAGTTTATATGCAGGGCAAACTTTGCAGGTGCCATTGGGTTATCAAGTGCCTGAGCAATATACGGTACAAGCCGGCGATACCTTAACCGCGATTGCCAATCGTTACGATTTAAATATCGATGACATTGCCAACTGGAATGGCCTGGGGCGCAATAGTGGTTTACGTGCAGGGCAGCGTCTGACTTTAAGCGCTGAAGCAGCAAAAAGTACGCCTGTTGCTCCTGCTAAAGCTAAGACCAATAACACCTTAAAAATGCCAGAAGTATATGTGGTACAAAGTGGTGATAACTTAACCAGCATTGCAGCAAAATATCACTTACAGGTCAGCTATTTAATGCAACTCAATGACTTAACGAGCAGCACTGTACGTGTCGGACAACGATTAAAACTAGACGGTGAGCTTGAAGCCAAAGCTGATCAAAAAGTTGAAAAAACAGCTGCGCCGATAAGCAATAAAACGGTCATTAAAAACAGCAGTACCGAAAGCTACACAGTAAAATCTGGTGAATCTTTATATGCCATTGCCAAGCGTTTAGATATTTCGGCATCTGAGTTGGCAAGTTTAAATAACTTAAGCAGTAATGCCAGTTTACGTGTCGGACAAAGCATTCACATTCCAAAGAAATTTACCGATTATCGAGTGAAAAGCGGTGATACCTTAATTGGTTTGGCAAGTCGCTATGGCTTAGCACAAAGTGCTTTAGCTGAGTTGAACAATTTGACCCCAAATACGCAATTGCGCATTGGTCAAGTGATTCAAGTGCCAAATCTTTAAGGATTAATCATGCGTCTGTTGGCCACTTTGGCAGTATTGATCGCAGCACCTGTACACGCGGCGATGCAAACCACCCCTTATATTGCGCTGCATGCTCAGCCGCAATATAGCGCACGTGGTTATATGCCATATGCCAACCCCTCTGCACCCAAAGGCGGCTATATCACGACAGCTGCCAATGGGACCTTTGACAATTTAAACAGCATGAATGGCAAGGGCAGTGCAGTCGATGGTGTCAATTACTTATTTGATAGTTTAATGAGCTCATCTTTAGATGAACCGGGGGTGATGTATCCGCTTTTGGCTGAGCGGGTCAGTTTTGATCCTAAAAATTTAACCACAGTCACTTTTGAGTTAAATCCTCAAGCTAAATTTAGTGATGGTTCGGCTGTGACTGCCCAAGATGTTAAATTTACCTTTGATGCTTATCTCAATAAAGCCAATCTCGGTCTACAAATGTATTTATCCGATTTGGCACGTACTGAAGTATTGGCGCGGCATACAGTACGGATGCATTTAAAATCCAAAAATAACACTGAAATGCCGCTGATTTTGGCGCAATTACCGATTTATTCAGCCAAAGATTGGCAAAAGCGTGATTTTAGCCGAGTCACTTTGCAGCCCATTTTAGGTTCAGGGCCTTATCGGATTGAAAAAATTGATGCCGGACGTAGTATTACCTACAAGCGTAATCCGCAGTATTGGGGAAAAGATCTAGCGGTCAATCGAGGGCGTTATAATTTTGATCGCATTAAATATGTGTATTATCGGAATTTAGATGTTGCCTTTGAAGGCTTTAAATCTGGTCAATATACTTTGCACGAAGAATATACGGCGCGTAAATGGGTGACGGAATATGATTTTCCTGCCATGCAGCAAGGTATGGTGGTGAAATATCGCTTTAAACATCAAAACCCGATTCCAACGCAAAGTTTTGTGTTTAATACACGCAGAAAAGCCATGCAAGACATTGCCTTTCGTCAAGCCATTACCTTGGCTTATGATTTTGAGTGGCAAAACAAAGCCTTGTTTTATGGACAATATCAACGTTTACAAAGTTATTTTAGCAACAGCGAATTAGAAGCCAAAGGCCGACCCAGTGCAGCCGAGATGGCCATACTCAAACCCTATTTAAGCCAACTTGATCCAATTCAGCGTCAAGCTGTGTTGCTAGATTGGCGTTATCCTGTTTCAGATGGTAGTGGTTTTAACCGCAGCAATTTACTCAAAGCGCGTCAATTGTTGTTAAAAGCAGGTTATCGTTTTAACCAAGCTCAATTGCTAGATGCCAAGGGACAGCCGATTGTTTTAGAATTTTTGATTCATCAAGATGGCTTGCAACGCACGTTGATGCCCTTTGTACGTAACTTAAAGCGCTTAGGCATTCAAGTGAATATTCGTCATGTGGATGTACCGCAATACATAGAACGTATGCGACGTAGCGATTTTGATATGACCACCAGCGTCATGCCACAATCATTAACCCCGGGCAATGAGCAAGCACAGCTATGGAGTTCTAAAGCGGCCAGTCAACCGGGCAATTATAATTATGCCGGTATTCAACATCCGGTGATTGATGATGCCATTCAACAACTGATTCGTGCGCCAAACCGTCAAGCATTGGTGCTGCGTACCAAAGTGTTAGATCGTTTATTGCGTGCTGGTTATTACCAAATTCCAACTTATGGCAAAGGTGAACATTGGTTGGCCTATTGGAATATGTATCAGCAACCCAAACAAAAACCTAAATTATCAACAGGAATTGATTATTGGTGGAGCGATGCCAAGCAAGCTGCCAAAGTCCGCCAATATTTAGGACAAAAATAATCCACACAGGAGTGGCATGGGCACTTATATTTTAAAACGCTTGCTGTTGATTATTCCCACTTTGTTTTTTATTTTATTGATTAACTTTGTGGTGATTCAAATTGCACCCGGCGGACCGGTCGAACAAGCCATTCAACAAGCGCAAAGCTTTGCGGGGCTTAGCAATGTCAGTGGGGGCGAAACAGCAGCAACCTCCAATGCTTATCAAGGCGCTCAGGGTTTAAGTGATGAGATGGTGGCTAAAATTGAAGCCCAATATGGCTTTGATCAACCCATGCATGTACGTTTTTGGGAAATGCTTAAAAATTACTTAAGCTTGGATTTTGGCACGAGCTTTTTTAAAGATAAACCCGTCACCACCTTGCTGTTAGAAAAAATGCCAGTGTCTTTGTCTTTAGGTTTGTGGAGCACGTTACTGATTTATTTGATCTCGATTCCATTGGGGATCAAAAAAGCCCGTCAGCATGGCAGTGTTTTTGATCAATCTACGTCGATTTTATTGGCCATTGGTTATGCCATTCCGGCTTTTGTGTTTGCCATTTTACTGATTGTATTTTTTGCCGGTGGCAGCTACTTACAATGGTTTCCATTGCAAGGTTTGGTCTCGGAAAATTTTGCTGATTTAAATTTGTTTGGCAAAATCAAAGATTATGTTTGGCATATGAGCTTGCCTTTACTGGCCATGGTGATTGGCGGCTTTGCCGGTTTAACTTATCTGACCAAATATTCCTTTATGGAAGAGTTGTCCAAACAATATGTACTTGCAGCACGCGCCAAAGGCTTAAGTGAGTCACGCGTGTTGTATGGGCATGTGTTTCGTAATGCCATGTTAATTGTGATTGCCGGTTTGCCTGAAGCTTTGGTGGGGATTTTCTTTGTGGGCAATTTGTTTATTGAGATTATCTTTAACTTAGACGGTTTAGGTTTGCTTGGCTTTGAAGCCATTGTGCAACGTGATTATCCGGTAATTTTTGGCAGCTTATTTTTATTTACGTTGCTTGGTTTATTGTTACGTTTAGTCAGCGATGTTTTGTATCAAGTGATTGATCCACGTATTAACTTTGATGCACGAGGGGGCAAATAATGTCGCCCATTATGCAGGCGCGTTTACAACGCTTTAAAGCCAATCGCGTAGGTTTTGGTTGCTTGATCATTTTTAGCATGATTTTTGTCTTGTCACTGGCTGCAGAATTGATTGCCAACGATAAACCTTTATTGGTCAGTTATCAGCAGCAACTTTATTTACCAGTCTTTAAAGCCTATCCTGAAACCACCTTTGGTGGGGTATTTGAAACCGAAGCCGACTATCAAGACCCTGCTGTACACGCACTGATTCAAGAACATGGTTGGGCTGTGTGGCCGATCATTCGCTATGCTTATCAAACTCCAAATTTAGAATTGACAGTACCGGTGCCATCGCAACCAACCTCAGACAATTGGCTGGGTACCGATGATCAAGGCCGCGATGTTTTAGCACGAATTTTATATGGGTTGCGTGTGTCGTTATTGTTTGGCTTTGCCTTAACTCTAGCTTCTGCTGTATTAGGGATGATGGTGGGTGCTATCCAAGGCTATTATGGCGGTTGGATTGATTTGATTGGGCAACGCATTTTAGAAGTATGGGGTGGTTTACCCATGTTATTTATGGTCATGATTTTGGTGAGTATGTTTACGCCCAATGTCTACTGGCTGTTTTTTATTATGCTGTTGTTTGGTTGGCCAACGTTAGTGGGTTTGGTGCGTGCTGAATTTTTACGTGCCCGTCATCTAGATTATGTACGTGCTGCGCGAAGTTTAGGGGTACCTGACCACAACATTATCCTTCGCCATATTTTACCCAATGCCATGAGCTCAAGCTTGTCACAGTTGCCATTTATGCTGACCGCCAATATCACTGCCCTGACTGCACTGGATTTTTTAGGTTATGGTTTGCCACCAGATGCCGCCTCTTTAGGTGAATTATTATTACAAGGCAAAAATAACCTCAATGCACCGTGGCTGGCGTTATCCGGCTTTTTTACTTTAGCGATTGTGCTATCTCTACTGATTTATATTGGCGAGGCGACCCGTGATGCATTTGACCCAAGACGTCAATAAATTACTTGATGTACGTGGCTTAAATATTCAAACCCACAGCCAAACATTGGTCCACGATTTAAATTTTGAGCTTAAAAAAGGGCAAACTTTAGCCATTGTGGGGGAAAGTGGTTCGGGTAAATCCATCAGCAGTTTGGCTTTACTGGGTTTGTTGCCCAGTAACTTGCAGGTGTCCGGCCAAGCCATACTGCAACAGCAAAATTTATTGGAATTAGCGCCTGCGCAATTACGTTTTATTCGTGGGCAAAAAATTGCCATGATTTTTCAAGAACCCATGACTGCACTTAATCCACTGCATCGGGTAGAAAAATTGATTGGCGAGAGTTTAAGGCTACAAGGTTTAAGCAAGTCGAAGACCCGTGAGCGCGTGATTGCCTTGTTACAGGATGTGGGTATCCCGCAACCAAAGGACAAGCTCAGACGCTATCCACATGAGCTCTCAGGCGGACAAAGGCAGCGTGTAATGATTGCCATGGCTTTGGCGCAAGACCCCGAGATTTTAATTGCCGATGAACCGACTACTGCCTTAGATGTCACGTTACAGGTGCAGATTCTAGAGTTGCTTAAAAATCTACAGCAGCAGCGTAATATGGCCATGATTTTAATTAGCCATGATTTAAATTTAGTCAGGCGTTATGCCAAGCAAGTGATTGTGATGCAACACGGTCATGTGGTGGAGCAAGGTTTGGTGCAAGATGTTTTTGCTCAGCCCAAACATGCCTATACCCAAAATCTACTCAACCATGATTTTGGTCAAGCGTTACATGTGCCAGCACAGGAGGTATTGCTGGATTTACAGCAAGTGGCAGTCAAGTTCCCGATTAAACAAGGGTTGCTCAATCGGGTGAAAGATTATGTGGTGGCGGTTGAGCCTTTAGATCTACAGCTGCAACAAGGCAGCTCGCTTGGCATTGTCGGGGAAAGTGGTTCAGGCAAAAGCTCACTTGCATTGGCGATAGCACGTTTAATTCCCAGTACAGGTAAAATTGTCTTATTGGGGCAAGATTTAAATGCCTATTCTGAAAAACAATTACGCCCTTTACGTCGTGATTTGCAAATTGTCTTTCAAGATCCGTTGAGTAGCTTAAATCCACGTCTAAGCATTGAGCAAATTATTGCTGAAGGTTTACAGGTACAAAAAATTGCCGCCACCGAGATTAAACAACGCGTTGAACAGGCTTTAATACAAGTGGAATTGCCGCTTGAGTTTAAACAGCGCTATCCACATGAACTCTCAGGAGGACAGCGTCAGCGCGTATCCTTGGCGCGTGCTTTGGTGCTACAGCCAAAACTGATCATTTTAGATGAACCGACCTCCGCACTTGATCGAAGCACACAGCGCGCGATTGTGGCATTGCTCAGACGCTTACAACATGAATATGCCATGACTTATGTGTTTATTAGTCATGATCTACATGTGGTACGTGCGTTATGTCAGCAGGTCTTGGTATTACAGCATGCTAAAGTGATGGAACTGCAAAATACCGAAGATTTATTTTTAAAGCCACAAACCAGTTATACCCAAGCTTTGATTCAAGCCAGCCAATATCAGTTGTAATCAGAGCTTAATTCTAACAGACACAAAAAAGCCCAAGTCTTAAATGCTTGGGCTTTTTTGTAGAGTTTAACACTCAAATATGGCGTCCCTACGGGGATTCGAACCCCGGTTACCGCCGTGAAAGGGCGATGTCCTAGGCCTCTAGACGATAGGGACAGATAAAGCATTTCAATTTCAGCATCTAAAAAATTAGATGGCGTCCCTACGGGGATTCGAACCCCGGTTACCGCCGTGAAAGGGCGATGTCCTAGGCCTCTAGACGATAGGGACGTCGTGTGAAGTAAGCTATTTTGAACCAAAAATTAGATGGCGTCCCTACGGGGATTCGAACCCCGGTTACCGCCGTGAAAGGGCGATGTCCTAGGCCTCTAGACGATAGGGACTTAATAAAATAGTTACTTCTGAAATTGGCGTCCCTACGGGGATTCGAACCCCGGTTACCGCCGTGAAAGGGCGATGTCCTAGGCCTCTAGACGATAGGGACGTTTCAGAGGTGGACGTATAATAGGGTGAGAATAGGGGGGTGTCAAACGCTTTTTTGCAAAATAAATCAAAAAAACTATTAAGCGTTTAAAAATAAGGCAATGTTGGTGATTTAACCACGATTTTGCCTAAAATAGCAGCGATATTGCTACAAAGTTTCAATTAAATTTGCAGCCAAAGTCATGGCAACTACCATGTAGTCATCATATTTTTTAAATACAGAACAAAAATAAAGCGGCTATTGAGCCGCTTTATTAAAACAATTTAGGCTTTTTTATGATACAGCGCATAATAGCTGACATAGCACAAGCCAATAAAGATCATACAGCCAATAAAGCCAGGTCGCATTTCTGGGTCAAACACCATACTTACGCAGGTGATAAAACAAAATACAAAACCTAAAATCGGCACAATCGGGAACAAGGGTGCTGCAAAACCTAAATCTTGCGCAGTTTTGCCTTGTTTGTACCATTGGCGACGGAAATTGTATTGGCTTAAACAAATACTCATCCAGACCACCACCATGGTAAAGGCCGCAATCCCCAGTAAATTTTTAAAAATGGTTTCAGGCGCAAATTGCTCTGACAACAAGCCCGGCATGGCACCAATCATGGTCACAATCACCGCCACATACGGAATACCACGCGCATTGACTTTAGAGAACACAGCAGGCAATTGTTTTTGATCCGATAACGCCCACATCATACGTGAGGCAGCAAATAAACCTGAGTTGGCAGCCGACAACAAGGCAGTAATAATCACAAAACGAATCATGTCTTCAGCATAAGGAATACCAATGTGATTAAACACGGTTACAAATGGACTGCTACTGACACCTTCAGCACCTAAACCTGCTGCTTGATGTGGTAACAAGGCACTAATAACAATAATGGTACCCACAAAGAACACCAACAAGCGCAAAATTGCTGTATTAATGGCTTTGGGTACATTTTTGGCAGGATCTTTGGTTTCACCTGCAGCAACGCCAATCAGTTCTGTGCCAGAAAAAGCAAAGTTCACAATCAACATGGTGGCAAAAATCGGGAATAAGCCTTCAGGGAACCAACCTTGCGCGGTTAAATTGGTAAACAACGGCGCAGATTCGAAGCCTTGATAAGACACTGCACCAAAGATGGCCAATAAACCCAATAGAATAAAAGCCACAACGGTAATAACTTTAACCAACGCCAACCAAAATTCAGATTCGGCAAACCAGCGCGTCGAAATCATATTTAAGCTAAAGACAAATACCCCAAAAATTAGTGTCCACAACCACATGGACACGTGTGGGAACCATTCTTGCATAAGGAGTGCGGCGGCGGTGAATTCAGTGCCTAAAGTCACTGACCATGTGAGCCAATATAACCATGTGACGGTATAGCCAGTACCCGGACCAATATATTGTTTGGCATAAGCACCAAACGAACCTGAAACCGGCATATGTACCGCAAGTTCACCCAAGCACAGCATGACCATATAGGCGATCACACCACCAAGAAAATAGGAGAGAATGGCACCAATCGGTCCAGTTTGTGCAATGACTTCACCCGAACCTAAAAATAGGCCAGTCCCGATCGCACCACCGAGTGAGATCATGACCAAATGTCGGGTACTCATAGCGCGTTTTAAAGGCGCAGAATTGCCCTGCTGCATAGATGGCTGCATAACAGAAAAAAATAAAAAAGAAGAGAAGCTGACTATTGTAGTGTAAAACTACAAATCTGCAATTTATTTATCAATGCGATAACTTTTATTTATGAATCACGAACTGTGATAAATGGCGTCCCTACGGGGATTCGAACCCCGGTTACCGCCGTGAAAGGGCGATGTCCTAGGCCTCTAGACGATAGGGACGTTTTGAGGTGATGCACATACTAAGAATTTTTTTAAATCCTGTCAAACTAAAATCAAAGTTTAACTTTAAAAAAAGATTCAATTGGCTAAAAAATAGTGGTTTTTAAAAAAATAGCCTATTTTCAAATAAATAATTCTACCAATAGCCCAATTCAGCTCAGGATAAGGCATAAAAAATTTGGCTCAATCAGCGCGCTTTTTAAGCACATAAAATAGCCATGAAGTTTATTTGTATCCTATAAACATGCTTATTTTTTAAAAAACATAGCTTAAAATAATTTGTGACTGACATTATCAGCCACATCGCTTAGCTATTTAACCTAAAATAGCCTAAGCATTGATATGCTTGAAATAGGTGATGTGTGCTGAGTCTTATGGTTGAGCAGGTTCTCAGGGACTTCTTCTTGCTGAAAACTGAACCATATTAACCCCATAACAGCAATGATAGCGCAAAGAATTGTGATGAGATGAGGCATTTTATGACTCCTGAAGATACAAAAGAGCATGCATTGAATGCTCTATAAAATTAGAATTTAAAGCTCACATCGGCAATAAACTGACGCCCAATTTCTGAGTACTGCTTATTTCCTGAAGCATATAAATTGTTTCTATTGGTGATATTGTTGATAGTAAGACCAAAAATCATGGAATAATCTTGAGTGATATTCCAGTTATAAGTGGTACGCATATCCCAAGTAAAACGAGGTTTGATTTCCTGTAATGTATAGGTATCAATCTTAACGCCATTGTGTACAACTTTATCAGCAGAACTGGCCTCTAACACTTGTTCATATGTGTCTTTATAGCTGAAAAAGTTAGAAATTTTTAAAGGCAATGTATCAAAACCAATATCCCAAGAGACACGGGCAGTCATTGGTTGGTTATAGTTTGAGGCAGGCATGTCACCATGTTCTATGATTTTGCCATCATAAGAAATCAGTTCTTGCAGCTCTTCTTCAATCAAAACGTCTGTGTAATCAGGAGTACTGCGATAAGCATCAGTATAGTTAATTGCTAAGCCTAACTCATGTTGGCTACCTTTAAACTTAATCGGTTCTAGGGTATTAACTTCAAGCGTAATAGTATCATTTTCACCGTAACCACTATTGTCATACACTGTGTAGCGATTTACGCCTGTACCTATTTGATTGCGGGAAATTTCATCTTTGTACTGACGATTGACCCATTTAAGACCAAGATGCGTATTTTTAAATTGGCTATTGATACCGAATACAATTTCATCAGCATATGGGGTTTTTAAGTCTTGTTTTTGAGTATCTGTATTCCAGCTTGTTTTTGGACTTTCGGTCCAGTCAGAATTTTGATCCTCACGCTTTAAGTTGAAATCCAAAGACGTAACAGATTGACGTAAGTCAGTCATATAAGTTGGTGCACTATAGTAGCGGTTCCAACCTGATGTGAAAGTGAGGCTGTCATTGTAAAAAGGTTGATAGCGAATACTGCTACGCGGTGCAACATTTAAATTGCGATTTGCTTCATCATAATCGGCACGCACACCTAAACGTGCATTGAAATTGTTCCAACTAATTGCATCTTCAAGATACAGTGAGGCTTGTTGATATGTGCCATCAAATTGACCTGCTTTATATAAGCTACCACCACCAAAATATTGACCATTGAAGACCGTAAGCACTTTATTGCTCATGAATGGAGCTGTACTATTTTCATCACAAAGTGGATCATTGGCTTGGCATGATGCACCCTTTAAATCATATAAATTTTGGGTGGGTCCTGATGTGACAGCATAGTGGGTAATAAAATCTTTGCTACGTTGCCACTGCACATTGTCATAATGATAAGCAAAACCAGCACTCAGTTGATGTTTGGTGTCTCCCAAATCAAAGCTATTTAATATTGTGTCTAATTCATAGTTGATGCTGTGTTGTTTTAAAGCAATATCTGCTGAAGTTGCACCTTCCCAAGCTTGTTCTGTATTGCTCCAGTCTTTACTGCCTGGGGCATAGATCCAGTTTACCCCCCGATCCGAGGAAGATGTACGATCGTTATCAATTTGTTGATAGTTTAATTTTTGTTTTAATTCACCCCAACCATATTGCTGGTCAATTTCAGCAAACATTAATGCTGATTCATTTTGAGTCGTGCTTTGAGAATGTCGTCGTTTATCAACATAACTATTGTCTTCTAAATCGCCTAATGTGACACCAAGCTTCATTTTGGTTTGTGCGTTAGGGTCGATATACAGCGTTGCACCAATATTGGTATTGAATTTTTTTTGTTCAATTTCGGTCGGAGAAGGAAGTCCACTGGCAACAGGCACTTCAGAGCGACGTTGTGATACATAGGCATCAAAAGCATAGACTTCTGAAAGTTTGCCGTAAAGATTAGTACTTACACCTTGTCGAACGTATTCTTTTTGGTTGGATTGGGTCGATTCGCCTGCAAATAAACCTTGATCTGCATCAGTAGTTAAGTGATAACGGTTCCAATCACTTTCAGTATAGTCATAGCTGATGCTGCCGTGAATTTTACCAATTTCTGTATTTGGTGCACAGGTTTCAGCTTGAATGACACCGCCGGTAAATCCACCATGTTTTGCGCTGACATTGCTGTCTAAAACTTCAAGATTACACAGTAAATCGGTATTGATTGCCACACCTTGTGAACCGGCAGCAATGCCACCGTAAATTGCTGTACCTGAACCCATAGGGTCTAGTAGGTTGCTATTGCTCACACCATTAACGACAAATTTATTTTGAAATGATTGTGCCCCGTGAATCGAAATTTCAGCAGGTTTTAAATCGGCTTGGGCGCTTGCAGCTAGATGATCATGACTAAATTGAACATTTGGATTAATTTTTAAGAAATTGGTTATATTTTTAGAACCATTTGGAATGCGCTCTAAGTCTTGTTTTGTATAAATTGTTTTGCCTAAGGGTTGGCTTTCTTGTGCTTTTACAATAATCGGCAGTAAAGCCACATTTTTTTCTTGTTGTTCATTTGAATCATTGGCATAAGCAGAGGTCGTTAAAATGGTAAGTATTGCGGTCGTTAAAGTAGAAAGCGAAAAGCGCATAGCGAAATAGATATACAAATGAAAACGAGAGTAATTATCATTAAAATTTAACTCAATTGCAACAATCTTACTTAAGATTGTGATCTTTTCTACCTCATGATGGGCAATATTTTATCTTTGTGAAACACAAGACATAAAAAAGCACAATAATGTGCTATGAACAATTCAAGCGTGGTTATTTCGCTTTAGATGATAAAAGTACAACAGGCTTTGAAGGAGGGGAGAGAAATATATTTAGCTTTTGGCTAAAAACACCAAAGTAAAAATATAGAGGCAGTAAACATGCTTAAACTTAATGAGTGAGTGATATGGTGACTGAACATCAAGCCAAAGCTATAAACATTAAAATTTTTTGTATGAAAAGTATAATAAAAGTCAATTGAGATAGAAAATATGACTCAGTGCCTTATTAAGGCCAAGAGGAATAAAGCAAGAAATAGATGGCGTCCCTACGGGGATTCGAACCCCGGTTACCGCCGTGAAAGGGCGATGTCCTAGGCCTCTAGACGATAGGGACGTTTAGAAGATGGCGGTATCTTATTGATCCGCCACCAAAGTGTCAAGTAAATGTGGTGCGAGTTTGTTCAAAATATAACAAAACAGTTCAGCGGTCTTTTGCGTGTCATATAACGCAGAATGGGCTTCTTTGCCATCAAACTCAATACCCGCTTGAATACATGACTTAGCAAGTACGGTTTGACCAAACATCACCGCACTTAAGGTGACCGTATCAAATACGGAAAAACTATGAAATGGGTTTTGGTTTTTACTGCCTGTACGTGCAATCGCAGCTTGTAAAAAACCTAAGTCAAAATGGGCATTGTGACCCACCAACACTGCATGAGTACAGCCTTGTTGACGACGTACTTCATTGACTGATTTGAAAATACGTTTTAATGCCGTTTTTTCATCTTCAGCCATGGCCATACGCATGGGATTAAATGGATCAACCCCAATAAAATCTAATGAGCGGCGATCTAAATTCGCTCCTTCAAAAGGATTAATATGGGCATGATAAGGTTGACCTGGTACAAATTTGCCATTGTCGTCATACACAATTGGAATGGCCGCAATTTCAAGTAAAGCATCGGTTTGCGCGTTAAAACCTGCTGTTTCGACATCAACAACAACAGGTAAAAAACCACGGAAACGCTGACCAATCATAGGTCCTGTTTCTTGTGTCACAATTTTCTCCACTGGATGGTTTTACCCGCATAAAGTGGGATAATTTTTTCGCCATCCAAATAGTCAAAACTCTCAGGAATGGTCTGTTCTTCTTTGACCAAAGTAATCGTTGTAGTATTACGTGGTAAACCGTAGAAGTCAGCACCAAAATGGCTTGCAAAGCCTTCTAAACGCTCAATTTTACCCACTTGGTCAAAGGCTTGAGCATACAACTCAATTGCAGTTGGTGCGCTATAGCAACCCGCACAACCACAGGCATTTTCTTTGGCATTTTTCGAGTGCGGTGCACTGTCTGTACCTAAGAAAAATTGAGGATTGCCAGAGGTGGCCACTTCAAGCAATTTGGCTTGATGGGTTTGACGTTTTAAAATAGGTAAGCAATAAAAATGCGGTTTAATACCACCCACCAACATATCATTGCGGTTAAATAATAAATGCTGTGGGGTAATGGTGGCGGCTACATGCTCGCCTTGCGCTAACACAAATTCAGCGGCTTCTGCTGTAGTGATATGCTCAAGCACTAATTTTAATTTTGGGAATTTTTGTAAAAGCGGTGCTAATACTTCATCTAAGAAACGTTTTTCACGGTCAAAAATATCCACATGGTTATGCGTGACTTCACCATGTAATAACAATGGAACTTGATATTCTTCCATTTTTTCAATGACATGGTAAACTTTTTCAATGTCACTTACGCCACTGTCTGAATTGGTGGTGGCACCAGCAGGATAAAGCTTAATGGCATTGACATGCGCTGAGTCTTTAATTTTTTTCACTTCATCAGGTGAAGTATTGTTGGTGAAGTACAGCACCATACGTGGGTCAAAGTTTAGACCCTCTGGTACATGTGCCATAATGCGTTCGCGATAGCTGATCGCTTCTTCTACAGTCTTAACCGGTGGCACAAGGTTTGGCATACAAATCGCACGTGAGAACTGGCGTGCTAAATCTGGCACAGTGCGTTGTAGAGATAAACCGTCGCGAAGGTGAGCGTGCCAATCATCTGGCTGAAGAAGAGTAATCGTATTCACAGCTGTACTTCAAAAAAATAAGTCCGATGATAATCTATAAATGCACAAATGATAATCTTTAAGCGCAACAAAAGCCGATTTTTAGCCAATAATGCCGCAATATGGCGGTAGTTGCTGTGTTTTTAAGCATAAAAAAACCGCTCAGCTGAGCGGTTTTTTTTCACAACAAAAATTATTTATTTTTGTCTTTTAATTGTGGCACAGCAGAACCTGTACCTACAGCCAATAAACCTGAGTTAGTATAAATGCCCAATTTTTGACGTGTATCAGTAATATCCAAGTTACGCATGGTTAATTGACCAATACGATCCATTGGAGAGAACATTGAATCACCTTTTTCCATGGTTAAGCGTTCAGCTTCATAGGTTAGGTTTTCAGATTCAGTGTTCATAATCGTGTAGTCATTACCACGACGAAGCTCAAGCGTTACAGTACCTGTAACCGCTTTAGCAACCCAACGCTGAGCCGTTTCACGTAGCATTAATGCTTGAGAGTCGAACCAACGACCTTGGTAAAGTAGGCGACCTAAACGTAAACCGTTGATGCGGTATTGCTCAATGGTATCTTCGTTATGAATACCCGTGACAAGACGCTCGTAGGCAATGTGAAGCAATGCCATACCCGGTGCTTCATAAATACCACGCGATTTCGCTTCGATGATACGGTTTTCAATTTGATCCGACATACCTAGACCGTGGCGGCCACCGATACGGTTTGCTTCTAAGATAAATTCAACTGGATCTTCGATACGACGACCGTTAATCGCAACAGGGAAGCCTTCTTCAAACGTAATAGACACTTCTTCAGCTTTAACGTCTACGTCATCTTTCCAGAATGCAACGCCCATGATTGGCTCAACAATTTTGATGCCAGCATCAAGATATTCTAAATCTTTGGCTTCGTGCGTTGCACCTAACATGTTTGAATCTGTTGAATAGGCTTTTTCTTTTGACATTTTGTAGTCAAAACCGTTGTCGATGAGGAACTGTGACATTTCTGCACGGCCACCTAATTCATCAATAAAGGTTTGGTCTAACCAAGGCTTATAAATTTTAAGCGCAGGGTTGGTCAACAAACCATAACGGTAGAAACGTTCAATGTCGTTGCCTTTATAAGTCGAGCCGTCACCCCAAATGTTGACGTCATCTTCTTTCATGGCAGTCACAAGCATGGTACCTGTTACCGCACGACCCAGTGGTGTGGTGTTAAAATACGGCATACCACCGGTTGAGATGTGGAAAGCGCCACATTGAATCGCTGCAATACCTTCTAATGCAAGCTGTAAACGGCAGTCCACTAAGCGAGCTTTAACTGCGCCGTAGGCCTCAGCTTTCTTTGGAATCGCATCGTAATCATCTTCGTCTGGCTGACCTAAGTTTGCGGTATACGCATAAGGTTCAGCGCCTTTTTGTTTCATCCACAATAGTGCAGCTGAAGTATCTAGACCACCAGAGAAAGCGATACCTACTTTTTTGCCTACTGGTACATTCTGCAAGATCGTTGCATTATCAGTCATTGCTCGTCCTAACTATATAAAATAGGCAACCATGATGGCAGCCAAGGAGAAAATCTAAACTCAGCATTGTATCATTATAAAACGTGCTTGTTTGGCTTAAAAAACACAATCGATTAAAATTACCAAGTCCATTTGCAAAATAAATCTAAACTGCTGTGAGTTTTGAATCTTTCGCTATTGCTGGGCAAGCACAGCAGATTTCAGGGTACACTCAAGCCATAACAATAACCAAATGACTCAAGGAGCGCCTATGTCGCTGGTCAATTCATCTTTGTTTCGTCCATTAGATTTGGGTTTTACCAGTTTAAAAAATCGTGTGGTGATGGGTTCTATGCACACCGGTTTAGAAGACCGTTTTTATAACTACCCTAAATTAGCCGCTTATTTTGCCGAACGCGCCAAAGGTGGTGTGGGCTTAATGATTACTGGTGGAATTTCGCCCAATCGGCAAGGTTGGTTGTTGCCCATGGGGGGAACATTAAATTATCGCGCTGATGTGATTGCCCACCGTTTGGTCACCCGTGCTGTACATCAACATGGCGGGAAAATTCTATTACAGATTCTGCACGCCGGACGTTATGGTTATCAGCCTTTTGTGGTATCGGCCAGTCGGATTAAATCGCCCATTTCACCGTTTAAACCGCGTGAGATGAGCCACCAAAATATTTTAGACACCATTAATGACTATGCCCGCACTGCCGAATTGGCTCAACAAGCCGGCTATGATGGGGTGGAAATTATGGGTTCAGAAGGCTATTTGATTAACCAATTTTTAAGCCGGCATGTGAATCGGCGTAAAGACCGTTGGGGTGGCAGCTTAACCAATCGTATGCGTTTGGCGGTTGAGATTGTTCAAGCCATTCGTGAGCGTGTGGGCGATCAATTTATTCTGTGTTTTCGCTTGTCATTGCTGGATTTGGTTGAAGGTGGCAATTGTATGGATGAGGTGATTTTAATTGCCCAAGCCTTAGAAAAAGCCGGTATTCATATTTTAAATACAGGGATTGGTTGGCATGAAGCGCGTATTCCAACCATTGTCAGCTCTGTGCCACGTGCCGCTTTTGTCGATTACACTGCCGAAGTAAAACAACATGTAAGCATTGCGGTTATGGCATCTAATCGGATTAATATGCCTGAAACTGCCGCAAGTATTTTAGATCAAGGGCAAGCCGATTTAATTCAAATGGCACGTCCTTTTCTAGCCGACCCTGAATGGGTCAATAAAGCCCAAAGCGGGCGTATTAATGAAATTAATACCTGTATTGCGTGTAACCAAGCTTGCCTTGATCATACCTTTAAAAATCAACGTGCCACGTGTTTGGTCAATCCGCAAGCCTGTTATGAAACCGAACTGCGCTATTTACCCACTAAAAAAATCAAGAACATTGCCGTGGTGGGCGCAGGTGTGGCAGGTTTGTCAGCTGCTACGGTGGCAGCACGTCGTGGGCATCGGGTCACACTGTTTGAAGCTCAAAACCAGATTGGTGGGCAATTTAATTTGGCCAAAGTCATTCCCGGTAAAGAAGAGTTTTATGAAACGCTGCGCTATTTTGAGGTACAACTGAAAAAATATGATGTAGAACTTAAGCTTAATACGCAAGTCACCCATGAATACTTAGAACAAGCTCAATTTGATGAAGTAATTATTGCCACAGGAGTCGTACCCCGCAGTTTAAAACTACAAGGTGCAGACTCACCCAAAGTTTTATCCTATAGCGAGGTATTAAAGGGGGCTCATGTTGGTCAGCGCGTGGCTGTGATTGGGGCAGGAGGCATTGGTTTTGATCTGGCAGAGTTTTTATTAAAATCAGCGCATCAATCGGTTGCAGAGTGGAAAAAACAATGGGGTGTGGACCCGACAAGCCATTATCAAACCGCAGGTGGTTTAGTTATTGCCAAAACACCTAAGCCTCAGCGTGAGATTTACTTGTTACAGCGCAAAAATACCCCTGTAGGGGCTGGTTTGGGTAAAACCACGGGTTGGGTACATCGCGCAGAATTAAAAAAACACGGCGTGCGTATGTTGGCTGGCGCGCAATATCAAGCGGTCACCGAAGAAGGTTTATGGATTGAGCTTGCAGGGCAAGCACAATTGTTACGTGTTGATCATGTGGTGGTGTGTGCAGGGCAAGAATCTGTGAGCTATTTAATGCCGCAACAGCCTTTAAAAGGCAAAACCCATTATCACTTAATTGGTGGAGCCAAACTTGCCGCTGAACTTGATGCCAAGCGTGCCATTCGTGATGGCGCAGAATTAGCAGCGAAGCTTTAATATTTAATGAAAACTTGTGCATTTAATTCAATTTATTGTATTTTTTGCTTGCATGCATCAAAGCTTGGCCGTAATATACACCCCATGGAAGCGTGGCAGAGCGGTTTAATGCACCGGTCTTGAAAACCGACGAGGGCTTATACCCCTCCGTGAGTTCGAATCTCACCGCTTCCGCCAAATTCAAAAAACCCCTGATGTTAAATCAGGGGTTTTTTTATGTCTTTAATATGGTCATTGTAGTGCGGTTTAAACGACGTTACTGCTGGGCAAAGATTTATTGGTCAGCTGATTGTTGAGCAAGTATCATAAGCGGCAATACATGCAGTGGATTGCCTTATGAAAATGATTGCCGATGAGAATTTGGCCTTTACCGATTATTTCTTTGCTGAATTTGGCGAGATTCACCATAAAGCAGGACGTACTTTAACTGCGCATGATTTGTCTGATGCCGATGCACTTTTGGTGCGCTCGGTTACGCAAGTCAATGCAGCGCTGTTAGCAGACAGCAGTGTGAAATTTGTGGGCAGTGCCACCATTGGTACCGATCATTTAGATCTGCAAGATTTACAACAACAACAGATTGCGTGGTCCAATGCGGCAGGCTGTAACGCACAAGCTGTAGCAGAATATGTGATTACTGCTTTATTACATGTGCAACCTGAACTGTTACATGCTGACGATCGCTTTACCTTAGGGGTAATTGGGTTGGGTAATGTGGGTTCGCGCTTGGTGAAAATGGCGCAACTGTTAGGTTGGCACGTCATCGGCTATGACCCATTTGTGACCTTAAACAGCGTTGAACAAGTTGATTTTGACACCTTGTTGACTTCCTCACAGGCGATTTCTATTCATGTGCCTTTAACCAAAACAGGCCCGCATCCGACTTATCATTTAATTCATGCTGCTGCTTTGGCAAAAATGTCACCGCAAACAATTTTAATTAACTCGGCGCGTGGTTCTGTGGTGGCAGAAGCTGATTTAATTGCAGATATTCAAAAAACAGGGCGTAAAGTCGTACTAGATGTATTTGAACATGAACCTGAAATTACAGCCGAAGTCTTAGATTTAATCACCCTTGTGACTCCGCATATTGCAGGTTATAGCTTAGAAGGCAAAGCGCGCGGTACACAAATGATCTATGACGCCTTTTGTGCACAATTTGGTTTTGATGCCACAAAACGTTTTGAAAGCCAATTGCCTGTATGTGACACCTATTTTCAAGGTCAAGACTTAAAAGCGGCTTTGGCGGCGCATTTAAGCCAAATTTATGACATTGCCCGTGACGATGCCAATTTACGCGCTTGTGTAAAGGATGGCAAAGTTGAACAAGCCGCTTTTGATTTTTTAAGAAAAACTTATCCGCTGCGCCGTGAATGGGCAGCCCATGCAGGACCAATCGCATGAGCCTTAATTATCAACCAACCTGTGACTTAAGTGCCTTACGTGCCCGTGCCAACATGTATGCACAAATTCGTGATTTTTTTGCTAAGCGCGAAGTGCTTGAAGTAGAAACACCGATTTTATCGCAAGCAGGGGTGACGGATGTTTATTTAGCATCCGTGCAAGCCACACGCCATATGCTGGGTAAATCTGCGACACATTATTTGCATACTTCACCTGAATTTGCCATGAAGCGTTTATTGGCCAGTGGCAGTGGGCCAATTTATCAAATCTGTAAAGTTTTTCGTGATGATGAACATGGACGTAAACACAACAGCGAATTTACTATGCTTGAGTGGTATCGTCCCGGTTTTAGTTTAAAAGACTTGATGTTTGAAGTGACCGATTTACTCAATGTGGTGTTACAGCAGCGTTTTGCTGAAGTACGTCCCACAATCTTAAGTTATAAACATGCTTTTATGGATCGTTTGGATCTTAATCCTTTACAAGCCAGCACCAAAGAGTTGCAAGATGCTGCACGCCGTGTGGGCTTAAACTTAGATTTAGGCGATGATCGTTTAGGGTATATTGACTTATTGTTTTCACACATGGTTGAGCCAAGCTTAGGTTTTGATACGCCGGTATTTTTAACCGATTTCCCGCCTGAATTGGCATCGCTTGCTAAAACCCGTACAGACGAAGATGGTGAAGTGGTTGCTGCACGTTTTGAGTTATATATAAATGGTTTAGAGTTAGCCAATGCATATGATGAATTAATGGATGCCACAGTGCTACGCAGTCGTTTTGAAGCCGACAATCAAGAACGTGCCAAACTTGGCTTAAGCGTCATGCCAATAGATGAATATTTATTGGCTGCATTGCCCAATATGCCTGAATGCTCAGGTATTGCTTTAGGCTTAGATCGTTTACTGATGATTGCAACAGAAAAAATGGGTTTAAGTGATGTAATTAGTTTTCCAGCCGATCGCGCTTAAATAAAAAAGCACCCTTGGGTGCTTTTTTTTATTCTTGTATGGGTTGCGCAGCTTTTAATTCAGCTAGCGCCAAAATACGACGTTCAATCAGCATTTCGCCAATATCAGGGCCTTGAATATCACGGGGTAAATCTTGCGCTTTAATACAGCGTACCACTTGCATGGCATCCAATAAGTATTGCGCCTGAGGATAAGCTCGATTTTCTAAGCCTAAACGACCACGCGCATCACATTCACAGGCTTGCACAAAGGCTTCGACTCGTTCAGGACGACGTAGCACATCTAAGCGCTGCAATAAGCGCCATAAAGTGCCGGGCTTTAAGTTAAATGCTTGGTGGCATTTTAAATGCTCTTTACACACCGCTAAAGCCAACTGCTTGGTGTTGGTTGGGACTTTTAAGCGCTCACACACTTGGGTCACCGGTTCTATACCACGCTCTTCATGCATAATGTGCCGTGGTAGTTCAGCTGGTGGGGTAAGGGCTTTACCTAAATCATGCACCAATACGGCAAACCGCACATCGAGTGAATAATTGGCCTGACAGGCTTGTTGCAACGACATTAAGGTATGAATGCCACAATCAATTTCTGGATGATATTCAGGACGTTGAGGAATACCAAACAACGCATCAATTTCAGGGAACAAGACTTGAAGTGCGCCACAACTACGCAGCACTTCAAAATACACCTCAGCATTGACTTCCATGAGCGCACGTGAAGTTTCTTTCCACACCCGTTCAGCAGTCAATGCTTGCAGCTCGCCTGATTCTGCTAAGCGTTGCATCAACTGTAAGGTTTCAGGAGCAACCTTAAAACCTAAATGATGATAACGTGCGGCAAACCGTGCAATACGTAATACGCGTAGCGGATCTTCGACAAACGCATCGGACACATGTCTTAATAGCCTAAGCTTGAGATCAAGTTGCCCATGGTACGGATCATACACCTGACCGTCTTGATCCATGGCCATGGCATTGATGGTTAAATCACGGCGAATCAGATCTTCTTCTAAACTGACGTTGGGGTCGGTATAGAATTCAAAGCCATGATAGCCTACGCCTGCCTTACGTTCGGTACGGGCAAGGGCATATTCTTCTTTTGTTTTAGGATGTAAAAAAACAGGAAAATCTTTGCCCACCGGCTCAAAGCCGTCGGCAAGCATTTGTTGTGGTGTCGCACCAACAACCACATAATCTTTTTCGTGATAGGGATGACCGAGCAAATGATCTCGTACTGCACCGCCTACTAAATAAACTTGCATGAAAAAACCTCTATTCTTGAGGCAATCATGCAACAGAATAGAGGTTTTCTCAAGTCAAGAAGCTGCCTTTTCAGGCATTTGTCTTATAGCGCGTCTTGCTCTGCTTGCTGAATTTCAGCCACAGTTAACGCTGTCATATTCACCACACGACGTGTAGTCGCTGTTGGCGTTAAAATATGTACAGGTTTTGCTGCACCTAACAAAATAGGACCAATGGTCACGTTATTACCCGATGTCGCTTTGAGTAAGTTAAACGAGATATTGGCAGCATCAAGATTTGGCATAATCAGTAAGTTTGCTGAACCTTTAAAACGTGAGTTAGGGAAAGCAAACTGACGGATATTTTCGTCCAACGCTGCATCGGCATGCATTTCACCTTCCACTTCAAGTTCAGGTGCAATTTCAGTCAAAATATCAAACACTTTACGCATTTTTTGCGCGCTTGGGTCATGTTGATCTGAACCAAAACTTGAATGAGAGACCAATGCCACACGTGGAGTAACACCAAAACGACGCACTTCTTCAGCCGCTAAAATGGTCATTTCAGCCAACTGTTCCGCTGTTGGGTTACGGTTAATGTAGGTATCGGCAATAAACAAGTTGCGATCTTCAAGCATCAAGGCATTTAAGGTAAAGAAGGTATTATGACCTTCTTTTAGACCAATGGTATTTTTCACAAAGTCTAAATGAATGTCATAGCTTGAATAAGTACCACAGAGCATACCATCTGCTAAACCATGACGTACCAACATGGATGCAATTAAAGTTGAACGACGACGTGTTTCACGCTGTGCGTATTCAGGGGTTACGCCTTTACGTTGCATGATGCTGTAGTAATCATCAGCAAATTTTTGGCAGTCTGGATTGTTTTCTTGATCCACGATGGTCACGTTCACGCCATTTTCTAAACGTAAGCCTAACTTTTTAATGTTGGCTTCAATCACCGCAGTACGACCCACCAAAATTGGTTTGGCTAAGTCTTCGTCTACGGCAATTTGCACGGCACGTAATACACGTAAATCTTCACCTTCAGCATAAGCGATACGTTTTGGATCAGTTTTGGCTTGGGCAAAAATTGGCTTCATCATAAACGCTGAGTTATAGACAAACTCAGATAAACGCTGACGATACACCGCAAAGTCTTGGATTGGACGCGTTGCTACACCTGAATCCATCGCCGCTTTTGCCACAGCAGGTGCAATTTCTAAAATCAAGCGTTGATCAAGTGGACGAGGAATTAAGTATTCACGACCAAAAGATGCCGATTTTTCACCATAAGAGGCTGCATCGGCTTCAATGTGTGCCATACGCGCAATGGCATGGACACAGGCAATTTTCATGTCTTCATTGATGGTGGTTGCACCCACATCTAAAGCACCGCGGAAAATATACGGGAAGCACAATGCATTGTTCACTTGGTTTGGATAATCCGAACGACCTGTGGCCATAATCACGTCATCACGGGCAGCGTGGGCGTGTTCTGGCAAAATTTCAGGATCTGGATTGGCAAGGGCAAAGATAATAGGGTCTTTGGCCATTTGCTTAACCATGTCTTGGCTTAAAATGCCTGCGGCAGATAAACCTAAGAACATGTCTGCACCTGCCATTACATCAGCAAGTTGTGTGCCTTGAATATCTTGTACATAGCGTTTTTTCGATTCATCTAAACCAGTACGCTGTGTGGTAAGCAAACCGCGTGAGTCAGCCACAGTGATATTTTCTTTCTTCGCACCTAAAGCACACAGTAAGTCAAGGCAAGACAATGCAGCCGCACCAGCACCTGAGGCAACGATTTTGATCTCATCAATCTTTTTGCCGTTCAGTTGTAGGGCATTGAGTAATGCTGAACCGACAATAATAGATGTACCATGTTGGTCATCATGGAACACTGGAATGTTCATGCGCTCGCGCAATTTTTGCTCGATGTAGAAGCACTCTGGCGCTTTAATATCTTCTAAGTTAATACCACCAAAGGTTGGCTCCAGTGCTGCCACAATCTCTACGATTTTGTCTGGATCATTTTCAGCAATTTCGATATCAAAAACGTCAACACCGGCAAACTTTTTAAATAAAACGCCTTTACCTTCCATCACAGGTTTAGAGGCCAATGGACCAATATTACCTAAACCCAGTACCGCAGTACCGTTGGTGATGACCGCAACCAAGTTACCGCGTGCGGTGTACAATGCAGCCTTTGATGGATCACGTTCAATCTCTAAACATGGCGCAGCAACACCTGGTGAATAAGCCAAAGCCAAGTCGTGTTGGTTGATCAGTTGTTTACTTGGAGTAACGCTGATTTTCCCCGGGGTTGGGAATTCATGATAGTACAAAGCTTGCTGTTTTAATGATTGATCGTCCATTTGAATCTCGTTTTACCTTAAAGTTGCCGACCAGACAGGCTGGTGGTGTTTGACCAAATTTGATCGAATATAACATTACTCATAGGCTTCTAATAGCCAAGAATGCTGCTTTTATAGTCAAACTTAGAGCTTGAGAAGATCAATTAAGAGTTAAATTATATAAAATGGGTTGTATAAATCTAAGTTATTATTTTTATAAATATTTTTTTGGATTAGCTTGAAAGAACAGTGCAAAATTGTTTGCAGTATAAACAATGCCATAAGCTGCAAATAGCATTTTTAGACTAAAGTCTTTGTAGGGATTATCATTTTTAGGCTTTAAAAAATAAATGCCATGTTTGTCGTGACAGAACGCGATACATCATAAGAATAAAAGCATACCTGCTGAGTATAGTGTATTAAACCTTGCACCAAATAAATATGGCACAGTATAGGATGAATATGGGTCATTCTTAAGTCAAAATAAGTCTTAAGCAACAGACTCTACATCACAGTATGTGAAATCTAAAGCCTAGGGTTTGAACATAAAAAAAGCAGCTTTGCGGCTGCTTTTGCATTTGGGTTTGTTTAATCAGCAAAGTGATAATTCAGAATAGACAAAGCCACAACAGGTGCAGTTTCTGTACGTAAAACACGACGTCCAATACACCAATTGATAAAGCCTTGGGTATTCGCGGTAGAAATTTCAGCTTCGCTTAAACCACCTTCAGGCCCAATCAATAACGCCAAATCAGGGGTGGCTTGCGTTAGCACATTGGCTGCATCTTTATTGGGTGCAAGCACCAATTTAGTCGCAGGCAATTCGCTTGCTAACCATTGTTCAAGTGGCAAAGGTGCTAAAATTTGTGGCACGATATTTAAACCACATTGCTCACAGGCTGCAACGGCGACGCCTTGCCAATGATCCAATTTCTTTTGATCACGGTCATACTTCAAACGCATTTCACAACGTTCAGAAGTCAGCAATTGAATTTGAGCAACTCCCAATTCCACTGCTTTTTGAATGGCATAATCCATACGATCGCCTTTACTCATCACTTGACCGAGCAAAGCATGAAAAGCAGGTGTGCGATTATCAGGGTTAAAACTGATGACGTGAACACGCGCCGTTTTTTTAGCCACTTCAATGAGTTCTACTTGATACTCACCACCTTGACCATTAAACAAGGTGGCGGTTTCACCGACTTGGGCGCGGAGTACTTTACACCAATGATGAAACACGGTTTCGGTTAAATCGGCAGACGTGTCAACCGTTAACGTCGCTTCCATATAAAAACGTGGCATAAAATACTCACTTTAAAAACAATAAAATTAAGCCAAACCTAAATCTTGAACCAATTGACGCGTTGGATCAGTGGTGTTCATGGTGTAAAAATGCAAACTTGGCGCACCGCCTGCAATTAAGCGTTCACACAGTTTAACCACCACTTCATGACCAAAGGCTTTAATTGAAGCCGTGTCATCACCATAGGTTGCCAATTGCTTACGAATCCAACGTGGCACTTCAGCGCCTGTACCATCGGCAAAGCGGATCAAGTTGTTGGCATTGGTAATCGGCATAATGCCCGGCGCTACAGGAATATTGACACCTTCTTTTTGAATACGATCAACAAAATAGAAATACGCATCTGGATTAAAGAAGAATTGAGTCAGGGCTGCATTGGCACCGGCATTGGCTTTGTCACAAAAACGCTGGATGTCTAAATCAAAGCTGTCTGCTTGTGGGTGCATTTCAGGATAAGCTGCCACTTCAATATGGAAATGATCGCCTGAATGTTCACGAATAAAACGCACAAGATCAGTTGCATAAGGCAGTTCACCTAAGCCAACTTGACCTGAAGGTAAATCACCACGCAATGCCACAATACGGTTGATGCCTTGTGATTGGTATAAATCAAGCAGTTCCGCAATACGTACTTTGCTATCACCAATACAAGACAGATGAGGGGCAACAGGTGTGCCTTTGCCATTAAAATCAGCTAAAGTTGAAAGTGTACGTTCACGGGTAGAACCGCCTGCACCATAAGTCACAGAGAAAAACTCTGGATTGAGCAGTTGTAATTCTTGATGTACGGTTTTAAGTTTTTCTGCACCAGCATCAGTCTTGGTGGGGAAAAACTCAAAAGAAATAGGAATCTGTTTTGACATGCTTAAATCCTTTTTACTTATAAACGAATAAACCACAAAGAAAAGCAGGCACGAGGCCTGCTTTTATCAGTGCTTAGTATTTATAAGCATCAGATTTAAATGGACCTTCAACAGCAACACCTAAATAGTCTGCTTGTTGTTGTGTTAATTGAGTTAACACGCCACCAAAACCTGCAACCATTGCCGCAGCCACTTCTTCGTCTAATTTCTTAGGAATCAGTTCTACACGGATTTTAGCAGCTTTTTCTTCTTCAGGAAGATCAGCAAATTTCTCAGCAAACAAGTGCATTTGACCCAATACTTGGTTTGCAAAAGAACCATCCATAATACGTGATGGGTGACCTGTTGCATTACCAAGATTCACCAAACGACCTTCAGATAAAAGGATTAAATAATCATTTTCGTTTTCTGAACGATACACTTGGTGAACTTGAGGTTTCACTTCAACCCACTTGTAACCACGTAAGTAGTTGGTGTCAATTTCAGTGTCAAAGTGACCGATGTTACACACCACAGCACCTGCTTTTAATGAATCAAGCATCGCAGCGTCACATACGTGGTAGTTACCTGTTGTTGTAACGATGAGGTCAGTATTTTGAAGAAGATCAAGATTAACGTCTTCTTTTTTACCTGTTTGCACACCATTTTTGTATGGAGATACAACTTCATAACCATCCATACATGCTTGCATTGCACAGATTGGATCAACTTCTGTTACACGTACAATCATACCTTCTTGACGAAGTGATTGTGCTGAACCTTTACCAACGTCACCGTAACCAATCACAAGCGCACGACGGCCAGACAACAACATATCTGTACCACGTTTGATGGCATCGTTAAGTGAGTGACGGCAACCGTATTTGTTGTCGTTTTTAGACTTCGTTACAGAATCGTTGACGTTGATTGCAGGAACTTTTAATGTACCATCACGAAGCATTTCGTACAGACGTTGAACACCTGTCGTGGTTTCTTCTGTTACGCCGTGGATTTTAGCAATCACTTCTGGATATTTTTCATGAACAAGGAGTGTTAAATCACCACCGTCATCCAAAATCATGTTGGCATCCCAAGGCTTGCCATTGACATTGATTTGTTGCTCTAAACACCACATGTATTCTTCTTCAGTTTCGCCTTTCCAAGCAAAAACAGGAATACCCGCAGCAGCAATGGCAGCAGCAGCGTGATCTTGAGTTGAGAAGATGTTACAAGATGTCCAACGAACTTCTGCACCTAATTCAACTAAAGTTTCAATTAAAACAGCAGTTTGGATTGTCATGTGGATACAACCCAAGATTTTAGCACCTGCAAGTGGCTTAGCCGCAGCATAACGCTTACGTAAACCCATAAGCGCTGGCATTTCAGCTTCTGCAAGTTTGATTTCTTTACGACCGTAGTCAGCAAGAGAGATGTCGGCAACTTTGTAATCTGTAAATGAAGCATTAACCGCGTTCATCACGATCTCCTTAAAATTAATAATTGATCATTCAGTTCGCGGATGCCGTTGTTGGTTGCTCTGAGTAGAGTAACCGATCGTCGAGCCTGGCAAATCTTACATTTAGTGCCTGTAAGATCAGTCGCAGCATCCCTCGACTAACGCGGTATTGTACTTGGAATCTAAAATCGTTCCAAGTTTAAAAAAGTAATATTATTCTTTTTCTGAAACTTGAGCTTTTAATTGATCAAAAGCTTTCCACCCTTCATTTGTTAGATGAAATAATTCACCTTTATAGCCTCTATCTTTAAGTAATCCATATGAAAGCAAATTTTCTATAGCATCTGCCCATTTAGCTAACTCACGACCTTCTTTTAAATTAAAGCTTAATTCACCTACATGAAACGAAACGCCGTTCATATGCCTCAAAAATTGTACATCATCATTATATTCTCCTGCATTTAGAAGAATTTGCCCCATTTCTTTAGAAGCCTCAATTGAAACATTATCATTGCCTTCATTCGATATTGATGTAGTAATATTTTTATTTAGTAGTGAATGAATGTACTCATTTTGATGAATGTGCAGAGATAAATGATCTTTGATTGATTGTTTGAAGGTGGGTAGATCGCTATAGAAGTTTAGAACACCACTTGGCATCCACTCTCTAACTTGAACCTGTAACTTTTGATATTGTTCGGTAATTTGACTAGGTGGGATAGGTTTATCACAAATATAGATAGAAGTGAGTTTTTCAGAAGATATATGCTTTGAAATTTCTTCTACAGTACCACTCACATATTCTCCCGTTTCTGTTCCCAAACGAGTCCAAAAAATACCAATTAAGATATCTGTATCATTTAAAATTCTTTTATTGATAATTTCTTGAGGGCGAGTGCCCATTTCAGGTGCAACATGAGTCTCCCAACCAACAGGATTAAGCATCACACCAAATTGCTTAGAATGAATGGCGTTCCATTCATAGATTGCATCACGAACGAGTTGTCTTTCATCTGCCACATCACTAGGTGATGCAATCATTACATTGAGTACAGTTGCTTGGTAAGCCATTTTTTATCAGAATATTATGAATATTGCCGATTAATATATAGACACTTTTTTGATTTCGCCAGATGGAACTCTAAATAAAAAAGCCCTCAACTGAGGGCTTTAATGTTATGCATCTTTGGCTTCTAGAGCATCGGCTTTTTGTGTCCAAAACTCTGCTTTTTCTTCATCAGCATCTACACCTAAGGCGTTGGCATAAATAAAGGCTAAATCACGCATGGCTTGTAATTCACCTAAATTGGCCGCTTGTTCAACCAATTCAACAGACTTTAACACGTCTTTTTCTACTACATCACCACGACGGTAAAAACCTGCCAATTCTAAAGTGGCAGCAGGGTGCTTATGCGCTGCCGCTTGTTTAAGCCAATTGTGGGCATGCTCAAAATAGGTTTTCGCTTCTTCAGGGTCATCTTCTAATAATTCTTTGGCATATACGGTATAACCTTCACCTAACCAATACATCGATTCCACATGACCTAAAGATGCAGCTTTAAGTGCCCATTCTTCAGCACGTTCGATATCTTCATCGTGTTCGCTGCTCATATACAATTGAGCTAAATCAAATTGGGCGTCTAGATTACCCGCAGTGGCACGATTCAGCAGCGCTTTAGGCACAGAAATAGGAGTGGTCATAACAAGATCTCAAGTAAATACTTAATAAGCCTAAGCTGCTTTATAAAAAAAGCAATTGCTGTATGCTAAATTTTTACCAAGTTTGAGTAAAAGCCTGAGCAAAGCACAAAAAAAAGCCCGCTAAAGGCGAGCTTTTTTTCATGGGCTTCTTATATCACAATCAAAGCAAAGCTGATGACAGTGAAAACAACTGAAGCCAAAGCCAATATTTTAATGTGGTTTTCAAAATAACTTAAGCTTAAACCGACTGCCAGTGCTGAAAAACTCAGTACCCCAAGCCAATAGCTGATCATATTGCTGACGCTATCTTGATAAATTAAACAACTGATTAAACCGAGCGTTAACAATATCCAACCTATTACACTAGCAAGGCGGGTTTTTTGTGCATCTAACTCACGTTTAAAGATTTGTTTTTGATGCTTTGACATTGAACATGCCAAGGCAATAAAGCCTAAGTTACACAGCGCCCATACTAAGATAAACCAACTCATTCGTCATGCTCCTGTGCAGCTTTGCCTGCTTTAGGTTTTTTTGAACTTAAAGCTTGATGATTTTTCACTTTGATAAAGCTAAAGGCAAACAATAGTGCGAGTACCCACATGGCCAAATCAAATGAGGCAATGACCCAAACACCATTGGAAATGCTGCTCCAAAGCGGCGTGCCACCGGTCATAAAATTGAAGATTGGTAAGGCAGCAAATAGCAGTGTAGCAAGGGCTAACATGTCTAGCCATGCTTGGCGATGTTTACGTATGAGGGCATAAATAAACACCAAACCCCATGCAATAAAGAAGCAACGAATTTCTAAAGCACTGCGTTTTTCTAAGTTGGCATCAATCAAACGGTTGGCATAAAAATACACTGCACAGGCAATCGGTAAACCAATAATTGCGGTAATATTTAGCACTTCAACTGTGCGATAACCCAAAGATTTGTAGCCTTGTTTTTCTTGCTGTGGCGCACGTTTGACACACCATAACAACAAGCCTGTAGCCACCATCAATGTGCCTAAAATACCCGACAAGAACAATAACCAACGTAGCGGTAAATCGACACCGCGTGCCTCATGTAAGGTGGTGGTGACGTTATAAATCGCCGCAGGAACACTTGGATTATTTAAGCTTGAGCCATCATCAGGTTTTTCAACGCCAGTGACACCGTTATAGCTTAAGCTTTGATAAATATTGCGATGTGCCACGCTTTCGCCATGTAAGGCACGTAATTCAATTTCAGCTTTGGTGGTGTTGGGTGCAACAATGCTAATGGTTCCAATTGGATTGTTTGGCCACTGCTTGTGTGCATCTGCAATAATTGGTGCTAAATCAGCCAGTGGCGCAGCTTGTACTTGTTTTTGACCGCGTTCGCCACGACCACGCTGCGGATCATGCTCTGATTCAGCTGGAGCTGCTGGGCGTTGACTGCGTTCTTGCTTCGGTGTTTCTATCAAAGCTTGACGTTGTTCTTGTAAAAATGCGCCACGGTTTTCATACACCCGCTCAATACCCCATGGCATTAAGGTGAACAGTAAGAGCAATAAACCACTAAAGGTAATCATTAAATGAAAGGGCAAGGCAAAAACCGCAGTGGCATTATGTGCATCTAACCATGAGCGCTGTCCTTTACCCGGACGGAAGGTGAAGAAATCTTTAAAGATTTTTTTATGCGTGATAATGCCGCTAATGATCGCTACAAACATCAATAAGGTGGCAATTCCGACAATCCAACGTGCCCAAATACGGTCTAAACCGTACAGTTCAAAATGGAAACGATACAAAAATCCACCACCACGGGTTTCGCGTGCTTCTAAGACTTCACCTGTGGCACTGTCTAAAATCACACGCGTACCCCCACGCCGTGCACGTGGGTCTTCATTGGCACCACGTATATTCACAACCGTGGTATTTTGTCGTGAAGTAGGCAATTGAATAGACCAACTGCCTGCATTGGGATGATGTTGTTGTAAATAATTCAGCGCCACTTGGCTTTGTTGAATTTGCGATTGACTTGGCACTGACTGATGCAGTTCGGGCTTCATCCAAACGGTAATTTCATTTTGAAAGAAACTTAATGTACCGGTAACAAAAATTGCATACAGCAGCCAACCTAAAATCAGGCTGGCCCATGTATGCAACCAAGACATGGACTGACGTGGGCCTTCTGCTTTTCCATCTACACGCATTTTAGTTTCCTAACCATTTAATCAAGAGCCACAGCACCAGACTTGGCACCATAATGCCTAAGCTTGCTTTTAAAGTTTTTTGCACCATAAATACCCAAATAAAAGCACCGCAATACACGCAAAAGGCAATTAAGGTGGCGCTCATGGCAGCGCTAGCACGTTGTTGAATAAAAACTTCGGCAATGGCAATAGCACTTAAAGCCGACAACACATAACCGCCCACAAGGGCTAGCACAAAGCGGTATAAAATCATCAAGCGATAGACAAGCGGTGTCTGTGGTTTGGCTTTAACTTTCTTTTTTGCAAGGACATGTGGATGACCGATTGGGTCAAGAGAATCCATGGGGGCCGGATTGTTCATTGTGTTGATCATCTGACTGTGATTAAAATTTTAGAAATGATAACAATTATTATTTATATTTAAAATACGTTTTACCTAATAAAAGCTAAAAAATTCATACAGATTAAACTTGAAGAGATTTAATTTTAATGAAAAAGAAATACATTTTTGCCAAGGAAGCAAGCAGTACAGCATAAAAAAGAGCAGCCTAAGCTGCTCATGATGATTTAGTCTTCAGGATAAGCCACGCGTTTTAAGGCTCGCGTGTCGGCATCTGGTGAGCACAGCGAAATAAACGCATAACCGTAACCACGTAACAAATGACCTTTACGCACCGCAAGCCATGTGGTGTTGACTCCAAAAATATTGGTGGCAATTTGTTTTAAACGGTAGTCACGCTCTGGGTCATACGCCACATCATTGACAATCCCAATGCCCATACCCAGTTCAACATAGGTTTTAATCACGTCGGCATCGAGCGCTGACATCACAATATTAAAATCTAAGCCAGACTCTTCAAAGGCTTTATCAATTTTAGAGCGTCCAGTAAAACCACCATGATAGGTGATAATTGGATATTGCGCTAAATCCTCAATGCCAATTGGGCTTTTTTGAGTCAAAGGATGATTTTGTGGCGTGATGATACTGTGTTGCCAATTATAAAACGGCACACTGGCTAAATTTTCTTCGGCAGTGAGTGATTCTGTGGCAATGCCAATATCGGCTTCACCTTGTAACAGCATTTCAGCCACTTCTACGGGACTGGCTTGTTGCAAGATTAAATGCACTTTGGGAAATGCTTTTTTAAATTGATTGACGATTGGGGGTAACACATAACGCGCTTGGGTATGTGTGGTGGCAATCGTTAAGGTGCCTTCGTCGACTTTATTAAAATCATCGGCTAAGCGTTTGATATTGTCTGCATCGACCAACATGCGTTCTACAATTCCAAGCAAGGCCTGACCGGGCTCTGTTAAACCCAATAAGCGTTTGCCTTTACGAATAAAAAGTTGTACGCCAAGCTCATCTTCTAAATCTTTAATATGCTTACTTACGCCTGATTGCGAGGTATACAACGCAGCCGAAGCTTCAGTCAGATTAAAGTTTTGTCTGACGGTTTCGCGAATAATCCGCAGTTGCTGGAAATTCATATGTTGTTTACCCTTCGATGCATGGGGCGAATGCCGCCCCATCTTTTTTATGTCGCTTAATGTGCAAATAAATGTAAGGCCGATGCCGTCAGCCATACAGTTTGATTTGGACGGAATTGATGCAATCTTGCTTCATCCGGTGTTAAAGAAATCTCAATTAGATTTCCATCACGTCCTTCAAGTTCTGCCACCACTTTACCGGCAATCCACAATTCACGAATAAACGTGGCTTGCATAGCATTGTCTTGCGGTTGCGCGTGAATTTTCAGTTCATCGGGACGGGCAAAGGCAATCACGTTGCCTTGTGGGCCATTTTTAGCGCTGTTAAGTTGAATCTGGTCGGCACCAAATTGAATCTTGCCCGCTTGGTTAATGCCTTCAAAACGATTGGCTTGACCTAAAAAGTCAAATACAAATGGCGTTGCAGGTTGTTCATAGACTTCACGTGGTGAACCAATTTGCTCAACATTACCCTTATTCATCACAATAATTTGATCGGCCACTTCCAAGGCTTCTTCTTGGTCATGGGTCACAAAAATTGACGTGATGTGTAATTCATCATGTAAGGTACGTAACCAACGACGTAACTCTTTACGCACTTTGGCATCTAAGGCACCAAACGGTTCATCCAGTAATAAAACGCGTGGTTCAACCGCTAAAGCACGAGCAAGGGCAATACGTTGACGCTGACCGCCTGATAACTGCGCAGGATAACGATCGGCCAAGAAACCCAATTGCACCAAATCAAGTAAACGCGTGACACGTTTTTTAATCTCAGCTTCTGATGGACGCGTGGCACGCGGACGAACACGTAAACCAAAAGCAATGTTGTCAAATACAGTCATATGACGGAACAATGCATAGTGCTGAAACACAAAGCCCACTTCACGTTCACGCACATGCACATTTGTCGCATCTTCGCCTTCTAAAATTACCTGACCTGAGTCTGCTGATTCAAGCCCTGCAATAATACGCAGTAAGGTGGTTTTACCACAGCCTGATGGACCAAGCAGCGCCACCAATTGACCGTCTGGAAAATCTAAAGAGATGTTGTTGAGTGCATGGAATGCACCAAAGTGTTTTTCAATATTTTTAACTTGAATACTCATGAGGTCATTCCTTAAGAAGCTGAAGCGTCATTGTTTTGGCTTTGTTTTTCTTGGCGAATTTCGACCCAACTCTTTAAGATTAAGGTCAAAATTGCCAATAAAGCCAACAGTGAAGATACGGCAAATGCGGCACTAAAGGTATATTCGTTGTAGAGGATTTCTACATGTAAAGGCAAGGTATTGGTTTCGCCGCGGATATGCCCCGACACCACCGATACTGCACCAAATTCACCCATGGCACGTGCATTACATAAAATCACGCCGTAGATCAAACCCCATTTAATATTGGGTAAAGTGACTTTCCAAAAGGTTTGCCAACCAGAAGCGCCCAGTACAATCGCCGCTTCTTCTTCCTCGGTGCCTTGTGCTTCCATTAATGGTATCAATTCACGTGCCACAAAAGGCACAGTAATAAAAATAGTGGCTAGAACAATGGCAGGCACGGCATATAAAATTTTAATGTCGTTGTCCATCAGCCAGCCGCCAAACCAACCTTGGGTACCAAACATCAACACCAACATTAAACCTGCAATCACCGGTGAAACCGAAAACGGCATGTCAATAATGGTGGTGAGGATGGATTTACCACGGAAGTTAAATTTTGCCACCGACCAAGCAGCCGCGACACCAAACACTACGTTCAGCGGTACGGCAATGGCAGCCGTGAGCAAAGTCAGTTTAACTGCTGATAAAGTATCTGGATGCACCAAAGCTTGGCTATACACGCCTAGACCTTGTTTAAAGGCTTCAACAAACACCAAAATTAAAGGCAATAATAAACAGCTTAAAAAGAAAATTAAGGCAATCGTAATTAAGGTATAGCGTACCCATACCGGTTCACGTGTCGCATCACGCGATTGCAATTTGTCTGCTAATGCATTGGCATTGATATTCATCGTGCAGTTCTCCCAGTACGACGGCTTGCCCACGCTTGCACGAGGTTAATCAAGAATAAAATCGCAAAAGAGATCACCAACATCACTACAGCAATGGTGGTTGCACCGGCATAGTCATATTCTTCTAAACGTGAAATAATCATTAACGGTGCAATTTCGGTTTCAAATGGTTGGTTGCCGGCAATAAAGATCACCGAACCATATTCACCGACACCACGGGCAAAGGCCAGTGCAAAACCGGTCAGTAATGCCGGAAATAAAATCGGTAAAATGACTTTGGTAATGGTTTGAAAACGGGTTGCACCTAAAGCCGCTGCCGCTTCTTCAAATTCAGCTTCTAAATCGGCAAGTACCGGTTGTACGGTACGTACCACAAATGGAATACCAATAAAGATTAAGGCTAAGGTAATCCCAATTGGGGTATAGGCCACTTGAATGCCCATTGGTTCTAAATATTGACCAATCCAACCGGTGGGTGCATATAAAGACGTTAAGGCAATACCTGCCACGGCTGTAGGCAGGGCAAAGGGTAAATCCACTAACGCATCAACAATACGTTTGCCCGGAAAACGGTAACGCACCAAACACCACGCCAGTAATAAACCAAACACCACATTAATAAAAGCTGCCAATAGTGCGGTGGTAAAACTCAGTTGCAGTGACTTTAAAATTCGCTCGGAACTAATAATTTCAATAAAACCGTCCCACCCAATGCCGAGCGATTTAATAAATACCGCAGACAAAGGAATTAAAACGATTAGGGATAAATACGCTAGGGTAAAGCCTAGAGAAAGACCAAATCCTGGCAGCACTCGGGATCGCTGCGACATGATGACTCCTCAAAGAGAGAATGTTGACCTAAACCAATCAACGCAAAATAAAAACAAAAAACCCGTTAAGCATAGAGAGCCATGCTCAAATTGCAAATTTAAAAAAATGCTTGTCATCATCAGTAATGCTGATATGTGACATCGTGTTTTCTGAGATGAGATAATCAAAAATTTGCGGAAATGGTCCAAAACCAGACGCAACATTCACATGTCCCACCCGACCTAAATTGATAGCCTTCACTTGCCAAGCGGCAGCCAGAGCTTGCGCATCGTCAAATGCCAACCACGGATCATTTTCACTGATCAACATAGTGGTGGCAACATGTGGGGTTAAGTCATAAAAAAATTCAGCGTAGTTGTGTTGACCATCAGCTGCAAAACCGTTGTCACCAAAGCGTGCCGGATTGGCAGGTGCCACTAAAATCACCTGCTCAATCTTTGCGCGTAGCTGTGGGTATGCCTCTAAAGCAGCCATCGTGGTTAAGCAGCCAAAGCTATGTGCCACAATTTGGATGGGAGCGGTAATAGAAGATAAATTGCTCAGCAATGCAGCTCCCCAATCTTGTAATACAGGATGATGCCAATCGCGTTGTTGCACACGTGAGCATGGTGTTAATTGCTGTTGTAACCAACTTTGCCAATGCTCAGCTTCACTGCCAGCCACACCCGGCACGATTACAGTATGTATTTTAGACATGTACATATACCCACATTTACACTTTATTTGGCACTGTTGGCTTTTACAATTTGATCAAAAATGCCGCCGTTTTCAAAATGCGTTTGTTGCACTTTGTCCCAGCCGCCAAACTCTTGATCAATGGTCACAAGCTTTAAGGGTTTAAAGATATGTTTATTTTTCTGCAAAGTTGCTGTATCACGCGGACGGTAATAATGTTTGGCTGCTAAATATTGACCATAAGGTGAATATAAGAAGTTTAAATAACCTTGGGCTAAATGTTGTGTACTATGTTTTTGCACATTTTTTTCCACAATTGCCACAGGTGGTTCTGCCAAAATAGATAAGCTTGGAGCAATCAGCTCAAATTTACCCGGCTGTTCACGTAAGGCTAAATAAGCTTCGTTTTCCCAAGCTAGCAGTACATCGCCGATACCGCGCTCTGCAAAGGTGGTGGTTGCACCGCGTGCCCCTGAATCGAGCACTTTGGTATTTTTATAAATTTGACGCACAAATTCTTGTGCAGTTTGATCATTGCCACCGGCTTGATGCTTAGCCCATGCCCATGCAGCTAAATAATTCCAACGTGCGCCGCCTGAAGTTTTTGGATTAGGAGTAATAATGCCCACACCTGGTTGCACCAAATCGCCCCAATCTTGAATTTTTTTAGGATTGCCTTTACGGACCAAAAACACAATGGTGGAGGTATAAGGACTGGCATTATGAGGTAATTTTTTTTGCCAATCTTGAGGCAATAACTTTGCTTTGCTGGCCAAGACATCAATATCAGCCGCCAAAGCCAGCGTCACCACATCAGCCGATAAACCATCAATCACCGAACGCGCTTGTTTACCTGAGCCTCCATGTGATTGTTTAAAGTTAATTTTTTGACCAGTACGTTGTTGCCAAAATTTGCCAAACTGCTGATTAACATCTTCATACAACTCACGCGTTGGATCATAAGACACATTGAGGAAGTCTTTGGCTGAAGTTAAGCTTGTCATTGAAACAAGCGCGGCAATAAGTCCAAGTTTTAAGGTTGCTAAGCGCATGGTCTTCCCCAATGAAAGTAGATGTTGTCAAAGTGAAAGCAGCATAGCTTGAGTTTTTTTGCGTAAAAAATAATAAAAAATGAATTTTATATCACTAAAAAAGAAATAGAATCCAATCAGGATACTGCTACAGCCGTTTATGATTCTCAATAAAGAAGAAGGAGCTTCAACATGCAATGTTTTAAAAATGCCAAAGCAGTGAGTGGGATTGAACTCAACGATCGTGCTTTTCATTATGGTGATGGTTGTTTTACCACAGCACGTATTTTAGAAGGTCAGATTGAAATGCAAGCGCGGCATATTGCGCGTTTAGAACAGGCCTGCCAAGCATTAAAACTACAGGCTGATTTGGTTGCCATTCCCATGACCTTGGCGCATTTGCCAAAAGCCACAGGCACATTAAAAATTGTGATTAGCCGTGGCGTGGGGCCGCGTGGTTATAGTTTGCCCTCGCAAGAGGCAGATGTGTGGCTGTTTTTCTATCCACATGCATTAACCCCGTTTAGCCCACAGGTGATTCAAAGTGATGTGCTTGAGTTGCGCTTAGGGCACACTATGCCGGCTTTGCTGGGCATTAAAACTTTAAATCGCCTCGAACAAGTCATGCTTAAAGCTGAAGCTGATGCGCGCGGTTTAGCAGAAGCCTTGGTCCTGGACAGTAACGGCTATATTGTTGAGGGCATCAGCAGTAATTGCTTTTTAAAACTCAAAGACACTTGGGTCACTCCTGAACTTGGCTATAATGGCGTGCATGGTATTATGCGTGCTGAAATTCTCACGCGTATGCAACAACAGGGCATTGCCTGTCAACAGCGTGCTGTGCATGTAGATGAATTGGCTCAGTTAAACAGCTTATTTTTCTGTAATGCTTTAAGCGCGATGAAAATGGTCGATCAATTTGCTGCGCAAGCGTTAGATACCGCAGCATGTGAGGCACTGTTTTCACAACTTCAACTCCATCAAATGACTTAAATTATGCCGTCAACAGCAAAAAAGAAATCTTCACATTGGCTCAAAGCGATTTTGCTTATGCTCTTAGGTTTAGGCGTGCTCATTGCCACAGTGTTATGGGCAAGTTTATTTAAAGCCTATCCCATTGAAGGCAATAAACAAATGCTTGCCATTAACCAAGGTGACACCTATTCAGGGTTGATTGATCGACTTGCCAAAGAAGACAAGATTAGCTTTCCAGTCGTGCTTAAACTGTATCAAAAGTTTGTGATTGGCGAGAGCTTAAAAGCCGGTGTCTATGAAGTGACTGAGCAAATGAGCGTAGCGAAGGTGCTGAGCATGTTGGCGGATGCTAAAAATGCGCAAATGAACCGTATTTTAGTGATTGAAGGCACCACCTTTAAACAATTGATTGAGCGCTTAAAAAAAGATGACTTGGTCAAACAAGAGGTTTCACATTTACCGTATGACCAATTGCTTAAAGCCTTAAATATTCCTTATAGCCATCCAGAAGGCTTATTTGCACCCGACACCTACTTTTTTGCCAAAGGCGAAAGCGATAAAAATATTTTACTGGATTTATATCAACGTCAAATGAAAGCTTTAGATGACGCTTGGCAAAATCGTGCAACAGATCTGCCTTATAAAACCCCTTATGAAGCCTTAATTATGGCCTCAATCATTGAAAAAGAAACCAATGTAGATAGTGAGCTAGAGCAAGTCTCAGGGGTGTTTGCGCGTCGTTTAAAAATAGGCATGCGCCTACAAACCGACCCAACCGTGATTTACGGCATGGGGGAGCAATATAACGGTAATATCACCCGTCAAAATTTACGTACCCCAACGCCATATAACACCTATACCATGCATGGTTTGCCGCCAACGCCGATTGCTTTGCCAAGTCAAAAAGCCATTGAAGCCACGATGCATCCTGATAATTCAGATGCTTTGTATTTTGTTGCCACGGGCAAAGGCGGACATACTTTTAGTGCCACTTTGGCCGAGCACAATCGTGCTGTGCAAGAATATTTAAAAGTGTTACGTGCCAATAAGGAATAATCATGTTTATTAGTTTTGAAGGCACAGAAGGTGTCGGGAAAACCACACTCATTCGTCGTATTTTTGAGACCTTACAGGCCCAAGGTCACGATGTTGTATTGACTCGTGAACCGGGTGGCACACCCATGGCAGAGCAAATTCGTGGTTTATTGCTGGCGACTGATCATAGCGAAAGCATGAGCCATGACACCGAACTATTGCTGATTTATGCCGCACGCGCGCAACATTTAGCCCATGTGATTGTACCGGCACTTGAGGCAGGTAAAACAGTCTTGTGTGATCGTTTTACCGATGCCAGCTTTGCCTATCAATGTGCTGGACGCGGTTTGAGTGCAGAAAAATTGGCCTTATTAAATACCCAATTTGTATCGCAGATGCCTGATTTAACCTTTTGGTTAGACGCACCGATTGAATTGGGCATGACCCGTGCCCGTGCACGCGGTGAACTGGATCGCTTTGAACAAGAAAAAGCAGCATTTTTTGAAAAAGTACGCACAGGCTATGCGCAGTTGTATCAGCAATACCCACAACGCATTAAACGCCTTGATGCAACGCAAACAGCAGAGCAGGTCTTTGCAGCTGCCATACAGCATATTTTGGTTAAATAATTGGCAGAATATGTGATTTAGTCAAAAGTTACATTATGTTAAGGTGAGCGCCTTGCTCAAACAGCATCTGTTGGAGCAGGGTAAAAAACAATCATCAACAAAGATTGTCAGTCGTAAAAATTGGGGATACGCATGTCAAATGTAGATCATGAGTTAGTACAACGCTATCGCGAGCAAGGCTACTCATTATCAGAAACACTGGTAGAAATGTTAAATGAACATTACAACCATCAAACTGAACGCCGTGGTTGTGGCTATACCCAAGCCACCCGTGTGATTGCAGAATTTGTCAATGTTGAACGTCATGCGGACGAATACAAAGATTTACGCCTTTTCCAAGATGTAGACACTAAAGCCCTTAAGTCCGTCATGGCACAAGCCAATGCGCATGGTTTGAGCTTAGAGACATGGCGCAACTTAGATCAAAATCCTGAGGTATTAGCCTACATTGCCGAGCATGACAATGATTATGCCAAAGCCCTAAACACGCAGGTTGAATGGCAACAAGGGTTACGTAAAATCAGTGATTTGCTCGAATTTGAAGAAAGTAAAGTCATTGCCCATTTTATTGAAGATATTATCCTACCAAAAACTGCGGCACACACTGGTTATATCCAACTCAATACTTTGATAGATAAACCCAAAGTGGGCTCTTGTCCCATGGCTGAGAAGTTTTTCTTAAAAATTGCTCACGACCAAGTGTTACGCCGTGGCGAAATCAATATTTTTGTAGACGATCACTATCAACCTGTGTTGATGGAAAAGCTCAACATGGGCGACAACCATTCGTGTATTAGTTTGCAGCCAGTGATCATGAATGGGGTGCGTTTACCAGAAGGCTCTTTATTTTCAGTGCAATATGACCCTGAGCAGTTAAGTACTAAACGTCCAAACAAGGGTTATGCTGGTTTTGTTGCAGATGTGCATGAAATCCCGGGTTTTTACTTCTTACGTTTAACCACGCTTGCGATTTCTTCAGCCAACCGTCGTCGTGCTTTTAGCAGCCATTTTGAGCAACAAGTACAAAATGGTTTATATAGCCCAGAAACCACGCAACTGTCACAAATTTTGCAGGTTGCCAAAGCGCAATAGGGAAGAAAATCGTGCTTCATGTTTGTTATTCACCGCAATATTTCGCTCACACCCCAACCAACAGTATGGAAAAGTTGGCATTGGTGGCACAGGCTTTAAATGAATACGACTATGTACGTTTTTATGAGCCTGAGGCATTAGATATTGAAGTGCTCAAACAGTTGCACGATGAAAATTATGTCAATGCCTTTTTAACCGGAGAGCCGCGTAAGCTTGCCACCATTCAAAGCTTTAAGCCATGGAATGAGCAGCTACGCGATGCAGTACTTTGTGTGAATGCAGGGCAAATTAAAGCTGCTGAGTTGGCCTTTGAGCATGGTTTATCGGCCAATATTGCGCAAGGCTTTCATCATGCTAGTCCTGATTTTGGTTGTGCTTATTGTACCTTTAATGGCTTGGCTTTAGTGGCCCAGCAATATCCAAATAAACGTATTTTTATCTTAGATTGCGATCAGCATGGCGGCAATGGGACAGCCGAGTTTGTACTGAAGCTGCCTAATTTATACAATTTTAGTATTTATGGACAAGCCTTTGGCTGTGGCTGTTATGAACGTGCTGAAACACGCCATATTCACCAAACCCAAGGCAATTTTAGTGAATATCAGCATGCCATTCATGAAGGTTTTGCTGCCGCTCAAGCGTGGGGCGCGGATTTAATTATCTATCAAGCCGGTATGGACTGTCATCAAGATGATCCACATGGCTCGGCATGGTTTAGCACCGATTTAATTGAAAAACGTGAAGAATTGGTCTTTCGTTTAGCCAAGCAAAGTCAAATTCCATTGTCATTTGTGTTGGCAGGTGGTTATCAAAAATTGTCTAAATTGGTGCCCTTGCATGTCCGTACCTTTGAAATTGCTCAGGCGGTTTATTATCCTGACGAATAAAAAAACGGATGCTTTTAAGCATCCGTTTTTTTTAAACATCGTTTAGGCACACAGTTCTACATTGACCAAAGGTTGCTCTACGCTAAAGTCTGGTGGATTGAGCACAGTTTTACGCAGTTCGGTACTTAACTGTGGATAGTCAAGGGTATAATGTAAGCCGCGTGACTCTTTACGACTTAAAGCGCAGCGTACAATCATCTCGGACACCAAGACTAAATTACGCAGTTCAATTAAGTTTTTACTGACTTGATAATCTTGATAATACTCGGCAATTTCTTTTTTGAGCATTTCAATACGATGCAAAGCGCGTTGCAAGCGTTTGGTCGAGCGTACAATCCCCACGTAATTCCACATGGTCTGCCGCAGTTCATCCCAGTTTTGTAAAATCACTACATCTTCATCAGGGTCAATCACCTGAGAATCATCCCACGCAGGCACAGTTGGTAAGTCTTGCGCTTGAGTTGATTTACTTTCAATGTCTTTAGCAGCCGCCATACCATACACAAAACATTCAAGTAATGAGTTACTTGCCATACGATTAGCACCGTGTAAACCGGTGTATGAGGTTTCGCCAATTGCATATAAACCGGCAATATCGGTTTGGCTATGTTCATCGACCACCACACCGCCACAGGTATAATGTGCAGCCGGCACCACTGGAATCATCTCTTTGGTGATATCAATGCCCAGTTCCATTAAACGTGCATACAGCGTTGGGAAATGCTCCATGATAAATTCAGCCGGTTTATGGGTAATGTCTAACCAGACATGACGAATCCCTAAACGCTTAATTTCATGGTCAATGGTACGTGCTACCACATCACGCGGTGCAAGTTCTGCGCGTTCATCAAAACGTAGCATAAAACGTTCACCATCGGGTAAACGTAAGTAAGCACCTTCACCACGCATGGCTTCGGTAATTAAAAACGAACGTGCTTGTGGATGGTATAAACAGGTCGGATGAAACTGGTTAAATTCCATATTGGCAACACGGCAGCCAGCACGATAGGCCATTGCAATACCATCACCTGTGGCGATATCAGGATTGGAAGTATACAGGTAAGCTTTCATCGCACCACCGCAGGCCAACGCGGTAAAAGGAGCTAAGAAAGTATGAACTTTTTGGCTGTTGTCATCCAGTGCATATAAACCTACTGCACGGTTGTCGCCGCTTTGCCCCAATTTTTGCGTGGTAATAAGATCAATGGCAATGTAATTTTCAAAGATCTGTAGATTCGGCTGTGCACGGGCACGTTCAACCAACGTGGTAGAAATGGCGCGACCTGTGGCATCGGCTGCATGAATAATACGGCGCTGTGAATGCCCCCCTTCACGGGTCAAATGCAATTGCTGTTGCTCATCAAGGGTAAATTGCACGCCTTGATTGAGCAAGAAATCCACGGATGGTTTACCGCCCTCTACAGTTTGTTTTACCGCATCTTGTTCACATAAGTGTGAACCGGCAATCATGGTGTCTGAAATATGCTGTTCAATCGAATCGGTTTGATCAAGCACCGCTGCTACACCACCTTGGGCGTAAAAAGTACTGGCATCGGTTAAATCAGATTTGGCTAATACAGCAATCTTCATGGTGGTAGGTAAAGATAACGCTAAACTTAAGCCAGCACCGCCACTGCCCACAATAATCACGTCAAAATGATGGGTTGTATGTAAATTAGACATGTCCATCCGCTAATTTAAAAAAAGTCCGACAATAACAGCGCTTTTTTGTACAAAAGGCAAGCCTAAAAATCCGATCAAACTGACAAAATGAATTTTTTTTGAGATTGAGCAGTTAAAAAAGCATGCAATCTGTCTTCAACATATTGTTACTCAATTGATCTTTGCTTTATGTTAAAACTCTAATTCCCCCTCATCTTGATCATAAATTTTGCGATTTTGCTATGAATAAGCGTATGTTTAAACAAAGTTTTTCGGGTGTTGTTGTAAGCATTGCTGCCATGACGACACAGGCAGCGACCGTAGATTTTTCTAATTTAGTCGCCAATGTGAGCCCTGCGGTGGTGACTGTGAGTGTCACGAAAAAAATGACTGAGCAAGAGTTGTTGCAACAACAAGTGCCAGAATTACTGCGACGTTTTTTTGGTCCTAATATTGTTGTGCCAGAACCGGCTTTACCGCAAGAAAAAAACAGTTATGGCACCGCATTTTTTATTGATAAAAATGGATATTTGTTAACCAATCATCATGTGATTGCTGATGCTTCAAAAGTCACCATTCGTTTAAATGATCGTCGTGAAATTGATGCCACTGTGGTGGGCAGTGACGAACGTACCGATGTGGCTTTACTTAAAGTCAGTGGCAGCAGTTATCCGCAACTGAGTATGGGCAACGTGGCACAGCTGAGAGTCGGTGAGCCAGTCCTTGCCATTGGTTCTCCGTTTGGTTTTGATTATTCAGCATCGGCTGGAATTGTCAGTGCTAAAATGCGTAACGTGATGGGCGAAACGGCGGTACCGTTTATTCAAACCGACGTGGCACTTAATCCGGGCAACTCAGGTGGGCCTTTGTTTAACCAAAAAGGTGAAGTGGTGGGGGTCAACTCGCGTATCTTTAGTGGTACAGGCGGCTATATGGGTTTATCTTTTTCTATCCCCATTGATGTGGCTATGGATGTTGCAGATCAACTCAAACAACATGGGCGTGTAATTCGCTCTTACTTAGGCGTGCAATTGCAAGATATTGACCGCACTTTGGCAGAAGCCTACAAACTATCTAAGCCTGAAGGGGCACTGATTACTCAAGTGGCGGCCAATTCACCTGCTGCCCGTGCGGGATTAAAAACTGGCGATGTGATTTTACAGATGAATGGCACAGCCATTAGTGAAACTTCACAGTTACTGAATTTTTTACATCGTACTGCACCCAATCAAGTGATTGAATTACAAGTATTGCGCAATGACAAATTGCAAAATATCTCAGCCACCCTTGCTGTTGCGCCAGACAGTACCCCAGTCAAGCAAAGCCTTCAGACTCAAAAAGTCACCAAAGGCCCTGTTTTAGGGATAGCGATTCGTAATTTAAGTCAAGATGAACTGCGCCGTAATAATGTGACCGGTGGGGTATTGGTTCAAGATTTAAGTCGTGGCGGGATTGCAGCGAGTGCCAAAATTCAAGTGGGTGATGTGATTACTGCATTGGATAATCAACCAATTGACCATAGCCAAGACTTTATTGACACGGTAGCACAATTACAAAAGGGTCAGGTGGTACGTCTATCACTAATGCGGCAAGGTCAGCCCTTAATTGTGGGCATGCGCATCTCTTAAATCATTCAAATAAAGCCATGTTTTTACATGGCTTTTTTCATAAAAAACGTTACACTGCTCAAAACAAGGATGAGCTAAGCAGCATGAGTGATATTTTTGATTTAATAATTCAAGTACAAGCTGAACATATTGATGGTTTAGGGCATGTCAATAACGTGGTGTATATGCAATGGATGCAAGAGGTGACCACCGCACATATTGAAGCCATTGGTTTAGGCTTAGAACAATATCATGCTTTAAAACATGCCATGGTGGCGGTTGAGCATCAGGTACAATATCGTAAAGCTGCGTTTTTAGACGATAAAATTATTTTAAGAACATGGTTAAGCGATCTAAATAGCTTATACTCCATTCGCCAATACGCTTTCTATCGTTTGCATGATCATAGCTTACTCTTTACAGGCACCACCAAGTGGGCATGTATTGAGATTGCGACAGGGCGTCCCAAGCGTATGTCACCTACATTTTTACAGGCCTATCAGCCACTGGATGCAGACAAAAATCCTTATGATTTTAGCTTGATTTAAAATTGTGCTTAAAAAACATGCACTCGCGTTACATTGATGCCCATTTAGCCAAATTAAATATAGCTGTTAGCAAAACTAATCATCTATAATATCCATAAGCCTATGCCAAGCATCCCTCTTCTCGTTTGGCATAGGCTTAAAAATAAGCGCTGTCTTATTTTCCTATCTTTTTTAAATGCGTCTTGTTGCATAAATTCATTGTATCGATATCCACTTGAGCCTCAATTTTTTAAAATAATTTCGAGTGATATTTGTTGAGTTCTATGTATTTTTAACGCACGCCTGCTTATACTGTGCAGCATCTTCGGAATATCCTTTTTGCACCTTACGATTGCTGATGTAGTCTTGTGATCTGATTGTGTACACATTTTTAGAGTAGTTTATGGCAGTTGCTAAAAAGTCTGTAAATATCAAAAACATACGTAACTTCTCCATCATCGCGCATATCGATCATGGTAAGTCAACCCTCGCTGACCGTTTTATTCAAACCTGTGGTGGTTTGCAAGATCGCGAAATGCAAGCGCAAGTTTTAGACTCCATGGAGCTAGAGCGTGAACGTGGTATTACCATTAAAGCGGCATCTGTCACCTTGTATTACACCCATCCAAATGGTGAAGAGTATCAGCTCAACTTTATTGATACCCCAGGACACGTTGACTTTTCTTATGAAGTATCACGTTCATTGGCAGCATGTGAAGGTGCATTGTTGGTGGTTGATGCGGCACAAGGCGTTGAAGCACAATCTGTAGCCAACTGTTACACTGCGATTGAGCAAGGTTTAGAAGTGCTACCGGTTTTAAATAAAATCGATTTGCCACAGGCTGAACCTGAACGTGTCATGCAAGAAATTGAAGACATTATTGGTGTAGAAGCAACGCATGCGCCGACCTGTTCTGCAAAAACAGGTTTAGGTATTGAGGGTGTGCTTGAGACGCTTGTCGATATGATTCCTGCGCCAACAGGTGATCGTGAAGCACCACTACAAGCCTTAATTATTGACTCATGGTTTGATAACTACCTAGGCGTTGTATCTTTAGTGCGTATTAAACAAGGTCGTGTGCGTAAAGGCGACAAGATGTTGATGAAATCAACAGGTCAAACGCACATGATTACCTCGGTAGGTATTTTTAATCCAAAACACACTGAAACCGATATTCTAGAAGCCGGTGAAGTTGGCTTTGTGATTGCTGGGATTAAAGACATTTTTGGTGCACCAGTGGGTGATACCATTACTTTAGCCAATACCCCTGATGTTGAAACTTTACCGGGCTTTAAAAAGGTTAAACCACAGGTGTATGCGGGTTTATTCCCAATTGATGCCAGTGATTTTGAACCGTTCCGTGAAGCGCTACAAAAATTACAAATCAATGACTCAGCATTATTCTTTGAACCTGAAAGTTCAGATGCCTTAGGTTTTGGTTTCCGTTGTGGCTTCTTAGGCATGCTACACATGGAAATCGTACAAGAGCGTTTAGAGCGTGAGTACGATTTAGATCTGATTTCATCAGCACCAACGGTGATTTATGAAGCTGTGATGAAAAATGGCGACACCATTTACATCGACAGCCCATCAAAAATGCCAGATGGCTCAACCGTTGAAGATCTACGTGAGCCGATCGCTGAATGTAACATTTTAGTGCCGCAAGAATACTTAGGTAACGTGATGACGTTATGTGTTGAGCGCCGTGGTGTGCAAAAAGACATGAAGTTTGTCAGTAATCAAGTGGCGATTACCTTTGAAATTCCAATGGCAGAAGTGGTGATGGACTTCTTTGATAAATTGAAGTCATGTTCGCGCGGTTTTGCCTCACTTGATTATAACTTTATCCGTTTTGAATCATCTTCACTGGTCAAAGTGGATGTGTTAATTAATGGCGATAAAGTCGATGCATTAGCCATGATTTGTCATCGTCAAGATGCGCGTCATCGTGGTATTGCACTGGTAGAAAAAATGAAAGATTTGATTCCACGTCAAATGTTTGATGTGGCCATTCAAGCGGCCATTGGTGCACAAATTATTGCCCGTTCTACGGTAAAAGCCATGCGTAAAAACGTTTTAGCCAAATGTTATGGCGGCGACGTGTCACGTAAGAAGAAACTTCTTTCAAAACAAAAAGAAGGTAAGAAACGTATGAAGCAAGTGGGCAGTGTAGAAATCCCACAAGAAGCGTTCCTTGCTGTACTCAAAGTAGAACGCTAAGCGCACATAAGGGAGTCATATTGCTCATGGATTTTGATTTTAATTTAATCCTCGTTCCAGTCACATTACTGTTTATTGTGCTGTGGTTGCTCGATAAGTTTGTCTTTAAACAGCGCGAGCGAAAAGGTCGAGGCAATGAAAATTTTATCATTACTTGGGCATATGACTTTTGGCCAGTACTCGCTGTGGTACTGGTATTGCGCTCTTTTTTGTATGAACCGTTTAATATCCCGTCAGATTCTATGGTACCAACTTTAGAAACCGGTGATTTTATTTTGGTGAATAAATTTGAATATGGCGTGCGTTTACCCATTATCAATACTAAAATTATTGATGTAGGTGAGCCTGAACGTGGTGATGTGGCAGTATTTCGCTATCCACCACAGCCGACCATCAGTTATATTAAACGTATTATTGGTTTACCTGGCGATCATATTGTCTATGATCGTGGGCAACTGAGCATTAATGGTGAACAGGTTAAAAAAGTAGCGCTTGAATTTAGTCGTGCTAAAGATATTCAAGACACACCAAATGCACTTTATTATAAAGAAACTTTAGGTACGCATACATTTACCATGCGTGAACTTGAAGGGGTTAATGTTGCGCGTCAAGCACCATTTTTAAACCATATAAATCATGGTCAATACGCGTCAATGCAAGGCTTATATTGGGAAGTCAAAGTTCCTGAAGGTCATTACTTCACGATGGGGGACAATCGTGATCAAAGTGCTGACAGTCGTTTTTGGGGCTTTGTACCACAAGAAAACTTAACTGGTCGTGCATTTTTCATTTGGATGCACAAAGAACCAGGCTTCAAACTGCCGTCATTTAGCCGTAACGGGAGTATTGATTAATACTTTAGGATAAAACTATGCGTCGCACACAACAAGGTACATCTTATATTGCAATTTTATTGATCATTATTGCTGCAGCTTTTATGGTCAAGGTACTTGTGGCCATTTGGAGTCCTTATTGGGATAATCATGTCCTTAATAATCAAATTGAAGAATTGGTCGCCATTTCTAAAAACAATACCAGTCCAACACAGTTTAAAAATGATTTGGTACAACGTTTAGATATGAATAATGTCCGCGATGTGAAAGTCGATGACTTAGTCCGTGTGAGCAGTGCGGATGGTTTGCAAGTGCAAACCAACTATGAAGTAAGAAAGCCTTTCTTACTTAATATTGATTTAGTGTTAAAGTTCGAGAAAAGTTTTGATAAAAACTCAATCAAAAATTAATGATATGCGCCTAGCAAGTCGTATCGGTTATCAATTTCAACAGCCAGAATTGTTGCAATTGGCCCTGACACACCGATCGGTGAGCCATAAGTACAACTATGAGCGTCTAGAGTTTTTAGGCGATGCATTGTTGGGCATGATTATTGCCAATTATTTGTATGATACTTATCCAAATGAAAATGAAGGACGTTTAACCCGTATGCGGGCGACTTTGGTACGCCAAGAAGCATTAGGTAAAATTGCCAATGATTTAAAGCTTAGCCAAAGCTTAATTTTAAGTACTGGTGAGTTAAAATCAGGTGGTCATCATCGCGAGTCAATTTTAGCCGATACTGTAGAGGCGATTATTGGTGCCATTTATATTGATTGTAATGATCTCAATCAACTGCGCTCAATTGTGCTAAAATGGTATGCGCCTTATTTAAATGATCTTGAACCAAACGATCAACTCAAAGACCCAAAATCACGCTTACAAGAGTATCTACAAGCGCGTAAAAAGCCTCTCCCAATTTACGACGTGATTGATATTCAAGGCGATGCACCGAATCAGCATTTTAAAGTGCGATGTCAGGTGCAAGGCTTAAATGCGATGGTGGGTGAAGGTGCAAGTCGTCGTTTTGCTGAGCAAGCAGTAGCGGCGGATATTTTGAAATTATTGGAGCAGTAATCTGCCATGACACATTCTTCTGATCACATTGATGCTGATCACGAGTCGCAAGACAGCAATGACTTAATCAGTCAATTCTTTAGCGAGCAAGGTACAACCATTCCTTCTGACTACCGCAGTGGCTTTGTGGCGATTGTGGGTCGTCCAAACGTGGGTAAATCAACCTTAATGAACCATATTTTGGGTCAAAAGCTCTCGATTACTTCACGTAAGCCACAGACCACACGCCACAAAATTGTGGGTATTGATTCGCGCGAAAAATCACAAGCGGTGTTTGTCGACACCCCAGGTATGCACAAAAAAGAAGTGCGTGCCATCAATAAAATGATGAACCGCGCAGCGCATTCAGCATTACGTGATGTTAATTTAGTCTTGTTTGTTTTAGATGCTGATAAGTGGACACAAAACGACGACCTCGTTTTAGAAAAGCTCAAACATGCTGATATGCCGGTGATTTTAGTGATCAATAAAATTGATACGCTAGAAAATAAAAACCATGCATTACCTTTGATTCAAGAACGCGCAAAGCTGATGAATTTTGCTGAAATCGTACCGGTTTCTGCATTGCGTGGTGCCAACTTAGATCACTTACGTGACACAATTGCAAAATACTTGCCGTTCCAACCACCATTATATTCATTAGATCAATTGACCGATCGTTCAGAGCGTTTTCTAGCCTCTGAAATTATTCGTGAAAAGATCATGCGTCAGTTAGGTGAAGAACTGCCATACGATTTAACCGTACAAATTGAATCATTTAAAACCGAAGAAGCGACTTTAAATGAAAAAACCGGTCGTATGAAAGCACCATGTACCTATATTGATGCGACCATTTTTGTCGATCGCGCAGGCCAAAAAGCCATTGTGATTGGTGAAAAAGGCGCCAAACTGAAAAAAATCGGTATGGATGCTCGTGTTGATATGGAAAAAATGTTTGAGCAAAAAATCATGCTGACGCTTTGGGTTAAAGTGAAAGGCGGTTGGTCAGATGACGAACGTGCTTTAAAGAGCTTAGGGTATAGCGATATTTAAACTTTCAATCAGGAGCAGTGATGTTACGTGTACTCTGTATTGTGTTAGCCATGGGTTTACTTCAAGGTTGTATTCATAAAGTAGTCACTGTTCCTGTTAAAGTTGCCTACAAAACCACCAAAGGCGTTGTCAAAGGGACAGCGGCTGTGGTGGGTGCTGTAATTCCCGACGGGGATGAAGAACAACAACACTCAAATAATAAACGAGATTAATGCTCAATGCGCAATCAGGCACTGCATGGTTATTTAATTCATCACCGTAAATACCGTGAGCGCAGTCATATTGTGCATTTATTTACCCAAGAATATGGTCGTATCGACGGGGTATTACGCCAAAATCCGCCACCTCAATATCAACCCATTGGTTTACAGGCCTCGGGTAAATCTGAACTTAAAAATTTTTCTAAACTTGAAATTATTCAGCAACCCATCTTCTTTTTTGGTGATGCCTTTTTTGCAGGCTTTTATTTGAATGAAATTTTGTTAAGGCTCTGTCCGCTTGAAGAACCCATGCCCCAAACTTTTGTGCAATATGGCTTAACTTTAAATGCCTTGCAACATTTAGCCGATATTGCTCATCCATCCGATTATTTAAAACAAATTTTACGCCAATTTGAGCATGTATTATTACAAGAGCTCGGTTATGGCATAGATTTTAGCATCGATGCCAAAGGCGAGGCGCTTGATCCAGCTGCACATTATATTTTTCAGTTAAATGATGGTTTTTTGCCAACCACCACTATACATAACAGCTTTTTAGGTCAGCATTTGCTGGCGCTGAGTGATTATGAAAAGGGTATGGATTTTCATCCACAGCAGTTAAAATTGGTGTCGAAATTATATCGACAAATCTTGAGTGCCTTACTTGGCGACCGACCGTTAAAGAGTCGTCAATTATGGATTCAAAATACGCAAACGCAGGATAGATAGGAACAGATTATGGCTGCATTATTGGGTGTTAACATTGACCATGTCGCAACTTTACGCCAAGCGCGTGGTACGACGTATCCTGATCCAGTCAATGCTGCATTGATGTGTGAACAAGCAGGTGCTGAAGGCATTACTTTGCATTTGCGTGAAGATCGTCGTCATATTCAAGATGATGACGTGCGTCGTATGCGCCCATTGCTAAAAACGCATATGAACCTTGAGCTTGCTGTCACCGATGAAATGGTGGCTTTTGCTAAAGAAATTTTGCCGCAACACGTCTGCTTTGTGCCAGAAAAACGCCAAGAAATCACCACAGAAGGTGGTTTAGATGTGGTAGGGCATTTTGAAGAGGTGAAAAAAGCCACGCAAGAATTAGTCGCTTTAGGCTGTGATGTCTCGTTATTTATTGATGCCGATATTGCACAAATTGATGCAGCTGTAGCCTGTGGTGCACAAACTATTGAAATTCATACAGGCGCTTATGCCGATGCCACGACCTCTGAAGCGCAACAAGCCGAGCTGGAACGTATTATTCAAGGGGCTCAATATGCAGCTGCTAAAGGCTTAGTGGTGAATGCAGGTCATGGTTTACATTTAGACAATGTGACGCCAATTGCCGCAATTCCAGAAATCCATGAACTCAACATTGGTCATTCCATTATCGCAGATGCCGTGTTTGTCGGTTTGCCGCAAGCGGTACAGCAAATGAAAGCTGCCATTAAAGCTGCACGATAAGAGGCTATTATGGATTACGATGCACTGATGAAGCCAGTCATTGGCTTTTTAGGTTGTGAAACGCCAACAGCTTGGTTGGATAAAGCATGCGATCATTTGGATATCTTAATGCAAGATCATGCCAACTGTGAGAAAAAAGCGGCCAGTACTGCCATGAATCTGATGTTCCGTTATAACTTTTTCTCAGATCTACAGGTGCGTTTAGCCCAGTTGGTACGTGAAGAAATGCTGCATTATGAGCAAGTCTTAGAACTGATGAAAAAACGTGGTCAAGAATGGCAAGCTTTAAGTGCAGGACGCTATGCAGGGGCATTACGTAAAGAAGTGCGTACCTATGAACCTGAAGCTTTAATTGATATTTTAGTGATTGGTGCCTTTGTCGAAGCACGTTCATGTGAGCGTTTTTATGCACTTGCACCGCGCGTAGATGAAGAATTAGGACGTTATTATCGTTACTTACTGAAATCTGAATCGCGTCATTATGAAGATTATTTAACCTTGGCAGTTGATGTGGCCAAAACCTATAAGTTAAAAAATCCGCAAGAAACCATTCAAGATCGCATTGATCATATTCGTGAAGTGGAAAAAAATCTGATTTTAAGCCCAGATGATCTGTTCCGTTTCCATAGTGGTGTACCAAGCGAAGCTGCTTAAATGAAATCCCTCCTTGTGAGGGATTTTTATTGCAAATAAGAATGATTTGCATAAAGTGGTTTGGTAGCGTAGCATCATGATACAGATCAATGATTTAATTATTTTATGAAAACTCTATTCGCATCAGTGTTGACTCTTGCTACTGGTTTGAGTGCCACTACTCATGCCCATCATCCTTTTGTAGCACCGCTGAGTTATCAAACTTTTAATAATCATACTGCGCTACTTGCAGGCTTTTATGACAATCCATTTGTATCAGAAGTGGCCATTAAAAACTTTAGATTTCATTACCATAATCCACAAGGTAAAAAAACCTATTTGGAAGATTCGGCATTTGCTCAAACTCAAACACTCAGCAGCTTTAGCCTTGAAAATAAAATAGATGGTACTTATCGCATTCGTGGTGAAAAACAAGCTTCAAGCAGCCGTTTTGTGTTAGATGGTAAGACTTGGAAGCCAATTATTGCTGCTCAGTTTGACCCTGCAAAAGCCAATGACAAGTTGTTTTATGCACAGCACTTGAACAAAAACAGCCAAGTCAAAACCTTACAAACACTGGAGATCATTGAAACGTTTGTGTCACGTCGTGCAACGTCCAATCATGTGATTGATCATATTCATGATGGATTTGATCTACAATTTGTTACCCATCCTAATGCAATTAAAACAGCACAGGCAATACAATTTAATATCTTAGATCATAAAAAAGGTGTTGCTGAAGTTGAAGCACATATTTTGGCGCAAACCACAGATTTTAGCCGTGAGCACAAGGTGGTTAAAAAGGTAAAATCCAATGCCAAAGGCGAACTACATTTTAAATTAGAGCAAGCAGGGCAATATTTACTCAGCATTGATTATCAGCAGCCTTTTAGCCAACAAGGTGATCAATTTCAACGTTATAAATACACCCTTGCGTTTAATGTGACGCCATAAAGTTTAAACCTGCGACGGCAGGTTTTTTTAAGACTTGCTAATTTTAGGGTGAAAAAAAGCCCAAGTCTTAAATGCTTGGGCTTTTTAAAAATTTGGCTCTCCAACCTGGGCTCGAACCAGGGACCTGCGGATTAACAGTCCGTCGCTCTACCGACTGAGCTATTGGAGAATCTGAAAGCGATTATAGAGAATTTTTTTTAATGGTCAAGTCATACATTCAAAAACATCAAGAAACATAACTTGAATGTTGCATATTTAAGCACATACACAGTTTTTTACAACAAGGGCTTGTCAAACTTAAATACCCTTGCTAGGCTAAAAATATCAAAAGCGTTTAGGTTTTACCTAAACAGTGTGGATTTAAACCCAACTTGCCAGCACTCAAATGGCTAAATCGGAGACAAGCGTATGCAAACGCTCACTATTGCTCAAATTTTTTCTCAACTTGATGTTTATCAAGCGCAATATCTCAATATTTTACAAGACCCTTGTCAATATTCAATTTTGGTTGCAGATGCCAGTTTAAGTATATGGCCATGTCAGCCAGTTCAATTGTGTTTAGGTGAGTTATTGCAACTGTGGTTTGGCAATAAATGGACCTTACATTCAGCGACACAATTGTTTGATGCAGAGCCAGTGTTAAGACGTCATCTGCCGCAATCTGTAGATTTATATCTTTATCACATGAGTGGTAACTTATTGACTGGGCATGCTAAAGCACGGGCTTGGTCGGTGAGTCAACAGCAGTCTGTTTGTGTAACGCTCGACGCAGCTTGGCAATATTACAGCGTATATAAGAGTTTAAATACCCCCCAAGCTGCCTAAGAGATTCACTTTACAAAGCCTGCTGAGTTGATTATGTTGATTGCAATAACAACAATAGATGAGCCACATGAGCATAACTTCAACTCAAAAATATATTGCCACTCCTTTAGGGCAGCTGTTTAGCCAAACTTGGCAGGTCAAATCTTGTGACAAAGCCCCGATTATTTTGCTGCATGATTCTTTAGGGTGCATTGAGTTGTGGCGCGACTTTCCAAGCCAATTAGCACACATAACGCAAAGAACTGTGATTGCGTATGATCGTTTAGGCTTTGGAAAATCCAGTTTACATCCTGCTCAGCTAGATGCAGATTTTGTGGTAAGTGAGGCAATAGAAGACTTTAAAGCCTTGCTTGCAGCCTATGAGGTCACTGATTTTGTGGTGATGGGGCATAGCGTAGGCGGCGGGATGGCAGTGGCGTGTGCTGCGGCTTACCCTCAGCAATGTGTTGCGTTAATCACAGAAGCTGCACAAGCATTTAATGACAACAAAATTCGTCAAGAAATTCAAGCGGCTGCGAATATTTTTCAAGACCCACAGCAATTGGCACGTTTGGCTAAATATCATGCTGAAAAAGCCCAATGGGTGTTAGACGCTTGGGTGAGTACATGGCTCAGCCCAGCCTTCGAGCATTGGCATATCGATCAACAGGCAGCTTTGGTACAAGCGCCCAGCTTAATTTTGCATGGTGAGTTGGATGAATATGGTTCGCTTGCTCAACCTGAACGTTTTAAAGCCAATTTGGCTAATTTAGCCCAAGTTCATATCGTTCAAGGTGGGCATCATATCTTACATAAGGAACAGCCTGATCTTGTGTTAAACATCATCCAAGATTTTTTAGCACATGTGGCTTAACTTACAGCATAACAGCATAGAGGTTGAGTCATAATATCAGTTTAAGGTTCAAGCTTAATTGCGTGACATATAGGTCTTATCAAAGCTGTCAAAATGACTTAATACTTTTAAGCCAATGTGCTCGCCCATGGCAGAGGATGCTTGTTGATGATCTTCACTGACATCTACGATATCTAAATCTAAGCATAAAATACGTGGGCTTTGTATCACAATAAATTGCGGTGAATGCGGTTGAAGGCATTTGGCAATATAATGCTTCAGGTTGTGCTTGTGATACACATCAATCACTTGATAACGCATAGTTGAGCCAGTCCAGCAATAAGATGAGCGCTATTCTAGGCGCATGTCATGTGCATGAATAGCAAAAATACGTTGCAAGATATGTAGGCTTGGTAAAGTTAAGTACAGGTTTCTTAAAAATTAACTCAAAAAATGAGCATTTAATCTCAACAAAGCCACGATGTGTTACATGTGTATAGGCATAAAAAACCCGCATTAAATGCGGGTTTTTTTATTTGATTAAGTTAATCAAATTATTTTTCAGCAGCAATGGATGCAATTGCGGCATCTACACCTTCAATTGAATCCGCAGCTTTTTTGATACGTGCAAGCGCATCAACCAATACTTCGTCAGCAGTGGCATAAGAAATACGCATGAAGCCGCCTAAACCGAATGCATCACCCGGAACAACCGCAACACCGGTTTCTTCTAATAACCACTCAGAGAATTCTGTGCAAGATTTTAAACCTTTAGCACGAATTAACGGACGGATATTTGCGTAGGCATAGAATGCACCATCAGCAGGTAAGCAAGAAATACCATTGATGTCGTTTAAGCCGTTTACCACTAAATCATGACGACGTTTGAACGCTTCAATCATTGGCTCAAGTACGTCTTGAGGACCATTCAATGCAGCTTCAGCAGCAACTTGCGAAATTGAAGTTGGGTTTGAAGTTGATTGTGATTGGATTTTTTTCATCGCACCGATCAGTTTTGCAGGACCCGCTGCATAACCAATACGCCAGCCAGTCATTGCATAGGCTTTAGACACACCATTTAACACGATAACGCGGTCGTAAAGATCTGGCGCTACTGTTGCGATGTTGTAGAATTCGTCATCCCAACGGATTGGTTCGTACATATCATCAGAAGCGACATAAACTTCTGGGTATTTACGAAGAACGTCAGCTAATGCTTCTAATTCTTCTTTGGTGTAAATCATACCTGTTGGGTTAGATGGGCTGTTTAACACCACTAAACGTGTTTTGTCTGTGATTGCCGCTTCTAATTGTGCAGGAGTAATTTTAAAACGTTGCTCTTCGCCACATTTTACAATAACAGGTGTACCTTCAGCGATAATCACCATATCTGGGTAGCTCACCCAGTAAGGCGCAGGAATGATGACTTCATCGCCTTTGTTTAACAAAGCGAGTGCTAAGTTAAAGAATGATTGTTTACCACCGCAAGACACTAAAATTTGGTTTGCTGCATATTCTAAGTTGTTGTCACGCTTGAATTTAGCAATGATTGCTTTTTTAAGACCTGGCGTACCGTCAACAGCTGTATACTTTGTAAAACCATTGTTAATCGCTGCAATTGCTGCATCTTTGATGTGTTGTGGTGTGTCGAAATCAGGTTCGCCTGCACCTAAACCAATCACGTTTTTACCCGCAGCTTTAAGTTCTGCGGCCTTGTTGGTCACAGCAAGAGTAGGGGACGGTTTGATGCTATTTACACGATCAGAGAGACGTACGTCCACGGCAATATTCCTTCTTATAGGGATTAAAAAATAAAAAGCATATTATCTTAGCCCAAAAACAGGGCATGTGCTGCAAAAAAAGTAAAAAAATGAAATTTAATTCGATAGATTGAGCTTTTTTTCTGAAAAAGTTTAACGTTCTCGCATCAAAGGCAAAAAAACCTTAAAATGGCGCTCAATTTGATACGAGTTGTCGTCATGACCAAACAAGCGAATGCAAAAAAGCCGTTGGTAAGTCTCCCATTCCCAACCCAAACCGCTGAAGAGAAAGCCAAAATGGATGCACTACACAATCAAGTGCGCCCAAAACCTGAACAGTATGCAGATCGTACTTGGATGCCACCGCGTGGTACACGTCGTTCGATGGGTAAACGTTAAAAAAAGCGCTCAACAGAGCGCTTTTTTTCATCCGCGTTTGGCTTTATGTGCCGCTTTGGGCGGTGCAATCTCACGTTTGCCATGCCAGACATCGGCAAAATCTTGTTCATTGATGCCGTATAATTCAAGTAAAGCCAAGATTACTCCACCAAATAGCATCGGTGCTTCGGTTTTACGGTCAAAATCAAAGACCTTGCCATTCAAATTATGCAAGATATCGGCAATTTCAAAGACGCGATCACGGCCATTACTGTCGGTTGGATAGATTTGCGTGTGTAAAATAATCCGCGCTAGGCTTTTTTCATTTTCACTTAATGCCAAGACGTCAATTAAGGCATCGCTATTGTCGGAAAAAATAATTTCATCACGGAACATGATCTGTAAAAAATGTTGGCTCAGCTTCGGTAACGCTTTTTCTACAAAGGGACGAAACGATGCAGGGAAAATCACGTTACGTGAAATGCCTTTAAACATTGGGGCAATTTCTTCAACCGTGTAGCCAGCAATTCCACAACCTACGGCGGTCAGAAAATATTTATTCTTTGGGTGATTCTTGGTATAAATCTTAAAATCATCAACATAATGTTGAATCTGTGACAAGGGCATTTGTTGTAAATGTTCGTTCATGGTGGGAATGGCAAAACTTTGCCCCGACCAGCCACGCCCTACACCCAGTAAAGCGCCAAAATGCGCTAAAGCGGTGGCTGCAGCACCGCCGTGATGTTTGCCGGCTAAGTTACTGCCAAATACAAACACAGTATCTTCAGGCAAAGTTTTCACAATACTTTCATCGTGATATTGGTAAGTCATGGTGATGTACTTAGAATTAGATTAACACTCATGGTGCAGTTGCCAAGTCTATTGGTCAAGTGATGATGATTATTTTTTATTGCAAATTGCAATCAGGTACAGTCGTTGCGCTAGGTGAATTTGATGGGTTAAAGATGATCGCTTTATAAAGATCTGCGTATCAAAATCATCAGATAAGCCTGATATAGCTGCATAGTCAAGTTACGAAGTTTAGCAAAACAAAGCTGGTCAGGGCATTGTGTGCACAGGCTTGAGGCTCGTACAATGCATAACTTGTCCTTGTTGAAGTTTTGATTGTTATGCATGAGCGTCAGCCGTTTCAATTAGTCACCGATTATCAACCTGCAGGTGATCAACCACAGGCGATTGAAAAGCTTGTACAGGGCGTGCAACAAGGCATGCACGATCAATTGCTGCTTGGGGTAACAGGCTCGGGTAAAACCTATACCATGGCCAATGTGATTGCCCAAACGCAACGTCCGACCATTGTCATGGCACATAACAAAACTTTAGCGGCGCAGCTTTATGGCGAATTTAAGGCATTTTTCCCCAACAATGCGGTGGAATACTTTGTCTCTTATTATGACTATTATCAGCCAGAAGCCTACGTGCCTTCGTCAGATACTTTTATTGAAAAAGACTCTGCCATTAACGATCATATTGACCAAATGCGTTTATCGGCCACGCGTGCTTTATTAGAACGCCGTGATGCGATTATTGTGGCCTCGGTATCAGCAATTTATGGTTTAGGTGACCCTGAAGCCTATATGAGTATGTTGCTGCATATTGTGCAAGGTGACCGCGTACATCGGGACGATTTGATTCGTCGTTTGGTAGAAATGCAGTACACCCGCAACGAACTTGAGTTTTTACGTGCCACGTACCGTATTCGTGGTGAAGTGATTGATATTTTCCCGGCCGAATCGGATCAATATGCCATTCGTGTGGAATTGTTTGACGATGAAGTTGATTCCATTCGTTGGTTTGATCCACTCACCGGTAAAATGGTGAAAAAAGTCCCGCGCGTCACCATTTATCCAAAAAGCCATTATGTGACGCCAAAACACAATTTAGAACGCGCTATTGGCACGATTAAAGCTGAGCTCAAAGAGCAACTAGAATTTTTCCGTGCCCATGATAAACTGCTTGAAGCACAGCGTATTGAACAACGTACCCGTTATGACATTGAAATGATGCAACAGTTGGGCTATACCAATGGCATTGAAAACTATTCACGCCATTTATCCGGTCGTCCATCGGGTGAAGCACCGCCAACTTTATTTGATTATGTGCCTGAAGATGCTTTATTAATTATTGATGAATCGCATGTTACCGTGTCACAAATTGGCGCCATGTATAAAGGTGATCGCTCGCGTAAAGAAAACTTGGTCAATTATGGCTTCCGCTTGCCAAGTGCCTTAGACAACCGCCCGATGAAATTTGAAGAATGGGAACGTATTGCACCGCAAACCATTTACGTTAGTGCTACACCGGCCAAATATGAACTGGAAAAAGCCGAGCAAATTGCCGAACAGGTGGTGCGTCCAACTGGTTTGGTTGACCCTGAAATTGAGATTCGTCCGGTGTTAACCCAAGTGGATGATGTGCTCTCTGAAATTAATTTACGTAAAGATTCTGATGAGCGCGTGTTGGTTACTACCTTAACCAAACGCATGGCTGAGGATTTAAGTTCTTATTTAAAAGAATATGGCATTAAAGTGGCGTATCTACATTCAGATATTGATACGGTGGAGCGAGTAAAAATCATTCATGAGCTGCGTACTGGTGTTTATGATGTTTTGGTAGGAATTAACTTGTTACGTGAAGGTTTGGATATGCCAGAGGTGTCTTTGGTGGCAATTTTAGATGCCGACAAAGAAGGTTTTTTACGTTCTGAGCGTTCTTTAATTCAAACCATTGGTCGTGCAGCACGTAACTTAAAAGGTAAAGCCATTTTATATGCCGACCGCATCACCGACTCCATGCAAAAAGCCATTGATGAAACTGATCGTCGTCGTCGCAAGCAAATAGAGTTTAACGAGTTGCATGGCATCACGCCACGCAGTGCTAAACGTCAGGTGATTAAAGAAATTGATACTGGTGAAGTCTTAGATGACGATCAAATCGATGAACACATCTCAGCACAAGCCAAAGCTTTAAATGCCGACGAGCAACATTTATTGGCCAATCCAAAAGTGTTAGCCAAACATATGGCCAAACTTGAAAAAGACATGCTGAAAGCCTCTAAAGAATTGCAATTTGAGCAAGCGGCACGCCTACGCGATGAAATCTTACGTTTAAAAGCGCAAATGTTGCAATAAGCCCTTAGGTGGAACATACAGATGCTGACGAAATTTTGAGTGATGCTGCTATTGCCACGCCATATTCAGTGTTAGTGATTGATCATACCCATGATGACGATTTTTTTATAAAGACCAAATTGGGTTTGAGCATCTATACTACAATGCTATGTCTTCAAGGAGCATAAACGATGTATAAGGGCGTGATGTTGTCAGTATTGGCATCGTTTACCTTTGGGGTGTTGTATTTTTATACCGAATTTTTAAAACCACTTGATAGTGAACAGACCTTTGCATGGCGGATGTTATCCACTTTGCCATTTTTAACTGTGTTTATGTGGTGGTCGGGTGACTTCAATCGTATTGCAGAGATTTTTCAGCGTGTCATTAAACAACCCAAAATGTTGCTATGGTTGCTGTGTAGTTCATTTTTATGTACCACGCAATTGTGGTTGTTTTTATGGGGACCGATTAATGGTCGTGGTTTAGAAGTATCTTTGGGCTATTTTTTACTGCCGTTGGTCATGGTTTTGGTGGGTTGCCTGCTGTATAAAGAAAAACTTAGTACGTGGCAAATTGCCGCCATTGGTTTGGCATTGTTAGGGGTGTCACATGAAATTTGGCGTATGGGCTATATGGCATGGGAAACCGCGTATATTGCTGTGGCTTATCCTTTGTATTTCTTTTTACGCGGTGTCTTTAAAACCGATCATTTAGGCGGTTTTTGGTGGGATTTGGCTTTGGTGATTCCAGTTGCCATTTATTTAGCTTTTATGCACAGCGATAGCCTCAGTGTTATTGCCCATTTTCCACATTTGATTTGGGCGGTGATTGGACTTGGCTTTTTAAGCTGTTTAGGCTTGGGTAGTTATATGCTCGCTAGCCGTTATTTGCCTTTTGTGATCTTTGGTTTACTCAGTTATTTAGAGCCGGTGCTGTTGGCATTTGCCTCAATGATGTTGGGTGAGCGAATTGCCCATGATGAATGGTTAACCTATGTGCCAATTTGGTTAGCAGTGTTGCTGTTGGTGATTGAAGGCAGCTTGCACGTGATTAAACAGCAGCAAAAACAACGTACTTTAGTCAAAAATAGCCAAGCCTTAGCGCTTGAAATTGAAAAAAATCAGCACAAATAGTACTTGTGTGTCTTTTGGGTAATTAAACAGCACTTGGCTTGAGTTTCAATTTTACTGAAAAATAAGGGTTTTTTATTTTTCTGTAGGTAAATCATTTAAATAATTACAACTATTTTGCAAGTTTATAGTGAATATCGCATCAAATTGCGCAGCTTTTCCGAGCTTTTGATTCAAACTTGCTAAGAATTCCATTACAATTGTCAAGTTTTGAAATTTATGCCTAGATATACAATTAATTAGAGGACGTATCTGTGAGCAAAGAGACTATCATCGCCCTACATGCAGAGCACCAAGGTCGCTGGAAAAACCGTGAAGAACTTGCGGAACAAATGATCGCATTAATCGGTCAGTTATACCGTGAAAAAAATATCGTGGTTTCAGTATTCGGTCGTTCTTTAGTTAACCGTTCTGTGATCCAGATTTTAAAAGCACACCGTCGTACACGTGTACTTGATGTTGAGCTTTCTGTTGTCAACACTTTCCCAATCTTAGAAGCATTGGCACAAGTGGACAACATTGGTACAGCTGAAGTTGATCTAGGTAAACTTGCGGTTGAATTTGCAGCACAAGGTGGCGATGTAAATGCATTTGTTGCTAACGCAGTAAAAGCAGCTGAAGGTCGTCCAACATCTGTTGAAGGTCGTGACGTTGTACTTTACGGTTTCGGTCGTATCGGTCGTATCCTTGCGCGTTTAATCATTGGTCAATCAGGTCTTGGCCGTGGCTTAAACTTAAAAGCAATTGTGGTACGTAAAACTGCAGATGGCGATTTAGAAAAACGCGCGTCTTTATTACGCCGTGACTCAATCCATGGTCCATTTGCAGGCACGATTTCTGTTGATGAAGAAAACGAAGCAATTATTGCTAACGGTCAATTCATCAAAGTGATCTATGCATCTAAACCAACAGAGGTAGATTACACCGCTTATGGTATCAACGATGCATTAATCATTGATAACACAGGTAAATGGCGTGATGCAGAAGGTCTTGCACAACACCTAGAATGCCCAGGCGCAGCGCGCGTGATCTTAACTGCACCTGGTAAAGGTGAGATGAAGAACGTGGTATTTGGTGTGAACCAAGCGGACATCTTAGATGAAGATAGCATCATCTCTGCTGCAAGCTGCACAACCAATGCCATCACACCAACACTTAAAGTGTTAGATGACAAATACACAGTGATCAATGGTCACGTTGAAACAGTTCACTCGTTCACAAACGACCAAAACTTAATCGACAACTACCATAAAGCGGATCGTCGTGGTCGTGCTGCAACATTAAACATGGTCATTACTGAAACAGGTGCGGCTAAAGCAGTTGCTAAAGCACTTCCTGCACTGAAAGGTAAGTTAACAGGTAACTCGGTACGTGTTCCAACACCAAACGTATCGCTTGCTATTCTTAACTTAACTTTAGAAAAAGAAGTTGATCGTGACGAAGTGAATGAATACATTCGCCAAATCTCAATCAGCTCAAGCCTTCAAGGTCAAATTGGCTATACCAATTCAACTGAAGTGGTATCGTCTGACTTTATTGGTTCACGCACTGCAGGTGTATTTGATGCACAAGCAACGATTACCTCTGGTAACCGTTTAACAGCATATGTTTGGTACGATAACGAAGTCGGTTATAGCTGCCAAGTATTACGTATCGCTGAACAAATGGGTGGCGTAACCTATCCAAAAATTCCTGCTGAAACAAATGCATAATTTGTAAAGCTAAGAAAAAGCGCCTCTTGAGGCGCTTTTTTTATATTGTGGGTTAATTTTTTTGCATGCGTTTAAAATCAAAGCGATCAATCATCAAAATACCCAAAGAAAAAATTAAACCCAAAACCACACAGCCCACCCATTGATAATGTTGCCAAGCGTAGACCGTGCCTAATGAACCTAAGGCAGCACCAGTAAAATAAATCGTCATATAGACTGCATTAATGCGTGAACGTGCTTTGCCATCTATACGATAGACCAAGTTTTGATTTAACACATGAAAAGCGGTTAAACCAAAATAGCTCATCAACACCCCAATGGCATAGATGATTAAACTGTGTTGCGCAAAATACAGCGGCACACATGAAAACAGCATTAAGCCAATACATAGTTTGGCCACAACGTTTTCTTTGCCTTGTCCAACGGTTTTGCCTGACCAACTTGATGAATAAATGCCAATCACCCCCAGTAAGCCAAATAAGCCAATTTCAAAGTCGCTAAAATAATACGGTGCGCTGCCTAAGACAAAAGTCATTGAGGTAAATACCATAGACAACACGCCAAAACCTAAAGCACCAGCACAGGCACGACGAATCAAGTGCGGGTTTTGTCGAGCTAAACTAAATAATGAGCGATAAATAGTGCTGATCTTTAAACCGGCTTGACGTTGGGTATTGGGAAGTTTTTTCCACATCAGTAAGGCAAATAGTAAGGTTAAAATCCCACTACTTAAATACACTCCTTGCCATGACCAATAGGTCGAGACAAAACCTGCAAAGGTACGCGATAAAATAATCCCCATCACCAAGCCACTCATCAGTTTACCGACTATGGCAGCACTTGAGGCTGGCGGACTAATGGTCGATGCAAACGGAATTAATACTTGTGCTGAAATAGCACCAAAGGTGGCACATAAAGTAAAGAAATATAAACCACTTAAGCTGCTGCTCATGGACAATAAAATCTGCGACAGTGCAGCAAACACCATTAAGCTGACGATTAATTTACGTTTATTAAAAAAATCACCTAACGGTACGAGTAGCATCAAGCCGAGCATATAACCAATTTGTGCCACCACCACCGCAAAGCCTGCTTGACTGGTGCTAATGCCAAGACTTTTTTCAATAGAATAAATCAGTGGTTGATTAAAATAGGCTGAGCCTGCACATAAACCACAGGCTAGCGCCATGATGAGTACAAATTGAGATGACAGCGCTTGAGTTGGAGAAGAAGACACGTTTGGCATGGAAATACTTAAACAAGATTTGTGAGTGACTATAGAGGCTCATTCTGCCAACAACAAATCACAAAAACCAATCAATTGATTGTTGAAACGAATAGAACCCATGCAAAAACCACGCAAATGATTCACCAAAAATAAAATTCTTAAAAAATAACCGCGCTTATCACAATGCATCTTATGAATATAGTCGAGAAATTTTGAAAAATATGGCAGAATAAGCGGTTTTAAAGTTTTTAGAGGATTGGCAGTATGCGCTTTGTTGATGAAGCAGTCATTACCGTAGAGGCTGGCGACGGTGGCAATGGCGTAGCCAGTTTTCGCCGTGAAAAGTTCGTACCATTTGGTGGTCCAGATGGTGGTGATGGTGGTCGTGGCGGTAATGTCATTATTGAAGCCGACGAGAACACAGGCACCCTAGTAGATTATCGTTATACCCGTAGATTCCGTGCTGAGCGCGGTAAAAATGGTCGTGGCGCAAACTGTGCTGGCCGTGGTGGAGAATCTGTAGTTCTTAAAGTTCCGGTTGGAACCACCATTGTCGATATTGAATCTGGCGATATTATTGGCGATTTGGTAGAAGCAGGTCAAAGCGTAATCGTGGCACAAGGCGGTGATGGAGGTTTAGGGAATACCCACTTTAAATCATCAACCAACCGTTCACCACGTAAATGTACGCATGGTTTTAAAGGCGAATTCCGTGAAGTTCGTCTTGAATTAAAAGTATTGGCAGACGTAGGTTTGTTGGGTATGCCAAATGCGGGTAAATCAACCTTTATCCGTGCAGTATCGGCAGCTAAACCAAAAGTAGCAGACTATCCATTTACCACTATGGTACCCAATCTTGGTGTGGTCGATGCCGACAGTCATCGCTCATTTGTAATGGCTGATATTCCAGGTCTGATCGAAGGGGCATCTGAAGGTGCAGGTTTAGGGATTCGTTTCTTAAAACACTTAGCACGTACGCGTATTTTATTGCATATCGTGGATGTACAACCGATTGATGGTTCTGATCCTGCACATAATGCCAAAGCAATTTTAGCTGAATTGAATAACTTCTCGTCAACGTTATCTCAATTGCCAATTGTGTTGGTACTCAACAAAGTCGATCAATTAGCAAGTGATACCCGTGATGAGTGGTGTGATCACCTACTTGCAGAAATGCAGTGGACAGGTCCGGTGTTTAAAACTTCTGGTTTAACCTTTGAAGGCACCAAAGACGTTGTGTATTACTTAATGGATCAAATTGAAGAGCAACGTGAGCGTGAGCTTGAAGATCCTGAATATGCAGCACAAATGAAAGCGTTCCGTGATCAGCTTGAAGCTGAAACACGTGAGCAAACCATTGCCGCGAAAGAAGCGTATCGTGAGATGCGTCGTCAACAACGTCTTGCTGGTATTTTAGGTGACGACGAAGATGATGAAGATGGCGATGACCAAGACAATGACGTAGAAGTATTCTACGTACGTTAATCGGTAAAAGTAAGAGTCTGAGGACAAGATGATAGAAGTGGTAGATGGGCAACGTCAGCTCAAGGATTGCAAACGAATCGTTGTAAAAATCGGATCATCTTTACTCACAGCAAACGGGCAGGGTTTAGATCTAGATGCCATCTCGCATTGGGCGGGACAAATCGCAGATCTACATAATGCCGGACACGAAATTATTTTAGTGTCCTCAGGTGCTGTGGCTGAAGGGATGGTGCGCATGAAGTTTGACAGCCGACCCACAGATTTACCTAGTCTTCAGGCTTGTGCTGCCATTGGCCAAATGGGCCTAATTCAAACATGGTCCAGCGTGCTTGAGCAACATGAAATCCGTAGCGCACAAGTGCTGCTGACCCATGATGATTTAGCCGATCGTCGCCGTTATCTCAATTCTTGTGATGCCTTGCAGCACCTGATTGATTGGCGTGTGATTCCTGTGATCAATGAAAATGATACGGTTTCCACCGACGAAATTCGCTTTGGTGACAATGACACACTTGCTGCGATGGTTGCTGGTCAAGTGCATGCTGATCTTTTGATTATTTTAACCGATCAAGAAGGTATGTTTGACGCTGATCCACGCTCTAATCCAAATGCCAAATTATTTAGCACTGTACGTGCCATGGACGAAAGTTTATTTGATATGGCAGGCGGTGGCGGTAAATTTGGCCGTGGCGGAATGCTGACTAAAGTTCGTGCAGCACGTTTAGCCGCTAAATCGGGTTGTCCAACCTTAATTGCCAGTGGCGATAGTGATGCGGTATTGTCACGTCTAATGGCAGGTGAGATGCTGGGTACCTTATTTATTACCGATG
>Ga0172378_10000039_pt1 | contig 89213 bp, 79 predicted proteins | sample GrowelOW332metaG_FD_119755 | JGI IMG/M metagenome (GOLD analysis project Ga0172378, IMG submission 119755) | Groundwater microbial communities from an aquifer near a municipal landfill in Southern Ontario, Canada - Pumphouse #3_1 metaG | ecosystem: Environmental > Aquatic > Deep subsurface >... | reverse complement strand
GCAGGAGAGAGATTGAGCTTTACCATGCGCACCATCGAGTAGACGACAGCGTCTGCGGTGAGTTTTTTTCCAGAAGGAAACGTCATGTCTTTGCGGATGTGGAAAGCAGAGGTCATGCCGTCGTTGCCGACCTCCCAGTTCACGGCGATTCCACCATAGATCTCACTGAACTTTTCTCCCTTGTAGTTAATGAGTCGACTGTAGGTGTTGGGCGCATACTCCGCACGGGTAAACTCAAAATTTTTTTGAGGGACCAAGACTCATGAGAGCATCAATTTTAAAAGCCGTGACGAGAAAATTTTTTAAGTCAGTTCGTGAAGTCTTCAGGGTACCCCTCAATCATTTATTTAACATGTTGCAGATCGTTAATTCCGTCAGTCTTGACGGGCTGCTGGCAGGGTTCAAAATATGAGAACACAGAGTTTAAAGCAAGTAACCATTCGCAATCGTCAGATAGGTGGAGACAAACCATTAATATGTCTGCCACTGGCAGGGAAAACAACGGAAGATATTTTTGTTAAAACAGAGGCGGTGACCGCCTTGAATCCCGATATCCTTGAGTGGCGGGTAGATGGTTATGTTGGCGTCTCGCAGGTAAAGTCCTGTCTGGAGATACTCCGGGGTATCCGTGATCTTATTGTTGATATTCCGTTGATTTTTACCTGCAGACGAAAAGAGGAAGGAGGGTTTGCTGGTGCGGCTGGCCTGACCGATGCCATGAGACTGGATCTCTACAAAAAAGTGATGGAGACCGGCCTTGCTGATATAATTGACGCCGAGCTCTCCTGTGGCCGTGGCTTTCTTTCCAGACTGCGGGAAATGGCTGACGGGCAGGGAGTTCGTCTTATCTATTCCAGTCACAACTTCATCGAGACACCTGAAGAAAAGGATATTCTGTCGCTGCTCATGAATGCCGAAGAGCAGGGGGCTGATATCGCTAAAGTTGCGGTTACAGCGCAGAATTATGGTGATGTGCTCACCCTGCTGTCGGCAACGAACCGGGCGCGAAATGGTCAGGTTAAGGTTCCCATGATAACAATCTCTATGGGCCAATACGGCTCCATGACGAGGCTGGTGGGGGGGCTTTTCGGCTCTGATGTTACTTTTGGTGACGGGCTGGGAAGTTCGGCACCGGGACAACTCCCCTTTGAACAGATGCGCAGTGCAATGAAACTGTTTTATGGGAGGGAGGCATAATGGCTGGTGAGGATAATAATAAGCCCGGCCGAAAGGGGATGGACCGTATCCTCTGGGCCGCATATTACTCATGGCGGGGGTTTATCTCGGCGGTGAAGTATGAGGCGGCTTTCCGCCAGGAGCTGATACTGGTCTTTCTCATGCTGCCCTTTGCCTTCTGGCTCGGTGATGGAGCGGTAGAGCATTTTTTACTCATTGGTTCAGGGCTGCTCGTGTTGATAGTTGAGTTACTCAACTCTGCCATTGAGGCTGTAGTTGATCGCATTGGCATGGAACGGCACAGGCTTTCTGGTCAGGCTAAAGATATGGGTTCAGCGGCGGTTTTTCTCAGTCTGCTACTGATGACTGTCTGCTGGCTTGAGATTGCACTGTTCTAATATATCTGTTCACCGCAGAGCTTAGAAAGAGGTCTGCGGTGAACAGACCCGTTCTGCAAAGGTACCTTTTTGTTTTCGTCCAGCAGACAGCATATCCATTGATCCAGAACTCCACCATCTTCGCCATTGCCGAGTATCGTGCAAATATTCAGAAACTAAAGAATACGCCTTTTTTAGACGGTGGGTACCTTGAATAATCTTCTCTCTCGTTCATATTCGAGGCAGAGAAGAAAATTTATTAGAGCGATGTTTGATAGCGGAGTCTGGCGTTTACCTCGGCGTCTCGTTCCTCGCTTTGTCGGAGGATAACTTTTTGACTGTAACGAAGAATATGGGCGAAAGACTTATTATTTAAGGTCTCCGTGTAATAATATCTTTTTATTGAAGGAAAAGTATCCGTATTTTGGTCTTATAAAGAAATGATTTGTAATAAAGATGTCAAAATATTTTTTTACTTTTATACTCTTTTGTTGTTAAAAAAAAAACAGGAAACCCCGTCCATAATAAGACGGGGTTTCCTGTTTTTGGGAGAACTGCTGAAAAACTGTCTCTTTTGTTTAGCGAACAGTATTTTACTCAGGTGCGGGTATCTGTTGGGGCTTTGCAGACTGTTTTTCTGCAACAGGTGCCTGTTGCGAGAACATACCGGTCATATCCTTGTTGTTAATCATCAACTTTCCTTCGGGCGTGAGTGAGAGGTTTATGGTGTCGATGGTTCCGTTGTCTGTTGTAGTGCGGCTGGAGAGAGAAGTCAGTATGGCCAGCGTTCCTTGAAGGGGCTGCCAGCCCGGCAGACTAACGAGGGTTGTGTTTATATTGTCCACGTTGTCAATCTCCAGAGCAGCTTTACCCTGAGCCTGCAGCAGTAAGGATGAATCCTGCTGGAACCTGGCGTTGAGCTTTATTGCCGCGTTGGGGAAGGTTATGAAGTTGTTGTCGAAGACACCGATAACGGAGCCGCCGTCAAGCAGTTCCAGCGCTTTTAAGCTGAGTAAATTCCGCAGTGTATTGTCGGTGATGAGCAGCGCCGTTGTTGCTGCATCGGGAATAATTTTAAGCAGGGGAGGAAGCTGCAGGGCCTTAACATCTATATTGACATCCGTGGGCATGAAGGCCCCCATGGACGGCACCTTGAGTCCAGAAAAATTGAAGTTGCAATTAATACCATTGTTTTTACCGCCGGCAGCGGTAATCCCCTGGGTGAGATTCAAAGCGGCCAGTTTGCCGGAAATCGGACCCTCCACCGTAACGTTCCTGACAGCAGTACTGGCTTTTATTTGAGAAAGCAGGGAGAGATAATCTCTGCTGGTTTCCATGAAGACTCCGGTTGTTGCCTCCTCGGAGTTCTTTTCGAACATGGTGGTTATCATTGGTGTCAGATGTTTATAAATGCTGGCGAAGAAGTTTTCGGGAACCTTCTCCATACTGCCGGAGACGTCCATGCGGATCTCTTCAACGGCAATCCTGGCTGGTTGCTGATCTCCTTTGGATATCAGGCTCGATATGCCGTGAATCCTGAAGAACCCTTTACTGTCGATGCTGCCGCTGCTGGATTGAGCTGCTTTACCCTCAAGGGAAATCGCTTCTATATGCAACGTGTTCCGGGAGGGTTTGAGAGAGGATAAGGTGATGTTGCCGAGCTCGAATTTTGATATGCCTTCATGGTATATTTCCTGAAAGGTATCAAGCATATGAGAAAACTTTTCTCCGGCTGTGACGGCGCCTTTTGTATCGTTTATGGCAATACTCTTTTTGAAATTCGAGGTGTTGTTTATATAGTCCTTAATGAGACTTCGGACGGTTTGAGAGCTTTCTCCTTTGATTGAGGAGTTGAGTTGTATCGTGCCGATGCTAAAAATTGGAGAGTTTTTTACTTTGACGGTGAAGGCTTCCGCGCCAGCTTCAGTTGTATAACTCCAGTCGGCCGACTCGGTGTCGAGGACAGTCTTGATATTCAGGCTGTTCATTTCGAGGGTAGACAAAACGTCGCTGCCGTCCTGATATGAGGATGAAATTTTTGGAGAGGACATTTTGAAGAGCCCGCTTGTCATACTCTGCAGGTTCTCGTCCCATATTCCTTCCAGAATGGAATTCGTGTTTGTGAGGGTCGCGGCTGTTGTGCCTTCATAACTGAAGGAAACGGAGCGGGGAACAATGACGCGGCAGGAGATCCTGCCTTCCTCAAGAATCTGTACCTTGAGGAAAATGGGGTGGTCTGTAATGAAACCCTCACCTTCTTCGAATATAAAACCGACACTGCCGAGGTTGACGACAAATATATTGTCGTTTTTTTTGTCAACAGAGACTGCTGTGTCCGGAGTAATCTTCTGCTTCTCTCCAGTCGTCAGACTGGACCACGGGGTTACAGTGTAATTCGGGTCAATCTGCAGCCCATTACGGGTCATTAATTCGTTGTCTTCACCTGTAGCCAAAAAAGTGGATGCGGCAATTATTTTGTTTACCATCCTGCGAATACGTTCTTCTTCCGGACTTGCGGCAATATGAACAGATTGGACAACCTGTGCCGGAGCAGCCTGGGTTGCGGCAGCCATGGTAACCTGGCTGACTTCCGTCGTGGAAGATGTCGTTTGCGCATTCTCCTCCGGCATTGCTCCCATTTCGGCAGGGGGGGCTGCTCCGACAGCTTTTTCAGGGGCAGGTGTTGCCGCTGCGTTCAGACCTGTCTGCTTTATGATTTGGTGAGAAAGCTTTTCAAGGGTCGGATTTGGTTTCAATTTCAGGCTCTGCTGGTATTTTTCCAGCGCTTTGGGAATATCCCCTTTAAGCTGCAGTTTTGTGCCTTCGAGGTGCAGCTGGCTTGCCTTTACGGCAGCCGTATCGTCGCTTTCGGCGGAATATCCTGCATTGGCGCTGCCGAGTAAGCTGCCAGCAGTGAGCGCGGTGGCGAGAAGGAGGTTCCCGGCGCTGAATTTATATCTTTTCTTCATGGTTATTCCTGTAAGTAGGAGTAAGGGGGGGTGGAAAACCGCTCTGGTCTGGACACGGTTCTTCATATTTTTCTCTAAATAAAGAGCAGCTGTGAGTCAAAAATTACGATCTTCTCAAGGCTATTCTCAGGTTAAAATCAGTTGCAGTTTCATTTGGGTACCTTGAATAATATTGTATTTCGTTCATATTCAAGGTCCCCATTTATTATTGTACGAGAACCTGTTCAGGAACTGTTTTCTCTGCCGGAGTCGCGGTCTCTGGCTGTGCGGGGGACTGTTGTGGGAAGAACATGTTCGTTAGATCCTTGTCGTTGACCATTATTTTTCCTTCTGGAGTGAGGGATAGATTTATGGTATCGGTGGTTTTACCGTCCCCTGTCGTTCGATTAGCGAAAGAAGTCAGCATGGTCAGTGGTCCCTGCAGTTGTTGTACGCCGGGCAGATTGCCAAAAATGGTATTGATATTGTCCGCATTTTCAATCACCATTACAGCTTTTCCCTGAGCCATTAATGGTGAGGAGAAGTTCTGCTGGAAGCGGCCGTTGAGTTTTATTGCAGCGTTGGCGAAGGTTATATAGTTGTTGTCGAGTACTCCTTCAAAAAGGCGGCTTTCTTCCAGTATTTTTGATTTGTAATAACTGTCAATAGTATCATCTTTAATGAGTTGTGCCGTGGTTTTTGCATCTGGTATAAGACTTAACAGCGGGGGGATTTGCAGTGCTTTTATATCAACATTGGCGTCCGTAGGCAGAAGGGCTGCCATGGCCGGAACATCAAGTCCGGAGAATCGGATATTATGGCTGGTACTGTTGTTTTTACCGCCGCCTGCGGTTATTCCCTGGACTATACTTAACTGGGCAAGTTTCCCGTTGAAGGGGCCTTTCACCTCTACATTTCTTACGATGAAATTCTCCTTGTATTCCCTGAGGAGAGCGAGGATATTCCTGCCAATTTCTATCGCAATACCAGTATATTCTGCCTCGTCCGCACTTTCATCAATGAGGGGTTTTATCATCGGCTTTATCTTCCTGTAATTACTGACAAAAAAATCTTCAGGAATTTTTTCAAGGGCACCGGAGAGGTTTAAGCTTACTTCATCAATATTAATGGTGGTCGGCTGTTGTTGTTCTTCTTCATTAATAAGGCTTGATATGCCGTTGAATGTGAAAGCCATATTGCTGACAATATTTCCCTGAGCAGTTCGTGAGTCTTCACTGGTCAGATTTATGTCATTGATATGAAAGGTTTTTTTAGAATGCTCGGGATGAGAAATATTGATGTTGTTGAGTTTAAAAGTAGAGCTGCTTTTACTGTAAATATTCAGGATGGAGTCTATCATGCGGAAAAAAGTCTCTCCGTTCGCAGTAATTCCATCAATATTATTTATTGTAACGTTCTCCTGCAAACTTGCGATACAGTTTACATACTCTTTGATCAGGTTGCGCAGAGTCTGTGTATCGCGGCCTTCGCCCGAAGAAGAGAGACTTGCAGATCCGATGGTGAAGAGGGGGATATCTTTTCCAGAAACGGTAAAGGTTTCGGCGTTCCCATCCGTTTTATAGTTCCAGTCAGGCCCGTCTGTGTCGAGGATGCTCTTAAATTTTATACTGGTCATTTCGGCACTGCAGTTAAATCCGCCACTGTTATCCTCCTGCGGAGCGAAGAAGACTGCGGGAGAATTTATTTTATAAAGGGTGGTCGTGAAGGCATTAAGATCCTCATCCCAAACCCCCTCGAGGGTTGAAGTTGTGCTGGTTATTTTCAGTAATGGTTTGCCTTCACAGATAAAGGGTATGGAGGGGGGGATAATGATGCTGCAGAAGAGCTTGTTTTTTGCTGTGATCTCGACTTTGAGGATAAAAGGGGCCTCAATAGAGATTGTTTTTCCGCTTTTAGTTATTATTGCAGCCTGACCGAGATTGACTGAGAAGGTGTTGTCATGTTTTCCTTCATTAGAGGAGGTGTATTCCGGGACTATTTTCTGTTTCTCTTTTGTTGTCAGCTGTGCCCAGGGGGTTACTGTATAGTTTGGATCAATCTGCAGCACGTTGTCTGCGTTTACTTTATTGTCCCTGATACCTGAAAAGGCAGAGGGCATGGTGATTATTCTGCTGACCATATTGCGGATGCGGGCTTCCTCCGGGCTGGCAGGAACTACCGCCGGCCCGGAGGAAGCAGTTGCGGGAACATCCTGAACCTCAGGAACTGAAGTTATCGCTGATGCGGGATCTACAGGGGGAACAACGGCGCTGCCTTCAATTGTCTGCTGTACAGCTGGAACAGGTCCTGCCATCGGGGTGGTAAAAGTTACATCTGTCGGAGAATTCGGCATGGGGGGGGGCGCAACAGTTGGTTCAGCCACAGCCGGAGCTGCCACTTCCGATACTGCTGGTATGACAGGGGCAACAACCTTCTGTACTACCGCTTCAGCTGATTCAGCGATCGCCGGGGTTTTACCTTCTTTTTCCGCAATACGCTGAGAAATTTTCTCCAGACGAGGGTTTGCTTTTAATTTCAAGCTCTGCTTATATTTTTCCAGAGCTCCGGCGAGATCGCCTTTCAACTGCAGTCTGGTACCTTCAAGGTGCAGCTGGCGTGCCATTAAAGCATCTGCACTGGTATCAACGGCAAGACCTGCACTGGCTCCACAGAAGATGCTTCCGGCAGTGAAAGCAGTAACGAAAAGGAGGTTTTTTGCCCCGGATTTATAATTTTTTTTCATGATTTTCCCTGTAAATTTAAGAAATAAAGGTGGCCTTGAATACACCGCAGCTGCTTAAACACTCATTGTTGCTGAGAGAGAGGCGAGGGTTTCAGTTTTCTTTTCGAGATTATTTACGGCTTTTTTAAGGTCAGCGATGCGGCTGTTCAGCACTCTGCTCTGTTCTGGAGATTCTCCGGGTTTGATATGCTGTACCACGGTCTGCTGTTCTTTCAGCTCATATTTTGCTTTATCAAGATGTCTTTGTGCTGTTTTGAGTGTGTTTTCTACCTTCTGTTTCTGGGCGAGCATCTCGGCCCTCGTGACTGTTTTCTTTTTATAGCTCTTCTTCAGTGCCTTACTTCTGGCTTTTAGACTGGTTATTTGCGCTGCCAGTTTTTCATTATAGGCCCGGGTCTCCTGATTTGTTTTGGTGGCGCTTACAATGCAGGCGTTCAGCCAGTCTTCCTGTGATGCAAATTTTTCTTTCTGGTTGGCGACATGGTTGCCGTAGAAATAACCTGCACCCGCACCCACGGCGGCCCCGATGGCCGCGCCGAGCAGTGTCGAGGTACTGTCTTTGCCTATGAGCTGGCCGAGAATACCACCTGCTGCGGCACCTCCTGCGGCACCGACACCCGCGCCCTGGGCACGTGTAGTATCAGAATCGTTCATCCCTGCACAACCGGAGAGCAGCAGTGTTGAACTCAAAAGAAAACAACAAACTTTTTTCATGGGTAAACCTCCTTCTCTGGGTTCTTTTTTCTTGTGAGGACCTTCAGTATGATCGAAATATCCAATTCTTCAAAAAAAGCCTCGAGTCTACAGGGCTGAAGGGTCCCTTGAAACAGCTTGTCTTCCGTTCATATTCGAGGCACAGGAGGGACTTTATTACAGCCATGTTTGATATCGGAGCAGAGTGCTTACCTCGACGTCTCGTTCCTCGCTTTGTCGGAGAATAAATTTTTTACTGTAACGAAGAAGATGGGCGAAAGACTGATTGTTCAAGGTCCCCTAATGAGATTTCTCCTGTTGTTTTGTAAGATCTGCTTTCCATCTTTCCGGGGCAGCCCGCTGGTCTCTGCGATAGATCTCAGCATGTTTTGCTATGACGGGCAGCAGCAGGAGTTGTTCCTGCGCGTTCTCTTTTGTCAGAGACTCTTCCCGTTCTGCAAAGGCTTTTTCCACTGCCAGCTGTTCCAGTTTGACCAGTTGACGCATGGTAGTGGAGTAGCCCTTCATTCCTGAGACTATATTTTTTTCTACCTCCTGAATTCGGACTTTATACATTTCTATTTTACTGGAATTGCCCATTTTTTGCGCCTGTGCAAGTAAATCGACATAAAGTTTGAGGTTGCGCAGACTCTGCCGGCGAATCATCAAGGCACGTTCGTCAGCAATGAGCACCCAGGCCGCGGCCGAATCGGCTTCTGCCTTTGCCCTGATCTGCCGGGTTTTCATAATGGAAACCTCAATGAAGGCAACCTCCCGCAGCATCTCCTCTCCGTTATCGCCCATGCTGGTGAGCTGTTTTTTCAGCCGGTTGATATGGGTTCCGGCGTCGTCAAACTCCACGCCCTCCTGCACGTCGGTGGGGGCTATAGAGACAGCGGCCGGCATTGTGGATCCAGTGGTTTTACGATACTGCTCCCAGGCACTTTCCATTTTTTTGACTACAGAGCGCTCTGGGTAAATGATAGTGGAAAGAACGACGCGAAACCCCATGGTCTGCTGGTGGTTGGGAATCATGGTGGCAGTCTTTTCATCCCAGCGGTAGAAAGGTTGTTCACTGCGTGCCGAAGAACGCAGGTGTTTGCTGTCGGTGAGGTAGTGGCCGCCGCGGGCGACAAAGCCGCCGATGCGGCCCTGATAATACTCCACCCGGTAAAGGCTCATGGTCATTTCGCTGACGTTGCCGAGCATGTCATGCAGGCCAAGAGGATTCCCTTTCAGAACTCCGACGGGACGAACCTTGTTGTGAGAGGAGCCCGGGCCGGAAAACCATTCGTATTTTGTCGCTTTTGCGGCTGGAAAGGGGATGGGACTGTCAAATTCATCAATGCTGACAGCCGATCCTCCCCGTACGGCAAATTCCCACTCTTCTTCGGTGGGCAGACGGAAATAGCCGTAACCACCTTTGGCGTAGCGGGGCAATGCGGCGAGCTGATTGGCGTAAATCCACTGGTTGAGCGTGTCAATGAAATGCCCGGCTTCGTACCAGGTGATGTCCCGTACCGGCATTTTCAGCGTTTTATCCTCTGCTGTTCCCTTCTTCTCCTCATTGAGAATCGACTGGTACTGACCGGTGGTTATCTCTGTCGTGCCCATGTAGTAACACCAGTCTTTCCCATCCTTTGTCGGGAAGGCCCCCCCGAGGGTAACGGCGGTGGAGGACTCTTTATACCCGCCGACGGGGTCTCCGAGAGTGAAGCGCCTGCCGGAGAAAAGATCTCCTCCTGCACCGATACATACCTTTTGCAGGGAGAGGCTCTCCCCGTTTGGGAGGGGGATCTCAAGGTCGGCGGCCCCGGCAACGCTGAGCGGGACGGTGAGAAGGGGAGTGAAAAGGATTGTGGCGAGCAGCAGGGGGCGGTAGAGCATGACAGCCTCTTTTTTTGTTTTAAAAGTATTTTGACGTCAAAAACATATTTGGCCATAAATATATTAAAATACAAAGAATAATAATATTGTTTTTAATTGTTTTTTATTCATCACGCAGGGCCTCCACCGGTTCGAGACGGAGAATACGTACCGCTGCACCAAGTGCCGCAACCACTGCTATGGCAAGCATGACTGCGGCGAAGAGAGCAAAGTGGACAGGGGTCAGCGTGCAGAGGGATTCATTCTCACGGATCATTTCAGCGAAAAGGTTGTTGATAAGCAGAGACAGGGCAAAGAAAAAAATCGAGGCAACCACAAACCCGCCGAAGGTGAGGATAATTCCCTGGTAGAGCGGGAAGCGCAGCAGAGAAAAGCGGGAGAAGCCGAGTAGACGCAGGATGCCGATCTCCCGTCGCTTGCGTTCTACCGAGCCGTAAAGACTGGCGGCGAGAGTGGCGGCACCTCCGGCTGCAGCGGCTGCGGCGATAACGTAGAATATAAGACCGAGATAATGGTTCAGCTCCTGCACATCACGGATACGGTCGGCCTCAGTGGCCACGGAAATGCCCTCTTTTGCGAGGTTGCGGCGCAGACTGTCCACCTCATCAATGGTGGTGGTGTAGAGGCGAAAACCGGCATACCCCTGGCGAGAGAGGAGGAAGGCGTTGTTCTCCGCATCGTAATGGACAGGCCGGTCACGAAGCAGCCGCAGAATACCACCGAGTTCCGCTGGAATATAAAGTGTGCTGTCTGTCTCGCCGTAAAGGAGTAATGGCAGAGTCAGGCTGTTCTTTTCATGGATATCAACCTGGACAACCCGGGAGAGAGAATGGTCGTTGTTCTCTCCGGCTGTAAAAGCCTGCAGAGAAGCATTCGGGCTGTCAGCGGGGGGGAGAGCCCATCGCGGAAGAGGGCTTATCTGAAGACGTTTTGCGGTGTCGGCGGTGAAGCCGAGGGAGCGCAGGGTGACGTTGCGTGTGGCACCGTCTTCTGTCAGCAGGGCGCTTACTGGTGCAGCCATCGGCAGTAGAATGGCGTCGCGACCGCGCAGACGGTGGGTGATATTGTCAATATTATCCTGCCGGGCAGCACGTTTCTGTGTGGTGAGAAAATAGATGCTGCCGGGAGCAGTAATGGAGAAACCGAATTCTTTTTCCATTTCGGCGGGTTTGATAACCCGGACGGTCGAGAAACCGGTATTGGTTCGCAGTTTAATCTGTTCAAGTTTTGTCAGGGGGGCTGGGAGCCACACCAGCAGGCCGTTAAACTCAGCGAAAGCAGTACGCTGTTTTCCTTTCCAGCCTCTTTCGGGTACGGCTTCGCCATCCTTGTAACTCTCCACCTGTTCAAGCACGGAAAGTGGCACAAACATTGCTTTTGTTGCACCGGCACGGGCATCAAGAACAGCATCCACATGGAGGGTGAGGGCTGCTTTGTGCCAGTCACCACCGATTACCCGACGGATGATGACGCGGATGCGATCCCCGGTTTTTGCACCCGCTTTTTCTGCAGCAAAACGGGTGAGTACACAGCCGTCTGGACCGGGAATTATACCTTTGTTTTCAAGGAGCAGCGGGTCGCCCGCTCCTGTGGGGAGAAGGTCAAGGCTGACGGGTTCACCGTTGCAGGCGGAGTCGCTTCCGGCTACGCAGGCATCTACTGAGGTGGAGATCTGCCGGGTCATTGGAGTTATGAAGGCTGTTTCCGGCATTCCCTGCATCTTGAGAAACCACTCGGGCTGGTAGCGGGCACTGCTTATCGGCCGTATCTCACGATTCCGCGGGTCTTCAATGAGACGGCTGCGCAGAAGCTGTACTGAACCAAATTTCAGTCCGAAGAGGACGAGAACAGGGCCGAGGACCGCAGTGACCGCCATCACAAGGCAGAGGCTGAGTATCAGCTCATGGCGCAGGTCCTTTGCCGCGAGCGAGAGTATCAGCCAGGGACTGCCTTCTTTCCTACTGTTGCGGACGCCATTCATTGGCTGGAACCTCCTGTAGACGGGATACGGTGTGGTTTGTCCCTCTTTTTTCTATTGTAAAGGTGAGCAGCCGGTTGATTACCGGCAGCACCAGCTTCTTATCATGGGTTACCATCAGCACTGCGACCTGCTGCTGGCGGGCAAGGGAACTAAACTGGTTGCGGATGTCAACGGCATTAATTTGATCCACTGCTGCCGTTGGTTCGTCGGCCAGTACAATGGCGGGGGCATGGACGAGTCCGCGGGCAATGGCAGCCCGCTGGCGCTGACCGCCGGAGAGCTGAGCAGGTTTCTTGTCGAGTTGTTCGGTGATGCCCAGTTTTTCGGCCAGTTTCGCAGCTCGTCCGCGCGCGTTTTTCAGGCGGTTGAGACGGGCGGGGAGTTCAATGTTTTCACGCACGGTGAGGAAGGGGAGCAGCCCGCCATTTTGCAGTACATAGCCGATCTTTGCCCGGCGCAGAGCGGCGAGGCGTGCTTCCCCGAGGGTGGCAATATTGTCCCACACGCTGGGGTTTCCACTTCTCCTTAAAGTGAAAGTCTGGCTGTGGTCCGGCGGAAGAATAAGGCCGAGGATATCGAGCAGTGTAGATTTCCCACAGCCGCTCGGGCCGGTAACGGCGATGAACTCCCCATGTTTGATGATCAATTCAGGGATCTCAATCTCAAAGATTATCCCGCCTTTCTCTCTCCTGCGGGACACCCCTTTCAGTGTATAAAAAGGCAGGTCGCCGGAGACCTCGTGCATGTTGATATCCATGGACTGCAGGTTCTTTTTAAAAAGAGTGAAACGGCCGCCGTCCGGTCAGGCAGGATGGCGGCCGCAGAGTCGGATCAGGGAAGCATCTCAAGGGCGAGGGGATAGACATTCTGGTCAGTATCATCGCCTGGGTTGAGTTGAATCCACCCTTCCGGTGAGTCGTGGATGATCTTGTAGGCCTCAATCAGTGCCTCAAGATTATTAAGGAACTCATCCTGCTCGTCCACCGACCAGCTTGACCACAATTCACTGCTCATATCCATCAGACGGCTGTGGTAGGGGAGTCCCTCAAGGAATTCGGGGATCAGCCCGGAAGATGCTATGGAACTGGCTTTCTTCAGCAGTTCAGGATCTCGAGCGGTGGTGGCCGCCGTGGCCTGCAGGGCGTTGAAAAAGTCACCACCACCAATCTGCCCTCGACGGCCGGCTGCCAGTACAGACTTGAGTACGGTATAGAGGGTATCCAGCTGCTGCTTGTTAATAAGCAGACGCACCTCCATGCTGGTTATACCCGGATCTTCCAGGTCTTTATCCACAGCCCAGGCAACTACATCGCGGGGGGCTTTTGCCTGTTCGCTGCTGCCGAGCCATTCCACCATGGCAGCCTTTACCATGCCAGCGACCGTTTTATTGCCGCCGCTGCTTTTGGCGGTGATTTCGTCAAGGTCAACATTTACATTTTCAGCAGCCTCTGCGGGAGTGACCGGCAGAGGATCAAGGTTTGCCATTTCACCGCTTTCGACAGGGATGTCTGCCGGGCTGGGTGGCAGGGGATCCAGTGCTGCCATCTTATCCTCTTCAATGGGCGCGGCAGTGGAAGATGCAGCTGCTGCAACCTTTTGATTGTTTGCGGCTGCCTGCTTGAAGCTGATAAGACTTTGGCTGAGTCCATTTGCCAGCTCGCTGGTTACCTGAGAAAAAGCCTTCATATCCGTGGAGTCAACAGGCATATAGGCTGTTTCATCGGAGTTTCCTTTGGTGGCGAGTACAGAGAGCTGTTGTTCTGCGAGGGGGCTGAATTTGGTGGCGCGGGGATTTTTCAGATGGATGGCAGTGATGTTCACTTTGCGGTCACGGGCGAGGCCGTGCAGACTGTTCTCCTCATGGCCGCTGAGGTTCCATTTATGACCGGCCTTGTGTGACGGTGCATCCGCGAGGATGATCATGAAACGTACTGCATCCGGCGTCCACGGGGTGTGAGTAATTCCCTCGTTGACTCCGGAGAAAAGATCTTCGGCATAATCAACTGAATCAACCTGTGTCACCTTGACATTCAGCAGGGTGTTGATGAAATCGTCTACACCCTGCAGCTGCGGGGTGTAGTTGTGGGTGGTATAGCCGATTCCCCTGATGTCACTCTCAGAGTCGCGGTAGCCCCAGAGGCCAAAGTGGAGGCTCTGTTTTGCCAGCTCTTCACTGCCGAGATTTTCGGAGACCTGTTTGATTATGGCCAGTGCCTGGTCAATGTAGGGCTGCATGGAGACGGTGGTATCAACGACCCACACCACATCAAAATTTACCTGCTGCAGCGTTTTTTTCGACACCTCGTTGACGCGGCGGCCGGCATTGGCGAGGTAGTTGCTGTTGGTACGGATATCGCTCTTTTCACGGGCACCGGCACCGGCGCTGGTAACGGCTGCGAGCTGTACGAGACGACCCTCCATGGGACCGATCTCAATGGATTGATAATCAAGGATGGGCAGGAGATAAAACTCTTTGCTGATATCAACTGCTTTCTTTGGCTCAACGCTTTTTACAGGGAAGTTTAGCGGGATAGTTCTTGAGTCGATGGTCTTGTAGAGCGATTCAGTTTGAGCAATGCGCGCTTCTTTATCTTTACCTGCCAGTTCTTTGAGGTAGCCGAGGGAGTCAAACATCAGTACAGGTTTCCGTCCGAGGGGCAGGGTATAGGCGAGGCAAAGGGTCTGTTTCCACTCAAAGACATCATCCTGCTTCATCCATCCGACCACTGTGCCGCGGTTGTCGCTGCCTACCTCATACCAGCCGCTCTCCATTTCCCGCTCCCCGGGGGTTGGGGCTGTATAGACGTAAAAGGGTTGAAAGGCAGGCAGGTTGTCTCGTACCACGGCGCTCTTTTCATCCTGTTCTGCGTAGATTGTGGAGTAGGGTTTGGTCAGCACCTGCAGGGGCAGGACCTTCTTGCCCGCCAGTTTGACCGGAATGCGATTTTCCGTGAAGCCCGTGAGGGGGGATGCGGCAATGAGGGCCGCTGCGAGGAGCAGTGGCAGGAAAATATGACCTTTTTTCAGCATGTTTTTCTCCTTTTTCCAGGGGTTGTCATTCAGGGTCGCCGGGTTTCGTGGAGGCGGTGTGTTCTTTAAGAATTTCATTCAGTTTTTCTCCCCACCGTGCCTCCCCCTTCTCTTTTTCAATACTGATCTGGATGGTCGGGGGAAGACCTCTGCCGTGGTAATGCTGCTTTGCGGGGGGGAGCAGTCGCGCATAAGTAATCAGCAGGGCGGAGCCGTCTGGCAGTTCGACAAATTTCTGTGTTTCTCCCTTGCCGAAACTTGTTTCTCCGAGGGAGACCGCTTTGCGGTTCTGCACGAGTGCAGCGGTGAAGACCTCCGCTGCACTGGCGGTGTGTCGATCCTGCAGGAGAATCAGCAATGGAAAGGTGAATGGCGCCTGTACATCGCTGGTACGGCGAATGGTCTGTTTCCCTTCGCCCCGCCCTTTCTTGATAGTGACGATCTCTGTCCCCCTGTGGAGAAAGAGTGAGGCGGAGAGAATGGCTCCCTCAAGACTGCCGCCCGGGTTACCGCGCAAATCAAGAATCAGTGGCAGACCAGGGTCAAAATCCTTGAGGAGGCGTTGCAGTTCGTGCGGCGTATCATTTGTGAAGCTGTGGATACGACAGGCAGAGCTGGCGCCGAGATCTTCCCGCCAGACCGAGCTGGAGTGGGTGCCGGTGCGCGGGACAATCAGTCGGCGCGGGGCCTTATTGCCGGTCTGGATGGTGAGGGCGACACTGGTCTTTTCCTGGCCGCGAATCTCCATGCCGACCAGGTGCAGGTCCCGTCGTGCCACAGGACGGTTTTCGATGGCGAGAAGAGTGTCACCCTCAAGGATTCCGGCCTGCTTTGCCCCGCCGTCGTGGAATGGGTGGCAGATGAAGGTGCCGTCTTCCAGCTGTTGAATATCCATCTGTACGCCAGCGTAGTCGTTGTTCATTGAGTCGCGGAAGGCACGGTACTCTTCTCGGGTGAAGGCGTGGGCCCACGGGTCATACTGGTGCATCCAGTCGGTGAGCATTCGGGTGGCGATGGAGTTGCTGTCTCTTTTCCGCGGTGCGTGCAGGTCCTCGGCGAGGAAAAGGGTGGTCCCGTCGGCAATACGCTGCAGCTGTCTCCGTGAGAGTATCGATGCCGGTGTATCCGCTGCGGCAGTTCCGGAGCAGAGGAGAGCAAAGGCCAGAGTGAGGGCAGGGAGTCGTCTACGGTGTGAAAATTTCCCCATCAGAGGGTTCCTAGAAGTTCCGCCTCTTTCATCAGCTCAGTGAGTTGAGACTCAAGGCTTTTTATTTCCGCCTCCTGTCTGACAAGATCTCCTTCAGGGGCGCTGCTCTGCTGAAAACGGCTTTGCAGGGCGGCGAGCTTTTTCTCCAGTTCTGCACGGGTTTTCTCGGCCTTTGAGGACTGTAACTTCATCCTGTTGAGGCTGCGCTGCACTTCCTTGATGTCGCGGCTGGCCCTATTCACCTTCTGCTGCAGTTTACTCACCCTGAGCCTCTCAGAAAAAACATCCTTTTCGAGGGAAACTGTCTTCCCCCCCTCAACAGCGGTATCTTCTTCAACGCTTTGAAGTTGTGCATTCTTCTGGTCAATTCGCTGCTGATAGAGATCAGGACTGTAGCCGAAGAGACCGCCCTGACGCGGATCAGGGTTGCGGGTACAACCGAAAAGGAGCAGGCAGACAAGGATTACGCTGCTGGTGAGAAGTGTTTTTTTCATGGCGAGTCCTGTGGAAGTCTTTAATAAATCAAAATTATTACGACTTTTAAAAAATACCTGTAAAGTTGTGAACAGTGCAAGCATTTTGTAAATATTTGCACTCAATCGGGTCTCATTGGCAACTGGAGAAGGGTGCAGGAATTTTTCCATATCTCTGCGGCGAGGGCTTCTTTTTCCACTCCGCGCAGTTTTGCGAGACAGGAGAGGACTTCTGCAAGCAGGGCGGGGTGGTTGTCATGTCCCTGGTGTCCACAGAGGGGCATGTCCGGGGCGTCGGTTTCAAGGACAATCTTTTCCAGCGGAAAGGTGGTTGCGATGTGACGCAGGCGCCGCGCCCGCGGCCAGGTGATCGCGCCGCCGAAACCGGCGAAGAAACCGAGTCCGGCGTACTGCTCGGCCTGTTGCAGGCTGCCGGAGAAGGCGTGAACAATGCCACCGGCGGGGAGTCTTTTACGTCTGAGCAGGGCGAGCACCGCGTCATGTGCTTTACGAACGTGGAGGAGGACAGGCAGGCGGTGGCGTTTGGCGAGGTCAAGCTGGGCTTCGAAGATTCGGCGCTGCTGCTCTTCATCAAACTCCGGCGGCCAGAAGTCGAGCCCGATTTCGCCGATGGCGACAATCTTTGCGGGGACCTGGCGCCTCTGTTCCCTGAGCAGGGTTTCAAGGACTGCAATCTCCGCATCGCCTGTGTTTTTGCAAAACAGAGGATGAATACCGGGGGCGGCAGAGAGTGCCGGAGAATGATTGACGACCCGCAGCAGGTTCTCCCAGCCAGCGACCTCTACTCCGGGAATAATAAAACGGCAGACTCCTTTTTTGCCAGCATCGGCCAGTACGGTATCAAGCTGTGAGACAAAAGGGGGAACGTCAAGGTGGCAGTGGGTGTCGATGAGGGCAGGGGGCATGGAGTGCTCTTTATGGGGAAAACAAAAAGACATTTAAGAATAAAAAGTTAATCGAAATTAAAGCGGGAAGAAAGGGAAAAGCAAAAGACGGTAAGGCATTTTTTTTACCGCGAAGAACGCGAAGAACGCGAAAAAGATTTGAGAAGAAAGATTGAGTTGAATGAAAGCGGGAAGGATGGAAGAAAGGGGGCAGGGAAAGGCAAAAAGCAGAAAGACAAAGACTGGATAGCCGGCGAAACACGCAAAATCTTTTTGGTATATGGAAACTACAACGAAAAAAGGATGCTCTCCCGCAGAGGGGAGGCATCCTTTTTTTTATTTATCTGTGGGGTACGAGTCAGCGCCCGTCGACAGCCACCACAGCGTTTTTCTCTACCCAGCCCTTTGTGCCGCCGGAGTCTTCTACATAGCAGAAATCTCCGTGCTGTTTCAGGGGAAGAACCTTTCGACCCTCACGAAGTCCCTGCACCTCATCCGATCCCTTGATAGGAGAAAGCCATAGTTTTGCGGAATCAGAGATCACGATCATGGCGTCCATGGTTTGCCACTGCAGGGCGATGGCGGTTGTCGAGGCCGCCACGACCAGACCACAGAGGGTGGAGATCGTGATCGCCACCTTTTTATCGACACTGCGCAGCAGAAGCAGCAGCTGCAGTGTCGCGTAACAGAGCAGAGCGCCGAGCAGCAGCTCTGACCAGTGGTTGAGATTGAGCAGGGAGGTAAAGCGATGCTGCCAGCTTTGTGCTTCCTCTTCAAAGAGGCCGTTGGCCTTACGAATCCGATCAAGGGCACTGATGATTTCCGCATCCCCTGGTGCAAGTGATTCTGCACGGGAGTAGTTGAGAATAGCCAGACCACGTTGTCCATTTTCCTCAAAGGCGCGGGCGAGATTATAGAACAGGGCAGGACTGCTGCCCTGTTCTTCTCTCAACTGATTATACTGCTCAATCGCCCTGCTGTAATTTCCCGCAATGACATTGGTGTTGGCCTTATCGAAGAGGGTGGCGGCAGAGGATAAAAAGGCCTGAAAGACTATTGCTGTAAAAAATATAATGGATATTAAAATATTTTTATTCATTTTATAACCTCCAATGCTTTTCGGATCATTGGATAGAGCTGGTCCATCTCGAAGTCAGTCGGAACTTCGCCACCATAAGCAGCATTCTCAGCCATTTGGAAAACCTCCAGCAGCACCGAATCTTTCGGCAGAATCTCGCGAAGATTACTGGAGCTTACCGCTGAAGCGTGAACGCCGCAGCTCCCGGCCAGGCGATTCTGAATTGCCACTCGACAGGTGTTGAGGAAAAGGTGACCGTCCCCGGCCTGCTGTGCCTTGTCGACACTGGCGAGGTCTCCAGCGAGGCGGCTGGTGAGCTGCCTCTGCACGCTGCGTCTGGCGGTACGCTGTGAGGTGTGGACATGGCGCAAAATAAAGGCAGCGAGTGCGGCGAGGAGAGCAGCAAAACAGGAGAGGATAAACCACGGACGGCGTGGTATTGGCCGCAGATCAGTGGTGGTGCTGCCGAGATCAACCTTTAACGGCAGGGGCTGGTCTGCGGAAACAGCTGCGGTCGCCTGGCCAGCCGTGCTCTCTTGAGGTTCGGGCTGTGGAGTATAACCTGCACCGGTTACGGTGAGGGGGATTGGTGACGAGCTTTTGGTTACATAGATTTTCTTCTGCGGGTCAAAGTAGTTGAAACTGACCGCCGGAAGTTCGGTGACGCTGCTGTTCTTGATTATTATCCCCTGGTCAAAGGTCTTTTCTCCGGCGTTCCAGCCGACAGGGGTAAACTTCTCTGCAGGTGGATAGGTTTTTATAGCCTGGTTCTCAGCCATCTTCGGCATGGTGATTGATTTGAAGTTTCCCGTTCCGCTGACCTCAACGCTGAGGGTGAGTGGATCGCCAGCTTCCACCCTGTGGCTGCTGACTGATGTATTGAGGGTAAAGGAGCCCACTGCACCAGTGAAATCAGCGGGGCGTCCCTCTTCCGGCAGGGGCTCTACTGTGAAAGTCGCACTCTTTTCCAGGGCTAAATCTTTGCGTATCATGGGGGTGAAATTGTCTGCAAAGGGGTTGCCAAAGGCTCTGTGGGACATCATCTCTGCAAGAATTTCTTCCGGGGTTGCATTGAAGATGTCTCTTTGACTCCGCGGCTGTTGACCGGAAGAGTCTGGCACCCGAACCGTTGCCTGCCCGGTTATGTCAAGCTGATGTTTGCCGGGCTTGATACCTGAGAGTGTGGTCTGCCAGGTAAGAGTGTGCCATATTTTCCCGTTGATCTCCTCTTTGTCCTCTTTTGCCCCTTTTTTATCAAGGGCAGGGATGGCGAGGTCTTCCGCAGCCACCTGGGGCATGCTGAGACTCTGAAAATCAACCTCCGGGTTGAGGCACAGTTTGATCTCTATCGGAATGTTCTCACCTTCGTAGATATTCTGCTTCGTCTTTATGGTAAAAAAAGCACTCTCAGACTCCTGCATCGCTTTTTCTGGTTTCACCTGCTGCGGGGCCGATTGACCGATTATTCCCTGACGGAGCTGCATGCCTGGCAGCTGGATGGTGGTTCCACCCGTATTGGCCGCATTTTTTGCTGTTTTTACCGGGGCAACCACTTCAAATTTAACCGGTGTGGAGGCGTAGGTCTTGTCTGTGGTGATGAGGCGGATGGGGGGGATGGTATACTTTCCCTCATGCTCGGCGGTGACCCGGAAGATGAAAATAGTGGAGATATCCTTTTGATTTCCAGCAATGCTCGAAATTCTGTAAGAGCGATTCTCAATTTTTGACGCATAGCTGAGGTGCACTCCTTTCGCCTCCGGCTTTTCCAGCCTGCCCTCCCTGTTGATGGTTACGGTGAGCTGCCCGGTCTGATTGAGTGGCAGCTTGTCGGTATTCAACACGGCTGTGATCACCGGTGCGGCGACCACGGTGGAAACCGCACCCGACACGAGAAGAAGGGCGAGCAGAAACGAGAGTACGAGGTTCTTTCTACATAGGGTTTTCATGGTTCTCTCTTCAATCTAAAACGGTTTAGGGGGGCTTTGTGGTTACCAGTCCTTTTGGGTTTCAGTTTCATCGGTGGGAGGTTCTGGGATAAAGCGCAGTGAGTCGGAATCTCCCGTCATGGTTTTGAGCATGCGCAGTGCCTCATTGCTGGTCATCTTCCCTGCCGCGTGGCGCTTTTTTGTCTCAGCGGAAGCAGCCTGTGCCTGCTGTGCGGCGGCAAGAGCAGCGGACTGGCCGCCGGAGGGGGAGGCTGCGGATCCGGCACTTTTCTGGTTTTCTCCGGTTCTGGTGAGATCTCCGCTGCCTGCAGGCTGCGGGCTGCTTTTCTCGCCCGATTGCATTTGCTGTGCCTTTTGTTCTTGCTGAATGTCTTCGGTATCCGGTGACTTTTGCGATTGAGACTGAGATGTATCGGGCTGGCTGACCTTCATTTTGCCTTTATTATCTTTTTGACTTTTCTGGTCTTCTGACCCTTTTTGGTCTTTTAATGTCTTATCGTTACTTTCTGATTTTACGTTATTCTGTTGTTCACCGCCTGATTCCTTTGGGGTGCTGCTGCCAGTAGAATTCTGTTGTTGCTGCTGCGGATTGTTTTCCTTTTCGTTTTTATCCTGTTTTTTCTGCTGTTGATCCTGCTTCCGTTTTTCCTGCTGTTTTTTCAGCTTTTTGAGTTCTTTCTGTACGTCTTGCAAATTCTCCAGCGCAGCTCTGTCCTGCGGGGTGAGATTCACCGCTGCCTGGAACGAATCTACGGCCTGCTGCCACTCGTTTATCGCCTTATCGGGATTATTCTGCACGAGTTTCGACCCTTTACTGTAGAAGGCGTTCCCCCGGTTAAAATAGGCCTTTTGCTGTAGAGAGAGGTCATCACTTTTCAGGGTTTTGCTGAAGGCGTCGATGGCTTCGTCATACTGTTTGTTTTTACAGCATGCAACCCCGAGGTTGAACTGCACCCGTGCGTCTTCAGGCTGTTTTTCAAGCTGCTTTGCGTAGAGTTCGGCGGCGGTGCTGTAGTCCCCATTATTATAGGCAATATCGGCTTCGGAGGCTCTTGATGAAACCGGAAGTGCCAGCAAAATGGCCAGCACTAAAGCTCCGGCACTGGCCCTGTGACGTTTTGCCAGTCCAGCAATGCTGCTGGCCATCACTGCCTTCTCGCGGCGGCGGTCGTTAATGAAAAACTCAACGAGCAACAGGAGAAGTGCCCCGGCAAGCGGCCACTGAAACTGCTCCTTCAAGACCTTGTGACGACGACCGGAGAGCTCTTCTTTTGGTACGAGGGAGAGTTTGTTTTTGTAGATCGTCTCCAGTCCCTCACCGGCTTTACCGAGCGGGGCATAGCTGCCGCCGGTGGTCCCAGCGATTTTAATAAGGGTTTTCGCGTCGAGCTGTGAACGTACCGGGTTGCCGGAGGCGTCCCTGACGACCCCCTTTCCATTGGCCAGCGGGATCAGTTCGCCGCTGCGGGTGCCGACGCCAACGGTATAGATGGTTACTCCTGCCTTCGCTGCCTGTTCAGCTGCGGCAATGGCATCTCCTTCGAGGTTTTCACCGTCGGTGAGAAGGATGAGGATTTTGTGACTGGACTTTTGACCAAGGATCTCTGTCGCAGAGTGTATAACTTCGCTGAGGCTGGTTCCGCCCCGGGGAATGATCTTCGTGTCAATGCTCTCAAGGCTCTGGTTGAAGGCGTTGTAATCCAGAGTGAGCGGGCACATCAGGTAAGAGCTGCCGGCAAAGGGCAGCAGACCGATCCGGTCTCCCTGGAGTTTGTTGACAAAGTCATATATTCCCATTTTCGCTCGCGCAAGACGGTTTGGTTTGATGTCCTCGGCCTGCATGGAACGCGAGGTGTCGAGGGCAAAGAGGAGGTCGATGCCGCGTCGTTTTACCTCTTCCCAGTGGTAACCGTACTGCGGTCGAGCGAGGGCTGTGAAGCAGAGGAAAAGGGTGAGAACGAGGAGAAGGCTTTTCCACAGCCGCCTGCGTCGGGAAATGTTGCGGGTGAGATGGGCGGCGAGCTCCGGTGATGCAAACTTCTGCATGGCGCTGCGACGGCGCTTCTCTGCGAGGTAGAGGGCCTCGGCGAGAAACAGGCTGGCGGCCAGGCCGACTGCCAGCCACACGGGATGGGCGAATTGTATGTTCATGGTCAGTTTCTGTATTCAGGGAGCATCGAATAAGCAGTGTTTTGCTTCTCTTCTTCGGTACAGTCAAAAATTTATCTTCGGAGGTAAGCGCTGGACTCCGATATCAATAATACCGGTGATGAACGGTAATCCGGTATACGTCCCTTCACGAAATTCTTTTCAAAAAACACGAGAATAATTTCTAAAGTTTTAATATGCCTGCGGTAAATTTTCTTCTGTCTCTCGAATATGAGTGAAACACAAGGTTTTTAAAGGTGTCATTCAGTTTATACTCAGGGGACTCTGCGTCGGCTGAGATATGTTTCTGCCGTGAAAGCAAGAAAAAAGAGCACCAAAACCCAGGGGAAAAGTTCGCGGTAGTTTTCAAATTTTTTGATCTTGCGGGTGGTGGTCTCCATCTTGTTTATCTCCCCGTAGATATTCTCCAGGGAGGCAGTATTGGTGGCGCGGAAATAGGAGGCTCCGGTCAGTTTTGCTACCTGCTTCAGTGTATTTTCGTCGATATCCACCTTCATCCAGGTCAGTTCAACCCGTCCAAAGGCGTCTCTCATTGGGATGGGTGCTTCGCCGCGGGTGCCAGCACCAATGGTATAGACTTTGATTCCAAGGGCTTCTGCTGCCTCGGCGGCGGTGAGCGGCGAGATACTGCCACTGTTGCTCATGCCGTCGGTGAGAAGTATAAGGATGCGGGATTTGGCTTTCTGTTCACGCAGCCGGTTGACTCCGGTGCCGATGGCGGAACCGATGGCCGTGCCGTCACCGGCCATGCCGATTTCGAGGGCATCCATTCGTTTCAGCAGCCAGTCGTGATCAAGGGTAAGCGGGCTGACGAGGAAGGGCTGGGCACCGAAGGCGATAAGGCCGATGCGGTCGTTAGGGCGTTCATCTATAAAATTCTGTACTACCTTTTTCACTACGGCGAGACGGTTTACCGCCTTGTCGTCAAGATGGAAGTCCATGGCCTCCATGGAACCGGAGACATCTACCGCCAGCATTATGTCGATGCCGCTCGCTTCCACCTCAGTAGTCGAGTTGCCGTACTGCGGACGGGCGAGGGCAACAATGAGCAGGGCGAGGCTGAGCATGCGCAGGAGGAAGGTTATACTCCCCGCACTCGCCTTTCTCGGTGTCCCGAGGGAGCGGACGAGTGATATGGAAGAGAAGAGCAGTGCCGGGGCCGGACCACGTCTGGCGTAAAAAAGTGCGAGGGGCAAAAGCAACAGCAGAAGCCAGAGAAAAGTGGCATGAAGAAAGCGGAAATCCGTGAAGAATTCACTCATTGCTGACCTCCTTTCTCTTCCGGCCGGGAGTGTTTTATGAGGATGCGGATGGCCTTCTCCATCTCGTCCAGCTCTTCCTCTTTCGGTTGATAGCGGGCAAATTTGGCGAGGTCGGCCTGTTCGAGACAGCGGCGCAACTCAGTTTGAACATCCTGCAGAGGCGAGAGGGTTTCCAGCTCAGGGCTGCGCAAAAACTCACCGGTGGTCTGGCGGGTGGTGTGAAGAGAGAACCGGCGTTCAATATAACTGCGCAGCAGGTTGTTTGCCTCTTCGACCCAGCGAATGTTACTCCCTTTGCGCAGTGGACGGAGAGCTTCAAATCGGCGGAGATACTCTTCCTGCAGGGTTGCTGCTTTGTGACGGTGCAGGCGGCGGTAAAGGTAAAACAGGGCGGCAATGGTTGCGGCGGCGCAGAGGACGATGACGATTATCTCCAGCGAGGAAAAGAGAGTGTCGGGGATGACTATCGGTCCGTGGATGTCGTGGGGCAGGGGAGCGGGCTGGTTCATGCGCTCCTCCTCTGTCGGTTGCTGAAGAAGTGCATCAGCTCTGGCAGGTAGCTGCGGTCGGTTGCAAGGTCGAGCAGATCGATACCGGTTCCGCGGATGGTCCGTAAAAGGATGTCGCGTCGTCCTTCGGCCTGGCGGGTAAACTCTTCCCGCACCGTGCTGCTGGAGGTATTGAGTTCCACCTGCTCGCCGCTTTCAGCGTCTTCAAGGGTTAGCCGGCCGATGTCCGGCAGATGGTATTCCCTCGGATCACTCACCTTGAGGGTTATAAGGTCGTGGTGGCGGGCGGTGGCCTGCAGGGTGGCGCGCATGGCGTGCAGTTCCTGCTTGAAATTGCCCGGCAGGCAGAAATCGGAGATGAGGAAGACGACACTGCGCCGTTTACGCACTCCGGCCATAAACTCCAGAGCCTTGTTAATGTCGGTCTGTCTTCCCTGCGGCTTGAAATAGAGTATTTCTCGGATAATGCGCAAAATATGGCGGCGGCCCTTCTGAGGGGCGATGTAGAGTTCTACCTCCCCGGTAAAAAGAATCAGTCCCACCTTGTCGTTATTGCGTACGGCGGAGAAGGCCAGTACCGAGCCGAGTTCGGCCATGAGTTCGCGCTTCGAGCAGTTGGTGGAGCCGAATTCGCCGGAGCCGCTGATGTCGATGAGCAGCATGATGGTAAGCTCCCGCTCCTCAGTGAATTTTTTGATATGAGGGATACCGCTGCGGGCGGTAACGTTCCAGTCAATGGTCCGGATGTCGTCGCCGGGCACATATTCCCGAACCTCCTCGAAGTTCATTCCCCGTCCCTTGAAGACGGAGTGGTAGCTCCCCGCAAGGCTGTCGGTGACCAGGCGGCTGGTGTGCACCTCAATCCGGCGCACCTTGTTGAGCATCTCGCGGGTAAGTTCGTTTTCCATGGGGCTTCTCTTCATGGTCGACTCAGGGAACCGGTACGGTATCGACGATTTTACGGATGATATCTTCGCTGGAAATACCTTCCGCCTCTGCCTCGTAGCTGATGCGGATACGGTGGCGCATGACATTCATCGCCGAAGACTTGACGTCATCAGGCGTGACGTAGCCGCGGCCGGCGAGGAAGGCTGCGCATTTGGCCACTGATTTCATGCTCAGAGTGGCCCGGGGTGAAGCACCGGTCTCAATATAATTGGAGAGACTGAGGTGACAGCTCTCCGGATCGCGGGTGGCATAAACAAGGCTGACGATATAATCCTTGATTTTATCATCCATATAAATGGAGTCCGCCACCCGCCTGGCGTTAAGGATCTCCTCCGGTGAAGCCACGGGGACAATTTTTTTCTCCTTGCTGCTGTACTCGTAGTTATCGAGAATCTTCCGCTCCTCCGCTCTGCTCGGATAACCGACCACTACCTTGAGCATGAAACGGTCTACCTGTGCCTCCGGCAGCGGGTAGGTCCCCTCCTGTTCAATGGGGTTCTGTGTGGCCAGTACGAGAAAGAGTTTTGGCAGGAGGTAGCTCTCCTCGCCGATGGTCACCTGTTTCTCCTGCATTGCCTCCAGCAGGGCAGACTGGACCTTGGCCGGGGCCCGGTTGATTTCATCGGCGAGCACGAGGGAGGCGAAAATCGGGCCCCGGCGGGTCTCGAAGGTGGTCTCCTGCGGGTTGTAGATCTGGGTGCCGATGATGTCGGCCGGGAGCATGTCCGGGGTGAACTGAATGCGTCTGAAATCGGTGCGAATAGCCTCACTGAGGCTCTTCACAGCAAGGGTTTTGGCCAGCCCCGGCAGGCCTTCAAGCAGAATGTGTCCACCAGAGAGCAGACCGATGAGGAGACTGTCGATGAGATTGTCCTGCCCTATGATGGTGCGGGAGAGTTCGTTGCGCAGGGGGGCAACCCAGCCTGAAGCGGCCTTCACTGTCTCGGTGATCTGCTGGATAGAAATATAACCCTTGTTCTGTTGAGGAAGTTCTGTTGTCATGTCGGGATTCCTTCTGATTAATATCGGAGTATAGCGTTTACCTCCGAGGATAAGTTTTTGACTGTAACGAAGAAGATGAGTGATTATTCGATGTTTTCTTCAGGGTGTGCTGAGAGCTCGAATTCTCTTCTACCTGCCAACTCTACCAGCTCTTTCTTGCAGCAGCCTTTCAAGAGGATTACAAGGTTGTAATGGTTGCCGGAAGGAAAAGTTTAAACCGAACCAGGAGGGGCGGAAGAGGGTAAATTCCCATGCACTTTGAAGAGTGCTCTGGTAGGCTGTCCGCATCTTTTTTCCTCCTTTCCTCCTGAAAAAATGGAATACGTTTCATGACCCATCTCTACGTTAAAGAGTACACCCGACACCTTCTCGCTCACCCCCTTGCTGTCGCCTGCCGTGAGAGTGTGCTGCGTGATAAGTTCCCTGCCATTATCGATGACCTCAAGTTTCTCGGACGTCAGGGTATCTCCACCACCTTTTTTCACAACCTGCCTCCCCGTTCCTCTAATCAGAAGCTGGTTGATGATCTGGCGCGGCATCTGACGGGGACGCAGTTTGTCCGCATTGCCTCCGACGTCGATTTTTACGAGGCGGTTCTCAACAGTGACGGGGTGAAGTTCAAACTGATCTTTCTTGAGCGGCGTCCTCTGCTGGATCAGAAAGGTGAACGGATCAACACCCTCACCACGGAGCGTTATAGTTCCCTGCCCATTGAAGTGAACGATGTGGTACAGAATGTGAACTTTCAGGGGGCACTGAGCCAGATCTGTGAGAAGATTGAGTCTGGTGCCTGTGAGCGGATTCACATTGTGCCCGCCGGGAAGGCAACCCTTCGCGAGGAACTCTTCTCCGTTGAAGGGGCGGGCACGATGATTGCCAACAACTTTACCGAGGTGTTCCGTGCCGTGGACGGGGCGGTGGAGGTGAAGATAGTCGAGCGAATTCTCGACATGTATAAAAGGTCAGGGTATCTCAAACCACGGCCGAAGGGGTATGTTACAGCCAACCGCGATCATTTTTTTGTCACTCTTATTGACGGTATCATCGTTGGCTGCGTGGAACAGAAGGATATCAATGAACAGACAGTGGAACTGGGCGCGCTGGCCATCTCCACACGTTTCCGCAATCAGCGTATTGGTGTTTATACGGTGAATGCTTTCATTGAAGAGATGACGACGCGCGGTTTTACAACTTTCATTTCCCTTACCCGTAATCCCCGTTTGCAGAGTTTATTGTCGAAAATGGGTTTTACCCGGGAAAAGAGCAGGCGTTATGCCGCGCGGGAGGCGATCAGCCCCGGCGTGCCTGTCTACTACAAACAAAATTGAAAATCCTGCATGCAGGGAGGGTTATATGAAAGCACAACAAATAGGGGCTGCTCTGATGCAGCTTTTTGATATCCGCCAACCGGTGTTCCTGTGGGGACCTCCGGGGGTGGGCAAGAGCCAGGTTGTGGCGCAGACGGCGGAGAAGCTGGGACTCTCGCTTATCGACATCCGTGCCATTCTCCTTGACCCGGTAGACCTGCGTGGCCTGCCGAAGATTTCAGAGGATGGCCGCGCCGAGTGGTGCATCCCCTCCTTTTTGCCCACTGAAGGGAAGGGCATTCTTTTTCTTGATGAGCTCAACGCTGCGCCACCGCTGGTGCAGGCCTCCTGTTACCAGCTGGTTCTTGATCGACGGCTCGGTGAGTATGAACTGCCTGACGGGTGGTCGATCATCGCCGCCGGAAACCGCGAGACCGACCGCGCTGTTACTCACCGCATGCCTTCCGCGCTGGCGAATCGTTTTGTGCATATCGATTTCACCGTTGATCTTGAGGAGTGGCTGCAGTGGGCGGACGGGGCAAAGATAGCCCCGGAGATTATCTCTTTTCTCCGCTTTCGCCCGGCTCTTCTGCATGACTTTGAGCCGGAACGCAGCAGCAAGGCCTTCCCGTCACCGCGAAGCTGGGAGTTTGCCTCTAAAATAATAAAGACATCAAAAGATAAAAAATATCAGAAAGGCAAAGAAGGAGAAGAAATATTAAAAGAGCTTCTCGTTGGTACTGTAGGTGTCGGGGCGGCGGGAGAGCTGGAGGGCTTCATTGCCATCTGGCAGGATCTTCCCGAGGTGGCAGACATCCTCAATAATCCGGAAGGGGTCTCTATCGCTGAGGATCCCGCAGTGCTTTACGCGATTTGTGAGATGGTTGGCCGGTCGGCCAGTGAAGAGAACGGTGCACGCCTGCTTACTTTTGCCTCACGACTGCCCACCGAGTTTTCCGTCCTGCTGGTACGGGAGGCGGTACGTCACTGCCGGCCCCTCGCCGGGCTGGACGCCTTTGCTGACTGGGCAGCCAGTAACGCCAGCGTGCTGGTATGAGCGGCGATGCCCATCAGCGCCTGCTGAAGGCTCGGACTACACTGATCTTGCAGCACCCCTTTTTTGCCACCCTTGCTCTGCGCTTGAAACTGCTGGAGGATGAGGGGTGTGCCGATGCCTGGACCGACGGTGAGGTTCTTGGCTACAACCCTGGTTATATCCTCACCCTGAAAGATGATGAACTGCTCGGGCTCATGGCCCATCTGGTGATGCACCCCGCCTGCGGCCATCATCGGCGCCGCGGGGGGCGGGATGTACAGTTATGGAATATAGCCTGTGACTATGCCATCAACTGGCTGCTGCTCGATGCCGGTTTCACTCTGCCGCCAGACTTCCTTCTCATTGAGGGGTTTCGGGAGATGAGCGCCGAAGCGGTTTACAGCCGCCTCTTTGAGACCAGTGACGGCATCCGCGAGCGGGGTGGAGACGAAGACGGTCCCGGTAAAGGCAGGCAGAGCGGAGAAAACGCCCCGGCGGCGGGGGAGGTGCGCGATGCACCAATGCAGAGTCAGGGGGCAGATCTCGGGGCTGAAGGGGTTGACTGGGAGCGAACCTTTATCAATGCTGCCAACACGGCGCGGGAGATTGGCCATCTTCCCCGGGGTGTGGAACAACTGGTTGCCCGGCGTCTCAACCCGCGCCTCGACTGGCGGCAGATTCTGTCCCGGTTTATCGAGCGCTCGGCGCGATTTGACTACAGCTGGATGACGCCCAACCGCCGCTACATCCATCAGGGCTACTACTTTCCTTCTCTGATCAACAGTGAGCTGCACCAGATAGCGGTGGCAGTGGATACCTCTGGTTCTATTTCGCGGACAGAGATGGATCAGTTTGCCGCAGAGTTGTCCGCTATCATGGAGCAATATCCCGCGATTCTGCATCTCTTCTACTGTGATATGCAGGTGAGGCGTTATGAGCAAGTAGAACGGTCTGAGCTGCCGCTGCGGCTTGAGCCGGTCGGTGGGGGCGGCACTGATTTCCGCCCGGTGTTCCGGCGGATTGAACAGGAGGGGCTGCAGCCCGCCTGCCTTATCTATCTGACTGATCTGCGCTGTCATCTTTTTCCCGCTGTGGAGCCGGACTACCCGGTGCTGTGGGCGCAGATCGGCGATGAGGAGCACCAAAGCCCTCCTTTTGGTGATCTGCTTCGGGTGACAGGGCTGGCGCGTGGTGTGCACGAAGGGGATGGCGTATATAAATAAAGGGAGCCGCCGCTGGCAGGATACGGCAGACCTCTTTCTGGAGAGAAGTGAAGATGAAGATTATCTGGAATATTAAAAAGAAGCAGGGGAATCATCGTCCGATCCTCAGCTATACTATTACTCTTGAGGTGCATGAAATGGAACTGGACATGGAGCCGTTGACTCTCACCAGTACCATTGCCGTGGTTCCCCATGCGGAACGTGGCTGGTGTTTGCCGGGGGAGGATGAGCGCAGTGAAGACTGGCAGCCGGCGGAGTTTCACCGTCTGGCGGTGCCGTGGTTTCGAGTGGGTGTAGATTCTGGCTTCCTGCGTCTGCCGTTTCGTGAGTCCAGCGAGTATCCGGAAGTGGAAGAGTCTTTTCGTCGTTTGCGTGATGAGTATGAGAAGCTGGTGTGTGAAGCGTTGCGCTGGGGTTCCCTGGATGTGAACGCTTCGCTGCAGGCGTCTGAAGAGACGAAGGAGAAGATTGCAGGCACGCTGGCGGCGAAAAAGATGCTGCAGCTGGCGGGCTGAGTTGTGTCTTCTGTCTTTTGGAGCGGAGTATATATTTTGGATGTCTGGCAAAATAAATAAAAAAAGATGTTGACTCGTCTTCGGGATCTTTGTATATAGACCGCTCTCGGGTCGTTAACTCAGCTGGTAGAGTATCTGACTTTTAATCAGAGAGTCGCGCGTTCGAATCGCGCACGACCCACCAGGAAATTTGTTTTTGTCCCTATCGTCTAGTCAGGTCCAGGACATCGGCCTTTCACGCCGACAACACCGGTTCAAATCCGGTTGGGGACGCCATATTAAAGGTACTTGGTGATTTATCGCCAAGTACCTTTTCTTATTTAGTTTTGGTAGTAATCACAGAGCAAGTCCTGTACACTGTTTTGTGACAGGTGGTGTCTGCAGTGCAGCACCGATTGAGATCTGTCTTCAGAAAATTTGCATATAAACCGCTTTCGGGTCGTTAACTCAGCTGGTAGAGTATCTGACTCTTAATCAGAACGTCGCGCGTTCGAGCCGCGCACGACCCACCAGGGTTTTTGTTTTTGTCCCTATCGTCTAGTCAGGTCCAGGACATCGGCCTTTCACGCCGACAACACCGGTTCAAATCCGGTTGGGGACGCCATATTAAGGGTATCCGGTGAGAAGTCACCAGATACCCTTTTTTTGTTTATAGTCAGCGACTACAGGAAGTTTTGTGCGTTGTTTTGACGATAGGCGGTGAATTACATTGCAGCAACGCAGCCTGGTAAGAGCTGTCAATGGTGAGAGTTGTGCTGGTGACGTTGTTATAATGGCAGATCAGGAAGATGTATAAAGAGCAGCGTGACGGAGAATCTCTGTTACGCTTTTTTTGAGCATGACTCTCTCCAGTTGGGGAAGTGATATGGAGATGGGAGGAGAACACGGGGGCGGGGTAAAATCCTGACCTGCAGAAGGCGGGGCACTTTCAACTTCACCAGAGAGTCTGTCAGTCCTGGCGATAAGGGCATTTCCTGCCACGAGCAGAACCATCAGCGCGAGATAGATAATCAGCAGGGCGCTGCCGGGGTCAACATGATGTAAGTGTTTTTTCATTAGATTTTCCTGTATTCATTTTCAATAATCTCCATTTGAGCAGAAAAGAGTGACCAACCCTGATTGGACTCGACGCGGTAGCGAAACGCGCAGATCCAGTGTACTCTAAGCAGGAGAGTTTGTGGAAAAAGAGACTTTCCGTACGTCGTAAATCTGAAAATACTTGAATTCCTGAGGAGGCAACTGCTGCCATGGCTTGTTATATCATTGCCCTTGTTGAAGATGACGATCTTCTTCGTGACAACTACACTCATGCCCTCCAGCGTGAGGGATATGAAGTACACAGCTATGGCTCCCGTCCCGAGGCAACGGCAGCCTTCCAGAAGGATCTGCCCGACCTTGCCGTGCTCGATGTGATGCTGGAAGATGAGATGGAGGGCGGTTTTACCCTCTGTTCGCAGCTCCGCCAGCTCTCACCGACCATCCCCATTATCTTTCTTACTGCTCGAGATTCAGACCTTGACCGAGTCAGTGGACTGCGCCTCGGTGCCTGGGATTACCTGTCGAAAAATACCACAACACTCGACTTTCTGCCGGTGCGTATCTCAGCTCTGTTCAAGATCGTCGAGTCGCTGGCAGCCAACGTACAGCCAGCGGAGGAAGAAGTCTTCACGGTGGGGGAACTTACCTTCTACCACGAACAGAAGAGGGTCTTCTGGCAGGAAACGCTGATCGACCTTACCCTCACCGAGTTTTGGCTGGTGTACGCCCTCGTTGAACATCCCGGTCATGTCAAATCCCATGACGAGCTGATGGCTGCCGCCCAGCTGGTGGTTACCAGTAACGCCATCACCGCACACATTCGCCGTATCCGTGACAAGTTCTGTGAAATAGACCAGAATTTCAATGCCATACGTACCGAATACGGTCTGGGTTACCGCTGGCGCACCAACTGAGGTCTCTTCCCATGCGTCTGCGTGTTACCCTTCGCCTGAAACTGGCGCTGGTCACCCTCCTGTTGCTCTTTATACCGATCATAGGTGTACAGATTAGTGAACAGATCAAGCGAGATTTACTTCGTTCTCAGGAGGAGACACTCCTCTTCTCCGCTCGCGCTGTGGCTACAGTACTCGCGTCGCAGCCAAAACTCTTCATCAAGGAGCGGTTTCACCCGCCGGAGGACAGCAGCGAGGTGCTCTATCTGCCACCGTTGACATCTTCCATGTATCTCAACGGGCAGCTCGACGACTGGCCGGATGTGGATGATGATGCATCTCCCTCTATGGGAAAGGGTCATATCCTCTTTTCCTCAGAGGCCTGGGATCCGAAATCCTTCAGCCTGCGCCATATGACCGGTGTACGGGGAGATTATATCTATGCCGCTTTTATTGTTGATGACGACAAGGTTGTCTACCGTCGCGATGGTGACAACCGGCTGGATCGCTCCGACCATGTTGAACTGCGCATTGAAGACAAGGAGGGCAGCCAGCGTCTCTACCGCATCAGCCCCAGTCATCCCGGGTGGGTGAACGGTTATCTTATTCCACGCGGACGCAGCAGCCGGGCGATTCGTGAACCGCGTCTGCAGGCGGTATGGGAACTGCGCGAGGGTGGTTATGTGGTTGAGCTGCGACTGCCTCGGGAGATGGTGGGAAACAAGCTTGCCTTCGCCGTCGGAGATGTGGACGATGAGAAGAAAAGAACGGTAAAATATGTCCTTGGTACAAATAGACAGCATAAAAGTAATAAAGATAAAAATATTAATAATGTCAAAAAGGTAAAAAGGGCAGATGCTGAAATCAGCTGGATCATCAGTCCGTCTGAAACCATCGAATCAATTCTTAAGACCCTTGATCGTCCCAACTCCCGCGTTTCCATCGTTGATGCCAACCAGCGGGTGCGCGCCACCTACGGTGAACTGGTGAGTACACCGTCGCCGGAGGCACCGTCACTCCGCCGGCAGCTGCTGGCGCCGATCTACAAACTTTTCACCACCTCTTTCTCCAATGCCAATCCTGAAGGACCGGCCGCACTCTCCACCCTTGATCTTGACGGAGTTCGACAGGCACTTGCCGGTGAGCCAGCCCTCACCCGTTATATTCCGGCAGGTGAAGGGGAGAAGAATCGGCTGGAGGTGATGGTTGCCATTGTGCCGTTGAATAATGGTGATACCACCGTTGGAGCAGTGGTGGTGGAACAGACTACCAACTCAATTCTCGCCCTGCAGAACAAGGTTATTGAAGAGTCAATAACCCTTGCTGTGCTGCTCTTCGGCGGAGCGGGACTGGCACTGATCTTTTTTGCCTTCCGCCTCTCCTCGCGTATTCGCCGGGTGGGACGTGATGCCGCCGGTGCCATCACCAGCAGTGGCCAGATCCTCAGTATCGTTCCCCTGCGTTCCGGGGATGAGCTCGGCGACCTTTCCAGGACCCTTGCCGACATGCTTGAACAGCTGCGCAGCCAGTCCAACTTTCGCGAACGGATGGCAGACAACCTTGAGCATGAGATGCGTACTCCCCTCGCGGGAATCTCCGCCTCTCTACAGAACCTCGCTGGAGAGCTCACTACTCTTCCGGAGACAAAATCGCGTTATATAACTATGGCGCTGACCGATATAAAACGACTGGAGGCACTACTGGCGCAGATTCGCGATGCCACCAGCCTTCAGGAGATGCTCAGCCGAGATCAGAGAGAGGTCTTTGAGCTGGATATCGCCATTGAGATGTGGCTGGAACACAGTTGGAAACCGGCCTTTTCCGGAGTTGATTTCATCTATTACCGACCGGAGGGTGAGGTGCCTTTCAATGGTGATCCGCAGCGTATCCATCAGGTGCTCGACAAGCTGGTGGAGAACGCCGTCTCCTTCCACTGCATGAATTCGTCCATTGAGCTGGAACTGCAGCGCGGCTTCTCCTCAGTGATCATTATTATTGGCAATCAGGGCCCGGGAATTCCACGGGAGATGCAGGGCCAGATTTTCAATTCCATGGTTTCCAAGCGTGATCCCGGGGGTAAAAAAACAGGGGGGGCCCATCTCGGCCTGGGCCTCTATATAGTACGAACGATTGTTGAATCCTATGGTGGCACCATTACGGTGGACTCCTCAGAAGAGCTGCGCTCTACACGTTTTCGGGTGGAGCTGCCATTGCAGGGGAAAAAGGGAGAGTTGAAGAATGGATAACCGTGAAGTTGACCTGGCAAGGAGATTCCTCGAAGAGACCGACTGCAACATCTTTCTCACCGGCAGGGCGGGGACGGGCAAAACCACCTTTCTCCACACTCTGAAAGGGAGTTGCCCCAAGCGCATGGTGGTGGCTGCGCCCACTGGAGTGGCAGCAATCAATGCCGGCGGTGTTACCCTGCACTCTTTCTTTCAGCGTCCCTTTGGCCCCTGGATACCCGGTCAGGCGCAGGAGCGGCATAACCTGCGCAAAGAAAAGGTAGCCATGCTGCGTAACCTTGATCTCCTGGTAATTGATGAGATCTCCATGGTGCGTGTGGACCTGCTCGACTCCATCGATTTTGTTCTCCGCCGCTACCGCAACAACGAGCTCCCCTTCGGCGGGGTGCAGCTGCTGATGATTGGCGACCTCTATCAGCTGCCGCCGGTGGTTAAGGAGAACGACTGGACGCTGCTCGGTCAGCACTATGCAACGCCGTGGTTCTTTTCCTCACAGGCGCTGCAGCGCGGGCCTCTGGTGACGGTGGAGTTGACGAAGGTCTATCGGCAGAGTGACAGCACTTTTGTCGATCTGCTCAACCAGATACGTGATAACCGCGTTGGGCCTGCGGTTCTTGAACATCTCAACAGTCGCTACGTGGAAGATACCAGTGAGGTTGAAAGGGAAGGAACTATTACCCTCTGCACCCACAACAACCAGGCGGATGTCATCAATCGCCAGCGGCTGGAGGAGCTTCCCGGACGGGCTCGCAGTTTCAGCGCCAGTGTGGATGGAGACTTCCCCGAGTCTACCTGGCCGACCATGGAGCGGCTCTCACTGAAGGTGGGTGCTCAGGTTATGTTTGTCCACAACGATCCGGGGCCCGACAAGCGCTTCTACAACGGCCGCATCGGTACGGTCATTCGCCTGGAGGAGGATTCCGTTTCCGTTCTCTGTGAGGGCGATGAGGAGGCGATTGAGGTGGAGGCAATCAGCTGGGAGAATATGGAGTACAGCCTCAATGAGGAAATGGAGCTGGAGCAGGAGAAGATTGGCTCCTTCACCCAGATTCCCCTGAAGCAGGCGTGGGCAATCACTATCCACAAGAGCCAGGGGTTAACCTTTGATCGGCTGATTGTCGATGCTGAGGCGGCCTTTGCCCACGGACAGACTTATGTGGCGTTGAGCCGCTGCCGCAGTTTCGAGGGGCTAACCCTGAGGAGTCGTATCGGCGGACGTGCCATTCAGACCGATCAGCAGGTGGCTCTCTTCAGTGAGATGGCACGCAGGAATCCCCCGGGAGAAGAGCAACTGGTTACGGCCCGTCTCGCCTATCAGCAGAAACTTCTGCTGCAGTGTTTCAATTTTACCCGGCTGGGTCACTGCTTCGGCCGTTTTCTCGGCACCCTGCGGGGCAACGCCTCGGTGGTGCAGGTCGGTGGCGCAGGTGATCTTGAGGAGCTGCAGCGGCAGGCGCAGGATAAGATCTTTGCCGTTGCGGAGAATTTTCAGAATCAGCTTCGCAAAAAGTTTAATCCGCAGATTGCTCCGGTGGAGGATCCGGCGGTGATTGAGCGGTTCACCAGGGCGTCGGCGTGGTTCCAGAAGCAGATGACGGAGCTGATCCAGCCCATGCTTGCTCATATTATATTTGAAACCGACAACAAACAGATTAGTACCCGACTTCGCAGGCTTTATAAGGAGCTGGCAGGGGAGGCCGCGGTGAAACAGGCGGCGGTCTCCTGCTGTGCGGAGGAGTTCAGCGTCGGCACGTATCTGCGTGCCATTGGTGCTGCCACCATCGAGGAGCTGAACGCACCGAAGGGCAGTGGCAAGTCTGGCAGTGAGGTGCCGCTTTACCGTGAGGAGGATATTGCCAACCCGGAGTTTTTTGAACGGCTGCGGCAGTGGCGGACAGAGAAGGCGGCGGAGGAGAATGTCCCCGCCTATCGTGTGCTGGCACAGAAACCACTGGTACAGCTTGCAGTTCATCTGCCGGTGAGCAATAAGGGGTTGTTGAAAATTCACGGCATTGGGCCGAAACTGGCGGAGCGGTATGGTGAAGAGCTGCTGCAGATGATAAAAGAGTATCGTCTCGCCGAGGGCATAACTGAGATTGCCCTGCCTGAACTCAGTCCGGAGCAGATTGCCGAGCGGGGGGAACGGCAGGAGAAGAAACCGGCGGAGGAAAAAGATGGTCGCCCGACCCGCGAGATTACCCTTGGATATTTCCGCAGGGGGGAAGACGCCGAGGCTATTGCTGCCACCCGGGGACTGAAGCAGAGTACTATCGAGAGTCACCTTGCCGAACTCATCAGGCTGGGTGAAATCAACCTGGACGAGGTTTTGCCGGAGCCCGACATTGCCCCCATGCTGGAAGCTCTTGAACCGCTGAAGGATCACCCCTGGGCGGAGATCAAACAGAGCCTGACCAGGACTCTGGGAAGTGAGGTGAGTTACGGTGAGGTGAAATGCCTGCTGGCCCATCTCAATCGCGGACAGGAGTAATTTCGTTTTTTCAGCAGATTGAGTAACATTTTAGAGAAGAAAACATCGAAGAATCGTTCATCTTTTTCGTTACAGTCAAAAATTTATCCTTTGACAAAGCGAGGAACGAGACGTCGAGATATCAAATATATGCCTGTGGTAAATTTCCTCCTGTGCCTCGAATATGCACGAAATGCAGGGTTCTTCAAGGTCCCCGGAAATCAACAGATCATCACAAGAGGTTAATATAATGAGCATCGTCTATTTCGCCAAAGCCGGTACCCGTAACGCCCGGGGAAACAAATTAAGTAAAATTGACAAACTTTGCGACGCCGTCGGTGTCGGCGGGGTGGTAGCAGAAGGGGAACAGGTCGCCGTCAAGCTGCACTTTGGGGAGATGGGAAACGATACACATCTCAGCCCTGTACTGGTGCGCAGGGTGGTGGATAAAATCAAGGCCGCCGGTGGCAAACCTTTCCTTACTGACACCTGCACCCTCTACAACGGTCAGCGTCATTGTGCGGTGGATCATCTGCACACAGCATACATCCACGGCTTTACCCCTTATGTTGTTGATGCGCCGGTGATTATAGCTGATGGTCTCAACGGGGAGAGTGATGTTCGTGTGAAGATCAACTGCAAACATTTCAAAGAGGCCCGCATCGCCTCGGCCATCGCCCAGGCTCCGTCCATGGTGGTGCTCTCCCACTTTAAAGGGCACGAGATGGCGGGTTTTGGCGGGGCGATCAAGAACCTCGCCATGGGCTGCGCCTCACCTGCCGGCAAGCAGGAACAGCACGGTACAAAGGTACAGTGGAAAGGCGATGACTGTGTTCATTGTCTGGAGTGTATTTCCGCCTGCCCGCAGGGAGCGCTGAGCAGCGATGAACAGAAAAACATTACTGTGGACGGGGAAAAGTGCGTCGGCTGTTTTGAGTGTATCACTGTCTGTCGTGCCGATCCGAAAGCACTTTCCATCAACTGGACGACGGAGATTCCCGCCTTCATGGAGCGGCTGACCGAATATGCCTGGGGCGCTGTAAAGGAGAAGCCAGGAAAGGTTGTATTTCTGAACTTTGTCATGAATGTCACTCCGGACTGCGATTGCGTCGGCTGGAGTGATCAGTCGATGGTCAGTGACATCGGCATTCTTGCCTCCACCGATCCGGTGGCGCTGGACCAGGCGTGTTTCGACCTTGTTTCACAGGCGACCTGTCTCAATCATGAAATGGTGAAAGCGGCTGGAAAAGAAAAGGATTTCGATAAATTCACCGCCCGCTGGGGTTACACCCGCGGAGAGATTCAGCTCTGTTACGGCGAGGAGATTGGTCTCGGCAGTCGTCAATATGAGTTGAAAAAAGTCTGATTTCGGGGGGAATGAGAGGGGTGGCGGTTCTCATCTTCCTCTGAAATTCTTTACCATCAGGGCAAAGAGTGATATAAAAAGACCTTCAAATTAAGGGCTTCGGCCTGCTGCAGTATTTTCATATTTTCCACAGGAGTTGAGGTATGGGTTTGCTCAAAGGGTCAGCAAGTTTCGTCCGCTTTTCAGTGGAGGGGGAGCTTCCCGATAGTTCACTGGAGTATCTGCTGGACAGGATAATTACCTATAGTTTTGAGGATATTGACGACAATTATGAGGAGTATTCCCTCGGCTGGGTGTCGGTACAGAATATGTTTGATTCACAGTTTAAGAATAGCTCCTGGGTGGCGGGAGATTACATCACTCTCAGCCTGCGCATGGATGAGCGCAAGGTCTCTGCAGCGATCCTCAAGAAATGCATTATCAAAGAAGAGGAGCGGGTGCGTCTCGAGAAGCAGTTGCCCAAACTCTCCCGCTCAACCAGAGTGGAAATAAAGGAGCGGGTGCGCTCAGAGCTGGTGCGCAAGGCAATCCCGATTCCAGCCGTCTATGAACTGGCGTGGAACCTGACTGAGGGTGTGGTCCTTTTTTTCTCCACCAACAAAAAGGCTCAGGCTCTGCTCGAAGATCACTTTCGGGAGACCTTTGGCCTGCTGGTCAAACAGCAGATCCCCTATTCTACAGCGGAGGCGCTGCTCGACGAGGCGCAGATTATCAAACTTGAGAACGCCTCACCGGATCTTTTTGTGTGAGTCGGAACCGACAGCAGCTGATAAGAGAGAAAAATAATGGATTTAGTTGATTTAATAGCAGAAAAACGATGGCTTGGACAAGAGTTTCTTACCTGGCTCTGGTTCAAGAGTGACGAGCGTGGCGGCTCTATCGCCCTGCCGGATCGTGGCGATATCAGTGTCGTTTTTGAAAAACACATGTCTCTGGAATCGGGGGAGGGGGAGTCGCTGGAGAGGATTACCTGTTCCGGACAGCAGTCGGAGCTGCGCGAAGCCCGTACTGGTCTGGCCATGGGAAAAAAGCTGGAGAGCGCACGTCTTTCCTTTGGTTTTAACGACTACGAATTTTCCGTCACCCTCTCCGGTTCTTTGATGGAGTATCGCAGTGTCGCCCTGCCGAGGACTGAAGGGACCGAGGTTGACGGCAGCAATCCCGAAGAGGTGGAAGGGATGGTGCTGGAGAGGATCTTCCTTCTTGAAGAGTTGACGAAAACGGTCAATCAGTGCTTCCGTATGTTCCTTGATATTCGCCTTGGTGATGAATGGCGGGATGAATTGATTAAGATAAGGGAGTGGGTGGAGAAAAACGCCGAGGTGGTTACGTTTGACTGAAGGGAACCTTGAAGTTAGAACCACTGTAATTGAGAAATAAAGCCGCGGAAGAGTTTGAAGAGAGGAGAAGGAAATGGAATTTGAAACTGTCATTGGTCTGGAAATCCACGCCCAGCTGAAAACCAAAACGAAAATTTTCTGCGGCTGTTCCAACGAATTCGGCGCTGCCCCCAACACCCACACCTGTCCGATCTGCCTCGGCATGCCGGGCGTGCTGCCGGTGCTGAACAGGAAGGTGGTGGAGTTCGCAATTCGTTTCGGGCTTGCCACCGGGTCGAAAATCAACCAGTTCAACCAGTTTGCCCGGAAGAATTACTTCTACCCGGACCTGCCCAAGGGGTATCAAACCTCACAGTTCGACAAGCCGATTGTCGGCAAAGGTTTTCTCGATATTGAGGTGGATGGTGAGATCAGGCGTATTGGTATCACCCGTGCCCACATGGAAGAGGATGCAGGCAAGCTTGTGCACGATTCCGTTGAGCCGGTCAGCCATGTGGATCTTAACCGTACAGGTACGCCGCTCCTTGAAATTGTTTCTGAACCGGATATGCGCAGTCCGCAGGAGGCAGTGGCCTATCTCAAGAAGCTGCACGCCATTGTCCGCTATCTTAACATCTGCGACGGCAACATGCAGGAGGGATCGTTTCGCTGCGACGCGAACATCTCCCTGCGACCGGTGGGACAGAAGGAGCTGGGAACTCGCACCGAGTTGAAAAATATGAACTCCTTTCGCCACGTTGAGGCGGCGCTGGAGTATGAGCAGCGGCGTCAGCGCGACCTGTTGCTCGACGGCGGGAAGATCGTCCAGGAAACCCTGCTGTGGGACCCGGACAAGCAGGTCTCCGCATCGATGCGCGGTAAGGAAGATGCCCACGATTATCGTTATTTTCCCTGTCCGGATCTTGTGCCTGTGGAGATTAGTGATGAATGGATTGAGGAGGTCCGTGCCGGTCTTCCCGAGCTGCCGGATGCCAGGAAAGCCCGTTTCATGAGTGAGTATGAGTTGTCTGAATATGATGCTGGCTGGCTTACTGGCGACCGTCCTGTGGCGGATTATTTTGAGGCAGTGGTGAAAGGCGGAGCGCAGGCGAAAAGGGCGGCCAACTGGATCATGTCCGAACTCTCCCGCGAACTCGGCAGTGAGGATATTGAAAGCTGCAGGGTGAGCCCGGGCGGTCTTGCCGAACTGCTGGCGATGATTGAGAAGAACACCATCAGCGGCAAGATTGCCAAGAGTGTCTTCGTGGAAATGATGGAGAGCGGGAAGGATGCCGTCACCATCGTCAAGGAGAAGGGCCTGGAGCAGAACTCTGATGCGGGGGAACTGCAGGCTGTTATCGAGAAGATCGTCGCTGCCAACCCCGAACAGGCCGAGGAGTTCCGGAGTGGCAAGGCAAAGATGATGGGATACTTTGTCGGCCAGCTGATGAAGGAGACAAAAGGAAAAGCGAACCCGAAGATGGCCAATGAGCTGTTTGCGAAGGTTATTAATAAAGGGTGAAAAAGCATAAGGGGGCCTTGAATAATCGCCCATCTTCCTGGTACAGTCAAAATTTATCCTCAGAAGTAAGTGCTATACTTCGATATCAAGGTTACACCTGCGGCAAATTTCCTTCTGCGCCTCGAAGATGAACGAAATACAAGCTGTTTCAAGGTTTCCATAAAAACAGTATGGCTGCCTTTCTGACGTGAAACCATGGAAAAAACTGATTGGCAAAACAAGGGCAAAGGACATCGCGGCCGGTTGCGGGATCGTTTCCTTGAAAACGGTCTGGAGGGGTTCACCGATGCAGAGGTGCTGGAGCTGCTGCTCACCTTCGGTACCCCGCGCAGTGATTGCAAGGAGCCTGCCCGGGAGCTGTTGAAAGAGCTGGGCGGCTTCTCCTCCGTGCTTGATGCACCCTCATCGGTTTTGGAGAAGGTGAAGGGGGTGGGACCGAAGAACAGTTTCGCCCTGCGTTTCATTCACGCTGTTGCCTCCCACTACCTCAAGGACCGGGTGCTCGGCCGGAAGTATCTGCAGAGCTCCGCCGCCGTCATCGACTATCTCTCTCACGAGATGCGTGGTCTCAAACGGGAGGTCTTCAAGGTTATTTTTCTCGATACCGCCCACGCCATCATCGATGCCGAGACCATGGGAGAGGGGACTCTCAACCGCAACGCCGTTTACCCCCGTGAGGTGATTAAACTGGCGCTGGACCGTCACGCGGCTGCCATCATTCTTGCCCACAACCATCCCTCCGGTTCCCTGCAGCCTTCAACGCAGGATATCAAGCTGACAAAAACGATGCACTTTCTCTGTTCCTGTATGGAGCTGCAGCTGCTCGACCACATCATCATCGGTGACGGCAGTTACAGTTTTGCCGACAATGGACTGATGCAGAAGGTGCAGGCCAGCTCCAGTGCTGTCATGGATCAGTTTTCCGACGGGTGACCATGCTCTATATCCATATCCCTTTCTGTGAAAAGAAGTGCGGCTACTGCGCCTTTGCTTCGGTGGCCGGGGCGCGTGAGCTGTACCGTCCCTACTGCACAGCCCTGCTGGAGGAGCTGAGCCGCCTGCCCCGCAGGCAACTCTCCACGCTCTTTTTCGGCGGTGGGACTCCCACTTCGCTCCCGGCAGATCTTCTCTGTGAACTGCTTGATTTTATCACGCAGCACTTTTCCTTTGCTGAAGGGGCAGAGGTTTCCATGGAGGCTAACCCCGGTACCGTCTCTTTTGAATCCCTGCGGCGTCTGCGAATGGCGGGAGTCAACCGTATTTCCTTCGGCGTACAGTCCTTTGACAACGACGAGCTGCGTGCCCTGGGCCGTATCCATAATGCGGAGGAGGCCCGCGAGGCCATTAGAATGGCCCGGGACGCGGGTTTCGATAATCTCAGCCTTGATCTGATGTATGGTCTTCCTGACCAGGATGCGCAGGCCTTCGGTTTCTCTCTTCGCTGTGCCCTTGAACTTTATCCCCGGCATATTTCTCTCTATCAGCTCACCCCGGAGGAGGGAACTCCGCTGTTCACAGCCCTTGAGCAGGGACAACTGACCCTGCCAGGTGAGGAGGAGATTCTTCGTATGGATTACCTTGTCAACAGAGTGACGGCAGAAGCTGGTTTTGAACACTACGAGACCTCCAACTATGCCCTTCCGGGATACCGCTGCCGGCACAATATCCGTTACTGGCGCAATGAGTGCTGGTTTGCTGCAGGGGCGGCGGCGGTGAGTTATTTGCAGGGGTGCCGGGAACGGCGCGAGGAGAATCCGCGGCGCTATATCGAGAAAATTACAGCGGGGAAGGATGCAGTGGTGGAGCGGGAGAGCCTCGACCTCGAGGCTTCCTTTCGTGAGACGGTGATTATGGGACTGCGCATGATGGAAGGGGTGGAGTTGTTAGAACTTCAGCGCCGTTTCCATTTTGAGCCGCGTCAGTATTATGGCGGGGTCCTGCAGAAGCTGATGGAGCAGGGTCTTATCGAAATTACCCCGACCCATCTCAAGCTCAGTCCGGCCGGATACCCCCTTGCCAATATCGTGATGGCTGAACTGGTGTGAAACGCTGAAAGATCTGCGGAATTGAAATCGCCGCTCCTCCGTTTTTGCCCTTTCTCCTGGCTCCCATCTTCCGTCCTTCCTGTTTTAATTTGTGTGTTCCACGGTTTTTGAGAAGTTACAGTCGAGGAATGCAACCATCTGAAAATACGTTACATTATTTTCTGGTAAAAGATGCGGAACATATCTTTGGGCAGGGTTGATTCCCAGCCGCCGAGAGCGAAGGCGATGAGCCAGAGGAGCATAAACATAATAACTGCCCCGGCACCGAGATACCACCAGCGGATGGGGCTGTCTCCGAGGCGTACGGTGAGGCACTCCTCCTGCGGACAGACTGCGCGGCAACGCATGCAGCCGAGGCATTCGGTTGAGATCATCTTCTCGCGCACATCTACGTCAATTCCCGCCGGGCATGCCAGACGGCACTTGCCGCAGTGAATACACTGTTTCTCTTCGCGGTTGATATATACCGGGCTGAACTTGCTGAAGAGGCCCAGCAGGGCACCGTAGGGACAGAGATAGCGGCACCAGAAGCTGCGCAGTCCGATCCCGAGCACGAAGAGGCCGACGAGGACAAGCAGGGTGGTGGTGGAGGGGTGCAGGAAGAACTGGAGCATTTTGCCGTCTGCCACAAGATTGAAAGGGGAGCGCATTAAGCTGTGAATGTTGGCCAGGCTCATCCTGAAAACCACAATCCATATAAAGAAGGCGAGGATACTGTATTTTACAAGCTGCAGCAGATAATCAATCCAGCGGGGCGGAACTTTGCTCAGGTGAAGCTTACTGCCAATCCAGTTGAGCCAGCCGGAGATCAGCCCCACCGGGCAGATATACCCGCAGAAGGCCTTGCGGAAGAAAAATGAAATGGTGATGGCGATGAGAAAAAAAGAGAGCCCGGCGGGATGGATTACATCCCAGTGGTGGGTTTGAATCAGGTCGCGCAGACTTATCAGCGCGGAGATTGGCAGGAAGGCTTCCACCGAGTCCGGGCGCGGGGTGTAGATATCAGTCTGTCCGGATGCCCAGAGGGTGAACTGGTAGAAACGCCAGCCGATCCAGATTGAGTAGAGCAGAAAGATGCTCTGGATGGTGCGCTGAAAACGGACGGGAGTAATGGACCCTGGCAGGTGATGAGATAATTTCATGGGGACTCTGTTAAAGTGATTTTTATACACTGTACTTCGGTGGAATAACATTTTCCACAGCGGAAGCATTGATGTAAGTCAAGAAATTGCAGGATGATTCAAAACCTGTATATGTTACACGTGAAACGTTTGTTTGCAGTGGCTTCTCTGATACAAAAAAAGGGGCTCGTTCCGAAGAACGAGCCCCTTTCAAAGGAGAGAAAAGAAGAAGGAAAAAAGAAAAGAACTACAATTCCTGCTTTCACACCGGAGCTGCGTTTTCTCCGCTGTTATCTTACTAAGATATATAAAGACGTGGGGCTTGTCAACAGTGGATTTTAAAGTGGAAAGAATGTTGATAACTTGTGGAAAACTTGAAAAATGTGGGGAATGCAGGGGAGTGCAGAAGGTGTCGAGAGCGTTTTCTTTGCCGTAACAGGACATTAACTCAATGAAAAAGCGGGATAAAAAAAGAGAGGAAAATATTTTTCCAGAAAATGTTCTCCCAGGTTAAAATGTTGAAAACTTTTTTGCACGGTTTGTTGAAAAGCATCCATGTGGAAAGGCAGACTGCGGTTTTGGTATGCCCGTGCCAGCAGGCTTTTACCGTTCCTGCAGAGACCACAGAGAACGTTTAATATTACATAAAAATAAGCTGTTTCAAGGCACCCATAAATGAGCCTTCCCTGGCCAAATCCGGTGGAGTCTTTTTGTCACCCTTATTTCTTCAGGAGTATCTCATGATGCACATTCAACGCGGACTTCTCAGCACGGTCCTTCTTCTCGCCGGCCTCTTTTTCGGGGTGCATTCTGCAGGGGCAACCGAATTTCAGCAGTGGCTTGCCGGAATGTATCCGACAGCGGCGAAGCAGGGGGTGAGCCGCGCTGTCTGGGACGCCGCCTTTACCGGTGTTACCGAGCCGGACCTCGAGGTACTGGAGAAGGCGGCCTGGCAGCCGGAGTTTAAAACCGAGATCTGGGACTATCTTGACAGTCGAGCCAACAGCATCAAGGCCGAGGAAGGCAAACGGCAGTGGGCGCTGCATCGGGCCACTCTCAACGAGGTGAGCCGTCGTTTTGGCGTTGATCCTGCTATTTTGCTGGCCATCTGGTCGATGGAGACCAACTACGGCGCAGTGCTCGCGCAGCCTTCCCGCCTGCATTACGTGCCCCGGGCACTGGCAACGCTGGCCTGGAAGGACAGTAAACGGCGTAAATACGCCACCAGTCAGCTCATCGCCGCGTTGAAGATTCTTGCTGCGGGGGATGTGAAGAAAGAAAATTTTACCGGATCCTGGGCTGGAGCAATGGGGCAGACACAGTTTATCCCCACCAGTTATCTTGCTTACGGGGTTGACATGGATCACGATGGTCGTCGCGATATCTGGAACTCCATTCCGGATGCCCTCGGCACTGCTGCCAGTCTGTTGCAGCATAATAAATGGAGCAACGGCGGACCATGGGGTTTTGAGGCTGCAGCCGCGACGGGTAACAAGGTTGATTTTAAGAAATATGAAGGGGATACCATGACCCTCAAGGAGTGGAGTCGGCTCGGCATGCGGCGTCCGGACGGCAGTCAGTTTCCGTTTCAGGGAGAGCGTGCCGAATTGAAACTTCCTGCCGGTGCGCAGGGGCCTGCCTTTCTGCTGCTGAAAAACTTTTTCGTTATTAAACGTTACAACAACGCCGATGCCTATGCCCTCGCGGTGGGGCTGCTTGCCGACTACATCCGCGGTCGCGGCGGGGTTGCCGCACCGTGGCCGCGTCCGGCTGGTTCGCTGGGCTTTCAGCAGAAGCTGGAGCTGCAGCAGCTGCTCACCGAACTGGGTAATTACGATGGGAAAATTGATGGTTCCATTGGTTCCGGCAGTCGGCAGGCTATCCGTGATTTCCAGGGACAACACGGTCTGCTGCAGGACGGCGAGCCCACCGCTACCTTGCTGGGGCAGTTGAAGAAGGCGATGAAGCAGGGCAATGCCGGTCGTATTTCTGTGAAGCATCTTGAGGTCCGGTCGAAGTCCGTCCCGAAGATTCTGGAGGTGAGGTAATGGGTGCGGCGCAGGAGTTTGCCGCCCGGTGGGGCGAACCAAAGATTAAGGTGAAGTTTCTCCACCGGGGTGTTGAGCATGGGACACCGGAGGAAACAAAGCTGTTGTTGCGTCAATTTCCTGGCTCACGACCGCAGTGGGGCGACTGTTACTTCGACTTTGATGTCAACTGCAGTGACTATGACTGGCTGGTGGTTTACCACGACCTGCCGAAGCACCTGCACGGAGAGAAGCGCAGCGAAGAACATCTGTCCTGCGCGAAAGAGCGCACCATGCTGGTAACCCTGGAGCCGTCCTCGATTACCGTCTACGGCACCGACTATCTGCGTCAGTATGGTTCCATCCTCACCTTTCAGGAGCCGTGGGCAGTGCGCCATCCCAACGTTATTTTCCATCATCCCGGTCTCACCTGGTACTACGGCATGCCGGTGGAGGGTGCGGATTTCCGCAGCTGGGATGACATCTATGAAATGGAGGTGCCGGAGAAGACGAAGCTGATCTCCACCGTCTGCTCAGACCGCTCTTCCGGAGGGACCACCATCCATGCAGCGCGCACCCGTTTTACCTGGCAGCTCAAGGATGAGATGCCGGAGCTGGATATCTACGGCCACGGGGTTAATCCGATGAACGACAAAGCAGATATTCTTGACCCCTACCAGTATCATATCGCTGTAGAGAACCATATCTATCCGCGTCATCTCACCGAAAAATTGCCCGATGCTCTGCTTGGTTTTACCCTGCCTTTTTATTATGGGGCACCGGATGCGGCGGAGATCTTCCCGCCGGAGAGTTTTGTACCGGTGGATATCACCGACTATGATCGGGCGCGGGACATCATTTGTTCTACCATCGCCGCCGGGGAGTGGCGTGATCGCCTGCCTTATATTATAGAGGCGCGGCGGCGGGTGCTGGAGGAGGAGAATCTTTTTGCCCTGCTGGCGCACTCTATTGGCGAACAGGAGAAGAAGATACGCAGACAGACCATGGGCCGTTCCATCTGTAACCGGTCAACACTGCGGGTGAAAAATCCGCTTGCTGCTCTGCGCGGGGGAATGGAGAAGGCGTTAATCGGCGGCTGGCACTGGTGGCAGCAACGGCATTGACCGGGGAGAGCGGGGTTTTCAGCTGGAGAGAAATGTACTTACGAGACACGCTTCCACTTCTTCCACGCTGAGATTGGCGAGTTTTTCCTTTTGCAAAACAGCGAGCCCACTGTGGGTAATGCCGGTGGATTCCGGGGTGGCGTGGCCGCTGAAGAGGGCAAGGCCGCTTCCGCCGAGGTCGGCGGCGATATGGGTCGGGCCGGTGTCGTTGCCAACGATGAAGGCGGCCTGACGGATGAAGCCGGCGAGGAAGAAGTAGTCGTACCACCCTCCTTCCGGGGGGATGAGCATTCTGCCTGGCAGGGTGCGGCAGAGTTCAAGCTCGTCGGGACCGGGAACGGTGACCGGAGTGAGGCCGCGGGCGAGGAGTTTTTTCGCCAGTTCCGCAAAGTATGGCCAGCGTTTCAGGGGATGGGCGGCGGAGGCACCGGGGATGAGCAGTACATAGCCCGCCTTCAATCCTTCACGGTGGAGGATATCATCGACCTCCTCCGCCATCCAGCTCACATCCGGATGCAGGGTATGTTCCGCCGCAATGTCGGCAGCCTGCAGGGCGTCGTGGAAATGATCCAGGGCCGAGGTGTCTTTTGGCCGTTGGCGGAAGAGGGCACAGCCCGGAGCGTTGCCAAACCACTCCCGCCCGGGAGAGAGCCAGCGGTAGTAGAACTTCGTGCGGCCAGCCTGCTGGAGATCATAGATTCGGTCAAATTTTCTGCTGTGAAAAAAACGCCGCAGCCGCCACATTGCTGGCAGATTCCAGCGGGGCGGGCGGGAGTCGCACACCACTTCATCCACCCACGGACAACGCTCCATGATGGTGCGGAAGCGGGGCATGGTCAGTACCGTGATCTGCTCCTGCGGGTGGTGCAGGCGGATGTCGTGGATTGCACCCTCTGCCTGGATCACGTCCCCGAGGGCGCTCAATTTAATAATCAGAAGACTCACATATACTCCTCGTAACTCTTTTCTTCCACCAGCTCAGAGCCGAGCAGGGCATTGATCTGGTATTTTATCTGCGAGCGGCGGTCGTTGGTCTGATAGACGCTGCGTGCCAGTTCGATAAAGCGCTGCTCGAAGTTCTTTTTCTTTTCGCAGAGGCGGAGTTCGTCCTCAATATCCCACAACGCCTCATTCACCTGCCGCAGTTCCCCGCGCAGAGCATCCAGTTCTGCTGATGTCGGGCACTTCTCCTTCAATACCTTGTTGAGTATCTCGAATTCCCGCTCAATATTAACGAGTTTTTCCGGGCTGGTGATGCGGTCTTTTTTGATAAGCAGGATGGAGAGCTTGTCGAGTAGTTCTCCTTCTGAAACGGGGACGAGCAGGGCCATGGGAACCTCCTGAAAGTGGTACGGCGTGCGGAGCACGGCCGCAGAAATAATCTGCCGGAAAATACCATATCTCGGGTCTGGCGACAACCCGCCGCAGCATAGCTTCTGCTGGGGGTGATGGTGAAAAGCAGAAAAAATTTTATTATCCGGAAATATTCTATAAAAGAAGAAAATGTAACTGAGAGTAATTTATTTTTCATACCTGTGTCGTAATTCGCTGTTTTTCAAGTGCGGCGGAACGTGGTATGTTCCTTGTTTATTCGACCTGCTCCGCTGCCCCTTTCCACAGGTGATATATCATGAAAAAACTGCTTCTTATCCTGCTGCTCTTTGCCTTTTTTGTTGTGCCGGCGGGCGCAGAGACCCTGCGTCTCGCGCTGCTGCCCATCCCCGATGCCCTGCCTGTCCATGTGGCCGAGGAGCTGGGGCTTTTTACCCGGGAAGGGTTGAAAGTAGAGGTCCTGCCGGTGGGATCTGCCGTCTCCCGAGACCAGCTGATGCAGGCGCAGCGTATTGACGGCATGGTCAACGAAATCTCTGGAGCGGCGGCTCTCAACCGCAGCCAGACAACGGCGAAGATTGTCGGAGTGGCACGCTCCCCGCTGGGGCAATCACCTCTTTTCCGAATCCTCGTTGCACCGGGGAGCGGGGTGAAAACCGCTGCAGACCTGGCCGGTATTCCTATCGGTATCTCTCGCAATACGGTGATTGAATATATCAGCGATCGCATGCTCAGTGAGGCGGGAGTGAAAGTGCAGGATATCCGCTATGCCTCGGTACCGGTGCTGCCGGACCGCCTGCAGCTTCTGCTTTCTGGACAGCTGCAGGCTGCCACCATGCCTGATCCCCTCGGCTTTTCAGCGATGGAATCCGGTGCGGTGGAGATTGTCAACGATGCAGGGAATCCCCTTAGTCTCTCGGTGATCACCTTCAGTGACACCGCCATCCGTGAGAAAAAAACGGCGGTGGCGGGCTTTGTCCGCGCCTGGAATGAAGCCGCGAAGGCGATCAACACCGATCCGGAACGCTGGCGGCCACTCTTTCTGAAAAAGGCGCGGGTGCCGAAAAAAGTGGCACAGAGCTATCCCATTCCGCCCTTCCCGGTGGGAAAATTGCCGACAGAGATGCAGTGGAATGACGTTATGCAGTGGATGGTAGACAAGGGGCTGCTTAACAGGGCACTGCCGTATGAGAGCTCCGTCACTGCAGAATTTCAGTCCGTCGTGGAAAAATGATTCAGATTGATCTGCTTACTTTCGGTTATGAGGCTGGCCATCCGGGCGGTCAGCGGAGCGAAGCGGTGTATCAGGACTTTTCCCTGACCATCGGCAGGGGGGAGGCGTGGAGTATTATCGGCCCTTCCGGCTGCGGCAAGAGTACGCTTTTGCTGCTGCTTGCCGGACTGAACCGCCCACTCTCTGGACGCATTATTATCGACGGCGAAGATATTGTGCGCCCCCGTCCGCGGACAGGTCTGGTTCTGCAGGATCATGGTCTGCTCCCCTGGGCGACGGTGGGGGAGAATACCCGCCTCGGTTTGAAAATTCGCCATTTTTACGGGCCAGATGGGCGCCACAGTCCGTTGGAGATGGAGATTGATCCGATAAAGGGTGAGGCGCGGGTGCAGTACTGGCTGGAGTGGCTTGGTATCGCGGCCCTGCAGGAAAAATATCCCTCGCAGCTCTCCAGGGGCCAGCGCCAGAGGGCTGCCATCGCCCGCACCCTCGTGTTGGAGCCGGACCTCCTTCTGCTTGATGAACCCTTCTCAGCTCTCGACGCCCCTATCCGTGAGGAACTGCAGCGGGTGATGGCTGGTTTTCACGAGGAGTCCGGGCTTACTTCTATAACCGTCACCCATGATATTGAAGAGGCAACCCTCACCGGCGAGAAGATTCTCGTTCTGACTGCGGGGGAAAATCGCTCCGCCCATGTCTTGGAAAATGCGTTTGCCGGTGCCTTTGAACGCCGCAACGAGGCTCCTTTTCTTGAGCGCTGTGCCGAATTGCGGCTGCTGCTCGGCGGGGTTCCGGCGGAGGAGCGGGCGTGAGTCGAAGTAATACCCTGTCCACCCTCGGCGGGCTCTGCATGTTCCTTCTTCTCTGGGAACTGGCGGCGCTGCTGCTCAATCAGCCTATTCTGCCTGGACCGATTACCGTTGTGCCGCTTTTTCTCAAAGGAATGTGCGGTGATCTCGGACACCACTTTCTCGCCTCGGCGGGGCGGGTACTGGCGGCGATTTTTCTCGCCACCATCACAGCCACGCCCCTCGGACTTGCCCTCGGCCAGATGCCACGTCTCGACCGCCTGGTCAACCCGCTGATCGCCATCGTCTATCCCATCCCCAAGATCATCTTTCTGCCGGTGATTTATGTGCTGATGGGTATCAGTGACTTCTCCAAAATTTTTTTGATTGCGGTTATAATCTTCTTCCAGATTCTGGTGGTGGTGCGGGCGGAGGCGCGGGCTCTGCGGCCGGAGTTGATTCTCTCTGTGCGTTCCCTCGGTGCTGGAAGGCGGGCGCTCTTTCGCTACGTCTATCTGCCTGCGTCATTGCCGGCGGTGCTCACTGCGCTGCGGGTATCGGTGGGAACGGCGGTGGCAGTGCTCTTTATTGCCGAGCAGTCGCTTACCCAGTGGGGGCTTGGCTACTATATCGTTATAGAGACCTGGCAGGTGCTGATGTATGACGAGATGTATACCGGCATTATGGGCATGGCCCTGCTCGGTGTGCTCCTCTATTTTGCTCTCTACGCAGTGGAGCTGCGGGTGCGGCCGGAAGGCTGCCAGGATTGAAGGTACCTATAAAAGATGGAAGGCAGGGGAAGGGAGGCAGGAGAAAGGGAAAAGCAGAAGACGGGAAGGTCTTTTTTTACCGCGAAAAAGGCGAAGGAACGCGAAGAAAGGCAAAAAAGATTTGAGAACAAAGATTGAGTTGAATTAAAGCGGGCAGGACGGAAGGAGGGAGGGAGAGGGGAGGTCGGGAAAAGGAAAAGGTCTTTGTAGAGACGACCAATGTGGGCGTCTCCAGCACAACGGGCGTCTCCTCCCACAACAGACGTCTCTGCAATGGAATCAATTTATCATCCTGTTTGTCCCTCTGTATCCTTCACGGTAAATTCCCTTCTGCATCTCGACGATGAACGAAATGCAGGGTTCTTCAAGGTACCCTGAAGCAAAACAAAAAACGGAACAAAGGAAATTATAAAGAATGGGAATTGCTACAGACATTATCATGCTCACCGTTGCAGCTTTTTTCTGCGGCGTATTATTCCAGCGGATCGGTCAGCCAGTGATCCTCGGTTATATCGTCGCCGGGGTGATTCTCGGTCCGAACACTCCGGGATTCATCGTCAGCAATATCCATGATATTGAGCTGTTGGCAGAGATCGGCGTGGCACTGCTGCTCTTTGCCCTCGGGCTTGAGTTCTCATTGAAGGACCTGAAGCCGGTGAAGAAGGTTGCGCTGCTCGGAACTCCACTGCAGATGCTGCTGACCATTGGCCTTGGCTATGGCATCGGGCGGGAACTTCTCGGGCTGGACTGGAACGCCTCCCTCTGGCTTGGTGGCCTGATCTCTCTCTCCTCTACCATGGTATTGTTGAAGACGCTGATGAATCAGGGATGGATGGGGACGCTTTCCAGCCGGGTGATGATCGGCATGCTCATCGTCCAGGATCTCGCCGTGGTCCCGCTGATGATCATTCTTCCCCAGCTCAGCAGCTCCGAAGGTGGGTTGCTGCCCGCAGTCGGCATGGCGGCGCTGAAGGCCGCTGGCTTTATCGCCGCCATGGTTCTCCTTGGCACCAGGCTGCTGCCGCTGGTGTTGAAATATATTGCCCGTCTTGGCTCCCGCGAACTCTTTCTGCTCGCCATCACCGCCATTGGCCTCGGGGTCGGTTTTTTCACCTGGAGAATTGGCCTCAGTTTCGCGTTCGGGGCGTTTGCCGCTGGGATGGTGCTCTCCGAATCGGATTATGGTTACCAGGCTCTGAGTGATATTATTCCCCTGCGGGATATCTTCGGCATGCTCTTCTTTTCTTCGGTAGGGATGCTTTTCAGTCCGGTTTTCCTGGTTGACCACTGGCGGGAGGTGTTGCTGCTGGTGCTCACTGTCAGCCTCGGTAAAGGCCTGATCTTTGCCGCTGTCGTACGGCTCTTCAGATACACCCATGTTATCCCTCTGGCGGTGGGGCTCGGGTTGTTTCAGATCGGGGAATTCAGTTTCGTCCTCGCTCAAATCGGGGTCTCCTGTGGTGCCATTGACGCAGATTTTTACTCCCTGATTCTCACCGCCACCATCATCACCATGATACTCACTCCGATTGCCTCCGGTCAGACCGCCCGGCTCTATGCCCTGAAAAAGCACTTTTACAAGGGAGAAAAACTGGAAACAGCGGGTCTGCCCGAGGAGGGCCTGAAGGATCATATCGTTATCGCCGGTGCAGGTAAAATAGGTTTTCAGATAGCTCTCGGCATGCAACAGCTCGGGCGTTCTTTTGTCGTTATTGAGTTTGACCAGCGCTGTTTTGAACGGGCGAAGGCTGCGGGGATGCCATCTGTCTATGGTGATGCATCGCAGGAGGTGGTTCTAAATTCGGCGGAGATCTCCAGGGCCTCTCTTCTGGTGATTGCCATTCCGGGGATTGCCACCGTTCAGTCGATTGTTGACCATGTGCATAAGGTTCAGCCGGAGATTGAGATCATCGCCAGGGTTTCCGGGGCGGGGTCGATGAAGTTGCTGGAAGAGATCGGGGTGAAAAAGCTGGTGTTGCCGGAGTATGAGGCAAGTCTTGCTCTACTCCGTCTCACTTTGATGACCCTCGGGTTGAGCCCGGCTGAGACTCACCGGCGGGTGGAAGGGGTTCGCCTCAGACTCTATGCTGACCTGCTTGAGAACACTACAGACTACACCCTGCTTACTTCTTTTCGCGGGGCCGAGCAGGAGTTTGACCTGCAGTGGGTGCAGCTGGATCCCTCCAGCGTTTTATGCGGTCTCTCTATTATTGAGAGTGATATCCGCAACAGCACCGGGGTTTCCGTGGTGGGGATCATTCGTGATGGAAAACTGAATGCCAACCCTTCACCTGCGGGACTGCTGATGGCTGGCGACCAGATCGCGGTGATTGGCGATGAGGCAGGGCGACGGGTTTTTTGTAAGTTGAGCGCGCACCACTGATTATGCCGGTTTTATAAACACATACCTCTGTAACATTTCAAAAACACGTGGAAAAAACGAAATAAAACGGAAAAAAAGGAAAGAAGAAAGACGGGAGGGCGGGGAAAGATAAAGGCGGTTAAACAGCTTTTTTTAACCGCGAAAAACGCGAAGGAACGCGAAGGAAGGCAAAAGCCTTTGAGAATAAAGATTTTTTAAATTAAAGAGGGAAGGACGGAAGAAGAGAAGAAGGAAGGCAGGAGGCCCGGAAAAGCAAGGGTCTTTGTAGAGGTGACCAATTTGGGCGTCTTCAGCACAACGGGCGTTTCATACCACAACCAGCGTCTTTACAATGGAGAGGAGCTGGAATCAATTTTATCATCCTGTTTGTCCATTCGTGATCGCCCCCCCCAAAAATGCCCATGCAGCCGCGTTCTTTGTAACGAAGAAAATGGGCGAAAGGCTGATTACTCAAGGTGCCCTTTACTCTTCGCGAGCCTTTTCGCCCTTTGTGGTAAAACAGCTTTGTTTGCCAGCGAAATATGCTAACTTTTCAAGAAAGGAACTTCATGTCGAATAGTAACCGTTTCTCCTCAGGTTTCGGGTTTGTCCTTGCCAGCGTTGGTTCGGCTGTGGGCATGGCCAATATCTGGGCCTTTCCCATCCGTGTCGGGCAGAACGGCGGGGCGGTCTTTATCCTCATCTATCTCTTTTTCATCGCCTTCTTTTCCTGGGTTGGGCTCTCCTCCGAGTTTGCCATCGGCCGCCGGGTGAAAACCGGTGTCCTCTCAGCCTTCTCCATCTCCTGGGGAGACTCGGGCAAAGGGAAGGCAGGCCGTATCGTCGGCTGGATTCCACTGCTCGCCTCCATGCTGCTGGCCACGGGTTATGCTGTGGTGGTCGGCTGGGTGCTGCGCACCTTTGGCGGCGTCGTCAGTGGTGATCTCTATGCCGTGGGCGCAGCGGATTTTTTTGGTTCTGGCACCGGTGGCTTAAGTACCGTCAGTTCCCATATGTTTGTCCTCGCGGCCACCCTTGCCACCCTGCTGCTTGGGGCACGCTCCATCGACTGGAGCAACCGGGTGATGATGCCGATCTTCTTTCTTCTCTTCCTCATGCTGGCTGTACGGGTGGCCTTTCTGCCCGGAGCCATTGAGGGTTACAAACACCTCTTTATTCCCCAGTGGGAGTATCTTTTCCGTTTTAATACCTGGGTTTACGCCATGGGGCAGGCGCTTTTCTCACTGAGCCTCATCTCCGGGGCGCTGGTGGTTTACGGTTCTTATCTCGGAGAAGGCGAGGATATCGTCAAGTCGGCGCGGCTGGTGGCGTTTTTCGACACCGTGGCGGCGCTGGTGGCGGCGCTGGTCATCATCCCCGCAGGTGCGGCCTTTGGTGTCCCCTATGAAACGGGGGGACCGGGACTGATGTTTGTGGTGCTGCCGGAGGTTTTTGATTTGATGCCTTTCGGTCATCTGCTTGCCGCATTCTTCTTCTTTTCGGTGATTCTCGCAGGTGTGAGTTCTCTGCAGTCGATGGTGGAAGGGGTGGTTGGTTCCATTGAGCCGCATACCAGATGGACACGACTTTATGTGGTGGCAGCGGCCTGGGTAATACTGGCCGGTGCGGGCCTTTTCCTTGAAGATGCTTCTCTTCTTGGTCCCTGTCTGGATTTTGCTTCCATCTACGCTCTGCCGGTGGCCGGAGCGCTTGGTGCCTTCTCCTGGTACTGGATGCAATCGCCGAAAGAGTTTCTAAAGGAGGTGAACGCAGGGGCATCACGCCAGCAGAACAACACATTTATCTTCTGCGGGCGCTATATCTATGTGCCGCTGGTCTTTGTCATATCTACCCTTGGGTTTTTCTATGTCTTTTGACAGCATTCGGGGAAGAGAATGAATGTGGGCAGGGTGGCGTTTATGCCCCGTGCCTGGCTGCGTAACAGCCATCTGCAGACTCTTCTCCCCTCGTTCTTTCGCCGGGTGGAGGGAATGGCGGCCCCTCGGCGAGAACGGCTGGAGCTGCCGGATGGCGATTTCCTTGACCTCGACTGGCTCGGAAGTGGCGGGCGTGATCTTGTCATCCTTTCCCACGGTCTTGAGGGAAACAGCAGCCGCCCTTATATCCTCGGAATGGCGCGGGCTCTCTCCCCTTTCGGCATCGACTCGCTGGCGTGGAATTACCGCAGCTGCAGTGGCGAACCGAACCGTCTGCCGCGTCTCTACAGTCAGGATGATACTGGCGACCTGCATTGCGTTGTACAGCATGGGATCGCCGCTGGATATGAGCGTATTCTGCTCATCGGTTTCAGTATGGGTGGCAATGTAAGTCTGCTCTATTCCGGTCGTCTCGGGTTGGACCTGCTGCCCCAGATCGCAGGGGTTGTGGGTATTTCCGCCACGGTTGATCTCGCCGATGCCGCCGCGCAGATGGCGCGGCCGGCCAATCGCCTCTACATGAAACATTTCCTCCTCCAGCTCCACCGACGGATACGCAGCAAAATGATACGTTTTCCTGAGTGTTTTGATGACAGTGGATACAGCAGGATTCATGACTTTAAAGCTTTTGACGACCGCTACACTGCTCCATTGCATGGCTTTCGTGATGCCCGTCACTATTGGCGCGAATGCAGCTCTGCCTCGCTGCTTGGCAATATAAAATCGCCGTGCCTGCTGCTTAACGCCGCCGATGATCCCTTTCTCGGACCGCGTTGCTACCCCGCGGAGGCAGGCCGTATCAGGGTGAAAATCCCGCGTTTTGGCGGCCATCTTGGCTTTATGATTGATGGTATTAACGGGACGTACTGGTCGGAGGTGCAAACGGTGGCTTTTGTTCGGGAGGTGCTGCGGTAGAAAGGAGGGGAAAATCTCGCATGGAAGAAAAAACCGGTACGGCGGGCAGCCGTGCCGGTTTTTTTTATCCCTGCTTACAGCATGCGCAGAACGCTGAGGGCGCAAACTATGAGGACCAGTGGAACATAGATATAACGGCCGATGGTAACGAAGCCGGTCCCCTGGATGCGGGCGGCTCCGGTGTTGATCTCATCCAGTAAATGGTCCTGTTTCTGCAGGAAAAACCATGAGATGGCACCGAGCACTGCACCTGCTGGAATAATATAGATGGTCACCACGTCCATCCACGGGCCGAGGTTGTCACTGTGTTCGATGAAGACCCCTGCGCCGAGGCAGATCAGACCCATGCCGATGAGGATGGGCAGGCGGGGAATCTGAAAGCGGTTGATGAGCGATTCCGCCACGGCTTCATACATGTTCTGCAGGGAGCTGATGGCAGCAAAGAGAACGGAGATGAAGAAGAAGGCGGCGAGCAGTCGGCCGAAGGGGATTTGCGCCAGCACCTCTGGCAGGGTGATAAACATCAGTCCGGGGCCGCCGTCGGTATACTCAACGCCGAAGGCCGCTCCGGCGGGGATGATGACCAGCGCCGCTATCATGGCTGCGATAGTGTCGAAGATGGCGGTGGAGTGCGCCGCCTTGATGATATCCACATCATTTTGCAGATAACGTCCGTAGGCGATCATTCCCGAACCGGTGATGGAGAGAGAGAAGAGTGCCTGCCCCATGGCGAAAATCCACGTATTAGCCTTGAACAGGTATTCCCAGTGGGGAATGAAGAGGTGTTTGTAGCCCTCAATGGCTCCGGGCAGAAAGGCTACCCGCAGAGCGAGGAAGAGGAAGAGGATGAAAAAGACCGGCATCATGATCTTGTTGCTGCGCTCAATACTTTTTGCCCCGAGAAAGAGAGTGAGCAGCGTGATAATGACCACTGCCGTATGCCAGCCGATGCTGCCGAAGTGCTGCCCGGCGGCGGCATTGAAGAATTTTCCGGCATCCATGACCCCGTTTGCACCTGAGGTGAAGAGGTCGCCGGTGATGACGCCGCCGAAGGTGCGCAGCACCCAGCCGGTGATTACCGCGTAACCGATGGCGATGGTCAGTGAACCGGCGAGGGGCAGCCAGGCGAGGAGATAGCCGAGGCGGTCGTGGCCAATATCTTTCCAGGTGTTTTCGTAGGAACCGAGGGTTCCGGTGCCGGTACGGCGTCCGATGGCGAACTCGGCGGAGAGACCGACGTGACTGAAAAGGGCGATGAAGAAAAGATAGATGAGGATAAAGACGGCTCCGCCGTTTTTCCCTGCCTGGAGAGGAAAGGCCCAGATGTTGGCCATGCCGACGGCGGAGCCGACACAGGCAAGGATGAAGCCGAAGCGTGACTGAAAGGTTTCTCGAGCGGCCATGGTGTTCTCCTTTCTATGAAAAAATGAGTGGGTGTGAAAAAATAGACCACCAATATAGCAGGTTTTTTCGGCGGGGAAGAGAAAAAGAGCACGTGGCTCTCCAGGGGGTGTGTTGCTTTCGGAAGTGGGTGTTGCAGCTGTTTTTCTACAGGCTTGCCTGAAAAGGTCTCAGTGACTATAAATGGCAGTAAACAATTTCTGAAAACTCGATGAGGACGTCGCCATGAAACCAACTAAACACGATCTGCAGAGCAAAGAAACCCTCCAGCTTATTCGTACCGCCGCCGCCGAGGCAGACGGCCAGCTCTCCGTCATGGTGCGCCACTCCGCCCGCTGCTACCCGGAAAGACCCGAGATGGAGGCGTTCATGACTCTTACCGAAGAAGGCAAAGATTTTGCCTGTGACCTCGGCCGGGCTCTGCCGCAAAACATGAAACCGCGCATCGCGGCGAGCTATATAACCCGCTGCATGGAGACTGCCGATCTTATCTCCAAGGGATTTGCCATGAGCAACGCGGTCTTTCCCCGGCACACCGAGGTGGAGAAGGCGGTGACCCCTTTTTATATGCGGGATATTCCGACGGCGGTTCGTCGTCAGCGGGAGGTGGGGCATGATGTTTATCTGCGCATGTGGCTTGACGGAGAAGCCAGTGAAGACGAGGTCCTCTCCTCTACGGTGGTGGCCGATACTATCTGCAACTGGATGGCGGCTCAACTGGATCTCCTTGCTCCGGGGGAGATCAGTATCGGTGTCACCCATGACTGGAACCTTTTCCCTGTGAAGGAGCACAAGCTGCATCAGCCCCATGAAGAGGTCGGGCAGGTGGGTTATCTGGAGGGGCTTGTTGTCTATCGTCGCCAGGGAGAGCTGGTGTTGCGGGGGCTTGTCGGTGATGCGGTGGTGCTTTGAGAAAAAGTGCACTCTGATTAAAACGGGAAGAGCGGAAAAGGGGAGACAGGATAAAGGGAAAAGCAAAAAGCGGTAAGACAGTTTTTTTACCGCGAAGAACGCGAAGGAAACCAAAGCATTTGAGATGATGGAATTAAAAAACATGGGAGAATCCGGTTTGAATCTTGAACCGATTGGAGTAATTCACTCCTGCTTCAAAGAGAAGTTTGGCATTCCCCGTCAGCCGGGGCTCGTAGAGCACTCTACCGCCACAATTGAGCTGTTCCCCCCTTTTAATCGAGAGGAGATGGTTCGCGGACTGGAGGGATTCTCTCATATCCAGGTGCTTTTTCTTTTCCATCGGGCAGTGGCGGAAGGGTGGAGGCCGACCGTGCGTCCACCTCGTCTTGGCGGAAGGGCGCGGGTGGGAGTCTTTGCCTGCCGTTCTCCCCATCGCCCCAACCATATCGGCCTCTCGGCAGTACGGCTGGGTGCTGTCAGGACGACCGGCGGAGTCTGTCTGGACGTCAGCGGGGTGGATTTCCTTGATGAAACACCGGTTCTCGATATCAAGCCCTATGTGCCGTACAGCGATTCGATTCAGGATGCCTCAGACGGGTTTACCGGCACAGAGGATGTTGGGGGCGGAGAGGGTGGAATGATTTTTTTCAGCGCGCAGGCAGCGGCTTTTTGCCGCAACTATGAGGAGAAAAAGAGTCGACCACTGCACCTGCTGATAACGGAGATGCTGGAGCGGGATCCCAGGCCAAGATCGCAGCGGGAACGAAAAACGGAATTTGGCATGCTTCTGTGGGATGTCAATATCCGCTGGCGAATGGAGGAGGGGAGTGTGGTGGTGGAGAGGATAGAGTCAGTGGTGTGAGGTTTTATACCCTTTACATTTTGTATTGACCAGAGAACGCAACTGCATAGACATCTTTTTTGGCGATTACGAATGAGTACTAATTCGTGTTTATCCGTGGTTCCTTTTGCAATTTGTAACCACGAATGGACACGAATTTTCACTAATACCAATTATATTTTTTACTAATCAGAGAACACGACTGCGTGGAAACCTTGTCTGTTGCTGAAAAGGAATATCTTTCAGACCGAATTCAACCACAAGGGCATTCTCATCTGGTTTTTCCCGTAATCCATGGCCCAGCGTGTTCAGCACCGCCATGGCGCAGCATCGCACAATCTGATAAACCTCATCTTTCAGTACTAATTCGTGTTTATCCGTGTCCATTCGTGGTTTCTTTTGCAGTTTGTAACTACGAACAGGCACAAATTTTCACTAATACCAATTACATTTTTTACTAATCAGAGAGCACGATTGCGTGGAAATCTTTTTTGGCGAGTACGAATGGATAAACAGGATACAAAACGGGGTATAACTTAATAGGAATGGTATTATTTACCGACGTTGGCGTTGTAGTCAAGCAGAACACAATGAACCGGTTTCCCCATGATCCAGACAGCTGTTTCGATATTGTACTTCAAACTGCCGCCGTCTATGGTGGCCTCCGGAGAGGTGACTCGGCTGGCACCGGGGCATTCCACGGTCTGGATCTTGTTATTATAATACAGAAGCTGGGTGGAGAGAGTCTGATCACCGTCGAGTTTGTTAACAATCACATCACCGATGAGTGTCAATCTCTCGGTATTGCTGTTGTAGCGTCCTCTTTTGGCGACGATCCGGGTTATGCTGTCTTTTTTGTCGAGGAGGGTGGCGTTTACAGTGTCCATCAGCAGCGTGTCCGGGTCTTCGCCGGTACGTGCGCTGTCCGCCAGAATGACGGAAGTGGTAAGCCCGTTTTTATACTGGGTGATGCGGATAGTGTTGAGATTGAAGTTGCGCTGGGGATTGTTTCCAGTGAAATCCTGGTCGAAACCACCGCGCGGGGCGAGAACGTTGCCGAGAGGAATGGCCCAGAGGGGATAGGTTATTACGAGGAGAGCCGGTACCATCCACACGGCATTGCTTCGAAAGTTCAGCTTGTTGAAAAAACGATTAATGGCATCCATAAATCAATGAAGGTAGCGGGCGAGCAGTAATTCCCTGGCGCCGTGGGCTTCGACAAGCAGGTCACAGAGGTTACGCACTGCACCTTTACCCCCGTTGCAGGGAGTGACGAAATGGACAACGTCCTTTACTTCGTCAACGGCATTGGCGGGGGCGGCAGCGAGGCCAACTCGGCAGAGCAGTTTGAGATCAAGCCAGTCATCCCCCATATAGGCAACCTGCTTTTCGCTGAATCCGCTCTCCCCCAGGATTTCTAGAAAAGCGGCCATCTTGTCCCGTGCGCCCTGACGGGCGTACTTTATCTTCAGTTCAGAGATACGACGGGCAACTACCACAGATTCGCGGGCGGTGATTACTCCAGTCTCAATACCGACTTCTCGCAACAGTGCCAGACCGAAACCGTCCTGGGTGTTGAAGGCCTTGGACTCCACGCCGTCACCGCTGTAGAGCAGACTGCCGTCAGTGAGGACACCATCTACATCAAGCAACAAAAGACGAATTTCTTTTGCCCGGCTGAGAAGATCGGGGGGGAAAATCATTGCACCGCCTTGCGGATGGCGAGAAGTTTCACCAGCAACTTTTCCACCTCATCAAGGGGAATGGAGTTAGGGCCATCGCAGAGGGCATGTTTCGGATCGGGATGAATCTCCATGAACACGGCGTCGACTCCGGCAGCCACAGCGGCCTTTGCCAGCGGCTCAATAAATTCCCGCTGTCCACTGGAGCAGCCTCCGGCACCGCCGGGAAGTTGCACGCTGTGGGTGGCGTCAAACACAACCGGACAACCCAGCCCGCGCATGACCGGCAGGGAGCGCATATCCACCACAAGGTTGTTGTAGCCAAAGCTGGCACCGCGCTCCACCAGCATGATGTCCTTTGCCCCCGAGTCACGCAACTTGCCCACTACATTTACCATGTCCCAGGGAGAGACGAACTGCCCCTTCTTTACATTTATCGTTTTCCCGGTCTTCGCCGCGGCCACAAGCAGATCGGTTTGGCGGCAAAGAAAAGCGGGGATCTGGATGATGTCCAAAACCTCTCCGGCGGGGGCAGCCTGGGTATAATCGTGAATATCTGAAATGATCGGAACCTGCAGCTCATCGCGGATCTCACCGAGAATCTTCAGTCCCTTTTTTAAACCAGGGCCTCGGTAGGAGGTAATGGAGGTACGGTTGGCCTTGTCATAGGAAGCCTTGAAGACGTAGGAGATCCCCAGCCGACGGGTGATCTCCACCATCTTGCGGCCAACGGTGAGTGCAATATCCTTTGACTCAAGGGCGCAGGGACCACCGATGAGCAACAGCGGCTGGCCGTCACCTGCACCAATTTTTCCTGCAGGCCCGTTGACCTCAGCATATATCCCCATTATTCACCCTTTTTGTTCTTCAGCGCTGCTGCGATGAATTCACGGAACAACGGATGCGGTCTCATCGGTTTAGACTGAAATTCGGGGTGAAACTGGCACCCGACAAACCAGGGATGGTCTTCGATTTCAATAATCTCCACCAGTGAATTGTCCGGAGAGGTGCCGGAGACAATCATGCCCTTTTCTTTCAGGCGATCAAGGTAATCGTTGTTGAATTCAAAACGATGGCGATGGCGTTCGTTGATCTCCTGGCAGCGATAGGCGTTCCAGGCGTGGGTGCCTTCCTTGAGTACGCAGGGATAGGAGCCAAGACGCAGGGTCCCTCCAAGATCGGACTCCTTGTCGCGTCTTTGTACCTCTTTGTTGCGATAGTCATACCACTCTGTAATCAGGTAGATAACCGGATCCGGCGTATCCTCTTCCATCTCCACGGAGTTGGCGCGGGGCAGACCGAGCATGTGGCGGCTGAACTCAACCACGGCAAGCTGCATGCCGAGGCAGATACCGAAGAAGGGAATTTTTTTCTCCCGGGCGTAGGCAATCGCCTTGATCTTGCCCTCCACCCCGCGCTGGCCGAATCCGCCGGGAACGAGAATGCCGTCGCAGCCTTCGAGCAGAGAAGGGGGGTTTTTTGATTCCAGATCCTCTGCGCTGATGTATTTGAGATTAACCTTTGTCCTGCCAGCGAGACCGCCGTGAATCAAGGCCTCATGGAGACTTTTATAACTCTCGGTGAGGTCAACGTATTTACCAGTGATGCCGATGGTGACCTCATGCTGCGGATGCTGGATGTTTTCAACGAGCTGCTCCCAGGGTTTCACATTGGCGTGGGCGGCCCAGATGCCGAGAAGGTCAAGAACTTTGTCGTCCAGTCCCTCCCGATGGAGTAAAAGGGGCAGTTCGTAGATGGTTTTTGCGTCCAGAGCAGTCATTACCTGACTCTTCGGCAGGTTGCAGAAGAGGCCAATCTTCTCTTTGATACTGTCATCAAGGGGAATTTCGGAACGGCAGAGCAGAATATCCGGCTGGATGCCAGCGGCCCTCAGTTCACGAACAGAGTGCTGAGTAGGTTTGGTCTTTACTTCTCCGGCGGTTTTGAGATAGGGAACAAGGGTAAGGTGGATGAAAAGTGTGTATTCGCGGCCGAGGTCGTTACGCAACTGGCGGATCGCTTCAATAAAGGGCAGACCTTCGATGTCGCCGATGGTGCCGCCGATCTCAATGATGGCAATGTCCACTGTACCGTCGAGCTGCAACACCGCATTTTTGATTTCATCAGTTATGTGTGGAATCACCTGCACCGTGCCGCCGTGATATTCTCCGCGCCGTTCTTTGGTGATAACGGAATAGTAAATCCGTCCTGAGGTGTAATTGTTTTTCTGCGCCATTACAGCGTTGGTGAAACGCTCGTAATGGCCCATGTCAAGGTCCGTTTCCGCACCGTCTTCCGTGACGTAAACCTCGCCATGCTGGAAGGGGTTCATCGTTCCTGGATCGACGTTGATGTAGGGATCGAGTTTTTGGAAGGTGATGATGAAGCCCCTGCTTTCAAGCAGGGAGCCGAGTGCCGCCGAGGCGAGCCCTTTCCCAAGGGAAGAGAGAACACCGCCGGTGACGAAAATAAACTTGGTCCGTTGTTTTGTCGTAGGCTTTTTCATGGAGGTTCAATATATCATGGAGGTCTACTTTTGCCACATGTAATTTTGCCCGGGATCTTGAAAAGAAGGATGGCGGGTGAGGCTTGTCAGTGCAGATAAGAATGAATATTCTTCTATGAAGCTTCCTGCGAAAAAACAATATCATGGAGGAATTATGATCACTCTTGTCCCTGCCGTTTTGCTGGCAATTTTGTTCGCCCCTGTCCTTTGCTGTGCGGCCTCAGGATCAGGCAGGGCTACCAGGCGGACTGCCCTTTTTGGTGGAGGTTGTTTCTGGTGCATGGAACCGCCCTTCAAGGCCCTGGACGGGGTTGTGCACGTTACAGCCGGCTACAGCGGGGGGGCCGAGCCTGATCCAGCCTGGGAGCAGGTCTCCCAGGGATTGACCGGGCATATTGAGGCCGTGCAGGTGGTGTATGATCCGTCAAAGATAAGCTATAATACGCTGCTGGATACCTACTGGCGGAGCATTGACCCCACTGATTCTGATGGCCAGTTTGCCGACCGCGGGGCGCAGTATTGCACGGCTGTTTTTTACGGCAGTGAAGAAGAAAAGCGGGAGGCGGAGGCCTCAAAGCGGGCTCTTGATGCCTCCCATGTCTTTGATTCTCCGGTGGTGACCCGTATTCTTCCGGCAAAAGAGTTTTATCCCGCAGAGGAGTATCATCAGGACTACCACAACAAGAACGTGCTGCACTATAACTCCTACAAGGCTGGCTCCGGGCGTGAGGGTTTTCTGCAGAAGATGTGGGGCGGGGATCAAAAGGGAAAATACCTTCGTCCAGACGAGGCGGAACTGCGTCGCAGGCTGACCCCGATACAGTATGAGGTGACCATGGAAGAGGGTACGGAACCAGCCTTTAAAAATGAGTACTGGGACAACACGCAGAAGGGAATCTATGTTGATATCACTTCCGGCGAGCCACTTTTCAGCTCTGCTGACAAATTCGATGCCGGTTGTGGCTGGCCGAGTTTCACCCGGCCGTTGAAGACGGATTCCGTTTCCGAACACATCGATTCCCGTTTCGGCATGGTGCGTACCGAGGTGCGCAGTGCCGCAGCGGATGTCCACCTCGGCCATGTCTTTCCCGATGGCCCCGCTCCGGGGGGGCTGCGATACTGTATAAATTCTGCGGCTTTGGAGTTTATCCCTGCAGAGGAGATGACAGCGCGGGGATACGGTGCGCTGTTGCCGCAACGTGATGAAAAAAAGAAGTAGATTGCTGACTTCCTGCAACCAAAAAAGACCGTCCGAAATCTTCGGACGGTCTTTTTTTTTACTGTAACGAAGAAGATGAGCGAAAGACTGGTTATACCATTTACATTTTGTATTAACCAGAGAACGCAACTGCATAGACATCTTTTTTGGCGATGACGAATGAGTAATAATTCGTGTTTATCCGTGTCTATCCGTGGTTTCTTCTGCAGTTTGCAACCACGAATGGACACGAATTTTCACGAACAGGGACAACACATTAAACAAAAACGTTTGTATCCGAAGTTAAGCCGTACAGTGCACCAGGATTATTGATCAACTTTGAGAGTCATTCGAAAGTCGGGATTGAGTGTTTTGTGCTTTAAATTTCCGTGCTTTCTGTGTCTTCCGTGGTTTACCAGGAGCATTATTATGAACAAGATTGGCTACCACGGAAAACATCAATTACCTCAAAGCAGGCAACAGACCGAATTCAACCACAAGGGCATTCTCTTATGGTTGAATTCGGTAATAATTCGTGTTTATTCGTGTTTATTCGTGGTTCCGTCTTTTGCTTTTTCCCGTCTCCCGTCTCCTTTCTCCCTGTCTTTCAATTCTCACCCTTTATAATCGACATCCCCGGGATAAGGGTCTGGGTTGAGGTGACTCCGGGCCACTGACGGATGGTTTCCTGGGTAAACTGAGAGATCAGCTCGGCATCGGAGCTGAGCAGATCGCGATGAAGGGTTATTCGGATCAGCAGATCGAAACTGCCATGGACCGTGTGGATCTCACGAATCTCGTCGAGTTCTTTCATCCTGCGCAGGAGCTCATCCTCTTCCTTCCCTTCGATATTGAGCAGCATGAAAACGGTGATCTCCCGTTTCATCTCGGGGTAATCCTGTTCACTGCGGTTCATCATATCCATGCGGAAGGCCTCCATGTCGGTGGGGATGAGTTTGTCGAATTTGATGCCATATTTGCGTGTCCTGCCGAGCTGCCACTGGTGGGTTGAGATGTAAAGACAGAGGTCCGCAGAGGTTCGCTGGGGAAAGGCCTCCAACAGACCGCTGCGCTCAACAAGTGTATTCAGCGGCAGGTAGATGGTGTCGTACCAGTCGCGGGCCGCCTCCTCAATATTGCTGGCCCATTTTTCGTTGGAGATTAGATGTTTCTGATGCTCGGCAATCTGCCAGTCGAAGCGGGCAAACTGGTCCGGTTCCGTGAGGATAATGGCCTCCGGCAGGCGGTATTTCTCTTTGAATTCACTTTTTTCACGGTAAAGAATACTCTCCAGAGAGTTGTCAGAGGGCAACAGTTCGACGATGCGTGAGAGTATCTCCCTGCATCCCAGTTCCCGCGCGGCCTGGTAGCGATGGTGCCCGTCGAGGATATAGAAGTCATCCTTGATTTGATAGAGGGCAATGGGGGGAAGGGTGCGCCCGTTACGCATGGTGCGTAAGATTGCCTCCAGCCGTTCACTGCGGTGTTGTGAGTAACGGCGCACCTTAAACTCACGGTCAAAGTCGTGATAGCGGCCGACGCTGCCGACGATTCGCTCCAGGGGAACCATCAGTGTGCCGCGTTCCACCGCGTCCCAGGCGCCCTCCTGCTGCTGGCGGAGATTGAAGCTGCTTTCCGGTGTTTCCTTTTTCTTTTTGCCGGTGAAAAAGGAGGAGAGCTTTTCAAGGATCGATTTCGAGGACATGAGAGCCAAAACAGTTAATGATGGTGGTTGAACCGAGAGTGGTAATACGTTCGGTGTCGGATGTGAAATGCCTGTGGATGTGGCCGTGGAGCAGGTATTTCGGGCGATAACGGTGGATAAATTTCACGAAGCAGGAGAAGCCGCGGTGGGGCTGGTCCTCCCGGTCGCCGAAACCACGCGGCGGGGCGTGGGTGATGACGATATCGGGTGCACCCCGGCGCCAGAAAAGAAAACGCATACTGCGAATAAAGCGGGTCATCTCCTTCTCGGAATACTGATTGACTCCGTGATTGTACCAGCGGGATCCGGAGAACCCGGCGATGCGCAGCCCGTCGAGGGTCACCATGCGCCGGTGCAGGGGGGTACAGCCTACTGGAGGGGTGTTTTTATGGCGGTTGTCGTGGTTGCCGAGGACGTAGAAAAGCGGGGCGTCGTAAAGGTTCCGCAGGGAGATGAGATATTCCGGGGGCAGATCACCGCAGGCGATTATGGCCTCGAAGCTGCCGCGGCGGACGCAGGGTGCTTTGAGGAGGTTTTTTTCGACGATATCTGAGACCACCAACAGTTTCATGCGGGCTCTTTCTGGTTGAAGGGGTGGGATGTCTGTTTGTTTCCCCGGGAGGACTCAGTAGAAGAGAGCCTCTTTGCAGCTGATCAGTCGACAGGTATATCTCAAAACGGTGATACTGCTGTTTTGAGATATACCTGTCGACTGACAAATGAAGGAGAGGCAGTTGTTGCCCATCCTCCTGGTTGCAGTCAAAAATTTATCCTCCGACAAAGCGAGGAACGAGACGTCGAGGTAAGCGCTGGACTCCGATATCAAGAATCTACTTGTGGTAAATTTCCTTCTGTGCCTCGAATATGAGCGAAATACACGCTGTTTCAAGGTACCCTTTTATCTGCCGTTAAGAAGATCTTCGAGGCGTCTGCCCTCTACGGTGGCGTTGAAAATGGAATCGAGCATTCCCTGAACCTTATCGTTATTTTCCTCGCTGATAAGAAAGCCCGGCAATGGTTTTCCGGCACGCACGCGCATCTGCGCCTTGCGGATTTCTCCGGGGTATTGGTCATTTATTATTTCGCCTATTCTGCGAAATTCCCGCAACTCGGCGAGGGCGCCGAGAACATCGTAGAGGTTTCCCCAATACTCTTTCTGGTCGAGGTGCTCAAGGAGCTGGATGGTGCAGGTTGCCGCCTCAAAATAGAAGTCGGGAACAATCGCCGGTTGTTTCCCATTGCAGACCACTGAAGAGATGAACATGCGGCAGGCAAAGGGGCGTACCGGGTAGAGAGTGCACAGGTTGTCCTGCAGGAAGGGACAGGGCGCGGTGGAGGGCTCCGGGTCGTCAGGAACGTCGCGCTCACCGAGGCAGGCGTCTGCAAATTCGTTGGCGGTGCTCGCCGGTCCGGAGATGGCGGGTTGTTCTGAAAGCGTTTTGCCGAGTGTCAGGGCGAACTCTGCGGTAAGGTCATTCTCCTGGACGTAACGCAGTATTGCTTCTCCTTCGAGAGCCGTGACGGTGATGTTACGGGTACAGCAGGTGTCACAACCGCTGCGACAGGCTGGTTTCAACTCTTTGCAGGTGTTGCTCCATTCGGCAAATGTCTTCATTATTGCCGCAGCTGTTTTTCCTTTCATGGTTCCTGTCCTTGTTCTGGCATACGAATAAAAAAACCGGTGCCGCCCTCGTGGGAAGCGGAGCGACACCGGCGTTGTGTGCGGCGTAAAGCCGAAAACTGAATTGCCCTGATTTTACTCTTCTGCATCCTGAAGGTGGTTTATAGTCCCCCTCAGGGCTTTGTTCTCAAGTATGAGCTGGTTGGTCAGCTTGAGCAGATCGCTGGTGCCCTGATGCATCTCAATGAGAGCCTGGTTCATCTCCTCGGGGCTGGCGGGAGTTGTTTTTACCACGACGTTCTGTTTTACGGCAGAGACCTTGTCTCCAGTCTTCTCAGTAGTAGTTGTTTTGGTGATGGTCTGCACGACAGAGTGACCGTCCTTTACCTTGAGCACCTTATTCTCATCCACAACGACTTCAACGGCTTTGTTGTCTGAGGTGCTTGTTGCATTGACACTCGGGCAGGGTTTGGTTGACTCAGAGGGACAGGCAGGGCCGCTCTGTACGGTCTGTACCGTGTCGATTTCAGAGGCAGTGTGTTCCTTCTTGAGATTTTCTGTGATGCGTTTTTCTCCTTCTGCGGCCAGCATGGCCATAACCTGTCTGGGGCTGATCCTGACCATTTTGCTACACTCCGCATCAGCACGGGCATTGGCGAGAGCCTCGGGTGTGGGGGCCGGAGCGGTAACTGCCGGGATGTCGGCCATGGCAGCAGGGACCTTCGCAGCAGGTGGCTCGGCGAGAGTCTCGGGAGCAGGGGCCGGAGCGGTAACTGCCGGGGTGTCGGCCATGGCGGCAGGAACCTTCGGAGCAGGTGTCTCCCCGGGTGCGGAGTCCTGGACGGGCACTACCGGAGCGGCCTGCGGCTGGATTTCTTCAGAAGCGGTCTGGGATTCAACGACAACAACTGCAGCTTCCTGCGCGGCAGGGCTGGCAACCTCTTTGTCCGGATCCACGGTGATAACGTCAACAACATCAACAGCTTCAGGGGCCTGTTGAACAGCTTCCTCTACGGCAACTGCGTCGGCGACTGCATCCTGGATTTCATCAGTCACCGGCAAAGTTTCTTCGGCCCCGGTCTGTTGCACGGCAGTTTGTTGTACTGCAGTCTGTTCCGTGCTCTGAACGTGTTGTTTCGCTTCCTCCGTTTTACATCCGTAAGCGGTGAGCAGATAAACGGCAATAATGGTCATAACGGCATACTTCATGGCTTCTCCTTCTTTAACGTGAGAGTAAAAAAACTTGAAAACTATGAGGAACCCCGTATGCTTCCGCCTCAAAAAAGGAAGAAATTCGCTGTTGGGAACATCGAAGAACCAGTGTTTCGCCCATCTTCTTCGTTACAGTCAGAAAAATATCCTCGGAGGTAAACGCCAGACTCCGATATCAACCATGGCTGCGGAAAATTTCCTTCTGTGCCTCGAATGTGAACGAAATACAAGGTCATTCAAGGGACCCTGTTGCTTAAGGGACCTCTAAAACTAAAACATAAAAACTCTGGGAAAAACCAGGGCAAAAAAAGGCAATACGACAAAACGTCCCCTGGCTGACTGTTTGGCGACGGACAGATCACCTGCTGAAGTGTTCTGCTAATCTCAGTTCTGGCAGATGATACCATATTCCCTGGTGAATTTTTATCTTTTTCCAGAAAAATAAAACAACTTCTGCGGGTTAAAATTGAAAAGCGCAGACTCAGGTATTATTGTAAAAGGAGTTCAGCCGATTTATTGTATCGGCTTATCGGGGCTCGGGTGTTCCGTGTCTCAAAATATTACTAACAAGGAGAAGGCAAATGGCTGTAAGAATTGACGAAGAAGAATGTATGGGATGTGAATCATGTGTAGAAATCTGCCCGGCAGTATTTGGTTTCAACGAAGATGAAACCAAAGCCTTTGTTATCGAAGGTGCCGATTTTGAAGCCAATGCTGACTGTATTGAAGAGTCTATTGGCGCCTGCCCCGCAGCCTGTATCAGTAACGACTGAGCAGGGACACCTGTTCGGGAAAAGAGGTGGTCGCTGAAAAGCGTCCGCCTCTTTTTTTTATCCTGTCAGCGCTCCCGGCGGTGTTTTACCGGAGGAATCTTCAGTTGTTCTCGATACTTGGCCACCGTGCGCCGTGCTATCTTGATGTCGCTTTCTGCCAGTCTTGAGGTAATGGCAGAGTCAGAGAGAGGCGTCTTTTTGTCCTCCTCGGACACGATGCGGCGGATGATGGTCTTGATGGATTCGGCCGCCATGGTACTGCCGTCCTCTTTCTGGATGGCGGTGGAGAAGAAGTATTTCAGTTCGAAGATACCCTGAGAGCAGTGAACATATTTGTTGGATGTTACCCGGCTGACGGTGGATTCGTGAACGTCGATATCCTGTGCTACATCCTTGAGAATCAGCGGCTTGAGATGTTCGGGGCCCTTCTCAAAAAAGTCCTGTTGAAAATTGAGAATTGAGTTCATCACCCGGTAGATGGTCTGTTGCCGCTGGTAGAGTGACTTGATGAACCAGTTGGCATCTTTGAGCTTGTCATGGAGGTAGTGGCGTTTGTCTTTGTCGATGTTCCTGCCTTCTTTAAGCATCTCCTGCAAATCGGTGGAGAGCTTGAGACGGGGAAGATCGTCCTCGTTCAGATGAACAAGATACTCGCCATCAACTTTTTGCACATAGACATCGGGGACGATATAGTTGGTGCTGTCGTTGTTCCATGGCAGGCCGGGCCAGGGGGTCAGCTCCTCAACGATAAAGTCGATGGCCCGCTCAATTTCCGGTTTCTTGCGTCCGGTTTGTCTGGAAAGTTCTTTGTAGTTGCGGGTCTCCAGCAACGGCAGGTGGTCGCGGACAATTTCTGCGGCGAGGGTGTCACTTTTGCCCATCTGTTCCAGCTGGAGGTAGAGTGATTCGCTGACGTTACGCGCGGCGATACCGGGAGGGTCGAGAAGCTGAATGACGTCACAGAGTACATATTCTGCCTCATCCGGCTGGCAGTTACAGTCAGCGATGATCTCGTCCAGCTCTACCTCCAGAAAACCGTAACGGTTGAGGTTGCCGATGATAAACATGGCAATCTCCTTCTCTTTTTCGTCCAAATCCTGATGGGCAAGCTGCCAGGCAAGGTGGGCTGAGAGGCCCGGTTCTTCGGAGATGAAGTCAAACTGAGAGGGAGCATCCGCAGGCGGGGTCTCTCGGGAAAAAGAGAGATTGGAGTCGAAGCTGTTTTCATACTCCTCCCAGTTGGTCTCGGGGATGGTTCCTTCAGTGGCGTTGAGCTTTTCGGTAACCTCGGATTCCTGTGCGGGACCGGTATCCTCGCGGGTTGAGGAGAGGGCTGCGGTGTTTTCAGGCTCGAGAACTGAGACATCTTCCTCCAGCCCGGGATTCTGCTCAAGCTCTGCCTGGAGGGCGTCAGACAGCTCTGTTCGGTTGAGTTGCAGCAACTGGATTGCCTGCCGGAGCTGCTGGGTCATGACCAGCTTTTGCTGGAGCTTGAGCTGTTGCCTGAGTTCGAGAGCCATGTGGTTGGAGTTTTTCCTTTATGCCGTTTTATGGGCACCTTGAATAACCAGTCTTTCGCCCATTTCTTTCGTTACAGGCAAAAATTTATCCTCGGGATATCATATATATACCTGCGGTAAATTTTATCCTGTGCCTCGAATATGAACAAAACACAAGATTATTCAAGGTGTCCTTACATGTGGAAGTTTTCGCCGAGATAACCTTTTCTCGCTGCTTCGCTCTCAATAACATCTTCGGCGACACCGCTGGTGAGGACCTGTCCCGCACTCATAATGTAGGCAAAATCGCATACCTCGAGGGTCTCCCGCACGTTGTGGTCGGAGATGAGGATACCGAGGCCCTTCCCTTTGAGTTCGCGGATCAGTTTCTGCAGATCATTTACCGCCAGTGGATCGATACCGGCAAAGGGTTCGTCAAGGAGGATAAACCGCGGCCGGGTGGCAAGGGCACGCATAATCTCCACCCGCCGTCGCTCTCCGCCGGAAAGGGCATGGCCCTTGTTGTGGCGCAGATGTTCAATCTTGAGCTCGGCGAGCAGGGTGTTGATGCGCAGATCAATTTCCCGTTTCGACAAACCGAGGGGTTCAAGAATAATGCGAACATTGTCTTCTACTGTCAGTTTTTTGAAGACTGACGGCTCTTGAGCGAGATAGGAGATGCCCCGTCGTGCCCGTTGATGGATAGGCAGCCAGGTAATCTCTTCTCCGCTGAGGAAGATATTACCGCCGTCGGGGCGGATAAAGCCGGCGATGGAGTAGAAAGTAGTGGTTTTCCCCGCACCGTTGTGGCCGAGCAGACCTACCACGACGCCGGTATTAACCTGCAGGTTAACGCCGTTGACCACCGTGCGGGAACCGTAGCGCTTCACAAGATTACGAACTTCGAGAACGGCCATGATTATTTCTGGAAGATGGTCATGCCGACGCGACCGGCTTTCTTGCCACCGCTTTCCTCTTTTGTCCGGCCAGCAATGACCTGACTGCGGCCTTCATCGAGATAATAGATGATTTTGGAGCCGGCGACGCTGTTGTCTCCTTCATAAACACGGGCGTTATCGGAGAGGATCACCTGCCGTTCTTTCTCAATGTAGTCCATGCGGTTTGCGGTGCCGAGCCATTTGCCGCGGGTCACCTGCACCTTGCCGGTGCAGACCATTTTCTCCACCTGTTGTTTCTCGGTACTGGCAGCTGATTTACTTTTTTTTGTCTTCTCGTTGGCGGTGTAATAAACAATCATCTTGTTCGAACGGATGCGGATGTCGCCCTGGGTCGCGTCAACGTTGCCGGTGAAGGTGACGGAGCTGGATTTCTCCGCAGAGGTCATATTGTCAGCGTAGATGTTGATGGGGGCCTTCTCTCCTTTGGCCGTGGCAAAAGAGACGCTGCAGACCAGCAGGGCTCCAATGAGGGCCGCCTGCAGAAGGGGTTTTACTCTGGTTATAAGGGGTGGGGTGCTCATAGTTTTTCTCCTGAATTCAAGTTCAGTCCCGTACCTGGTTAAGAATTTGCATAGGGCATTACCAGCCGATATCCTATATCATGCGCTGAAAAATGTAAAGAGAACCGTGTTCGGGAAATTCCAACTGACAGCAGGGGATCTTTTGAATAATCTTGTATTTCGTTCATATTCGAGGCACAGGAGGTAATTTATTACAGCCATGATTGACATCTCGACGTCTTATATTGCGAGGATAAATTTTTGACTGTAACGAAGAAGATGGGCAAAAGACTGGTCTTGTTCGAACGTATTGAGGTTATGGGGAAATTCAAATTTTGTGTTGATTTCTGCACTGTTGTTGCAGGCAGGGCCCCCCAGGACTCTGTCTTGAGGGGCCCTGATAATATAAAAAGAACAGTAGAGGGATCGCTCCCAAATGGGGGGGAGACCTCTTCCCTGAAGATTGGGGACTTTACTAAAACTTTGCCAGTCTGTACAATACTTTGCATATAGAATTCGGCGGGTTTTGCTTTCTGCCGGGCGCCCAACAACGGGGAGATGATCTCAGGCAGTTCTTTTCCTCTCTGCAAATTCAACTGAAGAAACCTATATAATAATGAAAGAAAAAATCATGGGGGGGATCCAGAAGGCGCGAGTGTTGCTCGATGCCCTGCCGTATATGCAGAAGTTTCGCGGGAAGACCCTTGTTATTAAATATGGCGGTCACGCCATGGTGGATGATGAGCTCAAACGACAGTTTGCCCTGGATGTGATTCTGCTCAAACAAATCGGTATCAACCCGGTAATCGTCCACGGTGGCGGCCCGCAAATCAACCTCCTCCTCGACCGTCTGCAGATCAAACCCTCTTATATTGAAGGGATGCGGGTTACCGACGGGGAGACCATGGATGTGGTGGAGATGGTGCTGGTTGGCAAGGTAAATAAACAGATAGTTGGTTTGATTAACCATTGTGGTGGCATGGCCGTGGGCCTCTCCGGTCGTGATGGAGATCTTGTCTGCGCCGAGAAGCTCAGGGTGAGTCGCAGGAACGAGATTGTGCTGGAGAGTGCTCCGCCCGAGCTGATTGATGTGGGGCGGGTGGGGCAGGTGACAAAGATCAACACCGAGCTGCTCGATATCCTTATCGGGAGTGACTTCATCCCGGTAATTGCTCCCGTTGGCGTGGGGGATGACGGTGAGGCTTTTAATATCAATGCCGACCTTGTTGCGGGCGCGGTGGCGGGTGCTCTGAAAGCGGAGAAGCTGATGCTGCTCACAGATGTTCCGGGGGTGAAAGACCGAAAAGGTCAACTTCTTACCTCAATAACCTCGCAGCAGGCGGAAGAGCTGATTGCAGATGAAACCATTTCCGGCGGGATGATTCCCAAGGTACGCTGCTGTAAGGACGCACTTGAGGCCGGGGCAGTAAAAACCTATATTCTTGACGGCAGGGTGGAGCACTCCATCCTCCTGGAAATCCTGACCCCGGAGGGGGTTGGTACGGAGATACGCTGATGGAAAACGGACAGAGTAATGCAGAGTGGAAAAAAAGAGCAGATCAAGTCATCGTTGGCAGCTACAACCGCTATCCTGCGACAATCATAGAAGGGAAAGGATGTCGGGTGAAGGACGCCAATGGGAAAAGTTATCTCGATTTCCTCGCCGGTATCGCCGTGACCGCCCTCGGGCACAGCCATCCTAAAGTGACAGCCGCCATTACGGAGCAGGCCGCGAAACTGGTGCATATCTCCAACCTCTGGTACACCACGCCGATGGTTGAGCTGGCAGAGCTTCTGGTCGCCAACTGTTTCGCCGATCGGGTTTTCTTCTGCAACAGCGGGGCGGAGGCCAACGAGGCGGCGATTAAGATGGCGCGCATTGCCAGTTCGGAAGGGCGCTATAAGATTATATCCCTCGAAGGTTCCTTTCACGGGCGGACCCTTGCCACCGTGGCAGCCACCGGGCAGCCGCGCTTCCACAAGGGCTTTGAACCGATGCCCGCCGGGTTTGTCTACGCACCCTTTGGTGACCTTGATGCCCTGGAGAAGATGGTGGACGACGAGACCTGCGCGATTATGTGTGAGGCCATTCAGGGGGAGAGCGGGGTCCGGCCGATGCCGCAGGAGTATATCGAAGGTATTCGCAAACTCTGTGATAAATATGAAATTTTTCTCATCTTTGACGAGGTGCAGACTGGCATGGGGCGTATTGGCCATCTCTTCGGGCATCAATATTTCGGGGTGACTCCGGACATAATCACTCTTGCCAAGGCGCTGGCCAATGGTCTGCCGGCGGGGGCCATGCTTACCACCGACAAGATCGCGGCGAAGATGGTTCCGGGAAGTCACGCCTCTACCTTCGGTGGTAATCCGGTTGTCTGTGCTGCCGGTTTAGTTGTGGTGAAGGAGCTGCTGTCCGAAGGTTTTCTTGAAGGTGTGCGGGATAAGGGTGCGTGGATGATGAAGCGGCTTGATGATTTTGTCCAGCGCTTCCCTGATCTGATTACCGGCTCAAGGGGTGCCGGTCTGCTGGTTGGTGCAACCTTGACAAAAAAAGGAATTGAGCATGGCAGCGAAATTGTCAACCGCATGTTTGAAAACGGTGTGCTGATCAATTTCGCTGGTGGAAGGGTACTCCGTTTTGCCCCGCCGCTGATCGTAACCCGGGATGAGATTGACGAGATGCTGAATGTTCTCGGCGGGGTGCTGGCACAGATCTAAAGTAAAAATCTTTGCAAAGGGCGCATCATTCAGGTAAAAATGGAAATTTCGCCCTGTGTCAGCTATCTTTAAAAATAACCGTAGAAAAGGAGTCTTGCCGTGACCACCCACCTTCGTTCCCTTGCGCAGTTTTCTCTGGAGGAGCTCTCTGTCCTCATTGAAAGGGCAATTGTCCTTAAGCATGAGAAACAGCAGGGACTTTGTCACACTGCCCTTGAAGGGAAAAGTGTTGCTCTGATTTTTGAAAAACCTTCCACCCGTACCCGCGTCTCTTTTGAGTCGGCGGTATATGGTCTTGGCGGACAGGCCCTCTTTCTTGCGGGCCGTGATACCCAGCTCTCCCGCTCGGAACCGCTGAAAGATACTGCGCGGGTGATGTCTCGCTATGTGGACGGAATGGTGGTGCGGACTCACGGCCAGGAGGTTATTGAAGAACTGGCGGATTACGCCACCGTCCCGGTGATTAATGCCCTGAGCGATCTGCACCACCCCTGCCAGATTCTCTCCGACCTGATGACTGTGCTGGAAAAAAAAGGCCAGCTGGACAAGCTCAAGGTGGCATGGATCGGCGACGGCAACAACATGGCAAATTCCTGGCTTGAGGCTGCGGGGATCCTCGGTTTCGAACTGGTGCTTGCCTGCCCGGACGGATATGATCCAGACGCAAAAATCCTCAAGTGGGCGAAGGAGCGCAACGATAAAATTATTCTGCAGCGCAACCCTGGAGTGGCGGTGGAAAATGCGGATGTTCTTAACGCCGATGTCTTCTCCTCTATGGGGGATGAGGGCCAGGAGAAGGAGCGGCTGAAGGCCTTTGCGGGCTATCAGTTGAACCAGGCGCTGCTGGAAATGGCTCATCCGGATGCTATTGTCCTGCACTGTCTGCCTGCTCACCGCGGGGAAGAGATCACCGAAGAAGTGCTGGAAGGGCCGCAGTCGGTGGTTTTCGATGAAGCTGAAAACAAAATGCATATGCACAAGGCGCTGCTTGAAGCGCTGGTTGGCGGTCAGGGGTTCTCCTGATGGGGACCTGAAAAACCTTGTATCTCGTTCATATTCGAAGCCCAGGAGGGAATTTACCGCAGGTATATGCTTGTATCGGAGTCTGGCGGTTACCTCGACGTCTCGTTCCTCGCTTTGTCGAAGGGTAACTTTTTGACTGTAGTGAAGAAGATGAGCGATTATTTGATGTTCTCTGATTTCAGTTCTGTACATTGAGGGCGTTTACATACCTGAGGTGGAGAGCTTCCCTTCAAGGTATTATTTATAGTTTGCAGTAATAAGGAAAACAGAAAAATGTCCGTAGAAAAAATCGTACTTGCCTACTCTGGAGGTCTTGATACCTCCGTTATTCTAAAATGGCTGGCAGAAGAATATAAATGCCCGGTGGTCGCCTACTCTGCTAATATCGGTCAGCAGGAGGACTGGGCAGCTGTCGAGAAGAAGGGGCTTGCCACCGGCGCAGAGAAGGTAATTATCTCTGATCTGCGTAAAGAATTTGTTGAGGATTACATCTTCCCCGCCTACCGCGCCAACGGCATCTACGAAGGTTCCTATCTTCTTGGAACCTCTCTCGCCCGTCCGCTGATTGCCCGCGAGCAGGTACGCATTGCCCATCAGGAGGGTGCCAATGCAGTCAGCCACGGTGCCACCGGCAAGGGTAACGATCAAGTGCGTTTCGAGCTGGGCTATATCAGCCTCGACCCGAATCTGGAGATCATCGCCCCGTGGCGAATCTGGGATCTCACCTCCCGTGCAAAACTGGTACAGTTCGCCGAGCAGCACCACATCCCTGTTCCTGTGACCAAAAAGAACCCGTACAGTTGTGATGAAAACCTTCTTCACATCAGTTATGAAGGTGGCCTGCTGGAGGATCCGTGGAATGAACCGGATGAGGATATGTTCAAATGGACGGTATCCCCGGAGAAGGCCCCGGACAAGGCGACCTATCTTGAGGTTGAGTTTAAAAATGGTGATCCCGTCGCCCTTGATGGCAAAAAAATGGAACCGCTGGCTCTCTTCACTCGCCTCAATGACCTCGCGGCCGCCAACGGCATTGGCCGCCTCGACCTCGTTGAAGACCGTTTTGTCGGGATGAAATCCCATGGTGTTTATGAGACCCCCGGCGGCACCCTGCTGCGTGAGTGCCATCGCACCCTTGAGACCATCTGCCTTGACCGTGAGGTTATGAAGATTCGCGACAGCCTCATTCCCCGCTACTCCGAGCTGGTATATAACGGCTTCTGGTTCTCCCCCGAGCGGGAACTGCTGCAAAAGACCATGGACGAAACGCAGAAGGTGGTGAACGGCGTTGTGCGCGTGAAGCTCTATAAAGGCAACTGCACTCCGGTTGGCCGCAAGTCTGCCGAGTCTCTCTACCGTGAGGATGTAGCGACATTTGAAGAGGATAACGTGTATGATCAGGGTGATGCCACCGGCTTTATTCGTCTCAACGGTCTGCGTTTGAAGATCAACGCAAAACTGAATCGCTACCAGCGCTGAGGACAGGGAATGCCACAGGAAAAGAAGAGAGGCTCAGAAAAGATGTGGGGCGGGCGGTTCAGTGAAACCACTGCCGCTTCCATGGAGGCCTACAGCGAGTCGATCAGCTATGATTCGCGTCTTTATAAGTACGACATCGCCGGCTCAAAAGCCCACGCCACCATGCTGGCTGCCAACGGTATTCTGAGTGATGAGGAGTTGCAGAAAATCATCACCGGTCTCAGTGAGATTGATGCGGAGATTGATGCCGGGACCTTTACGTTCAAGATGGAGCTGGAAGATGTCCACATGAACATTGAGAAGGCGCTGATTGATCGTATCGGTCCCGCCGGAGCACGGCTGCACAGCGGCCGTTCCCGCAATGACCAGGTGGCGGTGGATTTCAAAATGTATCTCCGTGACCAGTGCGATTTTATTGTCGAACTTCTTGATGGTGTCCGCGCCGCCTTTGTGAAACTGGCACGCTGGAATCTCGGCGCGGTAATGCCCGGTTATACCCACATGCAGCGGGCGCAGCCGGTGCTCATCTCTCATCACATGCTTGCCTATTTTGAGATGTTCAGTCGTGACAGGGGGAGGATGAAGGACTGCAGGCGGCGTCTCAACCTTTCACCCCTTGGCAGTGCAGCGATGGCTGGTACCGGCCTCCCCATTGACCGGGAGATGACCGCGAAGGCTCTGGGATTCGAAAGCTGGACGCGCAACTCCATGGACAGCAGCGGCGACCGCGACTATGCCCTTGAGTTTCTGTCCACCTGCACCATGATCCACCTGCACCTCTCCCGCCTTTCGGAAGAGCTGGTGTTGTGGTCTACGAGTGAGTTTGATTTCGTCGATCTCCCGGATAAATTCTGTACCGGCTCCTCCATCATGCCGCAGAAAAAAAACCCGGATATTGTCGAGCTGATGCGGGGCAAAACTGGACGGGTAGTAGGCAGTCTGATGACACTTATCACCATCATGAAAGGTTTGCCGCTTACCTACAACCGCGATCTGCAGGAAGATAAGGAACCGGTTTTTGATGCTGCCGATACGGTCAGTGCCGGGCTGTCCATCATTGCTGAGCTGCTTACCGACCTCAAGTTCAAGAAGAAGCGCATGGACGAGGCAACCCGCACCGGCTGCATGACCGCTACCGACCTTGCCGACTACCTTGTGCTGCACAATGTACCTTTCCGCGAAGCGCACGCCATTGTCGGCCACGCTGTTGCCTGGTGCCTGGATCATGGGAAAGAGCTGCCTGACCTCACCCTTGAGGAGATGGCTCAGTTCTCGCCCGTCATCGGGAAAGATGTTTATGAGGTTCTGAGTACAGAGGGTTCGATCAACAGCCGTATTTCCCGCGGTGGAACGAGCCTTGTTCGTGTAGAAGAGGCGGTTGCCACCGCTGAAAAAGAACTGGGAATACAAGCCTGAGAGGAATGGAATGAAACTTCAAACTGCTGCCTGCATTGTCGCAGGTGCCACGACCCTGCTGCTTTCCGGATGCGGCTATAAAGATGATCCGGTTCCGCCGCAGTCTGTTGTCCCCCTCGCGATTGAGAACCTGCGCTATGTCATTAATGACAAGGGTGCGGAGCTCTCCTGGAGCTATCCCTCAAAGACACTGAAGGGTGCTCCGCTGGAAGATATCTCCAGCTTTGAGCTTTTCAGTACGGGTGTCCCCATGGATGAATACTGCAAGACCTGTCCGATCCCCTTCGGCAAGCCGCAGGCCCTGCCCGGAGGAGCGGTGTATGATGGGAATCAGCTTCGGAGCGGTGCATATCAGGCCGGAGGTTTGACCTCTGGTTACCGCTACTTCTTCAAGATTCGCTCCAAAGACAGCTGGTTTGCTGAGAGCCCTGATTCCAACATCGTTACCTTTGTCTACTCCATCCCTCCGGCGGCGCCCTCCTCACTCAGGGCAGATACCGGTGATGGTGAGGTGAGTCTCCACTGGGCGGCAGTGAAAATTTTACAGGACGGTGCAAGACTTCCTGCACCAGTGCAATATCAGGTAATGCGCAGCACTGGCGGAGCCCTGTCTCCCATCGGCCAGCTGCAGGACGGGCTGAGCTGGAAAGACACTACAGTTAATAACGGCGGTAAATACAGATATGCCGTTCGGTCAGTGATCGATTTCGACGGCTCCCTTGTTCCGAGTCTGGACTCTGCCACGGTCAGCGTCAGTCCGGTTGACGCCACTGCACCAGAGGCCCCCTCTCATGTGCAGGTGGTGGCGATGACCCAGGGAGTCAAGGTCTTCTGGGTATCCTCGGATTCCTCTGACCTCGCCGGCTACCGCATCTACCGAAGTGGCACCGGCAAAAATTACAAGCTCGTCGGTAAGATGGATGCCACCGCGACCCTTTTCAACGACAGTGAGGCGGATGCCAATTCCTCCTGGTATTATGTTATCACCGCAGTGGATAAGATCGGGAATGAGAGCAACCGCTCGCAGGCCGGTCACACGCGGGACTGATTGCATGCTCAGTCTCCGGCATCTGCGGGAGGCCATTGATCTTCAGGGGACCTTGAAACAGCTTGTATTTCGTTTATATTCGAGGCACAGAAGGAAATTTACCGCAGGTATCAATTTGATATCGGAGTTCAGCGCTTACCTCGACGTCTCGTTCCTCGCTTTGTCGGATGATAAATTTTTGACTGTAACGAAGAAGATGGGCGAAAGACTGGTTATTTGATGTTCCCTTCAAGGAGTTTTATCCATGGCAATAGAATTTCCCCTGCCCTTTGAAAAAATGAGCGGTGCGGGCAACGACTTTATACTTATTGATAACCGCAACGGGGCTGTCCCTCTTGCGGAACAGGCTGCTTTTGCTCGCAAAGTGTGCCGGCGAATGTTCTCCCTCGGGGCGGACGGCCTGATTCTAATTGAGGATTGTGGCGAAGCAGACTTTCGCTGGCAGTTCTACAATGCGGATGGTTCGGTCGCTGAAATGTGCGGGAACGGTTCACGCTGTGCGGCCCGCTTTGCCTTCCGTAACGGGATTACCGGGCGGGACATGACCTTCTCTACCCTTGCCGGAATTATCTCAGCGAGGGTGGGTGAGGAGGAGGAGATCGTCAGTGTGAAGATGACCAACCCCTGTAATTTCCGTCTCGGGCTTTCAGTGACTCTTGATGAAAAAGAGTATCCCGTCTCCTTCGTTAACAGCGGGGTTCCCCATGCAGTGATCTTTGTGGAAGGTGAGGTTCCGGTAACCGTCTGGGGACGCAGTGTCCGTTATGACAAACAGTTTGAACCGGCAGGAACCAATGTCGATTTCGTCTGGCTGAAAGATGACGGCATCAAAGTGCGGACCTATGAGCGCGGGATCGAAGGTGAGACCATGGCTTGCGGTACCGGTGCTGTGGCAGCAGCTCTCTATGCGGCCATGCAGAAAGGATATGAATCACCTGTGGCGGTAGAGACCTTTGGTGGTGATACCAATACAGTCTATTTTGATCTTCAGGACGGCCCGGTGGCGAAGGATGTTTTTCTTCAGGGTCCCACGCGACTGGTCTGTACCGGACAACTAACACCCGAGGCTCTTATCTGAGTCCGGTCTGGAGGAGATATGGAAAAGTTCTGCGGTGCCCTTGTTGCCCTTGTTACCCCTTTTAAAAATGGTGAAATAGACGAACGGGGCTTGAAGGATCTTATTGAATTTCAGATTGCTGGCGGAACCCACGGTATTGTGCCGATGGGTACTACCGGAGAATCCGCCACCACCGATTTTGAGGAGCACAAGCGTGTCATTGAGCTGACCGTGAAGACCGTGGCGGGGCGGGTGCCGGTTATCGCCGGGACCGGAGCGAACAATACTCTTGAGGCCATCGAGTTGACCGAGAGTGCGAGGGAGAGCGGGGCGGACGCCGTGCTTTCTGTGGTTCCCTACTATAACAAGCCAAACCAGGAGGGGATGTATCTTCACTTCAGGGCGATTGCCGAGAAGGTTGATATTCCCATGTTTCTCTACAACGTTCCGGGACGGACGGTGGTTAATATCCTCCCCGAAACCACGGCACGACTGGCGCAGATCGATAACATCATTGGTATCAAGGAGGCCTGCGGAAGTCTTGAGCAGATCAGTGATGAAATCCGTAAATGTCCGCAGGATTTCATCGTCCTCTCTGGAGACGACTTTACCGCCATGCCTACTGTGATGATCGGCGGGCGGGGTGTTATCTCGGTTATCTCCAACGTTTATCCCAAAGGGATGTCACAGATGATGGAGATGGCACTGGCCGGAGACATTCCCGGGGCGCGTGAACTTCACTATAAAATGTATGACATGATGAAGATGATGTTCTCTTCTCCCAGCCCGGGGCCGTCGAAAAAGGTCCTGGAACTGATGGGCATGATCAGCGATGGTTCATCACGTCTGCCCATTCCGCCTGTGAATGACACCGCTGCGCTGGAAGAGGCAATGCGTGACCTGAAATTGATTTAAGGAGGCCATTGTGATAAAGGTGATTGTAGCCGGCGCCGCCGGGCGCATGGGGAAAATGCTTTGCAGGATGGTGACTGAACATCCACAACTCGAACTGGCTGGAGCGTTTGACGCCGTGGGAGGGCCCTCTGTCGGTCGAGACTCGGGAGAGCTGGCCCTTGGTATGCCCAACGGTATTATTATCGGTGAGGGGCTGGAATCAGAGATTGACCGCGGCGACGTGATCATCGATTTCACTTTTCACACAGCTACCCTTGAGTTTGCCCGTATTGCCGCAAAGCATGGAACAGCCATGGTTATCGGCACCACCGGGCTTACAGCGGAAGAGCTTGCCGAGCTGAAGAGCCTGGCGGAGAATTCCTTTCCCTGTGTGCATGCCCCGAATATGTCTGTCTGCGTCAATGTTCTCTTTCAGCTGGTGAAAAAAACGGCGGCGATACTTGGAAACGATTTTGATATTGAAATTATCGAAGCCCATCACAAAATGAAGAAAGACGCTCCTTCCGGCACTGCACTGAAACTCGGTGAAATGGCGGCGGAAGGTGTTGGCCGCGATTTCCTCAGCTCACTCGTAACTGAGCGAAGCGGTATCATCGGTGAGCGAAAGAAAGGTGAGATTGGCATCCAGAGTATTCGTGCGGCGGATATCGTCGGCGAACACACGGTGATGTTTGCTGGACCGGGGGAACGGATTGAATTGATTCATCGCGCCCACAGCCGCGAACATTTTGCCAAGGGTGCGGCCCGCGCAGCCGCCTGGGTGACGAAACAGGAAAAAGGAATGTACACGATGTTCGACGTCCTTGGACTGGAGAACTTCTGATGGAAACTTTAATGCCGGCGTGGATTGGTCTCGGTTCCAATATCGGCAGAGGCCGGGAACAGCTGGGTGCAGCCTGGCTGCGTCTCGGCGAGTTGCCGGGTATTCGTACTGTCAGGATCTCGCGCCCGTGGCACTCGTCACCGGTGGAGATGGTGAGTGACAACTGGTTCACCAACGCTGTCGGCTGTCTTGAAGTGTGTCTCTCCCCTGAGGAGCTGCTGGATGCGCTCAAGGCGATGGAGACCGATTTCGGGCGTATCCGTGCGGGGAAAGGAGTTGGGTGTCAGGACCGCCCCCTTGATCTGGACCTTCTCTACTACGGTGTGGAAGGTGCGCATATTGTTGACAGTTGTGATCTGGTGGTGCCCCATCCCCTCATCAGCAGGCGGCTCTTTGTCCTGCTGCCTCTGGCGGAGATTGAACCACTGCTGGTGGATCCAAAGACCCGGCGTACTGTTACGGAGATGGGAGAGGAGCTGCTCAAGCGGGAAACTGGCCAGCGGCTCGAAGTCTGCGACTGGAAAGAGTAAAGGAGAGAAAAATGGGGATTATTCGATTTCTCGCCATTGCAGGACTGATCTGGTTTGGCTGGCGAACCTTGAACAACTGGCTGAAGGAGCGCAACAGCTCCCTTGAGAAGGACAGGAACCCGTCCCTTCAGGCCGATGAATTCAGTGATATCCTCGAGGAAGATCCGGTTTGTGGAAAACTGGTGCCCCGGAGCCAGGCGGTGCGGCTGGAGATTTATGGCCGCGTATTTTATTTCTGTAGTAAAGAATGCTGTGAAACCTTCCGAAAGGAAAAAGGAGAAGAGTCATGAAATTTTTTATCGATACGGCCAATATTGATGAGATTCGCGAAGGCGTTGAGATGGGACTGGTCGATGGCGTGACCACCAATCCGACCCTCGTCTCAAGAGAGAATAAACCTTTTGAGGAGCTGATTCTTGAAATATGTGCTATCGTTGATGGGCCGGTGAGTGCTGAAGTCGTGAGCCTTGAGGCAGATGGCATGCTGAAAGAGGCGAAAAAGCTGGCGAAGATCGCAGATAATATCGTCATCAAGATTCCCATGATTACCGAGGGGATCAAGGCGGTGAAGAAGCTCACCGCCGAGGGTATCAACACCAACGTTACCCTTGTTTTCTCCGCCATGCAGGCACTTCTCGCGGCCAAAGCGGGCGCAACCTATGTATCTCCTTTTGTAGGGCGGCTGGATGATATCGGGGTGCAGAGTATGGACCTGATCAGTGATATTATCACCATTTATGATAACTATGGTTTCCAGAGTGAAATCATAGTCGCGTCTGTGCGCAGTCCGCAGCATGTTCTTGATTCAGCACTTCTTGGCGCAGACATTGCCACCATTCCACTAAAGGTCATTAAACAACTGGCACAACATCCTCTCACAGACAAAGGTATGACGCAGTTTCTTGCCGATTGGGAGAATAGAACCAAGTAAGGGCGAAGAAAAGCCCTGCGGAGAAAGCATTTGAACAGAAGCGGCTGGAAATTACAGAGGAATGTACACTGGCTGGCGGCTGCAATAGTTGTTTTGCTTGCCACTGTAATCGCGTGGCAGGAAGCTGAGGCGGGAATGTATACCTGCCAGGATTCTCGCGGCAGGATTTCCTATACTAATGTGCGCAGCAATGCTCAGTGTAAACCGATATTATTTAAAAATGACCTCGTTACCATGGAATTGTCGTCTAATAAACGGGGAACAGAGAACTATGACAGTGAGATCACAAGCATTGCCACGCGTTATGGGGTGGATCCTTCACTGATCAAGGCGATTATTCATGTTGAGTCTGGTTTCGACCATCGTGCGGTTTCAGGTATGGGAGCCAAGGGGCTGATGCAGCTCATGCCAGGAACAGCGCGGGATTTACAGGTCTATAATCCCTTTAATGCGAAGCAGAATATCGACGGCGGCACCCGTTATTTTCGCAAGATCATGGATGATTTTAACGGAGATGTGAAACTTGCTCTTGCCGCCTATAACGCGGGACCCTATCTGGTGAGCAAACTGCACAGGATTCCGGCGATTCCGGAAACCCGCAATTATGTGCGCCAGGTGATGCGCATGTACCATTTGTATAAGAGTGGGTCCCTGTAAGCTGAGGGTGTCTCTGCCGCTTTCCCCTTGACGCCGGCAGGCAAACCGGGGTATAAACAGCTTTTATGCCGAAGTGGTGAAACTGGTAGACGCACTGGACTCAAAATCCAGCGGGGGCAACTCCGTGTCGGTTCGATTCCGACCTTCGGCACCAATGCCAGGTACGCAGTAGATCATAGAAGTTCATTAAAGCCCCTGACCTTAACTGGTCAGGGGCTTTTTTTTGCCCATCAACAGTATCTTCTTTCTCGTTTCCAGGTCGGCGGAGTCTCTTTCCTGCAGTCTGCAAAACCTCTAAATTCAAGTGCCGCTCGAATCATGCAGCTGAGGATGAGAGGTATCGTCCAGATATTAAAATTTTTGAGGAGCGTTGGAAAACAGTGAATATCAGAGCTGTTTTTGGAAATTGTTGACGCTTGACTGTTGGGTACCTTGAATATGAACGAAAGACAAGATTATTCAAGGTACCCTGCAGTGAGAAAGTCGAGTATCAATACCTGAATTGGTATGATTGTCTCAAACCTCATTGTAATTAGGTCGAAGAGTAGCGGGTTGATCAATATTGCACGTGTCGTAGAGAGACTCTATCACCCTTTACGTTTCTTTATTTTTGTCAAAATTTCAAAAAAGAGAGGTGTGTTGTGGGAGAAGACAATTATTCTGAAGTGACAAGTAGATCCTGGTTTAGCCGCATAGGCGGGGCTTTCAAGGGTATCGTGATTGGCTTTGTGCTAATGGCGATGGCAGGTGGCCTGCTCTTTTGGAATGAAGGGCGGGCGGTTGAACGCTACAAAACTTTGAAAGAAGGAGGTGGAATGGTTCAAACGGTGTCTTTTGATACGGTTGACCCTGCCAACGAAGGACGATTAGTGCATGTTCCTGGACGGGTGGATACTGAGTCGACTCTTTTTGACCACGAACTCGGTGTCCAGGTTCAGGCTATAAGCCTGATTCGTGATGTGGAAATGTACCAGTGGCAAGAATCAAGCAGAAGCGAGACCAAAAAGCAATTTGGTGGCGGCGAGGAGACCGTTACGACCTTCAGTTACGCCAAAGAGTGGAGTAAGAGAGTTGCCAATTCGGCGAATTTCAAGAAGCCTGCAGGTCATACTAATCCGACTCAGATGACTTATGATTCTAAGACATTCATAGCTGATGATGTCCACCTGGGAGCCTTCCGGTTGCCGATTTCTTTGGTTGAAAAAATTGACAATGCATCGCCCCTTACGCTTGGCGCAGAGGTAAAATCTCCCGAGGGCACTCAACTAAAAATATTTCGCAACAATGACGGCTTCTATATTGGCGTTGACCCAAACGTCGCCCATATTGGAGATCTTCGCGTCCACTACCGGGTAATCCTGCCAGCTGATGTCACTCTGGTGGCCCGCCAGACTGGAGCGAGCTTTGAGCCCTATAAGACCTCAACCGGTGGGAGCATTGAACTTCTCCAAATGGGAATTCATACTGCTGAGACCATGTTTCAGCAAGCACAGCAAACAAATACAGTTATGACCTGGATATTGAGAGCAGTCGGGGCTCTTCTAATGGCTCTGGGAGTAAATATGATTCTTGCTCCTCTTGTCGTATTAGCCAGCATTGTGCCAGCCATCGGTTCCTTTACAGGTGCAGGCACAAAACTCATCTCAATGCTTGTCTCTGGGGTGTTTTCCCTTATTACCATCAGTATTGCCTGGTTTTTCTATCGGCCTTTGTTCGGTGGCACTCTTATTATGATTGCTCTTGGTATCGTAATCCTGCTTTGTATTAAATTTAAAAAAAACAAACCAGAAAAATTGCCACCGACGCTGGCTTAGTACAAGAGGTGCAACACCGTGATATAAAAACGACTGGGCTGTGCCAGTATGGTTACGTCACCACAACCTGACCGGGGGGTACCATGCACAGGAACCAGCACTCGTTACCAGCTGCACTCTTTTAGAAAGGTTCCAGATCATGGCCTTTCTTCAAAGAGGAAGGTCTCAGGCTGAGATTGCTGGTACACTGAATCGTTCTAAGAGTATAATTTCACGTGAAATTCGTCGTAACTCTTTTGAAGGGGAATATGATCCCTGCAATGCTCAGGTCACAGCGATGACCAGACGAAAATCTGCGGAGAAGGTCACAAAACAAAACCCTGAAGTATTGCAGGCTATACGAAAGTGGCTCCGACCGGGCTGGTCCACAGAGTTTATAAGCTATCGATTTTCTGTTGAATTACCTTTACAAAAACATGTTTGTCAGACAACGATTTATGACTGGATTTATAAAGACCGGCAAAAGGGAGGAAAACTCCACACGTATCTCCCACGGTATGGCAAACGTCGCTGGAAAGGCGGTAAACGTAAACGAGCCGGGGGTTCTCTTATTCCTGACCGCGTAGACATTGCAGAACGTCCTCAGATCGGGAATCAGAGGAAGCGACTTGGGCACTGGGAAGGAGATACTGTTTATGGGCAGAATGCGTCCCTTGTTACTCTTGTGGAGAGCGCATTTGCGGCTCACTCCAAAATCAATAAACGCCATTCCATCGATGTCTTTTTTGCAAAAAGATACGCAGGCTGGCAGAGAGGGACAAATGAAAATACTAATGGCAGACTCAAGAGACTCTGGCCCAAAAAAATTGCCATGGCGACTCTTTCTCAAGAGGAAAGAGACAACGGAGTCCTGGGAGCCTTGTCGGAGAAAGCTCTTTTGTCCCATTTCTGTGTTATTGGCGAAAAATTAATATTCGCAATATTAACTATATGGCTCCGCTTAATTTCTTGCCAATGCCTTGAACTGAACCAAAATAGCAATTCTCCGACACACTCCTGGTGTTGAAATTGACACCGAGAAAGGTCTTAAAAGGGCTAACCCCGCTGGAAGTTTTCACTGGCAAACGTG
>Ga0172378_10000038_pt1 | contig 89480 bp, 83 predicted proteins | sample GrowelOW332metaG_FD_119755 | JGI IMG/M metagenome (GOLD analysis project Ga0172378, IMG submission 119755) | Groundwater microbial communities from an aquifer near a municipal landfill in Southern Ontario, Canada - Pumphouse #3_1 metaG | ecosystem: Environmental > Aquatic > Deep subsurface >... | reverse complement strand
TTCGATCGCTGCTTCTCTATGGCCTTCGCTCCACCGCCCTGCTGGGCCTCGGCGCGCTTGCGATCCAGTTCTGCACAAAGTTCTTCGATACTCCGATTCGTCATAACTCTAGTTGCCCCCTCTAACGTTCTGAGAGCTCAAGCAAAATTCCCCCTGTAGCTTTGGGGTGGACAAAGGCAATTTTCGCTCCGCCAGCACCATATCTTGGCTTTTCATCAATCAAGCGAACGCCCTTTTCCTTTAACTCTGCGAGTGCTTCTTCAAGATTTTCAACACGCAATGCAAGATGATGGATTCCTTCTCCCTTTTTCTCAATAAACTTAGCAACAGGACTATCCTCAGCAGTCGGCTCAAGGAGCTCAATTTCAGTATCCTTTACCGGAAGAAAAGCTGTCTTAACTTTCTGTTCTTCAACTTCTTCCACACCTGCGCATGTAATTCCCAACGCGGTTTCCCATACTTTCAACGCTTCTTCAATATTTTTTACAGCGACACCTATGTGGTCAACAACAGTTACCTTCATGAAACAGTCCTCCTTTTATCTATTCTTTTTTCCATCATGTCCTGAAATATCAGCGCTACTAATCTTAACAAAGAAAAATAGATTTGCCACGTCCTGTAATCCTTATTTATAATGTACAATTATAATTTAAGGGAAATAAAAAGAAGGGGGGGAAACTCCTTGAATCTTGTTACTTGTAAACTTTGTGGAAAAGTATTTTCTTCGTCGCGAGGAAAGATTTGTCCCGAATGTCTTGATGAAGTTGATAACCTTTATCGACGAGTAAGGGAGTTTTTGCGAGATAATGCCTCTCGGAATTATGATGTAGAAAGTTTATCAGAAGCGACAGGCATTGATATTCGTTATATTCAGGCTCTTATCGATTTAAAATATATCGACAGGGATGTTCAGTCTAATTTCAAAGACGAGGAACAAGAAAAAAAGGATCGATTGCTGAAGGAATTTCAAAAAAACCTTGATAAAGGTAATCGCAGGCATGAGTCTGCTGAAAAAACACGCACATATGGACAAGAACGTTATGGAAGTAAGGGAAGAACTAAAAAGTAAGTAATCATAAAAACATAAAGAAACAGAAAGAGGGGCCTTTGCCCCTCTTTCTTAGAAAACCTCTAAACCAGGGCGATAAATAAGTACTGAACAGTGAGCATAACGTGCCACATTTGCAGCGGTACTACCAACGACTAGTCGTTCTATTGTGCTTTGCCCTCGGTAACCGATGACAATAAGGTTGTAATCTCCAGTTTTAGCGTAATCAATAATGACATCAGAGGGACTGCCCTCTTTAACAACCATATCGAAATCTACGTTAGCAAGTTCCGGCATGCGCTCTTTAGCTTTTCTAAAGTAATATTCTAGTTTTTTACGAGCTATCTCAGATATCTCCATGTCGATTTCTGGTGGCAGCCAGGGTTCATATCCTTTCCACAGGGTGGGATGAGGCATAACATGGATAAAGGTTGCATGAACTCCCAAACGCAGGGCTAAAGAACACCCGTAAGCGAAAACTTCTTCTGATACCTTACTTAAATCGACAGCTACAAGAATTTTTTTCGGCATGGTTCTTCCCCCCTTTAAGATCTATAGTAACACTATTATAAAGGATAGGCTGAGACTATTTTCAATACTCTAAAAATTTTTTCATGGAGGAAGGAATGGATACATTATTTTTGGTCTTTATGTTTCTTTTTTTCTTCTTTATGGGAATATATATAGAAAAGTTAGCTTTTCGCATGACCCAAGAAACTTTTCTTCCTGAAACATCTGCTCTAAGAAAAGTACTTTCAAAACCTTTCGTTGCAGGATTCATATTTGCTCTTCCTTGCTCTTTTTTCTTTCTACGGGAAGGGGTTTCTTTCTCTTTTCTTATTACAATACTTCTTTCAATGGGACTCTTTCTCTCTGCTCTCACAGATTTATATAGTGGTTTTATCTTTGATATCGTACCAATTCTGATGGGAGGGATATGTTTATTCATTCGCGCTATTGCAGGATTATCTCCTTTTATAGATGGCATAACAGGTGCTATTGCAGGCATGATAATCATGTTGCTTATTCGTTTACTCAGCAAGGGAGGCTTAGGTAGCGGAGATATTAAGCTCATGGGGGGAATGGGTGCTGGCTTAGGTCTCCACCTCTCTTTATATAGCATATATATTGGCATTCTTACAGGAGGACTCGTTGCCGCCTTGCTGCTACTTCTACGTCGGGCTCACAAAAAACAACCTATACCTTTTGCCCCTTTTCTTGCCTTTGGAGGAATAATTGCCATTGCCACCTTTTCATTTTTAGAGCGTTTCTTCAGCATCTCGCTCCCCTGGCCATGGAATTTATAAATTTACTCCATCAAACGAGCCTTTACGTGAGATACCATTTTCTTCAATGGCTGAATAGAGGCAAGTCCTCTCATTTTTCTAAAAGCATGATCCGCACCTGGTATAACAATAAACTCTTTATCTGATGTACTAACGGCATCAAAGAGACGGCGGCAAGCATCCATGCTAAATGTCTGATCGTTTTCCCCGTAAAAACTAACAAACCACCCGGACCTAATGGAATGAGCGGACTTGTAAAGAAGAGTGTTATCACCAATAGTGTCAAGAATGGGTAACTTTAAAGCCAACGATTCATCCCTATCATCAAGGCTATCGCCGCTGCCAGAGACAATAATACCTGCCGGTGCAACATCAAGGGAAGGCGCACAAAGACCACCATTTACTAATTTTTCACGGTAACTTCCACCTGCCATCAAAATAGAATGAATTCCTCCCAGAGAAAAACCCCATAAATATATTTCATCATTCATGTGACGTTTCTCTATCTCCTCAAGGGCAGCGCTCACATCGAATAGATCCATAGCATACGTTTTTCCTTTAAATGCAGTACGGGCCCAACACTCTCTGTCGTCTCCGAAGAAGCTCCGATCGCGCCGAATCCGACTAGTCTCTGTGAGATATACCGTAAAGCCCAACGGCAGAAGCATCTCTGCGAGTACAGCATATTTATTTCCCTCCTCAAGAGAAGCGCAACCATGAACTCCATGGAAAAGGACTATGATTTTTTTGGTATCTTCATTTTGAGAAAGGCGATTTATAATGACGTGTCGATCCCCGAAAATTCCTGGTATAGTGAATGTTTCTTTTTTCATTAATACTCCTCCCCTAATCAGGAGATAAAACCTTTACTCTCCTTGAGGATGACTCATCCTCTTTTAGTATTTTAAAAGCCCCGACATCCATTCTCATTTTTAAGGCTACTTTTTTTACACTCTCTGAAGATTCAAAGACTTCGTCTCCAAGAGATTTTAGTACTGATGCTTCTTGCGTCACAGAATGTATATTCTCTGAAATAATTCCAGCTTTTTCTGCTATAAGATGAATACGACTCGCTATCTCTTCGGAGCTAGCAGCTTCTTCCTGAGCTATTGAAGCAACATCTTGAGTTGATTCATTTATTTTTTCCAAGGTCTGAAGAATCTGCTCAATCTCTTTTTCTGTCTCTTCAGCAGACTGGGCCGCTTCTAGCGCTGAGGTTACGTTACTTTTTACAGTGTTTACAACTTCTGTTAAATCTGTGCTGATCTGTTGAGCTAGCATATCGATACGACCAGCTTCCTGCCGGCTTTCTTCAGCGAGTTTCCGAACCTCTTCAGCAACTACAGCAAACCCCTTGCCGTGTTCTCCAGCCCTGGCTGCTTCAATAGCTGCATTTAAAGCAAGTAAATTTGTCTGATCAGCTATATGAGAAATAGTAGCAACAAAAGACTGTATCTGGTTGGCACTCTCAGAAAGAGCTTCTACTTTTTGAGCAAACATTTTCTCATGATTTGCTACAGTATGAACTGTTCCTGTCGTCTCTCGTAATCGGCTACGGCCAGAACTCCCCGAACGGTGAGCCATATTCACCAATTCTGCCGTTTCAGCACTTCTCAAAGCAGAACGCTGAGCAACTTCAGAAATTTCAGAAACCGTCTGATTAATCTCTTCAACTCCTTGCGCCAATTTTTCCATATTTTCTGTAGCATTTTTCATCTTAGCACTAATTGATACTGTTTTTCCCCTTGATACTTCGGTAAGAGATTTCATAGAATCTGAAGATTCAGTTAGAGTTCCCGCCACGCCATCTACTGTTACCATAGCCTCGTTAAGTTTTATAAGAAAATAGTTAAGAGATCGACTCACATCTCCAATCTCATCTTTTGCCCATGTAAAGGTTCTAAAAGTCAGATCTAAATCATCTGCCAACTCCCGTAGCCCCTCAGCTGTGGCTGTCGTAGCAGACGTAATTGAATAAGAAATAAAATAACTTATAATTCCACCTACACATAAAAAGGCTGCAAGCATCCCTAAAAGGAGCTGGCCTTGAACTTTATTAAAGATCGAAAGAAGAGAAAGACCACCTAAGGATATAAAAAGGAAAAGAATAAGTGCTGCCAATCTACACTTGATGGATACCTGACGCAACATCTTCATTATAGTTTCGAACACACTCGTCACCCCCATCGGCGATTAAATGCATAGTATTTTAATTATAGTACTCTTTCCTTACGATTTGACAAAGAAGTCTAAAGGGGTCAAAATAGCGTTGACAAATACAGAGTACTGGGGGAGTCGGCGTATACCGGCTGAGAGGAGACGGATGGTCTCGACCCCTGGAACCTGATCCGGGTCATGCCGGCGAAGGGAAGTCCAGCGTAATATTTTCAACACTACCTCACCTTCCTCCGGCTAGGCCTATCAAGGAGGAATTTCTAATGCGTAATAAAACTAAGATTCTTGTTGAAGGGGCTCTTGTTGTAGCCATGACCGTGGCCTTTTCATACATTAAGCTATGGAGAATGCCTCAGGGAGGCTCTGTTACCCTTGAAAATATTCCCTTGCTTATTTTTGCACTCCGACACGGCTTGAAATATGGGTTCGGTGCTGGTACTGTCGCTGGAATTATACAGCTTCTTCTCGGTGGATATGTTGTCCACCCCGTTCAGGCTCTTCTCGACTATCCTCTTGCCTTTGGCGTTCTTGGGTTAGCTGCATTGATACGCAAACCTCTCTGGGCCGGTCTCACTTTAGGAACACTTGCTCGTCTTGTATGCCATATACTCTCTGGCGTCGTTTTCTTTGCAAGTTATGCTCCCGAAGGAACAAATGTATGGCTATACTCTACAGTCTACAATGCCAGTTATATGATACCCAATCTTGCCCTTGGTATTATCATCACCTACCTCGTTTGGGGAAGACTCAATAAAATCGGGCAATAATAGCATATGCTCAGTCTCGATCACATAGGGAAAAGCTATAACGGCCAACCCATTATCAATCATTTCAATTTAAATATGAAGCGAGGTTCCTTCACTGTATTAATCGGCCCGTCAGGATGTGGAAAAACCACGTTGTTTGACCTTCTGACTGGAACGATAGACAGAGACGAGGGAGTTATTACATGGTTAGGAGAAAGTCTGCCACATCTTGGAAAAGCTGCTGCTTATATGCAACAGAAAGACTTACTTTTACCTTGGCTCACTCTTAATGAAAATGCGTTGCTCCCTCGTGCTTTTGCTAAGCAAAATAGTTGTGACATTCAAAAAAAGGTAAAGGAACTTTTTAAGCGTTTTGGTTTGGAAAATTTTGATTCATATTTTCCTCGTGCTGTTTCAGGAGGCATGAGACAACGCTGCGCTTTGATTCGCACCCTTATGTTTGAGCGGGAAATAGTGTTATTAGATGAACCTCTTTCAGCCCTTGATGCAATCACGAGAAAGAGTTTGCAGACATTGTTGCTTACTCTTCAAAACGATTTTCATAAAACCGTTCTTATGATTACACATGACATAGACGAGGCTCTCTTTCTCGCTGATACAATTATTGTTCTCACTCAACCTCCAATGAATATACGAGAGACTATTACTCTATCGTCAAAAAAACCACGAGATCTTAATTCAGGAAAATATATTGCCCTCAAGAAAAAAATACTCTTGGAGTTGGAAGAGGAAATGAAATCATGAAATTTATGAAGAGATCGGCACTATCTCTAGGCTTCTTAACATTCTTAATTCTTATCTGGGAACTGGTCTGTCGATATGGAGATATTCCACCATTTATTTTGCCAGCTCCCTCCAGAGTTTTATATGTCGCGATTCAACAAGCACCTCTTCTTACCTATCACGCTGTTATGACAGGTGCTGAGATTCTGCTGGGTATTATTTTCTCCGTAGCCATAGCTATTCCCCTTGCCATAATGATGTTCGTATTTCCATCTGTGGAACAAGCTTTTTCGCCAATTCTCGTCGCATCACAAGCCATTCCTGTTTTTGCGTTGGCACCTCTTCTCGTCGTTTGGTTCGGATATGGCATATGGAGCAAAGTCTTTATGGCAGCTCTCATTATCTTTTTCCCCATCGTCGTCAATCTTCTCGAAGGTTTGAAAAGCTGCGATGAAGACTACAGAAAGCTCTTTACCCTTATGGGGGCTCCCTTTCTAAAAACCTTTCAATATCTCTATTGGCCGTGGGCCCTGCCCTATTTCTTAGCGGGGTTAAAAGTTGGAGTTTCGGTAGCAACAATAGGAGCTGTGATCGGAGAGTGGGTAGGCGCGCAGCGTGGACTTGGCTATCTCATGATTCAATCAAATGCCAGACTTCGAGTAGACCTCGTTTTTGCTTCAATTTTATGGCTGACAGTAATAGGAGTTTCTCTCTGGATAATTGTGGGTGCTATCGAGAAAAAAGCACTTGCATGGAAGAAATAAAATCTTTTTTGAGAAGGTGATTTTTTAATATGAAAAAAGTACGTGCCTTACTGTGTGCATTGATAATGTTGCTTACGCTGCTCTCTGGGACTGTTTTTGCACAAGAAAAACTGACTGTTATGCTTGATTGGTTCCCTAACATCGATCATTTACCCCTTTATGTTGCTCAAGAAAAGGGCATTTTTGATCAATTTAATCTTGATGTATCTATAGTGAGTCCTTCAGAAACTTCAGACCCACTCAAATTGGCTGCTGCATCTCACATTGATATTGCAATTGGCTATGAGCCCCAAATCATTATTGCAGCCTCATCAAACATTGGAATCAAAGCTGTTGGACGCCTCGTAGGACATCCATTAACGACACTACTTTTTATCGGGGGGAAAGATATTGAGACTCCTTCTGATCTGGAAGGAAAGAAAATTGGCTATACCGTGCCCGGAATGATGGATCATCTCACTGATGGTTTCGCGAAAGAAAATGGTCTAAAAAATTATGAACTGATCAATGTAGGTTTTACTATTATTCCTTCTCTCACCAGTGGAAAAGTTGACGCTATTATGGGGCCTTACAAGAACTATGAAGTTGTGGAGCTTGAACAGCACGGCTATACTCCCGGATATTTTGAACTCGAAAAACATGGAATACCAGACTATGACGAGCTTGTTTTCGTTACAGGAAATAAAACGCTACAAGAAAAGGAAGATTCGATAAGAAGATTCAAGGAAGCTGTTCAAGAAGCAATAAACGTGACGCGACAAAACCCAGAAGAGGCTCTGGAAGCCTATCTCAAGGCTGTTCCTGAAGCTTCGAGGGAGTTGGAAACAGCAGCGTTTGGGAAGACAATCGACCTCTATGCTGAAGAACAGACTTTCAGCGTCGAGAAATGGCAAAAATTTGCAGATTTTGCCCTTTCTATAGGAATGGTATCAAAGGAGGTACAAATTAATGGCATTCTCTGGAACGGAAAATAACACAGCAGTAGCTTCATCACGACTACATATAAAGAAGCTTACTTTTGCAGGATTACTTGCGGCAGCAGGGGTTCTTCTTTCAGGTATATATATTCCCTTTGGTCCAACAAAGTGCTTTCCCTTTCAGCATACAATCAACGTTTTTGCTGGAATTCTTTTGGGGCCATGGTGGGCGGCTTCTATAGCTTTCGTAACGAGTTTTATTCGAAACATGATGGGAACTGGAAGCCTCTTTGCTTTTCCTGGAAGTATTCCTGGGGCTCTTATGGTGGGTTTTGCATATCGCTTCTTCAAAAAGAATTGGGCAGCCTTGGTAGAACCTCTCGGAACCGGACCCATCGGAGCTACAATATCAGCTCTCGTTATCGGGCCTGCTATAGGGAAGACACCTGCTCTTGGAGCCCTTCAGATAGCATTTTTAGCAAGTAGTATTCCAGGAGCTCTTCTCGGTTTTGCCCTTGTCGTTATGACAAAAAAAATGGGCCTTTTCAAAGATCTTATTTAAGACGCGTTTCCTTAGTACCCCTAAAGAAAGAGCCGGCAATTTTTCTGCCGGCTCTTTTTCAAATTCGAAATTACATAATGCTCAAAAAATGGCGTGCCGCTTCTTCAATATCTTCAGAACTGACTATTGCAGAAATAACCGCAACACCATCAACACCAGCTGCCATTACATCTTTAACATTTTTTTCCGTTATGCCGCCAATACCAACAGCAGGAATAGAAACAGCCTTTATGATTTCTCCTATTCGGGATACTCCAACCACATCGGCATCGCCTTTGCTTCCTGTCGGAAAAGCCGCACCAATTCCTATGTACGACGCTCCATTATGCAGTGCTTCCTGAGCTTCTTTCACTGTATGAGCAGAAACACCGACAATAAAATCTTCAGGTAAAAAAGAACGAACGGATTCCAAAGGCAGGTCATTTTGACCAAGATGTACTCCATCAGCTTCTGCTGCTAAGGCAATATCTAAGCGATCATTAATAATTAAAGGAGCTCCATACTTGTGACAAATCTTTTTCATCGCAACAGCGATTTCAAAGAGTTCACGCCCATTTGACTGTTTATCACGTAACTGTATCAAAGTAGCGCCCCCTTTCAAAGCAGCTTCTGTCTGTTCCAAAAGAGTTCTTGGCGCCCCTATTTTCAAATCTGGAATAACATATAATCTCAAAAAATCTCTAACATTCATCTTTCTTCCACCTCTTTGCAAACAAAACGTTCGTCATATTCTGAGAAAGCACCTGGCGAAAGATGATATATTTCATCGATGAAAGCATTTTGAAAAGAAGCTGGACCTTCTACATTCCCTCTTTGAGATGCTCTTTCAGACGCTAGCGTAGCAGCAACAAGAGCCGTTGTCGCAGCAAGCTCGAAATCAGCTGTTACTGCCGCACAAGCAGCAATCAATGTTCCAACGACACATCCGCTGGCCGTTACTTGGGGAAAGAGACTATTCCCTCCTGGAAGCGAGAGAAGAAAAGGTGACGATTTTGTGACCACCATATCGTCTTCTCCTGTCGCAACAGCAACCACATCATAGCTGGAAGCTATATGCAAAAGAGCCCTTTCAATATTATCGCTGCCAAGAGAGTCAACACCGAGAACAGCCCCCTTTTCCTCACCTAGAAGGCTCATTTCTCCACGATTACCCTTTACTACAGAGACGACGTTGCTCTCAAGTATTTCTTTAACTATAGAAATACGAAAGGGAGACGCTCCATATCCAACAGGATCAAGAACAAGTGGTTTCCCCCTCTTTTTTATAACCGGCAAGACAGCACGCATAGAGTCGCAACTTTCAGTAGTTGGCGTTCCCGTGTTGATAAGGATGCTATCAGCTTGATCGGCAAAAAGAGGTGCCTCTTCCGTCTTTAAAGACATTAAAGGAGAAGCCCCAGCAGCCAAACACACATTCGCCTGAAAGTTTGCCGCAACCATATTTGTTATATGGTACACGAGGGGACGATGTTGCCTAACACTTTCCCAAACTTCAGAGAGATAAATGCCTTTATAATTTGCTCTCTTCTGCCTCATAGCCTCTTATCCACTCTGGTGTTACAGCGTGCCCCAAGGGGCCCCATCCATGGCCTGGTTTAAAGCTGTGGAGCAATGCCAAACGCAAGTATTGACGTCCAAGCGACACTGCTTCCAACAATTCTCTTCCGGCAGAAAGTTCAGCAGCTATAGCAGCGCTTAAAGTACACCCTGTTCCATGGGTATTTTGAGTATCAATGCGAGGATCCTCAAAAACAGTTGTTTTTCCCTCGCAATACAAGACATCAACAACTGTATCCTTCGATTTCTCAACGTCCATATGCCCACCCTTAACCAAAACAGCCTTCGGGCCCAAGCCGGAAATCAATCGAGCAGCTCTCTCCATATCTTCTGTAGTATGAACTTCTATTCCGCTCAGCTTCTCTGCCTCTGGCATATTAGGCGTCACGATTAAAGCAAGAGGCAAAAGCTGTTCTTTTAAAGCCTGAATTGCCGGATCAGAAATAAGGCTGACCCCACTTTGGGAGATCATAACAGGATCAACAACAAGATTTGATACCTGATAATTACGAAGAGCTTCACATACAACAGCGATAGTTTCGGGTCGGCTCAGCATGCCTGTTTTGGCTGCGCCAATTCTAAAATCGGACAAAACGGCATCTAGTTGAGCTGCGACAGTGCTGGGAGGAACGTCATGAACTTCTTTTACTGTTAGGCTGTTTTGTGCCGTTATGGCAGTAATCACAGACATTCCAAAAACACGAAGGGCGGCAAAAGTTTTAATATCTGCCTGAATTCCAGCGCCACCACCCGAATCACTTCCTGCGATAGTCAATGCATTTCCCCGATATAGTGCCAAAGAATGTGCACCTCCTCAAAAAATAAGGAGGAGCGTCCGTATTTCGGCGAACTCCTCCTGAATAAAGACTCCCTGCGCCGGCATTATCCGGATCTGGTTATAAGGGTCGAAAGTCTACCGACTTTCCTCTCAGCTTAGTGCTCCCCTGTAATATTTTTATTTACATTTGATTCTTATGTCGATCTAAATACTTTCCTTCAGTGGGTCTTCGTCCTCTTTCAATAAAAGCCACTTTCCCCAATCAAAGTGGAGCAACCCACTTACTACATAGATAGAAATGGCAGCGAGAGGCGCCGATGTATGTAAAACGGCAATGAGTCCCATAGCAACCATTCCCAAGAAAAGGAATTTCTTCTTATTCGTGTTGCCCTTACGAAGTCCCTTTAAATTGCCATATGGAACACTTGAAATCATAAGGATGCCAGTCCCAACTGCCAGAAAAGCAGCAAAAGCAGAAGGAATTGCAAGGCCAGCTATAACGAAAGAAGCCAGAAAAAGCCCCCCGGCAGGAATGGGCAATCCCTGAAAAGGTCCAGGGACATGAACGACATTGAATCGCGCCAAACGCAAAGCTCCACACAGAGCAAAGAAACAGGCAGTAAGCGCACCAGTGACTCCCGCAAACCCATTCAGATAATTGGTATACATGAGCATGGCAGGAGCAACACCAAAGCTCACCACGTCAGCAATACTATCGTATTCCAAGCCAAATTGTGTTCCGCCACCCAAACTCCGGGCAACTTTGCCATCCATAAAATCAAAAAAGACTGCAAAAAAGATAAGCCATGCTGCCGGAATAAAGCGCCCATGAAAAGAAAGAATGAGCGACAGCATGCCACACAGCAAGTTTCCACTTGTTACCATATTGGGCGCAATTTCTCTAAAAGAAAGATGCCGCTTTTTATTCATTTTCCTCATTACTCGCCGTCACTCCCAACACAGATTTTCCCGCCTTTACTTTCTGCCCCACAGTTACTGTGGACTTTACACTCAAAGGCAGATAGACGTCAACCTTAGAGCCTAATTTTATCATTCCAAAACGTTGTCCGCGTAAGATTTTTTCGCCCCGCTTCAGTCGACAAACAATTCTTCGCGCCAAGAAGCCAGCAATCTGTACAAGAAGAACTGGGCCATGATCTGTTCTCAATCCGACATACATGCGTTCATTCTCTTCAGATGCCTTAGGATTAAAAGCCATCCATTTTTTACCTGGAACATACTCTAGGAACTCTACTGTTCCTTCATAAGGGGCTCGATTGACATGCACATTAAAAGGAGACATAAAAATTCCAACTTTTAACGCCCGCCCAGTGTAGGGATGTTCCACTTCTTCTATTTCGACAACCTTACCATCTGCAGGAGAAACCCACATTTCGACATCTTCTGGAAGGTCTCTTTCAGGATCTCTAAAGAACCAAACAACAAGGGCAAAAAAGACACCCATAACAACGGCCATCCAGGGGGAGAGCAAAAAGCTCCCCCCTGTTAAAAATCCTGTAAAGATAATGAGAGGCCAACCATCACGAGCAATCATTACTCGTCTTCGCCCTCTTTTGTATTTACAACACTAGCATTAGCTAGAATATCGCCTTCATCCAGTCTCATGATAATACTCCCCATAGCAGTTCTTCCCAAAACAGGCGTGTCTGAAACTGCGAGCCGAATAATTCGACCTCTGCTGGTAATGGCCATGATCTCGTCATCTTCTGCAACGCTCCAGCAACCTACTATCATTCCTGTTTTCTCGCTTAGATTCATTACGATAACACCGCTACCACCACGATGCCGAAGAGCAAACTCTTCGTAGCGCGTTCGTTTTCCAACCCCTTTTTCGCTTAAAAGCAAAGGCCATCGGCCTTCGGCAACTACATCACACCCAATAACGTAGTCTCCCTGCCCTAAACGCATAGCCCGAACGCCTCTGGCCATGCGCCCCATAGGTCGGAATTCGGATTCATGAACACGAAGGGCCTGTCCCTGAGCCGTTACTATGAGCAAGTGATCGTCTCCCGACGTCAAGACGATTTCTGCGATTTCATCGCCTTCGTCAAGTCCTAAAACCCTCCGTCCAGCTCGTGTCAGATTTTTAAGTTCGGAAAGATCAAGTCTCTTAGCCGTTCCATTTTTCGTAATGAAGAAGGCATATTCTGCCCCCTCTACAGCACGGCCATGCATGGTCACCACTCGTTCCTCTCCTTCCAAGGCAACAAAGCGGTTAATTAACTTACCACGTCCGTTTTTCGATTCTGGAACCATATGACCTTTCAAGGCAAAGACACGACCCAACGAGGTAAAGAGATAGATATCTCTGTGAGTACTTGTCACAGCAACCAGAGCTATCTCGTCTTCTTCTTGCAAAGAAGCTCCCTTTCTTCCTTTACCCCCTCTTCCCTGGAGAGAGTACTCTTCAAGATCTTTACGTTTCAGATATCCATCTCTTGAAAGCACAACAACAATATCACTTTCAGGGATAAGGTCTTCTAAAGAGACATCTTCCACAGCATCTATAATGTCTGTTTTTCGCTCATTTCCGAAACGTTTTTTCATATCAAGTAACTCATCTTTAATGACTGTATCAAGAACCTTCGCGTTCCCCAGAATCGTCTGGAAGCGTTCTATATCTGATAAAAGCTGGGCTAACTCAGCCTCAAGTTTTTCTCGCTCCAGTCCAGTAAGTCTCTGCAAGCGCATGTCAAGAATAGCTTGAGCCTGAAGTTCTGAAAATTCTAGTTTCTCCACAAGCCCCTTCTTGGCTTCATCAGTGGTACTTGATCCTCGAATAAGAGCGATAACCGCATCAATAATATCGAGTGCTTTTACGAGACCTTCAACAATATGCGCCCTGGCCTGGGCTTTTTCCAGACGAAACTGTGTTCGTCTACGAACAACACTTCGCCTATGGTCAAGGAAAATAGAAAGCATTTCTTCTATAGAGAGTTCTCTAGGATGACCGTCCACCAAAGCTAAATTAATAGCGCCGAAAGTGCTCTGAAGTTGTGTTCGACGATAAAGCTGCCGCAAGACCAAATTAGGATCTGTATCACGATTGACTTCAAGAACAATTCGAAGGCCGTCACGGTCAGATTCATCACGAATGTCCATAACGCCATCAATCGTTTTGTCCTGAACATTCTTGGCAATTGTTTCAATAAGATTCGTCTTATTGACCATGTAGGGAATTTCTGTGATTACTACAGAGGTTTTACCTCTTTTTCCCTCTTCTACGTGGGTCTTGCCACGCATTGTAATTTTGCCCCGTCCCGTACGATAGGCATCTATGATTCCATCTCTGCCGATTATGACGCCGCCGGTAGGGAAGTCAGGACCAGGTAACCTTGCTAATATCTCTCCTATATCAATATGCTCTGGATCAACATCAATAATGTAACAAAGAGCATCAATAACTTCTCCCAAATTATGGGGAGGAATGTTGGTAGCCATTCCTACAGCAATACCCGAACTTCCGTTTATAAGAAGGTTGGGTAGCATTGCCGGAAGGCAAAGGGGTTCCTCGAGTGATTCGTCGAAATTAGGTCCCCAATCCACCGTATTTTCATTTATATCAGCAAGCATAAGCTCTCCAATTTCATACAACCGAGCTTCTGTATAACGCATTGCTGCCGCAGGATCTCCGTCAATAGATCCAAAGTTACCTTGTCCATCGACAAGGGGATAACGCATGCTGAAATTTTGGGCCATTCGAACCATAGTATCGTAGATTGCCGAGTCACCATGTGGGTGATATTTACCCATCGTTTCTCCGACGACACGAGCAGATTTCTTATACGCCGTATTATGACGAAGTCCCAACTCCGTCATGGCATAGAGGATTCTTCTCTGTACCGGTTTCAGCCCATCTCGGGCATCTGGGAGAGCCCGCCCTACAATGACGCTCATCGCATAATCAAGATAGCTATGCTTTATCTCCTCCACCAAGGGTAAAGGGAGGACTTTTCCAAATAGGGGCTCGCCTTTTTTCTCTTCCATATAGATTCTACCTCCACAATAAATTCCTAAAAAACAATCGAAAGAATAGCAAACTATAGTATTTTAACACGTTCGAGGCAAGCTTACTAAAAAAGGGAGAAGGCCTAAAAGCTCTCTCCCCCGCCATATCTCTTCTTAACTATTTACATTATTCACCATTTTTCACGGTGCACTCGCTCTTTATTTACACCTTCATGGGGAGCTTTATGTTCTGCCGGATACCCTAATGCAGCTATTCCAATAACTTTGACACCATCAGGAACTGCTAAAATAGGAGTTACGAGCTCTTCCCGGGGATGTCGATCCATAACTTTAAGCCATACACCTTCAAGGCCAAATGCCCTGGCTGCTAACAATATATTTTCGAGTGCGGCCGCTCCATCTTCAATCCAGGCCAAATCTTCCTCTGGACACGACAACGTATCGGCACAGACAGCAATAGCAAGAGGTGATTCATGTAACATTTTCCCCGAATCATGAGCTTCTGCGAGTTTGTCAAGAACTTCTCTCTGTTGTACAACAATGAAATGGCACGGCCTTCTATTATGAGCACTTGGAGCTGCAAAAGCTGATTCGAGAAGAATATCTACAATATCTTGATCTACCGTATCTTGAGTAAATTTTCGAATACTTCTACGCCCAAGTATTATTTGTATTGTCGTATTATCTCTTTTATTCACTGATATACACCCCTTCACCAGCCATTTACATGCAACGTTCCTTCTTCGATTCCCTTATGCGGATCCTTTTTCTCCTTTCCATACCCTAAAGCTGCAATTCCTAATACAGCGATATGGGCTGGTATGGAAAGAATTTTTCGAATAGCTTCTTCGCAACCTTCCGCATGCCGAACGCCAAGCCAAACACCATCCAAACCAATTGCATGAGCTGCAACAAGAATATTCTGCATGGCAGCAGAGCAATCTTCTTCCCAATAACGTCGGGCAAAATCATTTTTTTCTGGATTTCCACACACAATAATGGCAAGAGGCGCTTCAAAAAGCATTTTGCCATAGGGATGATCCTCCGCCAGACGATTAAGAATAGGCCTATCCGTAGCAACAACAAAATGACATGGACGGCTGTTAGCTGCGCTGGGAGCCGCCGACCCACATTCAATAAGAAGCTCTATTTTTTCTTTCTCTACAGGCTTCTCTTCAAAACGCCGAATGCTTCTTCTACCTAATATTGCACGAATTGCTTCATGATCTCTGATTCCCATTGCTTTCACCGCCTTTTTTCTCTCTTTGTGCATAGCCCCTTTTCCTCAATCCTGGCCATATTTCAGGAATAGTTGCTTCTGGAAAATCTTCAAGTTTTTTACCTGCTGCTCCACGCAGAAAATTATCAACCCACCAATAGACATCCCGTTCTCGTATGGATTTGCACATTCTTTTCATTCTATTCCTTTTTTCCGTTTCATTCATTGTAACAGAGTAATATATAGCATCGGCAGTACTCTCTACATCATAGGGGTTAACGAGAAGAGCTCCGTTACGAAGCTGGGAAGCCGCTCCCGCGAACTCGCTTAGAATCAAAGCTCCTTTGTAATGAGGCTGACAAGCACAATATTCTTTACAAACGAGATTCATTCCGTCTTTAAGAGAAGTAACCAACGCTACATCTGCTGCCCTGTACATCGCTGCCAATTCCTCCTGATTCACTGTTCCGTAACGATAGAGAACAGGGATCCAAGCCGTTGTAGAAAATCGTCCGTTTATTTGACTGATAAGCTTTTGAGTCTCGTCACGAAGCACACAATATTCCACAACTCCTTCACGACTCGGAATCACCAATTGGAATAGAGTCACTTTCCCCTGGAGTTCTGGATATTTTTCGAGAGCCCGAGCAAAAGCTCTCAATTTCTCAGGTAAACCTTTTGTGTAATCAAGCCTATCAACTCCAAGCATGAGGCAATCGCCTGAAATTTCTTTACGTATCTCTTGAGCACGCAGCGCAGCGTTTTTTGTCGAAGCCAAAGAGCGAAATTTTTTATAATCGATGCTGATTGGAAGACTACCTACTCGAATTCTGTTATTCCCAATCGCTAGTTCGACAATAGCCCCACGCCCTATGACATGAGCTGAAGGGGAAAAAGATTTTACACATTCAATAAAGTTTCGCCTGTCACGAAGAGTTTGGAAACAGAGGAAAGAATAACGTTGAAGCTCTTTTATCAGCATTTTACGCCATGGAAGTTTCATAAAGATATCAGGGGAAGGAAAGGGAATATGTAGGAAAAAAGCTGTTGGGCGTTGCACACCTAATCGCTCAAGCCTGCCTGCAAGCAGCATTAATTGATAATCGTTAACCCATATAAGGTCTTCTTCCAATGAGTGTTTTGCTACGATAGAGGCAAACTTATGGTTGACACTGACGTAGGCGTTCCAATATTCGGCCTTAAAACGGCAGAGAGCCTCCAAATCATGAAAAAGAGGCCAAATTATGGAATTGGAAAAACCGTAGTAATAATCATCAATATCGCTCTTCTCAAGTAAAACGGGAACTATTCTGAATCCAGTCTCTTCCGAAATGGGGCCCAAAACATTTCGTAAAGCTTTTAAACTTATTCTCTCTTTTGTTCCCGGCCACCCTATCCACATTCCGCCGCGATCTCGCAATACAGGGGTAAGAGCCGTTACAAGCCCGCCAGAACCTGGTTCCACGAACCATGAATCTTCTCTCTTCTGCAAAATTATAGGCAAACGATTGGAAACGACAACCATACGGTGGCTATCAGCATTAGTCGTGGTTCATCTCCCCTCTCTTCTCTTGCAGACATCTCTTCCAACATCTGAAAAAAGATAAGACCTCGCATGGAGGAACAAGCCTTACATCAGCTAATGTTTGTCGATCTTCATCTGAGACAAGAATTCCCATACATCTTTTCTGCAAAACCGCAAAGGCATCTTCATCAGTAGCATCATCACCTAAATAAGCACAAATAGAATCTGGATATGCACTTAGTATTGTCTTGACAGCCTTCCCCTTATCAAATCCTGGTGCTAGAATTTCTACTCCTCCGTTAAAAGAAAGAATTTTTAAACCATACTCGACCTGTAACTTACTCCAATACTCCATAATTTTTTTGAGTTTATCTTGATAAAGCGCAATATTCCTGCCTCTCCAATGAAGTGCCAAAGAGACATATTTTCTCTCGATCCATGTCTGAAGAGACTCTTCCATAGCCTTTTGCCAAGCTTTTTCAAGCCCCGCTTCGTATAATGGAGCAAGATTTATTCTATGAATAATGCCATCTACTGTCATACGTTCTGCACCATGATATCCCCAAATCTCAATGCCTGTTTCCAATTGCGAAAGCTCTTTAACTTCTGCTATAGACCTTCCTGATATCAAGACAACGATTCCTGAAATTGCTATAACAGTGCGTAACTCTTCAATCACTCCAGGCCAGGGGAAAGCCTTATCTCGTTCTGATGTAAAGGGAGCAAGAGTTCCATCATAATCACATAATAAAAGAGGCGGCTGTTTGCTCTTCATCATTTCTTGCCAAAAAATTGAAGGAACTTCACGCATTGTCATGATGTCATACACATTTCAAAGTCATTTGAACTATCTTGAGAAAGACAGAGCATTAGAGCAAGAAGGGCACGAAGATGAGTTGTAATTAAAAAATTCTCTTGTACATATTCGTGAGCATTTTGCCCCATCCGTTTGCATCGTCTTCCATGTGCAAGAAGATAGCGCAATCGAAGGGCAGCACCTTCTGCAGATTGCACACGAAAACCGTTGTAACGATTTATAATTTGGAGACGAATTCCACCAACATCTCCGCCAATAACTGGTTTATATTTCCACATTCCTTCAGCAACAGTAAGTCCAAACCCCTCTCTGATCGATTTTTGAATAATCACATCTGCGGCAGCCTGTAGTGCATTAATAACTCTGTGGGCATCAGAAGGAAGCTCTATTACATGAATATCCGAATCATCAGAGGCAACATTTCTAACCTGTTCAAGAACAGCCCCTGCTTCTGGATCATCTGTCGCGCCTCCTCCCGCTAAAACAAGTTGCATGTCGGCATGTTGTTTTGCCATTTGATACCCTTTAATTACCCCAAGAGGATCCTTAAAGAGGTCGAATCGTGAAATTTGAACTATAAGAGGACGTGCTCTGTTTATTCCAAAACGTTGGCAAACATCATCTACCTCCCGTTCAGAAAGAATAATATTTTTTTCGCTGAGGGGATCAATACTTGGAGGGATAAGATACTGGGAGTGCGGTAAATGCTGGGAAAAATCAGCAAGAGAGAAAACGGAGGCGTCATAAGAAGATACAATGTGACGAAGCATTTTCCAAACGTTCCTATTGGGAGAACTTGCATCTATATGACAACGCCAAATCCATTTTCCCCTCCGTTTAGGACACAAAGAAAGAAGAGGCGCAGGCTGCGGATCATGAATAAAAACAAAATCTGCATCTTCCAAACGATCTCGCATTTTCTCCGCGTTTTCTCTATTTGTCTCAATATATATTTCACGATATGACTCTGGAAAAGGAACTTCTAATCCCTGCAAGGCATTATGAATAGACTTTGTCGCAACAAAGAAAGATTCAGATCCTTCTATAACCTCCCAACGTGTTTCGATGCCTAATTCATTCAAAAGAGGAACCATACATCGTAAAATTTCTGCAACGCCACCTCCTTTTCGCGTCGAATTAACATGAACCACTTTTTTGCCCTGAAGGAAATTTGCAAAACGGTACAAACTACTTATAACCTGTTCTCCTGCGATAGACCCATATTGTTCCAAAAGCTCTGTCATAGCCTCTCTACCCCCTCTATGACAAGACTTTTCCCGAGAATTGCCACTATCTTTTCCCGAAGCTCCGTAAGAGAATACAAATACGGATCAAGAATGGACAATTTTTCTCTCGCCTCAGCAGTCGTTTCTCCAAAATGTTCAAGCCATCTAGAGAAATCATCTCTTCTATCTTCCCGAACGCGACGTTTCGCCTCTATAAAGTGGAAAAAAATACTTCCCCGGCTCGAAGAAGCTACTGCTTCAGCTAAATTCTCAGGGCTCTCTGCCACCAGAGAGGTCTCTACGATAATCAGTTGTGTCTGTGTAAAATGAAAAGCTCTATCGGCTTGCTTCCAGCTCATAAAATGTTCTGATGAAAAAGATTCGTCAAGAAGATCGATAAGGTCATCTCTAAGTTCCTCTAAATCTCCTTTGTAATCGGGGCTTAAAGCACTTAATTTTTCAGAAAGTGCCGTTTCATGAAGATATTCTCGTGTCCATGATGCAAAATCGTTAACATATTCAGATTCGGGAAATTGAGGGCTGAGGATTCTTCCCCAGAAATGGTAATGCAGGCAACTTATAGGAACTTCTTCTATCCCCTCACGAAGCTCTTGGAGATTTCTAGCCTGGATTCCCGTACTGATAGGAATAAGAGTACATTCTTTGAACTGAAAGTTTCCGTTTTGCACAAAAGCGACCATAGAATATCAGCCTCCTTTTTGAAAAAGACAAAGCTGAGTTTTCTGTATTTTTGGTGTAGTATAAATATGCAGTAAAATTGTAACACAGATAAAAAAAGGGAGGGGACAACGAAAATGACAGGAAGAGAAGTTGCCATTCTTGTAGAGGAAAATTTTAATGATCTTGAATTTTGGTATCCTTATTATCGTCTTATTGAGGAAGGATTCTTCCCAATAGTTGTAGCTCCTGTTGCACCCCGTCATTATATGGGGAAATACAATACTGCAGTAGACGCAACATACTCACCTCAAAGCCTTATGGAAAACTTGCCCTCGGCGGTTATCATTCCTGGAGGTTGGGCTCCTGACAAGTTGAGAATGTCTGTTGAGATTGTTTCATTAGTAGCAGAAATGCATCGAACTCGAAAGGTCATAGCCAGTATTTGCCATGGGGGCAGCGTTCTTGTCTCAGCTGGCATACTTCAAGGACATCAAGTAACATCTTTCCCCAGCATAAAAGATGACATGCAGTGTGCTGGAGCGATATGGGTAGATGAACCAGTGGTTATATCCGACAAATTAATAACGAGCAGAAAGCCATCGGATCTGCCTTTTTTTACAAAGGCAATACTCGAAGCGCTCGGGAAAAAGTAATATGCTCCATCGAAACAGAATTTATATCTATTCGCTATCTGCCTGGAAGACCCCGTAAACAAGTTTTTCCAGAGCACGTTCTATTCTGTTCCATCCAGCTTCAGAACGAATGTCTATGTCGAGGTATGTCTGAGTCGTCTGACTTCGCAGCATAAGATATGTTAGGCCTGCAGAGAGTAAAGCGACAATAGCCGATGTATCAACAGAAGAGTGACAATGAGATTTTTTCATTTGTTCAACAAGAGCAATGCCCTGTTTTTTTCTTGCAGGAGCAGTTTCTTCTGATAGTTCGTTTTGCGAAAGTAATTCTCCTTTTAGTATTTCTTGCGCAAGAACAGAATTTTGCAGTTTTCTAATGTACCCTTTTAACAGGAATAGGCTTGATTCTGCCATATTTTTTGTTTCTTCTCCACATTGTCTCGCTTCTTGTACTATCTCATCAAAAGAAGGCCAGGATGTTCCCTGAGCAACAAATGCTTTAAGTAATTGTGATAGACCGCCAAAGTATCGATAAATTAATGTTTTATCGACTCCAGCTTCTCGAGCAATACGATTAATTCCTAGCTCTTGGAAACCCTCTTGAGAAAGAATTCTTTCTACTGCTTGCAAAATTTTCTTTTTTGTAAGCTCCTTATTCCTGATGATCCTCACCCCTTTTCTCATAATTAATGTACCACAAAGTCACTTATTACGTGGATGACCTCAATATTAATAAGTTTAATTATTCTTTACAGATTTACTATACCTTGAAAAAAATTTCAATTATAGATATACTCAGTTTTGCATATGTTTTTAAGTTGCTTCGAAACTCTAGTCACGCTATTTAAGATCAACAGATGAGAATCTGTTCCTGAAATAGCTCAACGTAGAGTTTGTACAATTAAATAAGCTGCTTTATCTGTCGGCCTGATCGAAAAGCCCGATCAGCAAAGAAGATGAAAAACAGCAGGTGTACCCCTTGTATTGAAGGGAATATACCTGCTGTTTTTTTATTTTTAATCAGAAGGGGGATGAATTGACAAGACGAGACACGGCACAGGCATTACAATACTCATTTGTTTGAATTCAAAAGATCGGGGAGAAAAGGATGAAAATCGTTTCAATTCAAACAGGGAATATGTCACTCCCATTGAAAAAACCTTTTAAAACTGCAGTTCGCTCGGTAAATTCTATTAATGACGTGGTCGTAAAAATAGAAACAGATGCAGGTGTTGTCGGTTATGGAGAAGCTCCTCCTACCGGTAAAATCACCGGCGATACTACAGGTGCAATTCTTGGAGCTATCAATGATCATATTCGTCCGTCTCTTATCGGAAAAGACGCAGAAGACCTGGAAGGAAACCTTCAAGCCCTTCATGAATGTATTATCGGGAATACAAGTGCAAAAGCAGCTTTAGATATGGCTCTTTTTGATATTTGGGGCAAGAGCTTACACGCACCTCTCTATAGACTCTTCGGAGGAAACAAAAAAAGTATAGAGACTGATGTAACCATAAGTGTTAATGAAGCCGATGAAATGGCAAAAGATGCAATAAATGCTGTTAACGGAGGGTACAAAATCTTAAAGATCAAAGTAGGGAAAGAAACGGAAAAAGACTTTGACCGTATTCGAGCCATACGAGAGGCCATAGGATACGATGTCAAGATTCGCATTGATGCCAATCAAGGCTGGCAACCCTCAGAAGCTGTACGCATTTTAACAAGAATGGAAGATGCCGGGTTTGACATAGAACTTGTGGAACAACCGGTAAAAGCCCACGATTTAGGTGGCATGGCTTATGTTACAGCAAGCACCTATATTCCCGTTGTTGCAGATGAAAGCGCATGGAGTCCCGAAGACGCCTTAGAAATTCTGAAGCGCAAAGCGGCAGATATGATCAACATAAAATTAATGAAATGTGGCGGCCTTTCAAACGCCATAAAAATTATTGCTATCTCTGAAATATTTGGAGCAGAAGTCATGTTAGGAAGCATGTTAGAAGGTCAGATTAGCGCCAGTGCAGCTGTCCATCTCGCTCTCGCCAAAAGCAACATTACTCGTATCGATATAGATGGCCCCCTGCTTTGTTCTTCATTACTAGATGTTGGTGACGCCCGTTTCATAGGTCCTGAAATCGTTTTAGGAGAAGATGCCGGGCTGGGAATTACAAATGTACCCGGCACACAATGGAATTAAAAAAAGGAGGGCATTATTATGGAGCATGGAACATTGTTAGGTCTTATTCCTCTTCTTGTGTACATCGTATTATGCTTTAGTCGTTTCGGGCAGATTTTTGCTGTTTCTGTAGGTATCGTTGTGGCAGCAATCATAGGCCATCATGGGATTATGGACATTGCGCAAGGATTAAGAGGTGGGCTCGGTTCCTTTTTAGGGTATATAGGCCTTATTATTTTACTCGGCGGCGGATTGGGACAAGTATTAAAGAAAACAGGCGTTGTAAAAGAACTTGTCTATATGGTAACGCGGAGAATGAACGTAAACTCCCCTCAAAAGGCATTTTTAGTCACGATGACATGTTCTGTTTTCATCGTCAGCTTACTTGGAACATTGGCTGGCGGAAATGCTATTTTAGCTCCCATATTGATTCCTATCGCAGCCTCCGTTGGAGTCACACCTAATGCAATGGCAGTATTGCTTCACGGAGCAGGCGCTTCAGGCCTATTTCTTGGGCCCTTTACTCCTCCTATGGTTGCATTAATGGAGTTTACCGGACTTTCATATCCTCAGGTTTTGCTTAACGCAGGATTGCCAATATCTGTAATCATGTGGATCGTAACTTTCTTCTGGGCATCAAGAGTTCAGAAGAAAACAGCTGGTAAAAATCATTATTCCGAAGCTGACATGGAAAAAATTGATGCCAATGAACTGAGATCTACCCCTCATGTAAAACGAGCCACATTTGTTTTTCTTGTCACAATGCTCTGCACCGTAAGCTACGGAATCTATATAGAGGGCGGCTCTACATTTGTTGTTGCCGTCATGATTCTTGCTTCTCTTCTCACAGGCCTTGCTGGGCATCTTCAGATTGTAGAGATCATTGATGCTATCTGTGAAGGCGCCAAGGGACTTATTTGGCTTTTCTTCTTCTTCGTATTGCTTGATCCTTTCATTAACTTCATTTCAGACACAGGTGCTTTCCAGGCTTTAGCCACAATGCTTGAGCCTCTGGTCAAACAGAGCGGAACTGTAGGCTTCATCGGCCTGTCCACCTTGGTTGGCATTTTTGGTGTTCCAGGAGCTGCCGTAGCTCAGGCAGAGGTTATAAATAAAATGTTCGGACCGCTGGTTGAATCACTCAACGTCCCCATGACGCTATGGGTTGTTGTTCTTCTGGTTGGATCTCAAATGACTTCTTTTGCCGTTCCAGAAGGAGATATGCAGGGGCAAATGGGACTTGCCAGATCTGACGATCTTAAGTCCGTACTATGTAACGGTTGGCTCATTGTTGTTTGCACCGTTATTTATGTTCTTATTCGAGCAATTATAGTGGCGATGTAAGATGAGCTGGAAAAAGCAAATAGAACAAGTTCTCATTTCAAAAGGGATGACCAATAAGGCTGGAATCATTATCAAAGATATTAAAAATGATGAAACTTTTTCTCTCAACGGAGAGCAATCGTTTCCCTCTGCCAGTCTCATTAAGCTTTCTATACTATGGACTCTTTTCTCCAAGGAGAACGCAGAGGAGTTATCTCTTAATGAAACCATTACATTAAAAGAAGCGGATAAAGTGGAAGGTGGTCTCCTTCATCTTTATAAAGAAGGGGCAAAACTTCGCCTTGAAGACCTTGCTCTTTTGATGATCGCAGTTAGCGACAATACGGCAACAAACCTTATTATAGATCGACTTGGCATTGATCAAATCAATAACGAAATCAAAAAGCTAGGGTTAAAAGGAACTATACTTGGACGAAAAATGTTAGATTTTGAGGCTAAAAAAGCAGGAAAAGATAACTACACGACACCAGAAGATATATCAAATCTTCTGGGAAAGATACTAACAAGCACATCTCTTCCCGTTTCACGTAGAAAGAGAATGTTGGAGATGCTCTCTGCTCAAAAGCTAAATATTAAACTTCCTTCTTTAGTTCCCTTCAATGACGTTGATGAAATTGAAGGCTTCCTCGCTCATAAGACGGGGGAACTACCTGGCTCAGAACATGATGCAGGAATTTTCTTCTACAATTCAGATCATCCCATTCTTGTCACTGTACTGACAAGGAACCTCTCAAACAGAGTAGCTGGAGTTGATCTATGCGCCCAAATAGGAGCCATTATTTTCGAACATTTTGGGAAAGGCTATTTCGACGCATAATAACAAGGGGCTGCAACAATGCAGCCCCTTGTCTCATAAGATAAAGCAACGTCGTTATTTTAGAGTCCTTCTCGATATTTCTTCAGTGCATCTTTATATGCAACCTGTATAGCCTTTTTAGACGAACCGAAGTATCGTGACTGAATTTCTTCTGTTATTTCTTGTTCATCTTGAAGCAAATAGCGTCCTACAAAAAGGTCTCGAATAAAACGGTGAGTAACATCAAGAGTAACAGAACTCTGACAATCCAGGATAAGAGATGATTCTCTTTCTACAATGAAAGAAATAAAGAAAGCATTAAATTGAAAAGTAATTGGGTTATCGCTTGTCGTTCGTGAGTTGCCTACAATGAGAACTGAATTGTCAGGATAATACTTTTCCATACGCTTCACCTACGAAATATATAGCACAAAATTATAGATAGTCAACAAATTTGACTATTTCTAGAAATTCATCCCCATAACCCGCATTAACCAAGCATAAGAATTCTTCATAAGATATGGGTTGAAGGCAAAAATAACATAAAAGCCCATTGCCATAATAGTATGTAGAATAGAAAAGAATCCTCGATACTCCTCTTTTCTGGCCACGACACCTAAAGCACCCTCGCAAATAAAGAAAGCGGAAAGATAATAAATCCATCCTTTCGTTTCTGGAAGCTGAGCAAAGCGCATAGCTCGAAGAACAGAATATGCCGACCACGCCGTTAAAACATACATCTGGGTAAAGAAAAGAACTATTCTTAAAAGAAAGGAAGTACCTTGAACATGAAGAGATCGCGTTTTACCACTTTTTTTGTTTTCCAAACCTTCAAGTAAATCGTAAACTGATAAAACTCTTGGAACAATATAGCGGCTGTACGAACTTGATAAAACCCAGGCCCAAAGAATAAACGGTAGAGCGAACTTGATATAAAGCACAGATGTTCCTCCTCCCCTAGAACCTTTATATTGCTTATTTATTTTACATCATCTTCGCAAAGCCGATACTAAATTAAGGGGTAAATCTGGGAGGTGATTTATATGGATGCCGTAAATGCTGTTCAAAGTGCAAAAGCACAGGAAGTTTGTCAAAACGTTATGATGGCAACGCAAGCATACACATTAAAGAGCGTCACGCAGCTTCAAGAAAAGATGATGGCCCAACTTTTTGAAAGTATGGGAATAGGGCAAAATTTGAATATTAAAGCATAACGTCTCTATCCAGAAACCCCTTGTAAAGATGGGGGATCCATATCCCCCATCTTTATTCATTATTATCAGTCTCTCTGTCAACGAGAGGTTTTGAATATGCTGTCTCAGAATCCCACGGGAAAAGAATCCACGTATCCTGGCTTACCTGTGTTATATAGGTATCAACGTAAAGACTTCCCTCCGGTTTGGCATATACTGTTGCAAAATACGCTTTGGGAAGCATTTTTCTTACAATCTGTGCTGTTTTTCCAGTATCCACAAGATCGTCAATAATAAGACAATTCTCCCCGTCACCCTGAATTTCTTTTAGTATACTGGTTTCTCCCTGTGTTCGAATTGTATAACTCGAAATACAAACCGTATCTACAAGACGAATGTTCAATTCTCTCGCAATAATAGCCGCAGGAATAAGGCCTCCACGAGCAATCCCTATTATTTTCGTCCATTTTCTTGATAGAAGTCTCCATGCAAGAGCTTTACAATCCCGATGAAGCTGATCCCAAGAAACCGGATACGTTTTATGATACCGCTCTTCACTTCCCATCGTTTAGTGCCTCCCTGAATAGAATAAAAAATGGTAAACTTTATATTACAAGTTTTTCTGAATTAGTGGAATTGCTTATTTCTTTTCTGTTACTTTCTCGTCTATCACTTTTTCCCTTTTCTTTTATCATAATCTTAGTATAATTGTTAACAATCATCTTTATTTTTGATAAGTTCTCACACCAAAAGAACGCTCAAGGAGGGCATGCATAATGAAGAAGAGTCTTGTTGTTTTGTTCGTAGCACTGAGTATCGCCCTCTGCGGAACAGCTTTTGCAGCTGAAGCTATTCCCGCAGAAAAAGTAAATCCTGGTTTTGTGTATATTGGTCCTGTAGGAGATGGCGGATGGACATATATGCATGATCAGGGACGATTAGAAATGGAAGAAGCGTTTCCTGGAGTAAAATCAAGTTTTGTCGAGTCTGTTCCAGAAGGCCCAGACTCTGCACGCGTAATGGAAACTTTCATTCGAAACGGCTCTAAAGTCATATTCGCCACATCATTTGGATATATGGACTTCGTACAAGACGTAGCCAAACGTTATCCCGATGTTGTGTTTATGCACTGTTCCGGTTATAAGAGAGCAGATAACGTAGGAATTTATTTCGGAAGAATGTATCAAGCTCGCTATCTTTCTGGTCTTGTTGCTGGAAAGATGACAAAGAACAATGTTATTGGCTTCGTTGCTGCTCATCCAATACCTGAAGTTGTACGTGGCATTAATGCATTTACACTAGGTGTTCGAAAAGCCAACCCGAAAGCAGAAGTCAAGGTCGTGTGGCTTTTCTCTTGGTTTGATCCGGGGAAAGAAAAGGAAGCAACGAAAGCCCTTATCGACTCTGGTGCCGACGTTATCGCTATGCATGCCGATAGCGGGGCAGCACCTCAGACAGCAGAAGAAGCTGGAGTATATGTTGTCGGTTATAATAACGACATGAGCCAATATGCACCGACCAAACATCTCACTGCACCAATTTGGGATTGGGGAATTGTATATAAACGTGTTATGGAACAAGTTACCACTGGAACCTGGAAATCAGAAGATATTTGGTGGGGACTTAAGGAAGGAATGGTAACTCTTTCTGGATACGGCAAAGATGTGCCAGAAGAAGTCAAAGGTCTTGTAGAAGAGGAAAAGGCTAAAATCATTTCTGGCGAATGGGATGTTTTCAATGGTCCTATTAAAGATCAAAGCGGTACAATAAAAGTTGAATCTGGACAATCGCTTTCAGATGCAGATAAGCTCTCCATGAACTGGTTCGTAGAAGGGGTTAAGGGAGATATGCCCAAATAGAAACCCCTAGAATATAGAGGGAGGGCGCATTTCGCGCCCTCTTTTTTTTGAAAGAGATCGCTGTGAAAGGAAACGTTGCCATGGAAAAAGTCATATCGGCTCCACCACTTATACATATGGAAAACATTACGAAAGAGTTTGCCGGTGTCGTGGCAAACCGTAACATCGATTTCGATGTAAAACGCGGAGAAGTGCACGCATTACTTGGCGAAAATGGCGCAGGAAAATCTACACTCATGAATATATTGTACGGCCTGTACCGCCCAGATAAAGGGCACGTGTGCATTGACGGTAAAAGCGTCTCTTTCTCTTCTCCTAAAGACGCTATTGCGTCTGGAATAGGTATGGTACATCAACATTTTATGCTCATCCCCAGTCAAACTGTCTGGGAAAACATGATATTGGGATTAGAGGGGCTTCCTCAAATTCTTCCACGCAAGGAAATTCACCAGAAAATTATAGATATCTCAGAACAATACGGTTTAGAAGTCGATCCTGACGCAAAAATATGGCAGCTTTCTATTGGGGAACAGCAGCGTGTTGCTATTTTACAAATGCTTTATCGTAGAGCGCGGGTTCTTATTCTTGATGAACCCACTGCAGTACTTACACCTCAAGAATCGCTTCATCTTTTCAAGACCATACGACAAATGACCGCAGAGGGACATGGCATTGTCTTTATTTCTCATAAACTTGATGAAGTTCTTTCTCTCTCAGACCGCATAACTATTCTTCGCAAAGGCGAAAAAACAGGAACTGTTCAAACTCAAAACACATCAAAAGAACAACTCGCCGAATTAATGATGGGAAGAAAAGTAACCTTCACTGTTGCTAGAAAGAGTATTGCCCCGGGAAAAGATATCTTGAAAACCGATAATATTACTGTTCTCGGGGAAAGAGGTCTCCCTACTGTAAAAAATATTTCTATTGCAGTGAAAGAACGGGAAATTTTGGGCCTTGCTGGAATTGCAGGAAACGGACAACAGGAACTTTGTGAAGCTCTGGCAGGGTTACGTCCTTTAAAAGAAGGTCGTATTTTTATCGAGAACGAAGAGATGACTCATCGTTCTCCAAAGCAATATATAGATCGAGGAATTCGATACATTCCCGCAGATCGCAAAGGAACGGGACTTGTTCCCAACATGGACGTAAAAGAAAATTCTATTTTGAAAAAGTACTGGAACAAACCTGTAGCCAAGGGGCCTATGATTGATTGGAAAGCGGTTTTCACTCATGCGATGAACCTTGTAAAAAAATATAGCGTGAGTACACCATCAATGGAAACTCCAGTAAAAAATCTTTCAGGAGGTAATCTTCAAAAGCTTATGCTTGGACGAGAGCTGTGCGATGCACCCAAAGCCCTTATTGCAGTTCACCCCACGTGGGGACTCGATGTTGCCGCTACCCACTTTGTGCGAGAGCAGCTTCTCGAAGAACGTGATCGCGGCGCAGCCATTTTTCTCGTATCTGAAGATTTGGAAGAGCTCCTTTCATTAAGTGACAGGCTCGCAGTTATATTCAAGGGGGAAATTATGGGTATACTCAATCACCCCGAAGAGGCCACTCCTGAATTGATTGGCCTCATGATGGCTGGAACTCCCCTCTCTTCTATAAAGAAAGGGGCAAAATAGCGATGAAATATTTAAAGGTTGAAAAACGTCTTGTTACACCAGTTTGGTTTTCTGGCGTCATTCCTATTTTTGCTATTATTTTGGCACTCCTGACAGGTGCCGTTTTTTTAAATTTTATGGGTGTCTCTCCTGTAAAAGCATATCTTTCAATGTTCAAAGCGTCCCTTGGTGATGCCTACGGCCTAACAGAAACAATTGTAAAGGCTATTCCCCTGGCCATGGCAGGTGTAGCCGTAGCTCTTTCGTTTAAAATGCTTATCTGGAATATTGGCGCAGAGGGACAAATCTTTATGGGATCTCTGGCTACGGCTGCGGCTGTTCGCTATTTTTTTGTCGATCAGCCCTTCATTATGTTCTGGATCATGTTTATCTCAGCCTCAGTTGCAGGTGGACTCTGGGCCGCTTTTGCTGGCTATCTGAAAGCGCGTTGGAATGTCAATGAAATAATCACAACCCTCATGCTCAACTACATTGCACTCCATCTCATTGATTTCTTTGTTTACGGCCCCTGGAGAGATCCCGCCAGTCTTGGTTTCCCAATGACAGCACCCTTTCCAGATGCCGCCAGATTGCCTCTTTTCGGCGATACACGTATTCATCTTGGTCTGTTTATTGCCATCTTTCTCGCGATCTTTTTCTGGGCTCTTCTCAAATGGACACGATGGGGATATGAGATTCGAGTCATTGGAGAAAATCCTCGCGCCGCGACTTTTGCCGGAATAAACTATTTACGCAATGCAGTCATCATCATGTTTATATCGGGAGCAATTGCAGGTCTTGCCGGAATGTGTGAAATTGCAGGATTACAAGGTCGTCTTCAGCATGCAGCTTCTGCTGGATACGGTTATACGGCTATTATTGTCGCTTGGCTAGGGCGTCTCAATCCTTTAGCCGTCCTCTTTGTTGCTTTTATTATAGGATCTCTTCTGGTAGGAGGAGATACGTTGCAAATTGTTATGCGCTTGCCTCTGTCTAGTATTCTAGTGCTTCAGGGCCTGCTTCTCTTCTTTGTTCTTGGAGGAGAATTTTTCAGAAGATATCGTATTCGTTTTATCAAGAGGGGAGATAACTAGCTATGGAAATTCTTATTCCTATTCTTGCTGCTGCCGTAAGAAGCGGTACGCCAATCCTCTATGCTACATTAGGAGAAATTATTACAGAAAAAGCAGGCATCTTGAACCTCGGTCTTGAAGGAATAATGCTTGTTGGCGCCTACACGGGATTTTCCGTCACATATAAGACAGGAAACCCGTGGATCGGTGTAATAGCAGCTTTTATCATTGGAACTATGATGGCTACTATACACGCCTTTATTTCAATCACATTAAAGGGGAACCAGGTAGTCAGCGGATTAGCTTTGACTATGTTTGGAACAGGAGCAAGCTCTCTATTAGGTCGATCATATATTGGCTTTACTATTAAGGGACTCAATAAAATTCCATTACCCCTTCTTTCAGATATTCCTATTCTAGGGCCGGTTTTATTCAATAATGATGCCCTTATCTATGTTTCATTTGTATTGGTCGTTATCTTATATATGTTTTTTGTCCGCACTCGAAATGGTCTTTATCTTCGTGCTGTAGGGGATAATCCACGAGCAGCAGATGCCATGGGAATAAACGTAGACAGAACTCGCTATATCTACACCCTTATTGGAGGAGGAATTGTAGCAATAGGTGGAGCCTATATGTCTATCGCCTACACCAAGATGTGGGCAGAACTTATGACAGCTGGTCGTGGCTGGATTGCCGTAGCCCTCGTCATTTTTGCTATTTGGAATCCTTTCCGGGCTGCATTGGGAGCGTACCTTTTCGGAGGTGTAGAGGCGTTTCAACTTCGCCTTCAGGCGGCAGGAACAAGCATTCCAACCCCTCTTCTCATGATGTTGCCTTATATTTTGACTATTTCAGTTCTTTTTTTCATTTCGGTGAGCCAAGGGAAGGGTATCCTTTTTGGAGCCCCGTCTTCTCTCGGTCAGCCATTTTTTAGAGAAGAAAGAGATTAGAGAGTACGAGGGGGTCTGCTCATGAGCTTTTTTATTGGCGATATTCCAGCATCAGGAAGTATTGTAAACTGCGCTGCCGTTATTGTAGGTAGTTCTATTGGTTTGCTTTTTAGATCAAAGCTACCTCAACGTTTTATAGATATGGCCTTCCAAGTGTTGGGGCTTTTTACGCTGTTTCTTGGATTTTTAATGGCACAAAAAACATCCAATTTCCTTATTCTTATCTTCAGTATGGTTGGAGGAGCCATCATTGGTGAAGCCCTCGATCTTGACGGTCGTTTTGCCCGTTTTTCTGATGGAATCAGCCAAAAATTCAAATCGAGCGGCCCAACCTTTGCCGAAGGATTTCTCACCGCAACCCTTCTTTTCTGCATGGGATCTATGGCTATCCTCGGCGCTATAGAAGAAGGACTGGGAAATTACCCGAATCTGCTTATAGCAAAGTCGCTTCTTGATGGGATTTCCTCCCTTGCCTTAGCAACATCCTTGGGCGGAGGCGTGCTAATCGCAGCCTTTCCTGTTCTTCTTTACCAGGGAAGTATTACTCTTCTTGCCAGCACGTTACAACCTATTCTTTCTGAGGGCGTCATAAACGAAATTTCAGCAGCAGGGGGACTTATGCTTATCGCCCTTGGCCTCTCCATTCTTGAAATCAAACGCTTCAGAGTAACAAATATGCTGCCAGCCCTTATCCTTGCAGGGATTCTGGCTTCTTATTTTGTACACTAATTAAAGGAACGCCAACGCATCCAGGGCTGGGTCATTCCATAAAAAGCTATCTTTTGGTTAGAAAAGTATGCCCAGTTCTGGTTGCCATAATCATAGTGCCACCACTCTTCCGGATAGTTTGTAAACCCCGCCTCTTTCATGCAATGATATAAAAGACGGCGATTTTGTAAGGCAGTAAACCCCTTCTCATCAAGAGTTCCCCTTTGTATCATGACATTTTCGTAGTAACACGTAGCAGAACGAGGAGATGTTTCATCAAAGTTACTCCCCATATACAAAAGGCACCCTTCATCATCGACAATGCCAAGATCTACAGCCCCTCCTGTTAGATGGGGAGATGGTTTTCTCGGATCAACTGATGGCAAGGCCACGTACTGCGACACGAGTTTTGACAATTCTGTTTCGGTCATTTCGTTATGTAATTGTTTTATTTCTTCGTAATAGCTGTCATAAAGATGCTTCTGTATACTCAAAGACCGCCAACCATCAAAAATGACGAACTTAAATCCTGAAGGCAGCATGGCAACAGCCTCTCTTAAACGGAAAAAGGCACTCTCCCGAATAAAACACTCTGAAAGAGCATCAGGAACAGACTGGACGTAATATTGGGATCGAACAAGAATACGTTCTGGATAGAGGCTTAATGGAACAAGTTCTTCTCCGCTCTCTTCGATAGGGATACTTTGAATTTTTTCCCAAATCCAAACGGACGGAGAAGAAATAGGCGTTCCATATATATCCATTATGAATTCATCCCTCCTCCTTTACGACAAGTTCAATAGCCTTGGAATAGCTGTAGTTATGGGAGGAAAAGATATTATAAGAAAAAGCACAAGAAGGGCTACACCGATGAAAGGCCATATATACTTAAACACATCGCCTAACTTCACTCCTCCTACAGCTGCAACAATATAATTACACGCCCCCATTGGAGGCGTTATTAAAGCTATAGTCACATTAAGTGTCATGACAACACCAAAGTGAAGAGGATCGATGCCAGCCTTTTGGGCTAAAGGCGCAAAAATAGGAGTAAGCAGCGTCAACGTAGACACCTCTTCCATAAACATTCCAACAGGGAAAATAATTGCTGAAAGTAAAAGCATGAGAAGCCACGGACTCTCTATAAGCCCCGATTGTGTAATAAATCGTGCAAAATGCTGGGGGATTTGTTCCCATTTCAATATCCAGCCTATAACAGTGGCAGCTCCCATAATGAGGAAAATAGAGCTTGTAAGCCTCACTGTTTCATAAATGGTCTCACCCAAAATTCTGGCTGTCAGCTTTCTGGTATAAAAGAAACCTGCCAAAAGGCAGTAGGCAACTCCTAATGCGCCAGATTCCGTAGGAGTCACGATACCCGTTACAATACCTCCGATAATAATAAGAGGCGCAATGAGACCGACAAGGGAACGACGAAGAATCTCTTTGGCATTCTTGCGAACCTCGTTAAAGTCTGAAACTGCCATCTGATGTCGACGTGAGTAAAAATAATTCATCACCATAAAAGCCCCGCCAAGAACAATGCCGGGGAGAATTCCTGCTGCAAAAAGTCCCCCAATAGATGTATTGGTCATTGTGGCATAAATAATCATAAAAATACTCGGAGGTATAATAGGCCCAATGAGAGAGCTACTTGCTGTCAATCCCGCTGAATAGGCAGGAGAAAACCCATCCTTAACCATGGCAGGAATCAAAATAGAGCCAAGAGCAGAAGCATCTGCTGCCGCCGAACCATTGACTCCAGCTAAAATAATTCCACCAACGACATTGACATAGCCTAGGCCACCTCGCACAGAACCAACAATAAGACGACTAAAATCGAGAAGGCGATCTGTAAGTCCGGATCGGTTCATAAGAATCCCCGTCCATATGAAAAAAGGAATTGCCATAAGAGAAAAGATATCCATTCCTCCATAAAACTGCTGCGCTATTACTCGCAATAATGAATAATCACCAAGCAAGACTATTCCTAAAAACGAGGTCGTTAAAAGGGATAGATAAAGAGGAATGCCAAAAATCATCATGGCAAAAAAAACAATAAGCATAATAAAAACCATTACAACCGCTCCTCCTGCTTAAAGAAAGATCGAACAAATAGAAGAATGACTTCCGATAACAACAATGCAAAACCCACAGGAACAGAGAGAAGAGGAATTGTCTTAGGTATATTGAGAGCCAAAGTCTTCATCTTCCACATATTCAAGGCATTGACAGTTCCCAAATAGGTAACAAGAGAAAGAATCCCAACGGTGATAAAGAATTTTATCCAGAGAATACACCTTTGGATATGTCGAGAAAGCTTTGGCGTTACAAAGTCTATAACCATATGATCGCCATGACAAAGGGCTCCAGTCGCTCCCAACATTACAAGCCATACAAGGGAAAAACGAGCTACTTCTTCAGTCCATACAATAGAGCTTTTCAAGACATAACGCATAAAAATTCCTAACAAAATATCGGCGACATTAATAACGAGAAGCGCCCCAGCACTCCAGGCGCTGAGACGCTCAAAGAAATATATTAACTGATTCAGAGAAACAGCGGCTTTCGACCTTTCTCTCATATCATCAACCTTCAATTCCATTCATTATTTACTTGCTGCTGCATTGGCATTCTTGGCACATTCTAAAGCCAGGTCAAGCCACTCCTTGCTTACTTTAGTTTTCAACCACTCATGATAAGCTGGTAAAGCTTTTTCACGAAATGCGTTCATCTCTTCCTCATTTGGCGTATAAACCTGCATTCCATGATCTGAAAGGAATTGAACATCCTTTGAATCTTGTGCCTCAACAGCCTCTCTATTCATGGCATTTGCCTTTTTTGCAGCTTCTAGAACAATATGCTGATTTTCTTCTGACAAAGAATCAAAAAGATCACCATTAATAACAAGGAATTGATCAGAATACTGAATATTAGCTAATGTAAGGTGCTTCTGCACTTCGTACAAACTTCCCATTTTTATGTACATGGCGGGGTTCATCTGACCATCAACAACTCCTGTTTTTAAAGCCATATAGAGCTCCGTCCATGGGATGGGCGTTCCACTGGCACCGAAAGCTTTGTAGAGAGTGATCTGGCCTTCGTCCATTCCCCGAAACTTCAATCCTTCAAAATCCTGAGGAGAGCGAATTCCTCTCTTTGAATTAGTAAAAGCTAGGAATCCCCCTTCTTCTATAGCTTCAAGCAAAACAGCACCTGTTCTTTTTTTGAATTCCTCTTGTGCCTGTTTCCAAAAGCGACTCTGATCAAAAAAGATATGGGCAGCTTTATAAGAATTGAACATAAAGGGAACAGCGGTGGCATATATTTCGGGGAAGAGGGGTGCTATCCCTCCAAAAGAAGCGATATTGATGATTGGCTGGTTCATTCCCTCTCGAGCAAGAAGCTCCATTCGCTCTTCTTCGTTACCTAACTGGCTATCAGGATAAAGAGAAATCTTAAGTGATCCAGCGCTCTCTTCTTCAACCATTTTTTTAAAGTTTGTGGCAAATAAGTGTACTGCATTATTCTCTATGTCTGCAGGGCCGTTGTATGACATTTTTATTTCCTGAGCCCATGCCGGCAAAGAAAGACAAAGAATCAAAAGACAAACAGCAATAACGTGAAGAAATTTCACCTTCCCACGCAACATTCTTATCACTCTCCCCATAAATTGTCGTTTCTTTTCCAAATAATTGTACATTTAAAAGATAGGTCCTTCAACTATTCGCGAATCTGTCCATCACCATAGATAATAAATTTCGTTGAGGTTAGTTGCTCTACGCCCATAGGACCTCTCGCATGAAGTTTTTGTGTGCTAATGCCAATTTCTGCTCCGAAACCAAAAACTCCGCCATCAGTAAAGCGCGTCGAGGCATTGACATACACGGCAGCAGAATCAACTGCTCCCAGAAATTTCTGCGCATTGCTATAACTTTCGGTCAAAATGGCATCGCTATGTCCAGTACCATATGTTGCAATATGCTCAATAGCTTCATCAATACTTTCCACAACCTTTACAGCAAGAATAAGGTCGTTATACTCTGTCGCCCAATCCTCCTCTGTTGCGGAAATTGCACGCGAGTCTAGTTTGCATATAGCCTCATCCCCCCGTATTTCCACATTCTTCTCGTGGAGAGCTGCCGCAACTAGGGGAACAAAACGAGATGCAACATTGGCATGGATCAGCAAGGTTTCTACTGTATTACATGTAGATGGACGCTGGGTCTTCGCATTTATAACAATGGGGATAGCTTTCTCAAAATCAGCTGTTTCATCAATAAAAATATGACAATTGCCCATACCCGTCATAATAAAGGGGACCGTCGCATTTTCCTGCACAACTTTCTTTAAGCCTTTTCCACCACGTGGGATAAGCACGTCAAGATATTCATTCAATCGCATCAATTCCATTGTCGCTTCTCGATCAGGACTATCTATAAGATTAATAGCTCCTTGCGGAATTCCAGCCTTTACGGCAGCATCAGATATTATCTGAGCAATAATTCTGTTCGAATGAAGAGCCTCTTTTCCCCCGCGAAGAATCACACTGTTGCCAGCCTTAAGACAAAGCCCTGCAGCATCCGCCGTTACATTGGGACGAGATTCATAGATTATGCCTATCACCCCCAAAGGAACACGAACCCGACCTACACGAATTCCACTCTGTGCTGTCCACATCCCCAAGACTTCACCTATCGGGTCATGGAAGGCCGCTATTTCTTCAAGCCCCACAGCCATGGCTTCCACGCGCTTTTCATTGAGTGTTAGACGTTCGAGAAGAGCATAAGAAAGCCCAGCTTGACGCCCCTCTTCCAAATCCTTCTTATTTGCACATAATATCTCGCTGCAATGATCTCGAAGGGCTCCAGCCATGGCACATAATGCTTTATTTTTTTCTTCAGATGAAGCTGTTGCCAAAAAACGGGATGCTTTTTTAGCCTTTTTACCCATATCCCGAACATATTCAGACATCTTCTTCAATACTATTCCTCCTCCACTCTAGATCAAAGCTAAATTATTACGATGAACAATCTCGTCATAATCGGTATTTCCAAGAAGAGCTTCTATTTCATCAGTATGATGGCCGGCAATAATAGCAATTTCATCGGAGGAAAAATTAACCATTCCCCGAGCTATTTCCACTTTGCTACCATCAAAAATTGATACGACTTCACCTCGCGAAAAATTCCCCTCCACTGCAACAACACCTGATGGCAGGAGGCTTTTCCCTCTATTGCGAACTGCTTCAGCAGCGCCATCATCAACAACAATTCGTCCATGGGGAGTACTTCCGAAAGCAATCCACTGTTTTCGAGCCTGAACAGGCTCCCCAGAAGGAAGGAAAAGCGTTCCCAAATTTTCCCCATCCAAAAGACGACGTAAGATATTCGGCTCTTTATTATTTGCAATAATCATGGGGATACCTGAGGTCATAACAATTCGTGCTGCTGCGAGCTTAGTAAACATACCTCCACTGGAATGCTTGCTTCCCTTCGTACGGGAATGAGCCAATAATTCCTGAGAGACCTCCTCCACAACAGGAAGCAGGTGGGCCTCAGGATTGATTCTTGGATCATCGCTGAAAAGCCCATCTATATCAGAAAGGATAATTAAAAGATCTGCATCGATAAGACACGACACCATTGCTGAAAGAGTATCATTATCTCCAAATTTTATTTCGTCTACAGCGACAGTATCATTCTCATTAATAATGGGGACAACGGCAAAATCAAAGAGGGTCAATAAAGTGTGTCGAGCATTCAAATAGCGAAGACGATTAGAGAAAACGTCACGAGTCAACAAAACCTGAGCCACTGTCTTGCCGTATTCTGAAAAGAATTTTTCATACATGTGAACAAGCCGTCCCTGCCCGATAGCGGCAAGAGCCTGCTTCTCCGGCAAGGTTTTAGGCCTGTCTGGAAAATTGATTTTACCCACGCCAGCTCCAACCGCTCCCGAACTGATGAGACAAACGTCACGCCCGCTACTTTGCAAGTCTGAAATCTCCCTCGCTAAAGTCTCCATGCGAAGTAGATTTATTTTCCCCGTCGAGTGGGTTACAGTACTCGTTCCAACTTTTATAACAACACGTTTACACGACTTTAAACGTTCTCTTTGTACCATTCTTGATTCACCCTCCGCACAACTCTCCAAATTAACGATTACGTACAAGTGTAACACTTGATATAACTATAATTTATAGAACAAAAATTTAAATGTTTAAAGTCTCATATTAAGTAAATCTCCAACCGCTTTATATGCGGGGTTTTCAAAGATTAAAGGATCAGAAAGAGACGCATATACATTTTGAACCTTCCATAAATTAATATCCCAATGGTGACGACGAACAAACTCCAGCATTCTTTCCACCTTGGCCAATGAAGAAAATTGCAATTCCCTATCTGTCTGCTCAGCAAGATAGATCATTTCTCGCTCAAGACGCCCTCGAATATGGTGTTGCAACTCTGCCTCATTAATATCAACTCTCCACGAATGTGCTTGTGTAAGTCGCCTTTCTATTTGTTCCAAATCGGGATCGCCATCCCAAATAACTCTTTTGAGTTCTCCGTTCAAGACAACTTCAGCAGCACTCAGAAGCACGTCAGGCAAAGGCATTCGTATTAATCCCATAAAAGCAAGGAGGCTATCGTAATCACGAATAACACTCTTCAAATAATTTTCTATACGAGTAACATCTCTATCAATAATAGAGTGCATAATTCGCCGCTGTCCATCTTTAAAAAGATGTCGAAGTGAATAAGTGCGATGCCCGAAGAGTTCTACGAAAAATTTCTCTGTTTCTTGAGGAAATTTCTCTTGAAGAGATTCTTGCCATTGGAGCATGTCTTCCTGCCTCGCCGAAGCTCGAACGCCGCAAAGGACGTCGTGTCCTCCCCTATGGAATGCTGCGAAAAAGATTCTCTGTTTCTCACCTGTCACCATATGTAAAAGAGTGGCAACACCCAAAGAGAGACGTTCTCCTTTTTCTTTAAGAAGAACCTTCTTCTCGGCTTGTATTTGATAATTATAAAGAGAAAAAATATCTTCTTCCGCAACATCTTCTTCAAAAAGCGTCTTTACAGCATAATGGGCCGCAACTCGGAAAAAGTCAACATAAAAAGGAACCACAAAAATTTCAAAAATGACGCCACCATTTTTAAACTCTCGTACGTTACTTGGAGCTTTTTCGAGCAAAGACATAAAGTTGTTTTTTATACCTTTACCTGACAATTCTTCAAGCAACGATAGAGCATGATATGCATATAAAAGAACTTGAAGAGCCTCTATACCAGATATTTCATCGAAAAACCAACCACAGCTCGTATACATAAACATAGCGCTACGTTCCATCTCCAAAAGCTTTAACGCCCGTATTTGCTCTTCTGAAGAGAGCTCCCTTGGAGAAACAGCAGAGAAAAATTCTTGGCGAGATCCAGTTGAATTGCCCAGTAGACATTGCACATAGACATTTCTCGCCTGCCATGGGTCCGTAAAGAGAGAAGATGCGTCTTTTTCATAAAATTCATCTATTTTTTGCCGCAACCAATCCAAAGATTCTCTCAGCGGCTGCCTCCACTTCTGATGCCATCCTGGATGTAATCCACTATTACAGCCGCAATCCTCTTTCCATCGTTTTATGCCATGAACACAGCTCCATGATGTTTCGTCACGAATTTGTACTTCATATTGAGGCGGAAAGTTATCAAGATATTCTCCATATATGGTAAGTCGTGTATCTTCTCTTTGTTCCATGTAGTTCAAACACCAGGCAAGAGCCATATCTCCATATTTATGGTGATGGCCAAAGGTCTCCCCATCAGTAGCAACATGAGCAAGAGGTGCTTTTTCTTTCACTCTCTCTATTGACGAAAGAAATCTTTGAGCTAAAAGCTGGCCATTCTGTAAGAGGGAACCAAATGCAATGTCTCTTGCTAAAAAATCGTCGTAGAAAAAGAGAGCAATACTTCTTCCCGACGGAAGATGGCATAAATATGGATGCCATGTTTCAATAGGTTTTTGGCTAGTATCATGCCAATTCGTTTCGATTATACTTTTCCATCTTTTAGCCTGATGAGGGGCCAAAAGAGTAAATCGAATACCCTCAGCTGCCAGAACATCCAGAGTTTCCACATCAATAGCCGTTTCAGGAAGCCACATTCCCTCTGGGAAACGTCCAAAACGAGACGTAAAATCCTGAATACCCCAAACTACTTGAGTTACTTTATCTTTCATGGAGGCCAAAGGCATTATCATGTGGTTGTAAACTTGAGCAAGCGCAGGACCATGATTGGAAAATCTTTCTCTTCCTCTACGGTCTGCTTCTAGCAATCCTTCATATGTGTCATGGTCGTGTCGTTCCATCCACTGTAGTAAAGTAGGCCCTACATTAAAACTCATTCGCTCATAGTTCGAGATAATTTTAATTATTTTGCCGTCTTTGCCTAGAATTCTGGCAACCCTGTTCGGAGCATAACATTCGGCAGATATCCGTTCATTCCAATCATGCCAAGGAGCTGCTGACTCTTGCAACTCAATATCGCCAAGCCACGGATTTTCTCGTGGCGGTTGATAAAAATGTCCATGTACACATATATTTTTCATTTCACTCTTCCTCTTTTCTGAAGAAAAGAGCTCCAAAAGCAGGAAGAGTCAAAGAGAGGAAAGCGGAGTGTTCTTTCCAACGTTCAGGAATGGCTTCCTTTCCGCCGAAATTTCCCTCTCCTCTTCCTCCATACATTTCTCCATCGCTGTTAAGGAGCTCTCGCCAATATCCAGCAACAGGAACTCCGACACGATAGTTATAACGAACAACAGGAGTAAAGTTAAAAATGGCCAAAATCATATTCTCTTCTTCATCTTTCCGAATAAAGCCGACAATGCTTGCGCTGCTATCAGAACATGCAATCCATTGAAAACCTTGCTGTTTAAAATCATTAACATGCAATGCTTTTTCGCTAACATATATCTTATTGATATCATGCACCCATCGCTGAACTCCCTTATGAAAAGGCAAATCCAAAAGAGACCAATCTAAGGATTCCTCATGACTCCATTCTCTCCTTTGCGCAAAGTCATCTCCCATAAAAATTAATTTCTTCCCCGGATGGGCATACATATATCCCAAAAGCAAACGTAGCTGCGAAAATTTTTCTTCGAGATTTCCAGGCATTTTTTCAAGCAACGATCTTTTTCCGTAGACAACTTCATCATGAGAAAAGGGAAGAATATAATTTTCAGAGAAGGCATACATCAGGCTAAAGGTCAGGTCATTTTGATGGTATTGTCTATAAAAGGGATCTTTCTTCATATATTCCAAAATATCGTGCATCCAGCCCATATTCCACTTCATTCCGAAACCCAATCCTCCTGCATAGGGTGGACGAGTTACAAGAGGCCATGCCGTAGATTCTTCAGCAATAGTCAAAGTGTCAGGGAAATAGAGATAAATTGCTTCATTAAGACGACGTAAAAAGGAGACAGCCTCCATATTTTCACGCCCCCCATATTGGTTGGGAATCCACTCTCCGTCATTTTTCGCATAATCGAGATAGAGCATAGAGGCAACGCCATCGAGACGAAGTCCATCTACATGGTAATAATCAATCCAGAAAAGAGCGCTGTTAATGAGAAATTCCTGCACTTCAGTTCGACCGTAGTTAAAAATATAGCTTCTCCACTCTGGATGAATTTTCTGTCGAGGGTCTGAATGTTCATATAAAGATGTTCCATCAAAATAGGCAAGACCATGAGCATCGGAAGGAAAATGAGAAGGAACCCAGTCGAGAAAAACAGCAATATCGGCCCTGTGCAGCATGTCTATAAGAAACATAAGATCTTGTGGAGCTCCATAACGCCTCGTGGGAGCGAAAAAACCCGTTACCTGATAGCCCCAGGATCCATAAAAAGGGTGTTCCATAACAGGCATAAGCTCCACAGCCGTAAATCCCATTTTTTTTACGTAAGCAACCAAAGGATCTGCAATATCTCTATACGAAAACCACTCTCCTTTTTTTCTCATCCAAGAACCTAAATGGACTTCGTATAAAGAGAGGGGGAAAGAAAACCAATTGATTGTTTTTCTTTTCTCCAGCCACTCAGTATCTTCCCATTCGTAATTGAGGGATGTAATAACTGATGCCGTTTTAGGAGGCTTTTCACACATAAAGGCAAAGGGATCTCCCTTATCAAAAATTTCTCCTTTCTTCGAACGGATATGATATTTATAAAAATCACCACAAGAAGCAGAAAAGACTACCCCTTCCCAAATGCCACTTTCATCCCATCTATTAGAGAGATGATCTGCCTCAGGATTCCAATTATTAAAATCTCCAATGACAGAAACTTCAGCAGCATTAGGAGCCCATACTGCAAAATATACCCCCTCGACACCATCTATAGACACGACGTGAGCTCCCATTTTTGTATAGAGTTTCAAATGGGTACCCTCTTTGAAAAGATAAGTATCAATATCTGAAAAAAGGGATAATGGTAAATCTTTGCCGCTCATAATTGTCCCCCTTGCAAAATAAATAAAATTATTTTTTAAATTATAACAATCTCTACCCTCTGTGGTGTAGAATGTCAATACTTAGAAAAAGAGAGAGGAGGGAAAATATGACAAGACATGGTGGAATTTTGCTGCCAGTTTTTTCTCTTCCATCTCCATGGGGCATTGGCGATGTGGGATCTCGTGCCAGGAACTTCGTAGATTGGCTTGCCCAGGCAGGCCAACACTATTGGCAAATGCTGCCCCTGACACATACAAAAGAAATCTTCGGGAATTCTCCTTATAGCAGTCTCTCTGCCTTCGCATGTTCTCCCCTACTTGCAAGCATTGAAGATTTAATTGATGAAGGTTTGATCTACCCCAATGAAATTCCCCTCTTCAATGAAGAAAAGGTCGGCAAGGTGCACTATGGTCTGGCTGAAAAGCTGAAAATGCCTCTTTTGGAGAAAGCCTTTCAGCGCTTTATCCAACGGGCTAACATGGATCCCCTTTATCTTTTTTGGGAAGAACAGCGATGGTGGCTTAACGATTTTGCCCTTTTTATGGCTATTCGCCATAGAATAGAAGATGATCGATGGAACTTATGGCCAGCTTCCATCAGACAAAGAGAGAAGCAAACTTTAGATACGATCAGATCAGAAGAAAAAGAGTATATCCTTTTTACCGTATTTGTTCAGTATGTCGTATTTTCTCAATTTCAAAAATTACGTTCCTACTGTCGTTCCCGAAATGTTGAACTCATTGGAGATCTTCCCATATACGTAAGTTTTGAAAGTGCAGATGTATGGGGTTGTCCTGAAATGTTTCAACTGAATGCTGATATGACTCCCATCGCCGTATCAGGAGTTCCACCTGATTATTTCAGTTCTACGGGGCAACGATGGGGGAATCCTCTATATCGATGGGATTACGCTCAAGATAATTCTTTTCATTGGTGGATAAAACGACTCGAACATGCGTTGCACTTTTTCGATCTGGTCCGCTTCGATCACTTTAGAGGATTTCTTGCCTACTGGAGTATCCCATATGAAGAGAAAACTGCTGTAAAGGGACATTGGGAAGAAGGCCCGAACGACAACTTTTTTTCCGCAATAAAAGAGAAATTCTCAACTATGCCCTTCATTGCCGAAAACCTGGGAATTATTACCCCTGACGTAACTGAAGCCATGAAAAGATACGATCTACCCGGGATGCTCGTTTTACTCTTTGCCTTTGATGAATCGATGCCTCGTAACCCATATATTCTGCATAATCATACTCCCAACAACTTCATATATACGGGAACACACGATAATAATACTGTAAAAGGTTGGTTTGACGAAGACTCCACCACCCAAGAAAAAGAAAGGCTAAGCACCTATACCAATACGCCTCTCGATCGCAACAACGTAACAACCGTTCTTACCCGGCTCGCCCTCATGTCTGTAGCTGACACAGCAATTATTCCTCTTCAGGATTATCTCAATCTGGGGTGCGAAGGAAGAATCAATACTCCATCAACAATAGAAGGGAACTGGCAATGGATGTTAACGGGAAAAGAATTAACAGATTCTCTGGCTGCATCTCTTCATTCCCTCATGACCGTTTATGGAAGGATATAAAGAAAGAAGGTGATGACCAATGCAGTTTCAGCCTCAAAAAAATTTAGGAAAATCTATACAAGATCTCCTTGAGCAAGATCCCTCCTTTCGAACTGTGGCGTATTTCTCCATGGAAATAGGAATAAAAACATCTATCCCCACATACGCCGGTGGTTTAGGTATTCTCGCCGGAGATATATTAAAAAGCGCTGCAGATATGGGAGTTCCCATGGTTGGAATCACTTTGCTCTATCGAAGAGGGTATTTTGAACAAGAATTTAATAATGAACAATGGCAAACAGAAAAACCTGTTCTTTGGCATCCTGAACAGGAACTTACGCCCCTCCACAATAAAGTTTCTATTAAAATTCAAAATCGGGATGTCAACATACAGACATGGCTCTACGAAATTGCAGGTTCATCCGGATACTCTATCCCAATATACTTTCTTGATACTGATATAGAGTCAAATCATCCGGAAGATCGTCAACTCTCATGGTATCTTTACGGTGGGGAAACCCTCTACCGCCTATGCCAAGAAATAGTTCTTGGTGTAGGTGGACTTCGAATGTTGCGAGATTTAGGCTACAACAACATAGAAACATTCCATCTCAACGAAGGGCACGCCGGCTTCCTCTCTTTGGAACTCATGAGAGAAATGGGATATTACGATCCGGCAAAAGTCAGAGAACACGTTGTTTTTACAACTCATACCCCTGTAGCAGCAGGGCACGATTTTTTTAAATACGAGCTCATTGAAAAGGTTATGTCTTCAGATGCTTTAACAACACTTAAGAGAATGATTCCTTCAGAGGGCGTCTCTATGACCGAATTAGGCCTTCGATATAGTCGATTTGTAAATGGAGTCTCAAAAAAGCACGCAGAAATAAGCCGTAAACTTTTCAATGCGCCTACAATTCAAAGTGTCACCAATGGAATACATCCTACAACATGGGTCAGTCCTGGGATGAGAAAGCTTCTTTCTCGTCACATTCCGGGTTGGGAAAATGATCCAGGTCGTCTTGTCCAAGCTCTGACTCTTCCCTCTGATGAACTCTGGTCTGTACATCAAGCATCTAAAATGCGACTTCTTGCATATATTCTCGAAGAAACGGGAGTATCTCTCAAATCTGACATTTTAACAATCGGTTTCGCACGTCGAGCTGCTACATATAAACGAGCTGACCTCATTTTTTCTAATCTAAAAAAACTCATAGAGATAGGAACAGGTAAAATTCAGCTTATTTTTTCCGGTAAAGCCCATCCTAAAGACGATGGGGGCAAAGCCCTTATACAAAGAATAATGAATACGTCAAATAAAATCAAAGACTCTATACTCATGGTTTACCTTCCAAATCACACAATGGAGCTTGGTCGTCTTATTACCCAAGGAGTAGATATTTGGCTCAACACTCCACTTCGTCCAAGAGAAGCTTCAGGTACAAGCGGAATGAAGTGTGCTTTAAATGGGGTCATGAATTTTTCTGTTCTTGATGGTTGGTGGATTGAAGGCTGGATAGAAGACGTTACAGGCTGGGCCATTGGCCCAACGCCCAGCGATACAGATCTTCATGCCTATGACGAATCGAAAGACGCCATAGATCTTTACGAAAAACTCGAAAAGAAAATTATCCCTGCCTATTATTCAGATCGGGAGCATTGGATAAGAATGATGAAAAATGCAATCGCGCTGAATGGCAGCTATTTCCATACTCATAGAGTTATAAAAGAGTATTGTGAAAAAGCCTATGGGATTTCATTTCGTGGAATATAAGGAGGTGCTACTTTTATGAAAATTTTGCATGTAGCCAGTGAAGTAGCACCTCTTTCAAAAGTTGGAGGTCTCGGCGATGTTGCCGGTTCTCTTCCCAAAGCTCTCCACAGGCTCGGAGCTGATGTAAGAATCATAACTCCGGCATGGCCTGGCGTTCTCGACAAAGCTCGTGAAGAAGGGAAAAAGATTACTCGCCTTCCTCCTCTTATTCATGTCGCGTTACAGTGGCATGTCATTAGCGCTAAAGTATGGAAAACGATAATAGAAGATGTTCCTATTTATATTATTGAAAATAACTCGCTCTTTGAGAAAATACCTATTTATCCAGATGAACTCACTGTTGAAAGCTCTCTCCCATTTGCTTTCTTTTCTCTTGCTGCTCTTGAACTCGAACAAAAGAGCCGTTGGGATCCCGATATTATCCATTGCCATGACTGGCCTTCGGCCCTCGTCCCTATTAGTTTTAGGTGGCATAAATTTTATCGTACCCAAAAGCCCTATCCTCTAACTGTATTGACCATACACAACATTGCCCATCAGGGAGTGCTTCCTTTTCACGTACTTGAAGAGTGGGGAATCGATACACAGTCATTCTCCATTGATGGTCTTGAATTTTACGGGCATGTCAACCTTCTAAAAGGAGGTATTGTAACTGCAGATAGTGTAACAACAGTCAGTCCGCAATATGCAGAAGAAATTCAAACCCAGGAAATGGGCTTCGGACTTGATGGTGTTATCAAAGAAAATAAAAACAAATTATATGGAATCTTAAATGGAATAGATGATACGTGGTCTCCTGAAAGAGACCCTCTTCTCTCATGTCACTATTCATCTGAAGAGTTAAATGGCAAGAAAAATTGCCGGAAAAACCTTCTGGAACAACTGGGATGGGAAGATGACGAATCTCCGCTTCTTCTTTCAATTAGCCGTTTAGCCATGCAGAAAGGATATGACATACTGATTCCAGCTCTTGATACTATAAGAGATATGGGAATTCGATGTCTTTTTATAGGAAGCGGCAATCCTCTCTTTTCCACTTCTCTGCGTGAAAAAGCCACACTTTACCCAGATCGTATCTCTTTTTTAAACGGTTTTCATGAGAAATTTTCTCACCTTGCCTATGCGGGAGCAGATATGCTCATTATGCCTTCACATTTCGAACCATGTGGCCTCTCCCAGCTCATAGCCCTACGATATGGAACTGTGCCGGTTGCACGAATGACAGGTGGAATTATAGATACGATTCTCGATGCAGATCACTTCTCTGATGGCTACGGATTCACTTTCTCACCATATACAACAGAAGCTCTCGTTAAAACGGTACAACGGGCCCTTGATGCGTTCAAAAATCAGAAACGCTGGGAAGAAATTATGCAACGAGGCATGGTAAAAGATTTTTCGTGGAAAAATTCTTCTCAAAAGTATTTTGACTTGTATCAAAAAATGTTACGCGAAAAAAGGCGGTAGAAAACCTTCTACCGCCCACCATTAACTCCATTAACCTGAAAAATGGAATTCCAATAGTCTGAGAAAAAACGTGCGTACTGTTTATTATCAGCAAGTGGCTTTTCCAATTGAACTCTTATATCGTCAGAGATCTTTGCCGAATGAGCAAATTGTTCCCCCGCTTTTGTCAAAGAAGAAAGATACAAGGAGACGGCATCATGAACCTCTTCATTTTTGTTGTGAAGGAAGTCGGCCTGAGACCTGTACATCTCAAGATCAAGCTGCATTCCTGATATATTTTGTGCCCAACGTTCAAAATAGCTGTGAAGAGGAACAAAAGCCTCTTTTTCAGAGAAACTTCCACTTGCCATAACAATGAGGGAAAGAGGCTTCTCCCTATCTCTGAAAATGAGCTTCACTTGGCCTGTCTCTTCAGAAATTTCAGGCTGGAAGCAGGGCATAAGTCGATCAATAAAAACTCTCATAATAGAAGTCATACCCGAAAAATGAAGGGGAGTGGCAAGCAAAATAGCATCAGATTCTATAACTTTCTTCCGCAACTCCCGCATATCATCCTGCAAAATACAACGCCCAGGGGTCTTTGTCCAACAATAGAGAGACCCTAAGCACGAATGGATAACTTTATCTACAAGCACAACAGAAGATACTTCTGCTCCTCCATTTCGAGCTCCCAACAAGAAATTTTCTATCATAATCGAGGTAGCGCCTCGTCCTCCACGAGGGCTACCATTAAAAGCTACAATTTTCAAACATCCCACCTGCTTTTCACAATAAGTCTTTATAGTGCTATTTCTTTAGTATATTCTTTAAACCTTCCTGAATAGCTTCTTCTAAAAGGTTTTCAGGCTTCTTTTCTGTTTCTCCAGTGGAATCTTTAGGCGGAGCTATCTGCTCTTCAACAGCTGAAGGTTGTGTTCCTTGAGGCGTTGTTTTATCCACTGTCTGAGGCGCCGGAGCTATTTTGACATTAGAAACAGATGGCTTCCCTATCGTTCCGCCTACATTAAAAGAAATATCTCTAAAATCAGATTTTTCAAGTCCAGCTTTTGCTCCTGTAAGAGCTCCCTTCAAGATACCCTCAAGAGATGACGTTCCACCAGCGCCTAAAATACCGGCAACACCTCCGAACAAAGCGTTTAAAACCTGAATATTAGCGTTTCCCTGACATTGAAGAGCTAAAGTTGTATCGAAACCTACAGGCCCTGAAGCTTTAAGGAAACGATATATAGGATCATTCTGGAACGCTGTTGCTTTTGCATTATCGAGTATAATACGTCGCGTTTCAACCCGGAAAGGAGCCACAACTGAAGCAAAACGAATTGCAGATTGGCCATAAAGTGATGCTCCCAGTTTTACCGCTTTGAAGTCACTAATAGAGCCTTCACCTATATGTACCTCTCCTTTACCGTTAAAGCTCAATCCTTTTGCCATGTGCCCTGAAAGCGACACATCGCCCTTAGCTTTGCCGTTAATATGTCCTTCAAGTCCTCCTGTTGCATCTTGCAAGAGAGGATCAACATTTACATTTTCCATATGTACAGATTTTGTAAATGTGCCTTTGGCAAGATCAATTTCACCCTTACCTGAAGCTGTTCCCCCATAAAGTTCTGCGTGCGCATTTGCAAATATAACATTCATACCTTTTAATGTGAAAGGATAAGAAATATTCGAAAGCTTGAGGCCAGCAAAAGATAGAGAAGGAGCTGATAATGATCCTTTCCCCTCACTTGACACTCCAGAAAAAGTTCCATCAAAATCAACGTTAATCGTTCCAGAGGGTTTATACGCAGCCATCTCTTTTACACCGGAAGTAAGAGCAGCCGCATCCAACCCTTTTCCAGAAAGAGAAAGGGTCGCTTCCGGAACATCTTTCTTTAAATTAAACGTTCCTTGAGCGGAGACAGTACCTCCTCCTACAGATGCATTAAAGTTTTTCAACGACATTTTCCCCATGTTGCCTTCCACAGCACCGTTAAGGTTTGTAAAAGCAAAACCAGAGAAAACAGTTCTGGGAGAAGAGAACTCTGCCGATATCGATGGGTTATCGGCCTTACCTTTAACTGCCGTCTTTCCGCTTAATGTTCCAGAGAGAGAGTAGGGAAGCTTTCCTGCCCTCGCCAGCACGGCTAAATCTCCTTCTTTTATTTCAAAAGTAAGATCAAGATCTGCTGGGGCCTTAGGCTGCAATTTCACAGATCCAGAGCCAGATATTTCTCCAGATCCCAAACGAGCCGTAAGTGTACTAAGAGAAATACTCTCTTTCGAGGCATCGATACGAGCCGCTATCTTTTCTGCTCCTACACCTGCAAACCCCAAGGATCCAGCCTTAACATCAAGCTGAACCTGTTTGGGAATCCCCTCTTTCAGAGCGAGATCTGTTTGCAAAGAAAAATCTGCTACATGCCCCTGTTCCATAAAACCTAAACGAGGGGAAACAGCAGAAAGTTGTATCTTCGGAGAAGTTGTCTTTCCTTCTATGCGAGCCGTCGCTGTTACGTTTCCCCGTAAAGCATAATTTTTCAACTCAGGGAAAAAGGGTTCAAGATTTTTAGGGTCAACCTCAGCTGCCTGCACGGTAAGGTTTAAAGAGGGAGAGGGACTTCCCACTCCTGCTATCGCACCTTTACCAGTCATTGGTATGTTACGCCAACGTCCACGAGCCGAAGAGAGAGTCAGCACATCTTTCTCGAAAACAAAGACAACGTTAAGATCATTAAAAGCCTCTTCTCCATAAGAGAGTCGATCAGACCATGTTCTGCCTTCAAGGCGGGGGGCAGTTACAACACCCTTAATACCAACATCAGCGCTCACGGCCCCTTTAGGAACAATTTTCGGGGCTTTAGGAAGAGAAGCTGTTATTTTGCCTACATCTATACTTCGAGCCTTGAAAAGAATATCAAGACGAGGATTTTTTTGTAATTGGCTCACAGATCCGCTTAACGCAAGTGACCCTCCATCAATAACGGAATTCCCTTTGATTGTTGCTGTGCTTCCCTTGAAAGCCACATTGGCAGACGTATTTTGTAGCTGCTGACCATAAGCTTCTATCTGAGCGGCTTTCAGATCTATATTCCCTGCAAGAGTTGTCGGAGACCCCTTCACAACCACTGAAAAAATATCAACTTTTCCCTTAGCGGAAGCTAATGCTGGAACGGTTTTCTTTAACTCTTCCAAAGAAGCATTTTTCCCTTCCAGTGCGATATCAATAAATGGGGCTTTCCCCGGAACAAAAGCAAAAGCAGCACGCCCACTAAGAGGAAGAGCCAAAGCTGTTCCCTTTAAATCTTCAAGATTCAAACGAAAAGCTTCATACCTCCAATTACTTTCCACTGATTGTACGGGATATCCTGCAAGAGACGTTCCTGAAAAGGAAAGATGACCGGAAAGAATAGGGTTATTCCATATCCCTTCTGCAATGAAGGATGACGAGAAAAGACCATCATAGGCGCTTCCTCGTAATGTGGGCCAAAAAAGAGCAAGCTGAGCTACGTTCAGTTTCTCTATCTCGCCCTTAATGGAAAGGCTTGGAAGAATAGCACCCTTCGCCATTATCCTTCCCTCTCCAATTTTCATATTAAGATCCTTGAATTCAAGAACTTCTTTCTCACGTCTAAGGTTTATTCCACCTTTAATGGGAACGGTATTCATTAATAAATCTACATCGGCTTTTATACCATCTTTGCTTAGATCAAAATCCGTTTGAGCAATAGTTGTCTCTCCCCAAGGAGTATGGACTCTGCCATTTCTAATAGAAAGAGCCTCTATAGGAGCTTCTCCTTCTCCAGGTTTCATCTTTATTGCAGCGAATTCCTTAGAGAGCTTCTCTGCATCAACATCAAGACCATGAATAGTAACCCGAGAAAGTCGGGGTGATCCTGAAAAAACAGACATAAGATTCACTTTTACTCCCAAAGAATCAGCAGAAAGTAATAATGCTCCCTTTTTACTCAGGGTGATTTCATAAAGGTTGTAGCCTTTTAAAGGATTACCTGTAACGCTTTCAATAGCCAAATCAGCACCAAGAATTTCAGAGACAGCTGTTGTCGCTTCCCGTCTGACAATATCTCCACCAACGTTCATACTCCCTATGATAAGAAGTATTCCGACAACTCCAACGGCTATAAAAAGCGCGAGTGTCATTTTTTTACTTCGCTTCATTTATTACACCTCCTTATACGCCACAAAAAACGTTTTTCCGTTTTTCTCTACGCCAGGCACTCATCATAAAGTTTTCCTTCGGCTACCATAACAGCCTTGCCTTTAAGGTAGGTTTTACAATAATTTCGCTTTTCATCAAAGGAAAAAGAAACCCAGTTGTCTCCCCCTGGATTATGCACATGTATAGGAGAAGTCATTTCCAACACAATAGATGCCGCTACGGCAGAAGCCGCAGACCCCGTTCCACAAGAGAGAGTCAGATCTTCAACTCCACGCTCGTATGTCACTACCTTGAGTTCAGATTCTCCTACTCGCTGAATAAAGTTAACATTTGTTCCGTTGGGGAAACGTTGTGTATCATAACGAACAGTTCGCCCAATTTCGACTAACGTCTCTCTTGAAAAATCTGTAATATTTTCTATAAAAAGAACGCAGTGAGGAACGCCTACGATCAGATAGACAAAAGGAAATGTCTCACCACCTACATTCAGGCTTTCTCCCCAAAACCCCTCTGATAAATCAACATTCCCCATATCGAGTTCCACAAAGGGAGCTTCAACTTTAGCGTGAATAGGGCCTGCCAAGGTTTCAAAAGACATACTTTCTCCCGCTAATTTTTTTTCCCAAGCATAACGAGCAATACATCGAGCCCCATTTCCACACATTTCGCCCTCAGAGCCATCCCTATTAAAGAGACGCATTCTAAAATCTTCATGCTCCGATTTCTCAACAACTAAAAGGCCGTCAGCACCAACAGACTCGCAACGTCGACAGATACGTTCTGCCAATTGCGAGAGAGCTAATGTCCCCATCTGATTGTCTCTATTATCAATAACAACAAAATCGTTGCCATTACCCTGCATTTTTGTAAATTCTAACATAACCGACACCTCGTATTCTGCATTAAAAATGGCAGAGGAATCTCTCCTCTGCCATTATTGTACCGTACCAATTAAAAGTTCGCGTCAGTAAAAACTCAGGCTTTTTCTTCGATTGGTTTCGAAACAAAGAAGAAAAGAGAACATGACGCAACTGCTCCCAAAACGAGAGAGAAGAAAACAGGAAGTCCGAAACCAATGAGGACATACCCTGCTGCCGCTCCTGCAGCAGCCACAAAAGCATAGGGAATCTGAGAGTTCACGTGATCAACGTGGTCAGAACCACTGAACATGGAACTCATGATTGTAGTATCAGAAATGGGACTGCTGTGATCTCCCCACACGGCGCCAGCAAAGACAGCTCCAATCGTAGGAAGTAATATTTCAATAAACCCTGCATCATGAATTTGCGTAACGTTATAAACGAGTGGAACAACTATTGGCATAAGTACGCCCATGGTTCCATATGATGTTCCCGTACAGAATGAAATGATAGCGCCAGTAAAGAAAGTCAAAAGCGGAATCCATGCTGGCGAAAGGGCATTTCCTGCTATTCTGACTATGTACTGAGCTGTTCCTACCTCTTTAATAGCCGATCCGATAGCCCAGGCAAAGATAAGGATCAGGGTTCCAAAGAAAATAGAACTCATTCCTTGCATGAAACCGGCGAAAAGTCTGTTCCAGGAAGCTAGTCTCTGAGCTTTAAAGAAAACGAGGGTAAGGAAAACAGCGCCGAAAGACCCCCAAACCAAAGCCTTTGAACTGTCGCCTTCTCCTACAGCCGTAGCCAAAGAGACATTTGGCCACCCGCCGGTAACAATAAGCATAAGGAAAATCAACCCAACCATAAATGCGAGGGGAACCAAAAAATTAACAATGCGTCTCGGCGTTCCTTCCTCTGGTTCGAAATCTGCATGCTTAGTTGTAATAAGAGGTTTTGCTCCCTCCCGAAGAACCTGCCCCGTCTGTCTGGCTCTCCGCTCTGCATGAAGCATAGGTCCCATATCTCGCTGTGTATAAATAACAAAGGTTAAAAGCACAAGGGCAATAATGTTATAAAACACATATGGAATAGAACGAAGATATGCTACATACGGAGAGTAGCCTATCTCAAGAGCATTAAACTGATTACCAATCTGTCCAACCATATAGGCAACCCATGAAGAAATACCTGCAATACAGGCAATAGGAGCCGATGTCGAATCAACGATATACGACAATTTTTCTTTAGAAATCCGATATTTATCAGTAATAGGACTCATTGTCGTTCCCACAACGAGCGTATTGACGTAATCTTCGAAGAAGATGATAAAACCTGCAAGTTCGGTAACGAGCATTGCTCCGCGAACACTCTTGATCTTCTTGGTAATCCATTGAACAGTGGCTTCAATACCACCGCCAATTTGCATTATCCCTACAAGTCCGCCCATGGTAAGGCTGGTAAGTACAATTCTGGCTCCCCAAGGATCACCTAAATTATTCCACAGCAACTCCACAGCTTTTCCAAAACCTACAATAGGGTTCCATCCTGCCATCATCGTTCCTGCAAACCATGCACCAATAAAAAGAGAAGGAATTACCTCCTTTGAAAGAATACAGAGCCCTATGGCAATAAGAGGAGGCAACAAAGAAAGGATTCCGAAGTCAGGCTTGACCTCACCTTCCGCTGCCCATGCGATCCCGGTCATAAACAGCAACCCCAGAATTGCTGATACACTCAGGATAAAAACTCTTTTGCCTCTGTTTCTCTCGTCCATCACCATACCTCCCTTATTTAAGAGTTAGTACCCTATTACCTGTGCAAGAGCGAGAAGTCCCATTTGAATAAGATACGCAAATCCAAAAAGAGGAACAAAAAATTTCCACCATTGATCTAACGTTACATGTGCAATACCACACATAATTACGATATTGGCTGATGTAGGGAAAAGAAGATTGGAAAATCCATCGCCATACTGGAAAGCCAGAATTGCTGTCTGCCTTGTCACGCCTAAAATATCAGCCAAAGGCGCCATGATCGGCATTGTAGTTGCCGCCTGTCCAGACCCGGAAGGAATAAAGAAGTTAATGAGAGTCTGCGTTATAAGCATGCCCTGCGCCGATATAAAACGAGGCAACCCTGAAAGAGGTAAAGAAAGACCATATATAACGGTATCTATAACATTTCCCTCTGCCAATACAACCAATACGCCTCGCGCCAGTCCCACTACAAAAGCTCCACCCACAACATCACTGCATGCACTTGCATATTCTTTCGCTATTTTGTTTGGAGACCAACCAGCTACAAGTCCACTTGATATTCCCATGGTTAGGAAGAGACCACAAAGCTCGTTGAATCCCCACCCCAATTTAAGTGTTCCGTAAACAAGAAGAACCATCGTTACTGCAACAATGGCCAAAACACCTTTGTCTCGCCATGTTGTCGTGTTGCTCATTATTTCTTCTCTGTTCATCGCGATATGGCTAAAATCGGTTCCATTTACAATGCTTAATTCTGGATTTCTTTTTACCTTTCGAGCATATCGAAGAGTCCACCAGATAGCAATCGCAGTAAAAAGAGCCCAATGGAAAAATCTAAAGCCAAGCCCCGAAAAAAGAGGAACCTCAGAAACTTTCTGTGCAATTCCAACAGTGTAAGGATTGGTCATGGATGCTGCAAAGCCAACACCGGTAGAGAGACCGACAATGGCTAATCCCACCATGGCATCGTATCCCAGCGCAATCGCCAAACCTACAAAAAGAGGAATAAAACCATAAAACTCTGAAAACATCCCAAAAAGAGATGCGCCAAGACTGAATACGATAGAGAACAAAGGAATCAGAAGAACATCCTTCCCCTGCGTTACGCGTAACAACCAACCGACAAAACTGTTCATTGCTCCTGTCCGGACAACAATGCAAAAAGACGCATACGGCAGAAAAACAAGGAAAATAATGTCAGCAGCAGCAACCATTCCCTTATAAATTGAAATCATCGTTTCAAAAGGACTTACAGGCGACGATTCAACGGTATGATAGCTTCCCGGCACAAGAACTTGGCGTATCTGATTAGGGCCTATTTCCATAGCTTGTCTGTCAAATTGCCCTGCTGGCAGAAGATGAGTCAGAACGGCAGCCAGACAGATCATGATAAAAAGCAATACAAAGACGTGAGGAAGTTTAAACTTCTTTCGTGTTCCGGTACTTGTTTCAGTATTCGTGTCGGTGTTTGTGTCGGTCATTCTTTACATCCTTTCCGTTATATATTGATAAGAAATATTTTTAGAGCAAATGTTGAGGAATACCCTCTCCCAAAAGGAGGTCATCGTAGCTTTGACGATTCACAATAACGTGAGATTCTCCATTACGAACAAGAACAACAGCTGCTCTCGGAATACGGTTATAATTACTCGCCATAGAGAAGTTGTATGCGCCTGTATTAAATACCGCTAAAATATCGTCACGGCTGATGGTGTTAGCAACAAAAACTTCTCGCATTAACACGTCACCAGACTCACAACATTTACCTACAACTGTTACTTTTTTCTCAGCAGGTTCATCGGCTTTATTGGCAACAACTCCCCAATACTGAGCTCCATATAGGGCTGGTCTTGGGTTATCTGTCATTCCTCCATCCACACCGACATAGGTAATGCCCCCAGGAACATCCTTTATGCTCCCGACTCTGTACAGAGTGATGCCAGCTTCAGATACGATCCATCGACCTGGCTCAATAATGATCATGGGACGAACAAGCCCTGCCTTTTCACACTCTGTTGTTACGTGAGACATAATGGGATCGATAAAGTATTTGAGAGTGGTTCTCGTATCTCCCTGATGTTGAGGAACGCCAAACCCTCCGCCTATATTGAGTTCTTCTGTAACAAACCCCAGTTGTTTGAACATCAGATTCATTTCATTCACTAAAGCATCTACGGCCAAAACATGAGAACGATTACTCTGAAGTTGAGAGCCTACATGGGAATGGAATCCTTTAAGTTCAAGAAGATCGGAAGCCATGATCCGGCGAATCGTTCGCAGCAACGTATCACCAGCTAGCGAAAAGCCAAACTTGGATGTGGTATGTCCTGTAGCAATATATTTATGGGTTTCTGCATCAACTCCTGGAGCCACCCGAAGAAGAAGAATTGCTTTTTTGCCTCTTCGTCGTGCCGCTTCCTCGATAATATCTATTTCAGACTCGCTATCTGCAACAATACGTCCCACCCCGGTTTCCAAGGCAAGCTGAAGCTCTTCCAACGTTTTGTTGTTTCCGTGGAATACTGTTCTTTCCATGGGGAAACCGGCCCTATAAGCCGTATAAATCTCTCCTCCGGAAACAACATCAAGCCCCAATCCCTCACTGGCAATAATTTTGGCCATAGCCATAGTAAGAAAGGCTTTGCTCGCATAGACAGCTTTTGTGTTGGGATATTTATGAAGAAAATCTTCCTTCACTTCATGGCAACGCTCACGTATTGCTGTTTCCGAAAGCACATAAAGCGGCGTGCCAAAAGTATTGGCAAGCTCTACAGTATCGCAACCATCAAAAACCAAATGTTCCCTCGAACTCATTTTGTTTCCTCCTCAATATAAAAAAAGGACTCGTCCCCGAAGGGACGAGTCCTTGAACTCGCGGTACCACCCTGCTTAGATACATACACGTATCTCGCTCTGGTCTTATAACGGAGACTACCCGGGAACGTACTCCAGATATGGCTCTATCTTTTCCGCTCCAGCTCCACAGGTTTTAAGCTCTTCAGCCGTGATAAGAACACCTCTCAGTCCATCGAATGTTCATCCCTGGTATCACGATATGCCAAATGCGCGCCCTGTTTCATCGCTGTTTCTTAAAAACATTTGGAGGTATTATAACGAACCCACTTTACTACGTCAACATAGTGTTTGAATTTATCTTTTTAACAGAATTCTCTGAAAGCTTCAGCAATCCTTTCTATTCCCGTAGACATCTCACCAGCTTTTACCTTTGCAAAGGAGAGACGTATAAAGTGTTTCCCTTCCTCTGGAAACGCGAAGAAAATTTCTCCTGGGATAACGGCAACCTTGTGCTCTTTTGCAGCAAAACGGGCAAAAGCCACTCCATCTATCTTTTTATTTTCTCCCCAAAAAAAGAAACCACCATGGGGAAGAGAAAAGGAAAAGCCTAAGGGGGTTAAATATTTGGAAATCGCCTCGGCCATAGCATCTCTCCGCTCTTTATACTCATCTCTGAGTGAATGAAGATGTTCGTCAAAAGAAGGCTGTGATACCACAAAAAAGACAATTCTCTGCAAAAGCGCCGAAGATCCCAGTTCAAGAGTCAGACGTAGCTGAACAGCTTTTTCCATAACCTCAGGAGGTAAAACCATCCATCCGCAACGAAGTCCTGGCGCTACAATTTTAGAGAAGCTGCCAAGATAAATTACAGGATCATCTTCTTCTGCAATACTAAGATAAGTGGCCTCAGGCTGGCTATCAAACCACAACTGTCTATATGGATCATCCTCAACAAGAGTCACCCCATACTTTTTCAAAAGAGCCAGAATTTCTCTTTTTCGTTTTAAAGAAGTGCTTGCCCCTGATGGATTCTGAAATGTAGGGATCGTATAAAAAAAGGCTACTTTTTCTTTTTTTAAAACTTTCTCAAGTCGCATAGGGTCAGGTCCCTCTTCATCTATGGGAACGGTAAGAAAACGAGCCCCCTCTTTTTCAAAGGTCAGCATTGCTTCTGGATAGGAGGGGTTTTCAACAATAACGACATCCCCATCTTTCAGAAAAAGCTGCGAAAGAATATTCAATCCCTGCTGAGAACCAGTAGTCAAAAGAATGCGATCTTCGCCTGGAGCTTCTAAAACAAGTTTTTCATCAGCCATCCAATCAGAAACCCATTTACGCAGCAAAGGATCGCCTGCTGTATGGGGATAAGCCAAAACAGACATATCGTTCAGTGCCTCATTGAACCCTTGTTTAATAACTTCAACCGGATAGAGGTCTTCGGAAGGTTGACCTGCAGCGAAAGAGATAGTTCCTGGACGAGAAGCATAAACCATCATTTCCTGAATCCCCGATGGTTGTAGCTTTTGAGCGCGGGCGTTAAAGAGAGATTCCCAATGCATAATAACAATCACCTCAACATAAAAATTCACTTGACAGAGATGATAAATCTGATACCATCTCTCCATAAACTTTAAAACATATTTTTATCAATCTGTAAACCTTTGTTTAAGGTGGAGGTGTAGGAAATTGAAAAAAATTATCGTTTCAGTACTATTTCTTTATTTGTTCGTTCTCTCACCCATTTCTGCGCATGCTAAGGTTCTAGATAAAGATACCATAGTTATAGGAACAGAGAGCACATATCCCCCCTATGAATTTCGGGATGAAAAGAACAATCTTCAGGGATTTGACATTGAACTTATGGAAAGTATTGCAAATAAACTCGGGAAAAAGATTGAGTGGGTAGATATGCCCTTCGATAGTCTTATCCCAGCGCTACTAGCCCATAAGATCGATATTGTCGCCGCAGGAATGAGCGCAACCCCCGAACGAGCCAAACGAGTAGCTTTTTCTACCCCCTATGAAATATCTATGAGCGCTTTTTTAGCAAAAACTGAGAACACTTCGCTCAAAACACTAAACGACATGAAGGGGAAAATTATAGCTGTTCAGCTTGGAACTGTTCAAGAAACTTTTTCTCGCACAATAGAAGGAGCAAACGTAAAGACCTTCCAAAAATTTGATGATTGTGTGAGAGAAGTTACGCTGGGAAGGGCTGATGCTACATTGATGGATGTTCCAGTAGCTAAAAAATTCCTCGATCAAAAAGATTTTGACGGTAAAATTTCTATCGCATTTGAACAAGAAATTACTGGAGCTGGCAAAGCGCTAGCTATTCATCTTGAAGAAAAAGACTTTTTAGATGCTGTAAATGGAGCCCTTAACGAAATGCAAAACTCTGATGAGCTGGAAAATCTCAGAAACAAATGGTTTAAACAATAAACTAAATAGAAACACACGAAGAAAGAACACAGGGAGGCACACTTTATTTTATGTGCTTCCCTTTATTATTTATTATTTTCTTCTTACTGTCACACAATTTCCTGCAGGAACGCACAAAGCAGGACCCACTGGAATCTTTTTTTCGATCCATTCCAAAGCCTCTTTTTCATTGGTAAAAACTTCCCCTGGAAAAGGCAGGTCAGAACGATCCGAAACAAGTGCCGCTGGATGCCCCTTAAGGTCTGCCACTATTTTCGAAGCAATAAAAGCAGGAATGGAAAAATTTTGTTGCAATTTCTGCATAGCCCTCTCGGGCTCTTCTATAGCAAGGCGAAAATCTTCGCCGAAAGTTCCTGGTCCAGCGCCATCTTCAAGACCTGCAAAAAGGACTAGACCTCCTTTGGAATCCAGTGCATGAAGTACGGCTGAAATAGCTTTTGTCGATTGGTATAGATCAATATCGTATGGATAGCCACCACACGAAACCAGAACCAAAGACGCTTTTTCAGATATCCAAAGGGTCTGAAGCTGTTGCGCCAACTCTGTTCCTTTCAACCATGCCTGGAAAGGATCTCCTGCTACATAACAATATGGGTTCCCATTTTCATCAGGAATCACATTTAGCAAAAATCCTTTTCGTTCAGAAAAAACTATTTGTGCATACTCCTCCATATCTTCAGCTACGGGATTGCCCTTTAATGCTCCGCACTGAACAGAAGAAGCAATTGTCGCGCCCACAAGAGAAAGTGCATGGTTATGCTGAATGGCTTCTGCTCCTGATATACCGGGAAGCAGTGCCTTACGACCACCGCTGAAACCAGCAAGATCGTGATAGGCTATTCCGCCAATGGGAACAATCAAGTCAGCCCTGGCCACAGATTGGTGCAAAATCACAGGAGTTCCACGAGAAGTCACATCTCCAGTTCTGACTCCCTGAGTACTGTCATGGCAAAGAATTTTGTCACCACTCAATGGTATATCTTCAAGAAGCATTTGTATTTCGTTCTTTGTAGGTAATCTATGCTGCCCTCCGCCAATAATCCACGTCACCGGCATACGACCGCCTTCGCGTAGTTCTCTTCGAATAGCCTGAGCCATACGTGGAACATCTTGCCAAGAACGGGTTGCATCAGGAATAACAACAGTAATATCTGAAACTTCTCTAGCCATATTACGCAAAAGAGGACTCTCGCACGGAAGAGCCAAAGCTTTCTCTGGAGAATTAGGGATTGGACGGTTTCCCAGAATCTGAGTTTCCAATATTGGCCGTTCTAAAGAGATATCAAGAGTTCGACGGCCAAGAGCAAAACTGTGAAGAGATTTCATACTGTTTTAAGTCCACCTTTCCATTCATAAAACGTTTTAGGACGCCCAGGACGACCATCCAAAGAAGCAGATACACGCACTACCATTCCCCGATCGGCTAGAAAATCGAGATACCTATGGGCAGTCACATAAGCAAGTCCGGTCTGAGCTGCGACTTCATCACAATCCATAGCTTCCTTATTTCGCTTAACACAATATATAACTTCCCTCATAGTATCGACACTAATGCCTTTTTTACGTATATCCCAATTCAGCTGCTCCCTATAGCTAACCAACTTTTCATGTAATCGCAAACGAGCTCTGAAATCTGAGAGCCGTAACGGTTTTATAATAAAATCATCAGCTCCTACCAATAAGGCCCTTGAAGCCGTATCTTCTTCTTCTGTTTCTGATAAAGCAATGAGAACCACTTTTTCCGAAAGATCCCTCGCTTTTTGTATAAGCTGATACCCACTAACAATGGGCATTTTAATATTCAAGAGAAGGATATCTATTTCATCATCACGTATCCAAGCAAGAGCTTCTTCGGGATCAACTGTAGCGTAAAAACGCCACTCTTCTGCTTCCGCCATTTTTTCAAGCTGGTAGAGAACTTTCCGATCGTTGTCTATAGCTCCCAAATATAGAGTCACTTTTCTTCTCCCCCATTTTTCTTGCCACAAAAGAGCATCCATCTTCGATGAGAAAACAAAACCCATCCGCCCAAGAAAACGCCAAGTAAAGAAAAAAACCAACTTTTTTGAGATGCCATCTCTTTCGAAGGAGAGGAATTATACGGGATACCATATTTTAGGCTCAAATCATGAAGATTGAGAAAATGGAAGACAGGGTACCCTGCAGAGAGAGCCCGACCTATAATGCCATCTCCTGCGTTTTCTCTTCCAGAAGGAAGATGTAAACCTCCTGAGAGAGTCAAGATTTCATCATCATTACCCATATTTGCATGAGAACCACCTATGCTCATCACAAGTTTGGGAACAAAGTTTTCTACAATATTCATCTTCTTTTCTATCATTTTTTCGAGATTCTCTTCACGTAGAAGGGGCACACCTTCCCTTTCCGCCGCTTGAATCATTATCTCTACCCCTTCAGGAGCAATTCCTCCTCCATTTTCGTCATCACCGCCAAGGGTATAGTAATTAGCTTTCGTATGTAATAATCCGTTTTTTCTAAGTTCTTCTGCCATTATGGGCCAAGGAATTTCAGGCACATTGGCACCCCATGTTGACGATCCCAACGAGACGATAAGAAGCACGTTTAGTTTTCGATATTCCGCAGCTTTCAATGCATTAAGCAATAATCCCGGGAAAGAGGATGAAGAAAGTATTGCCACTGGATCTCCTTCTTTCAACCCCATACTATCAAATTTTCTAAGAATGGCCACAGACCAGCCAGGATGACACGCTGTTCGCTTAGATTCAAGACTTCCTAGAGTCGTCGAAAGAGGACTCCACTCCACACCTATAAGTCCAAGTTTCCACGGATCTGCTCCCCCTGCTCCTATCTGTTGATCTTCTCGCAACTGCCAGATATAAAGTTCTGCTTGACGGACATCGTTCCATAATCGCATTTCTTCAGAGGAAAATCCCCAGCGTCTCGGCAAAAACCATAAGAGCACAAGAACAAAAGCCAAAAATAAAAGACGCATACGACTTTTCAAAACAAAGGCTCGTTGTTTCTTCAGATAATCGTTTAAAGACGGGATATGTTCTTCGTTCATAACTTATATCGACCTCTCTAAAAGATGCCCTAAACCAACCAATACATCAAAAGACATCGCCGTAAGCAAAGTCACGATAACCGCTCCAATAAGGGTCTCCCCTATCCCTTGGCGTTGCATATCGGCTGCTAAAAGGCCAGGAACCACCCAGCCAAGCCAAAGAGATGTAGAGGGGAAGAAAAGATCGAGAAGTACTTTACATCCCAAAGCCATGAGCATTGCCAGTGCAATGCGCTGTCGACCATATATACCCGTAAAACGGACAATTATCTCAAGAAGTAAAGCAAGAAAAAGTGCCGTTCCTATAGCTATTCCTACAGAAAGAGGATTTCCTAACTGAAGGGCGATAAAACCTGGGGTAATAATTCCACCACAAGAACGTCCCGTTCGACGATAAAAAAGCATTCCTAAAGCAATTCCTATCCCTATTGTCGCAAACTGAAGATTATGCATGTTTACACCTTTTATATGTATATTCAAGAAGATATTCGAGTGGTAGACCTGCCACATTTCCGCATCCTAATACTCGTTTTTTCTGCCTCATAAAACTCGCGAATTCTTGTGTAGATACCATTTTTATATATTCAATCCCCTCATGACCACAAAAGGGACGAGCCCCCATTAAATAGACTTTCTTCCAATCTTTTCGCCTAAGCCAAGGGAGAAAAGCTTTTAATCGCTCAGGTCTATCCCTTCGATTGTTGAAAAGAAGAGTCGTATCCTCCACGAGCCATCGAAGACTTTCAAAAAGTCGCTGCGTTGTCTCTACATCATTGGCTGAAAAAGCAACTGCTAAAATATTTTCTCCAAACTTTATTTCCTGAAAATCTGCTATATCAGGGAGAAGACGCGTCATTGCTTCTTCTCCCAATTTGGGATCAAGCCCCAAAAAAGAAAGAATATCTCTCACTATCGCCATGTTTTCTTCTTTCCACATAACACATGTTTCAAGAGAAGAAAATGCAGCTATATGTATTTGACATTGTTTTTGAGTCAAAACGCTGAGTAGCAAAGGAGACGAGGATGTTGATTCAGGAATAAAAACAGTACTCTTCCGCGGAATTCCCTGGGTGAGAGCTAAGACAGCCCCCTCCTCTCCTGGTCCCCATGCATCCTGATGATCTGACCGCACGTTGGTTATGACAAAAATGGGATTTTTAAGCCAACATGATGGAAGTTTCTGAAGTTCTGGCGCTACCGCGCTATTTTCCAAAACAACTGCTTCTGCATGAGGAGGAAGAGAACGAAGCCACCAGCGCATCTCTTCTACATGCCCCCCCGCACTTCGCAAAATAGCTCTTTCTCCAAAAGGAGACAGTTCCCTAGGAACAACGCCAGTAATTCTCGCCCATGTCTGAAGCCCATAGGAAGAAAGGGCGCAAAACAATAATCTCGCTACACTACTTTTTCCACGGCTTCCTGTTACAACAATTTGTATCTGGGTCATATTGAGGTTAGCAGAATTCTCAACCCAATGGAGCACAAAACGACTCCGCCAACAATTTCAACATACTTGCCAAGAAAACGTCCTGCCTGGAACCCCAAGAATACACCTGCCGTTGATAGACAACCGGTGATAACACCTGCGGGAACAGCCAAGATCATAACAGGTCCTTTCAAGGCTGCTACACCGATACCAGCAGCTAACGCATCAATAGAGGTAGCTATAGCCAAAGAAAGGAGAGTCAATCCATGAGTACTATCTTTCCCTTCGCATGTCTCTTCCTTTCTCGATTCTCTGATCATATTGACACCAAGAATAAAAAGGATAATAAAGGCAACCCAATGGTCATAAGCTTCTATAAAAGAAAGTAACCGTATTCCCATAGCCCATCCCAAAACGGGCATTAAAAACTGGAAACCACCACAGGCAGCCCCCATTCGAAACGCCGGGCCGGGACTTAACAGAGGTAAACATGCCCCCACGCCAAGCGACACAGCAAAGGCATCCATAGAAAGAGCCGCTGCTGTCAACAAAAGCTCTATAATTGACATTATCTTCCGTCCCTTCAAAAGCAGCTTTTTATTATTTTACCCTAAAGCCACATCTAATATCATCATTATAGTGAAACCCAAAAGGACTCCCATTGTAGCCTGATCTCCATTACCTCCCTGTTGTGATTCAGGAATAACCTCTTCTACAACAACAAAAATCATGGCTCCAGCTGCAAAAGCCAAAGCATATGGTAAAATCGGTCTGGCTGCAACAACAGCGATAGCGCCCAAAACTCCGAAAATAGGTTCCACTATACCTGAAAGCTGCCCGTACCAAAAGCTTTTTAATGGAGAAAACCCCTCCCGTCGCAATGGCATGGAGACAGCCATTCCTTCAGGGAAGTTTTGAATGCCAATTCCCAGGGCAAGCGCAATGGCTCCTGCCAGCGAGGCAGAAGGGATACCATAGGCGACAGCCCCAAACGCCACTCCTACAGCCATTCCTTCAGGAATATTGTGAAGAGTGATAGCCAAAACAAGTAATGTTGTTCTTTTCCATGTCGTAGCAATTCCTTCGGCTTCTTGACGAGGTTGTCCCAAGTGAAGGTGAGGCAATAAACGGTCTATGACTCTGAGGGAAATGCCACCTAAGAGAAAACCTATAGCAGGAGGAAGCCACGGCCGCATCCCCATTTCCGAGGACATATCAATGGCAGGAGCAAGTAAAGACCAATAACTGGCAGCAATCATAACGCCAGCAGCAAATCCCAGCATAATATCGAGCATCTTCTGACTGGGATTTTTTCGTAAAAAAACAGCAGCAGAACCAAGAGCAGTTAATCCCCAAGTAAAGAGAGTGCCAATGAGAGCTTGTACAACAGGACTCAGTGATATAAAGAAATCAAACACCGTTCTCACTCCATTTCTCTGTAATAATACGTGCCTCTAATACAGTGAAAAAGCTGCTGTATAAAATAAAAATAGGGGCTATACGTATATTTATAATACTATATAAAAAAGAGGGTGAACAAAATGAAAAGACTTTTATTTATACTGGTTTTAGTAGCAGTCTCTTTCTCGTCCCTCTCAGGATTAGCTGGAGGAAAACCAGAAATATTATATATCTGTGGACCATGTAGTCGGGATTTCGCCCCTGTAGCAGAAAAGGTTATACAAGAGCTCTCTCTTGAAGAGAGTGTTCAAATAAAGATCACGACTTGCTTGGGAGCCTGCGCTTCTCCTCCTGCAATAGAGTGGAGAAAAGAAATATATGGGTTCATGACAAAAGAAAAGCTTGCTTCGCTGCTCAAGTCTTCCTTTTCCCTTTCATAATTTTCGCATATCATTTTTTACCATGAACATATATACTATTTGTTATTGAGATTATTTGAGTCAGGAGGAACAAATATGGATGGAGCCATTGTAGCTCTAGAAATGAATTACGATGAATGGCTTGAGTTGTGCACAGAAAAACTCGGGCTTCAGCGTTACAGAACAGATCAGCTTTGCCAATGGATATACCAAAAGAAAGTATTTAATATTTATGACATGACAAATCTTGGAAAAGACCTGCGAGAGGATCTTTCTTATAAGCTATTGGTATTGCCTCCAACTCTGGTAAGGCATGAGACATCAAAAGACGGCACACGAAAATTTCTATGGCAGTTGCAGGACGGGCAGAAGATAGAATCTGTTCTTCTCTCTCATGGGAATCACAACACAGCTTGTATTTCAAGCCAGGTAGGTTGCCCTCTGGGATGTACTTTCTGTGCTACGGGAATGAGCGGTTTTGTTCGGGACCTCACTGCAGGAGAGATCGTCGGACAATTTCTTGCCATGGAAAAGGTGGCAGGACAAAACATTACGAATATTGTATTTATGGGTATGGGAGAACCGTTGCTCAATCAAGAAGCTCTTTTTAAGAGCATAAAGATTCTGAACCATCCTAAAATGAGGGGACTTGGCGCTCGCCACATAACTGTTTCAACATCGGGAATAGTTCCTGGTATTCGCGCTATGGCAGAGCTAGACATTCCTGTTCGTCTCTCAGTCTCTCTTCACGCTACAAATGACACGTTGAGAAACAAGCTTATGCCAGTAAACCAGAAGTACTCTTTGGGTTCTCTTATAGAAGCCCTTCGTTATTATCAGGAAAAAACCGGCGATCGTATCACCATTGAATACGTTATGATCGATAAAGTAAATGACTCCAGTGAGCAGGCATACGAACTTGCGGCTTTGACAAATAACTTGTCAATATACGTAAATCTAATTCCTTATAATCCGGTCGATTCCAGATATAAACGTTCAACACCGGAGCGGATAAAAGCTTTTGGCTCTATTCTCAAAGAGCTTAACATCGAATATGAAATACGCCGAGAAAAAGGATCTGATATCAATGCAGCATGTGGCCAACTGCGAAGACGGGATGAATCAGACTCTAAGTCTAAATCTTAAAGATCTCGAAAATGGAATAAGGGCTCAAATTGTCCAAATGCCTTTAGGCGAAAGCCGACGGCGTTTGGAAGCCCTTGGCCTTCGCGAGGGGAAAATTATAGAAAAAATTTCGGGCATGCCCTTTCATGGACCAATTACTATTATTGTGGATGGTCGTCAGATAGCTATTGGATGGCGTATCTCTTCCCGAGTAATGGTTGTACCAGTTAAGGAGAATTGTCATGGCAACTGAACCTCCTTTAACAAAAACACTACTCCTTATTGGAAACCCAAACGTTGGGAAAAGCGTTATCTTTTCAAGATTAACAGGAGTTCGCGCCCTTTCTTCAAATTATCCGGGAACGACAGTAGGTTTTATGGAAGGCTGGCTTCGCTATGATTCTGAGGTATATAGAATCATAGATGTTCCTGGTGCGTACACACTCGATCCTACAAATGAAGCGGAGCACGTAGCTCGTCGCATGATTGATGAAGGCGCGGATCTGGCTATTATCGTTCTCGACGCAACAGCACTTGAACGCAATCTTTATTTGGCTTTTCAGGCAATGGAAAGAGGAATTCCCACTATTGTGGCGTTAAATATGATTGATGAAGCCCGCCATCGTGGAATTAGCATCAATGTAGAGAAGCTTGAAGAACTTCTTGGCGTTCCTGTTGTTCCTACTGTAGCGCTTTCCGGGCAGGGAATAAATCAGATTATTGCACGAATACCGGAAGCTAAAAAATGTAATCTTCCAACGCTTACAAGCGAAGAACGATGGAAACGAATTGGCTCAATTATCGAACAAACTCAAAAAGTTGTTCACCGGCATCATACTCTAAGAGACACTCTTGAAGACCTATCTGTTCACCCTATATGGGGAGGAATAATAGGAATTTTCGTTATCTCTATAAGTTTTTATGTGATTCGTCTCATTGGAGAGGGTTTGATCAATCTGCTTCTTGATCCACTGGTAGAGCGGGTATGGATTCCATTACTTATGAAACTTTCCTCTCTCGTGGCAGGATGGCCCCTTGTTCATCAGCTTCTTATTGGCACACTCTTTAATGGCGCTATAGATATGGAGCAAAGTTTCGGGTTGCTTTCTACAGGTCTTTATGTACCAGTCGTTATGGTTTTACCTTACGTTCTTTCGTTTTATCTGGCATTGAGTTTTTTGGAAGATGTTGGTTATTTGCCACGTTTTGCAGTTCTTTTCGATGCCCTTTTCCACCGACTTGGCCTTCATGGATACGCTGTAGTTCCGGCTTTGTTGGGATTAGGTTGCAATGTCCCCGGAATTCTCGCAACACGAGTTCTCGAATCGGATCGGGAACGTTTTATTGCTGCCACGCTCATTTCAGTAGCAATACCCTGCGCAGGGTTGCAGGCCATGATCGTAGGCGTTATCGGGCACCTAGGAATACAATATGTTCTCATAACATATGGGGTTCTTTTTCTCGCTTGGGTTGTTATCGGGCGAATACTGCACTTATTTATGCCAGGATACAGTCCTGAACTTATTGTAGAAATACCTCCATACAGAGTTCCATCAGCACGAGACCTTTTGTATAAACTCTGGTTTCGCTTAAAGGGATTTTTTATTGAAGCTATTCCTCTTGTGATGGTGGGAGTGTTTTTGGTAAATCTTCTCTATATGACAGGCTTTATAAACGTTATTACGCAACTGCTCAAACCCATATTTACCGGGCTACTCGGTTTACCGGCAGAAGCAGCAGGACCAATTATTATGGGGCTTTTGCGCAAAGACGTTGCTGTCGGAATGTTGGCAACACTCAATATGACGCCGCAACAACTGGTTATAGCAACTGTGACTTTAGCTATGACATTCCCTTGTATTGCTACATTCATTGTTTTATGGAAAGAGCTCGGCGGCAAAAAACTCGCTGCAAGTTTAGCTATTATGATTCTCTCGGCCTTAACTGCAGGAACACTTTTACGACTTGCCCTTAATGTTGCCATAATTTCTTAAGGGAGAAGAGACTCATTGCTACAAGTAAAAAAACGATGAAGTATGTAACGGCATAACCTTCTTTGTCAATAAGAGTGCCCGTTCCCCATTGGAAGAAGATAACTGATACGTAAATAAGGGAATTAACTATTCCCATTACAGCTCCGCGCAGATGTTGCGGAGCTTCTTCGTTAATGCGAGCTGCATAACACACCGCTCCCGATCCGAAACTTACACCCAGAACAAAACTAGCACCTCCGGCAATAAATACAGGAAGACGTAAAAACAAAAATATGTCGAGAAGAAAAAGAGCAATAACAAACAAGACAGTAGAAGAAAAAAGCAACTTCTCACGACTCGATTTTGAAGTCCCCAAAGAGCCAGCTGCAAGAGTTCCAACCATAACACCTATTCCAATGGACGTTGCCCAAATGCGACATTCTGCAAAGGGGCGGTCGTACACATGGGCAAACCACGATACAGCCCAAAGAGCCTGTAAAGAGAGAAGAGCTCCCATTAACATGCTCCAAATAAGAGCAATAGAACGAACGACGGGTGACGTAAAGACAAAAACACCTGTTTCCTTGAGATTTTGCAGCAAACTCTTCTGCGCCTTTCCCTTTTTACAAAAGATAGGATCCTCTTTTCTCTTTAAAAAGAGAGACAAAGCAAGAACAACACATAAGAAACTCAGAAAAGCAAAGACAAACGATATCCCCCATGAATCTATGGCCCAGCCAAGAGGCGCAACCCCAACAACGGCTCCGAAATTTCCCACTGCTAACGTCAATCCTGAATAAAAGGCATATCGTTCAAGAGGAAAAGCCGCTGATTGATAGACTAAAGCGCCTAAAAACATAGGAGCTAACCCCAAGCCTGTTAAAAGACGCCAGAGTGCAATAGAAAAAGGCGTCTGAGTAAATAAAATCAAGGCCGTGCCAGACGCCGTAATCAAAAGACCTAAAGCTACGACCCGCAAAGGCCCCAAACGATCAAGAAGAAGGCCGCAAACAGGTTGCATAGCAGCATAGGCATAAAAATAAAAACTTGCGACAAAACCTGTTAAAGAAGCACTCATTCCCAAACGTGTTGAGAAAATAGGCATAACTACAGAGGGGGATATTCTAAAGAAATACGACATAAAATATGCCAATAACAAAATAGAAAAAATAACATGAGTGTTGCGACTTACCCTTTGATCAACTCTTTGAGAATGTAACGTTTTAATCCCCTCATCCTGACTTATAAGTATTTTTCGACACGTATTAAGAACGTATAATCTGTGTTCCCGCTTCTCCTTTCAATGCTGCTATAACCTGATCAAGTCTGGCTATTATAGCTCGCTCCCCGCCATTCTTGACAAAACGCAGCGCTGCCTCAACCTTAGGCCCCATGGAACCAGCTCTGAAATGTCCCTCTTCCACGTATCTTTCCATATCTTCTACAGAAACTTTCCCCAAAGGTTTCTGATCGGGCGTATTGTAATAAAGAATAGCGTTGGGAACATCTGTTAATATAACGAAAATATCGGCCCGTACATCATGAGCTAGGCATTCACCTGCTAAATCTTTATCAATAACAGCTTCTACTCCATATAAAAGCCCCTGCTGATCGCGGCACACAGGAATTCCCCCGCCGCCTGACGCCACTACCAGTGTTCCTTGTTCAACGAGGGCAAGGATAACGTCTTTTTCAACAATCTTCTTCGGATTGGGAGAAGGAACAACCTTACGCCATCCTCGTCCCGCATCTTCAATCCACCGTTCTCCACGCTCCGCCATACGAAGTTCCGCTTCTGACTGCGCATAAAATGGCCCCACAGGTTTTGTGGGATTACGGAAGGCTTTATCTTGAGGATCTACTTCCACTTGAGTTACAAGGCATACTGCATCTTTTTTCAATCCTCGACCAGCACATTCATTTCTAATGCTTTGGCACAACATATACCCAATAAGCCCTTGACTTTCGGCCCCACAGAGATCAAGAGTCATAGGCGGAATTTTATCTTTCGCCATTTCATGTTGAATGAGAATAGCACCAACCTGGGGACCGTTCCCATGAGTCAATACCAATTCATATCCTTCTTCAACGACATCCAAAAGTTGTTTTACAGTATGATCGATATTTGCCATCTGTTCGACAGCTGTTCCTCTTTGTCCCGGCTGTAGAATAGCGTTACCACCTAAAGCCACAAGAACTCTCTTATTCATCCCCTCACGCTCCAGTCTCTCTATATTGAAGAAAGTGACCTCTTCGTTGTAAATCAACATATTCTCCATTTTCAACGATAACGGTGCCTCGCGAAAGAGTACACCACGTTTTTCCAATAACGGGTACATTTTCATAGGGAGAAAAGTCTACTGCCATATGAAGTGTACCAGCAGAAAGTGTCCATTTCTTTTCCTGATCAAAAATAACGATATCAGCATCAGAACCAGGGGCAAGAACCCCTTTTTGGGGATACATTCCCATCAATCTTGCAGGAGATCCCGCCGTCAAACGGACAAAATTCGAAAGAGAAATCCTCTTTTTCCGAACCCCCTCCGAAAAGAGCAGAACGCGTGACGTCTCTACGCCTGGTAATCCATAGGGTAATTTTTTAAAAGACCCCTTCCACTCCTTTTGCTTCTTCGTAAAAGGACAGTGATCAGTTGCAATTATATCTATATCTCCGTTCAGAAGTCCCATCCAAAGTCTCTCGTTGTCCTGCTTTGTTTTTAAACTCGGACTCGCTGAAAAAAGGTACCCTTCAGGAGAATCATATACACTTTCAGTCAAAAACAAATATTGAGGACATGTCTCTGTTGAAATACATGTTCCCAATCTCCTGGCCTGAATAACTTCTTGCAGGCCCAAAGCCGAACTTAAGTGAACGATATGAACATGAGTTCTACTCTGCCTGGCAAGCCAAGAGACAGTCGAAATAGCGGAAGCTTCGCATACATCTGGCCGTGTTCTGGCGAGGCTCGACATTTTTCCCCATTCTTTTTCTGAAAGATTTCTCTCAAGCTGCCTTATTATATCGTCATCTTCTGCATGAATAAGCGCCACGCCATTTAAAGAAGCAATGGCGTTAAATGCTTCAAGAAGAGCCCCATTATCCGTTCTCCGGCCTGAATCTCCGTAAGCCGTAAAAAACTTGAAGCTCCGCAATCCCTTATTGTAACTTTCATATATTTCACGAAGGCGCTGATCATTCCAGCCAACAATTTCGCAGTGGAAAGTATAATCGATGACTGCTTCACGAGCCATATTTATTCTTTCTTCTATATTTTGTATTAGCGATGTATCGGAACTACCTACCGTAAAGTCAACAATTGTGGTTATCCCCCCGCAGGCAGCAGCCACAGTACCAGTATAAAAGCTATCGCTAGAAGCCGTTCCTGCCACGGGCAAAGCCATATGAGTATGTATATCTATTCCTCCGGGAAGTACAAGCTTTCCTTCCGCTAATATCTCACGTTTTCCCGTCAAACCCTCGCCGATAGCTGCTATTTTTTCTCCCTCTACCGCTATATCCGCGTCAAGAATTTTCTCTTCAGTAACAACTCTTCCCTTCTTTATTACAAGATCATACATTCCTATCTCCTCTCTTTTATATACGGAATACCCAGAAAAGCCGGCACATTAAATTGTTTTCGAGAGATAGTTGCAATAATCGTTAATATGTAAGGAATAGCTATAAGAAATTCATTCGGGATCAATCTAAAGCCTGAGGTCTGTATCGCGATAGAGGTAGCATCTGCCAATCCGAAAACAAGAGCCCCAATCATCGCACCCAAAGGATTCCAATTTCCCAGAAAGCAGATAGCAAAAGCTATCCAGCCACGACCGCCTATAATATCTTCTGTAAAAAGTCCTAAAAAACCTATGGAATAGAAAGCACCAGCTAGCCCATTCATGGCACTAGAAAATAAAACCGCCTTGAATCGAATCTTTTCTACATTTATACCGGCAGCATCCACTGCTTCTGGATTTGCTCCTGTCGACCTGAGAATAAGCCCTGTTCTTGTTTTAAAAAGAATCCAATACCCTATACCAACAAATATAAAGGCTGCATATGTCATTATATTTTGCCGGAAAAGGGCCTCTCCAATAATAGGAATGTGACTTAACACGGGAATAGCAAAAACAGGTAAAGGTTCTACAGTTAAGGGAAGAAGAGGAACTCCGAAAAAGACACGGTAGAGATAGAGAGCCAAACCTGGAGCAAGAATGTTTATCGCAGTACCTGTAACAATTTGATGTTGTTTAAGATACACAGTAAGAATCCCGTAAAAACTTCCCACGAAAAGACCGACAACAGCAGCACTCAAAAATCCTACAAAGAGACTTCCAGAGAGATAGGTTCCCACGAAACCAGCCCAGGCCCCCATGAGAAAAATGCCTTCTATGGCAATATTCATTACACCCGTTCTTTCTACAAATACTTCTGCTAGCGCTCCTACCATTAGAGGCGTGCTCATCTGTATTGCGCGGGCCAAAAGGCCTACTAAAATCATTGGGATTCCTCCCTTCTCTCTTCTTCTCGAAGTCGCTTCTTTTCGCTGGCAACAATAATCCGCTCTCGAATAAAGTACGACACGATAACAGATAACATGACAAATCCCTCCATAATGCCAATAATGCTTGAGGGAATAGGTGACGTTTGTACAACGAGATTTCCACCAACCTTAAGAGCACCGAAAAGCAGTGCCGAGAGTACTATCCCCAGCGGATGGGCATTCCCAAGAATGGCAATGCCTATGCCTTCTGCTCCAATAAATGGATTGAAACCTTGCACAAGCATATGCTGAATGCCGTTGACTTCCATAAAACCAGCAAGACCCGCAAAAGCCCCACTTATAAAAAAGACTGTAACAAAAACCTTCTTCTCATTAATGCCAGCATATCTGGCACCATCTCTGTTCATTCCTACCGCGCGTATTTTGAAACCCAACGTTGTTTTCCAAAGGATAAAATAGGCAAAAAACGCAACTAAAAGAGCAAGAATAAACCCCCAATGAAGGCGAGTATGGGGAATAAGCTGAGGTATCCAGGCATTTTCAACAATAACATCTGTTTGTGGATATTCTCCCTTCGTTTCTATAAGAGGACCTCGGATAAGATAGTTCATTATGGCCACTGCCACATACGTCGACATCATGCTCAGCAAGAATTCGTTAGCATTGAAACGCGCCTTGGCATAGCCGACAAAAGATCCCCATAGACCTCCTGCAAGCATACTGGCGACACAACAAATAAGAAGTAAAATTGGCAAAGGCAACACTTGAAAAAAGAGTGAGCACGAGACGGCAGCAAGACAACCAATATAAAACTGTCCTTGTGCGCCTATATTGAAGAGAGTAGACCGAAAAGCAAATCCAAAAGCCAACCCCGTAAGAATAAGAGGAGTTGCTTTAGCAAAAATATCAGCAATATTGTATATATCTCGAAAGGCAAAAATGACAAGCTCCTTATATACAACCAAAGGATTTTGTCCAAGAAAAAGCATCATAATCCCACTTAATGCCAGGCCTAAAAAAACAGAGTAAAGAGGAAAAAGTGAGAGCCAGAGACGCCGATTATGTTTCATCGTGAGTCACCCCCACCATAAGAAGACCTATCTCTTCAATATCTGCTTCTTCGCGCCTAAAGACCTTGAGGATACGGCCTCGATACATAACACCTATTCGATCTGAAAGTGTTAGAACTTCTGACAATTCCGTAGAAATAAGAAGAACGGCCTGCCCCTCGTTACGAACATTAAGAAGAGCTCTATGCACATAATCAGCAGCTCCCAAATCAAGACCTCGCGTAGGTTGCACAGCTACAAGAAGAGAGGAGGCTATGCCAAGTTCTCTGGCAATAACAATTTTCTGTTGGTTACCTCCGGAAAGAGCCTTAGCCTTCGTAGCAGAAGAAGGGGTTTTAATGGCGTAATCTTCTATAATTTTTTGTGCGTAAAGCTGAATATTTTTTTCAGAAAGAACGCCACGGCTTGCAAATTCCGAAGAAGAGAAACGTTTTAGGATAAGATTTTCCTCTACCGACATATCAAGAACGAGCCCTTCTCGATGTCTATCTGCCGGAATATATCCTATCCCTTCATGAATCAGATCATGTACACTTTTCCCCACAAGTGAGTTGTCTCTAAGAATAATCTGCCCCTCACTAACAGCACGAAGTCCGCAAAGAGCTTCAGCAAGTTCTTCCTGCCCATTTCCACTGACACCGGCAATTCCAAAAATTTCTCCCCCATCAATATTCATGCTCAGGGAGTCCACGGCCCAATGCCCCCGGTCTCCTTTTACTTTTATATTTTCAACTCGTAATATACTTTCTTTTTTATGTACATCTTTCTCTTGAGCTTTAACTTCTGATGAAAGGTCTGCAACCTCACGCCCCACCATCATCTGCGCAAGTTCTCGCTCTGAGGCTTCTGAACGTAAAAGTTCGCCAACGACATTTCCGCTACGGAGAACAACAATACGATCCGCAATATCGAGAACTTCATTAAGCTTATGCGTTATGAAAATAACGGAGTGACCGGCCTCTCGAAAATCACGAATAAAAGAAAAAAGTCTTTCTGTATTCTGAGGGGTCAAAACAGCTGTGGGCTCATCCATAATAAGAGTCTGAGCACCTCGATAAAGAGCTTTTAATATTTCTACACGTTGCTGCATACCAACAGCAAGCTGACGAACGAAAGCAAAGGGATCAACCTCAAGATCATAAGCTTTCCCCATACGTTCTATTTCTTTTACCGCTTCTGAAACAGAGGCTCGACCTTTATCTTCTGCCCCTGCTCCAAGAAGAACGTTTTCCACTACGGTATGAACGGGAACCAACGTAAAATGCTGGTGAATCATTCCAATCCCCAACGCCATGGCATCCTGTGGAGAACGTATTTTGACATCTTTTCCATTTACCTTTATAGATCCGCTATCAGGTTGATACATCCCGTACAAAATTTTCATCAATGTTGATTTTCCCGCACCATTTTCGCCGAGAAGTGCAACAACTTCGCCTTTTTTAATTTTGAGGTATACGTCGTGATTAGCAATAGTTCCAGGAAAATATTTTGTAATTCCTATAAGCTCTACGGCTAGATCTGTCTCTTTTATAGGCATTTTTATCACCGTCTGTTCAAAACCTGGATAAGCGGGGAGAGAATTCCCCCCGCTTCATAAAAGGAGTTATCAATCTAAGGGTTCTGGGAACTGTGAAAGGAATTTTACAAATCGTCCTTCTTTTATAGCCTCTTCCGCCTGAGATACTAGATCTCGAACTTCCGAAGCTACTTCGTCACTATAGGCAACCTTAACAATGCCCTCAGCAATACCTGCCTCATTAACTATAGGTTTCAAATCTCCATTTAGGAATTTTCCGACGGCCCATACATACATAGCCTTGAAATCAAAAAACACACTGGCGACGACTGTTCCCGGCGCAACACTGTTTTGGTCACTGGCAAAACCCACGAACTTTACGCCCTTCTCTTTTGCAGCCTGAATAGCTCCAAGCCCAACCTGGTTGGCATAAAAGAAAAGGACATCGGCGCCGTTATCAATCATGGAACTTGCCATCTGCTTGCCAAGAGCGACGTCACTCCACGAGTTCGCATAGGCACGAAGCGCCTTTACTTCAGGCATTCCAACACGGGCACCAAATTCATAGGTATTCAGCAAACGAATCATAAGCTTGTTGGGAAAACCTCCAACCAAACCTATTTTTCCTGTTTTTGTTGTTTTACCAGCAATTATTCCTGCGAGAATGCTGCCTTCATACTCCTTGGGTAAGACTGGACATACGTTTGGTTCTACAGCTATCATGCCATTGATAACACAAAACGTTGATTTAGGATATTTGGGAGCTACGCGCTGGGCAGCTTCATCAAACTGAGTCCCGGCTGCCATAATAAGGTCATACCCTCGCTCGGCGTAGTTACGGAACGTAGACTCATAATCACTTGCCTGTACATTTTCGACATACTCTATTTTTGTTTTCAATTCTTCGTTGGCCGCAACAAGACCGGCATAGTTCGTCGCATTCCAGCTCTGATCGTTAATCGGCCCAGGAAGAATGAGCACCATTTTGTACTCCCCTGGGGCTTTCGCTGAAGCAGAAACAACCGAACCTGTTATTGCCAAACAAAGAACAAGAAACAATAGAGACACCCTTTTCCACGTTCTCACATGAAACACCTCCCTTATCTTTATGACCTAACGTCCTCCCATGGTCAAAGCCATAACGGCTTTAGCCGTATGAAGTCTGTTTTCAGCTTCGTCATAAATAGCAGAATGAAGTCCATCAATAATAGAGTCTTCTACTTCATTTACACGATCTGCTGGAAGAGCGTGCATATAGAGAGAATCCTTGGCAGTAAGCTGCATAAGTTTTTCGGTACATTTCCAATGCTTATTCGCTTCAAGAAGGGAATCAATAACATCCGTTCCTTCATTTGTAACCCAATTTCCCCAATTTTTAGGGAATACCACATCCGCATCTTTGTATGCTTCTTCCTGATCATGGGTAATCCGAAGAGATCCGCCGTTTTCTTCAGCATTCTTCTTCGCTTTTTCTATAACCCAATCAGGAAGTTGGTATCCTTCTGGATAGGCCAAAGTAACATCTATTCCGTAACGAGGGAAAAGAAGAACCTGGCTTACAGGAACAGATATGGGTTTTTTATGAGTTGTAGCATAAGCCCATATAACTGATACTTTCAAATTTCTGGAAGAACGGCCGCGCTTTTCCTGAATTGTCATAAGATCAGCAATCGCCTGAAGGGGATGATATAAATCATCTTGCATATTTATAATCGGTGCAGTTGACCATTTGGCCATTTCTCTGAGATAGGCATTCCCTATCTTCCAGAAACAATTTCTGCACGCTATGGCATGTCCCATTCTGGAAAGAATAATGGCCGTATCCTTTGCCACTTCCCCGTGAGCAATCTGCATGTTGCTTGTATCGAGAAAATGCCCGTGTCCTCCCAACTGGGTAATACCAGCTTCCATAGAGTTACGAGTACGTGTTGACTGTTCGAAAAACATAAGAAAAACCGTTTTGTTCGGTAAATAGCTAGTAGGACGATCCATAGCAAAAGCACGTTTTAATTCGTAAGACACGTCAAGAAGAGTATCGACTTCTTCTTTGCTCCACTCTTCCAAGGTAATAAAATGTTTTCCTCTGAATATTGTCTGCATCTTTTTCCCCTCCTACTTCTCTATTTCGTCCACTTTCCATATGTCTGAACATAAACTGTAGGAATAGCCGCATACATAGCAGCAGCTTTTACTAATTCATCCTTCCAGGTTTTTTCGTTAGGAGCATGTGCCTGATCTTCATGACCAGGTCCAAAACCTACACATGGAATACCAAAACGTCCCATTATAGAGACAGCATTTGTGGAAAAGGTCCACTTATCTACGAGAGGTTCATTTTTAAAAAGCTTCTGATAGGCCAGCACTAAGGATTGGTAAGCAGGGTGTTCTTCTTCAAGAACCCATGTGGGGAAAAAACATTCTGTAGGATACACCAGTCCCGTGTATGAAGGACGTTCGTACGTGTACATTGATACATCTCCACCTCGTTCTTTGACAGATGGAAGATTTCTAATCTCCTGTAACGCTTTTTCCCATGTTTCTCCATCAGTAAGACGACGATCTATAGATATGGAACACCCATCAGCTACAGCACATCGTGAAGGAGAACTGAAAAAAATCTCAGAAACAGTGAGACTCCCCTTCCCCAGGAACGGATCAAAATGAAGATTTTCGTGGAGAGCACGCAGTTCCTCAAGGATAGGGGCCATTTTATAGATGGCATTATCTCCCCGCTCAGGAGCAGATCCATGACAACTTATTCCCTTAGTCGCCACTTTAATCTCCATTCGTCCACGCTGTCCCCGATAGATATTAAGAGACGTTGGCTCTGTTATCACTACAAATTCAGGTCGAATTCCACTCTCATTAATGATGTACTGCCAACAAAGGCCGTCACAATCTTCCTCTTGTACCGTTCCTGTTACAAGAAGAGTGTAATCATCCTCAAGTCCAAGGTCTTTTATAATCTTCCCGGCGTAAACCATAGAGGCCATGCCGCCTTCTTGATCACTCGTGCCTCTACCCATGATAATGTCGTCGTCTTCATAGCCTTCATACGGATCAACGTTCCAAAGGCTTCGATCTCCGACACCAACGGTATCAATATGAGCATCCATAGCAATAAGATGAGAGCCATGTCCTATATAACCTAAGATATTCCCCATGGGATCAATTTCTACTCTGTCAAATCCCACTTTCTCCATCTCTTCTTTGATTCGCTGTATCACCCTTTCCTCTTGGCAACTCTCACTCGGAATAGCAACCATATCTCGAAGAAATTTAGAAATGTCTGAACGATACTCCTCTGCCTGTTGAAGGATTTTTTCAAAATCCACAATCATCAAACTCCCTTCTTTTAATTAATTGGCCAGCCCCATCAAGCGAGGGAGGAAGAGCGGTATATCAGGAATGAAGGTAATTACAAGGAGCACGATCAAAGCTACAAAAATATAGGGAAGTATTTCTCGACTCAGCTGCTCAATTGTCAGCTTACTAATGCCACATGCCACAAAGAGACAAGCACCTACAGGAGGTGTCATGAGAGCGATGTTGAGAGAAAGCACCATAATAATTCCAAAATGAAGCGGGTGAAATCCGAGACTTACTGCAAGCGGGTGAAGAATGGGACCTAATATAATAAGGGCAGCAGCTATATCCATGAACATGCCGATAAAAAGCAACAGCAGTAAAATCATCGACATAATAATCCACTTATTTGTACTGACACTCAGCATCATGGTAGCTACCTTTTCTGGAATCTGTTCCATGGTCAAAACCCATCCCAAGATAGAAGCCGCGGCTATGACCAAAAAAACGACACCAGTTGTACGTGCCATCTTCATAAAAAGAGGCCACATATCTTTCAATGTAATATTTTTATACACAAAAAAGCCGAGAAAAAAGGCATAGGCAACAGCAACTGCTGCCGCTTCCGTCGGCGTGAACATTCCGCTTAAAATTCCTCCCAAGATAATAGCCGGCATAAGCAAAGCTACTGCCGCCTCTTTAAAAGCCAACCATATCTCTTTCAGAGTTGCCCTGCGTTCCCCCACAGGGTATCCTCTCTTCTTAGCTATTCTCGCTGTAAGAAGCATTTCTGCTCCAGCAAGAATCAGACCAGGGAGGAATCCTGTCAGGAAAAGCCCTGCTATGGAAACCTGCATAAAAGCTCCATATATCACCATAATATTTGAGGGAGGAATAGTCGGACCGATAATGGAAGAAGCTGCAGTTACAGCCGCAGAGAAATCTTTGTCATACCCCTCATCCACCATTGCAGGAATTAACATAGAACCAATAGCCGCCGTATCACTCACTGCCGCTCCAGTTATTCCTGCAAAGAAAACAGAGGCAACAATATTTGCGTGAGCCAGACCACCCTGAAGGTGACCCACTAAAACATTACTAAATTTTACAAGGCGACGTGTAATCCCTGCCTTGTTCATAATCTCACCGGCTAATATGAAAAACGGCATAGCCATAAGGGTAAACATATCTACTCCAGCAAAATAACGTTGCGGGACAAGCTGTAAAACAGAGGGAATACCTGTTTTGATCATACCAAACAAGCCTGTTACGCCCAAAACAAAACCAATGGGCATTCCCACTGCTATAAAAAGAAGAAATACTCCTGATAAAAATCCCGTCATGCAGAGTCCCCCCTCGCCCTATTAAAAATCAAGACCTTCTTCTCTTCTTACCGTATCGACTACTTCTTCGGACATCAGTATTTCATCGAGGTTCTCTCTGCGGACATCAAGTATCATTTTGCAGAGTAACATAACCATACAGATAACAGCACTGGCTGGAACAGCCATAAGCCACCATTTCATAGAGGTATTAAGAGCTGTAGAAAGCTGAACTTTGCCTCCTTCAGCCATCTTGAAGCCATACTTTGCCAAAATGTAAAGAAAGTAGAAGACAAAACCGTTTGATATAAAAATGAGGATTTTAGCAATCTTACGAGGAAATTTTTTGATGACCATGGTCACTCCCACATGTTCATGTCTCCATATGCATAAAGCAACTGAGAGAAGAGCCATCCAAATCATTACATATCGAGAGAATTCCTCTGTCCAACCGAGAGGAGAACGAATAACATAGCGAGAAAAAACGCCAAGCAAGACTGTCATTGTCATAATAATGGAAAGGATAAAAACCGGAATCTCAATAAGACGTTCAAGAGTATTTCCCACCCTCTCAATTATTTTGAAAAGACCAGTACGGTTATTCCCATTACTTCCCATGATACGTACCTCTAGGGTAAAAGTAGGGGCAAATGCCCCTACTTACTCTCTTCAATAGCTTCATCAATGGCCTTTAAGAAACGTTCCGCCATATCTACCCCTTCATCTTTAAATGTTGTCTCAATAAATTCCATGGTCCCTTTTCGTCCAACTTCGCGGAATTCCTCCATTGCTTCTGGTGTTGGAGTATTAATTTCCATGCCAGCTTTTGCAAGTGCGGGCAACCCCTTATCGGAAGCCTCTATTATTCTGTTAAGACCGCGACTTGCAACAATAGCTGTTTGTGCAGCAGAGTGAATAATGGCTTTTTCGTTATCAGAGAGCCCCTCATAGAATTCCTTATTCATAACCCAGCAATATGTACTGTAAATATGGTTGGTTATAGTGAGATATTTCTGAACTTCATAAAGTTTGCCGGTGAGAATAATAGGAATGGGATTATGCTGCCCATCAACAACACCTGTCTGTAAAGCTGTATAAACCTCGGCCCAGGCTACTGGTGTTGCAGCAGCTCCATAAAGCTTCATCAACTGCTGATGAGAGGGCAGAGTCATGGTACGCATCTTCAAGCCCTTCATATCTGCTACAGTTTTTATTGGCCGCTTACTATTGGAAAGCTGGAAGAAACCACCTGCTTCTGCGAACCCCAGAACCTTATATCCTGCTTTAGTTTCAATATCGTTAGCAAGGTATTTTCCAAAGGAACCATCGAAAACTTTCCATGCGATATCATAGTTTGGAATAGCGAAAGGAATGTCGAGAATGCTATACAGCGGATAGAAGGAAGCCATGCCACCCGCTGAAGCAATGTAGCTCTGAACGACACCAACTTTTACCTGCTCCATTGTCTCTCGTTCGTTACCCAGCTGTCCTGCAGGATAAATCTCAACGCTAATAGTTCCGTTACTCTCTGCTTCGACCATACTCTTAAAGACAGCTGCCATAGCTGCAGTTGCCACTTCGAAGGGTTGCTGAGGGTTCAAATGCGCGAGTTTAATTGTCTTTTCAGCAGCTAGGGCCATACCAGAAGCAGTTAGTAAAAGCATGGCAAGTCCAAGGGCAATCAACCTTCTTTTCATTACTTTTCGCCTCCTTTTATGCCTATGTTATATAGGCTATTCCTTTTCTCCCAAACATTAAAGAAGCCCTGTCAACGCATTAAATTCATCTATTCTTTCATCGATAGCATCAGCCATTCCATGAATAGATCCCCAATACTCATCGTAGTCATACCACTGAGCATTTAATTCGTCGGAGGAACGCCCCTGTTGCTCTATCCATGTGTAATATTTAAGATTGTGAATTCGTTTGCGATCGTAATAGGAAAGTTCTTGCATGTAGTCAATGCCAACACCCAGAATGTGACGATGATGGTCAACAGCAGCACACATCTCATTGTATTCTCCCATCTCTTTGGCCATCTCTTTCACTCTAGAACCATACATTTCCATAGAATCTGTCAAAACGGTCATAATTACATTATGCTCGTCAAGCTCGTAGTATTTAGCCATTTTTACCGCCATCAAGATATTGGCCGCTCCGGAAATACCAATAAGAGGAAGACTCTCGATAAATTGCTCAGTTATTCCGTTTTTCCTTAAATATTCGTGACCTGCAGGTTCGTTGAAAAGACGTATCATTGCCATACTGTCTGCATCATCTATATCAATAACCATATCGGTGTTTTTTACGTTATGAATCCAGGGAACGTGTTTATCGCCTATGCCTTCTATCCGATGAGCTCCAAAACCGTTCCAAAGCAACGTGGGACACTGCAATGCCTCTCCCACTCCGATTTTGCTCCATGGATATTTATCTTTGAGATAATCACCACTTCCAAGAGTTCCTCCAGACCCTGATGTGAGAACAACTCCAAAATAACGATCCTTTTCACCGCAAACTTCCTGTAAAACTTCATCCATAGCATGTCCAGTAACCTCGTAATGCCATAAATGATTACCAAATTCATCAAACTGGTTAAAAACTACTATATTGTCACGGGTCTTGCGAAGCTCCCAAACTTTGTCATAAATCTCTTTCACGTTACTCTCTGTTCCGGGAGTTCCAATAACTTCGCCTGCAACTGTTTTAAGCCACTCGAATCGTTCCGGGCTCATTCCTTCTGGAAGAATAGCTATTGATTCGCACCCCAATAGTTGCGCGTTATATGCACCTCCCCGGCAATAGTTTCCAGTAGATGGCCACACGGCCTTTTGTGAGGTAGGGTCAAATTGACCTGTAACAAGACGCGGGGCTAAACATCCGAAGCTGGCTCCGACCTTATGTGCACCTGTGGGAAACCACTTACCGACAAGAGCAACAATCCGAGCCTTCACACCTGTTATTTCTTTAGGAATTTCTACATAATTAACTCTCCCAAATAGCCCACCTTGCTTTTTAGGTTCATTTTTCCAGGTGATGCGGAATAAATTAGCTGAATCCACATCCCAAAGGCCAGTCTTTTTGAGACGCTCTTTGATCTTTTCAGGTGTGTAACGCTCTGGATTCTTCATCTGTTTAAAGGTTGGGATAATAATATTTCGCTCTTTTGCCCGCGCTACCGCTTTCTTGAGTTTCTCTTCATGAATGGTCAAATCGATCATTCGTGCTCACTCCTGTTCTTTTATTTTTTATCCTCAAGCAGATTGCCTCATTTTTAAAAAAGAAAAAGGAGAACGTTAAAGAAGCGATATTTATGAATGCTAATTTGCAGAAATAATACGCAATGGAAGAAGGTAGATAGGAATGACGGATATTTTAGATTTGTATGTATAAGGATACATCTAATACTATTACTTTCAATAATGAGTTACTTATGAAATACATAAAAATTTTTTAAAGATACCAATTGTCAAAGATGGGCGTTCAGGATTTCTTCAAAAGCATCTATATCAGGAGGTGCAGAAAGAGGCGCCCCAGCAGCTTTTCTTGCATTTGAAATATCTTTCAAACCGTTACCTGTTACTACAACCGCTACGCTCTCGGAACTCTCAAGCATTCCTGCCATTGCCATCTTTCTAAAACCAGCAAAAGCAGCGGCACCTGCCGGCTCACCAAAGACTCCAGTTGATCGAGCTAATTCGGGTATAGCAGAAAGAATTTCTTCGTCCGAAACAACAACCATATCTCCGTTACTTTTTCGAACAGCGCGAAGAGCTTTTGCCCAATTCTTGGGTGCTCCCACAGAAATACTATCGGCAACAGTCTGAACAGGGCCAAATAAAACCCTCTCAGAACCAGCTTTAAAAGCCTCATAAATTGGCGCTGCATGTTCAGCCTGAACTCCAACTATTTTGGGAATACGGTCAATAAACCCGATATTCAGCAGATCCCAAAACCCCTTATATAATCCACCAATACAACAACCATCTCCTACAGAAATAAAAATACGATCGGGGACTTGCCATCCTAATTGCTCGGCTATCTCTAACGCACACGTCTTTTTCCCCTCTACAAGGTAAGGATTTATAGCGCAACTTCTGTTGTACCAGCCGTAACGATCGATAGCGGCAGCTGCCAAGTCAAAAGCATCGCTATAATCTCCTTTTACAAGAACAACAGTAGCTCCATAAACAAGAAGCTGTGTAATTTTTGCTTCTGGAGCTTTTTCCGGCACAAAAATAAAACTGGGAAGCCCCGACACCGCTGCAAATCCTGAAAGAGAACTAGCCGCATTTCCCGTAGAGGCACATGCGATTGTTGTATATCCAAAATCAAGAGCTTTTGCTACGCCAACGGCACTTGCACGATCTTTGAGAGACCCAGTGGGATTTCTGCCGTCATCTTTTATAAAAACAGCCGAAACTCCATAGGTCTCCGCCACCTTTTTGCTCATATAGAGAGGTGTCCAACCTACGGATAAAGAAGGAATATGTTCAGAATTGATAACAGGAAGCAGGGGGATATAACGCCATAAAGAAGGAGAAGAATCTTTTTTCAGACGTTCACGGGAGAAAGATTGCGCCACTTCATCATAATCATAAAGTACGTCCAGTGTTCCATCTTGCCCACAAAAAGGACACGTATATTTTACTTCTTCAGGCTTAAAGGTTTTTCCACATAGAACACACTTCAATTCTAACGGATATCCCATACCTCTATTCGCCCCTTTCATCTATTTTTCTAAAAATTAATATTCAAGAAAGAATAGATTCTGCTATACCACAATACCCTCGATAAGCTAAGGCAAGCTGCTCTATTTCAATATATTCATCAACAGTATGAGCTAACTCCCGACAAGAAGGGCCAAAAGCCACGGTAGGAATTCCCATTTCACCAGCATAGTAACAACCGTTCGTTCCGAAACCAGGAGATTCTGAAAGACGAGGAGCAAGCCCTGCCTTTTCCACCCCTTCTAAAACTTTTTTCAAATAGAAAGAGTCTTCAGGTAAAACCCATGCTCTGGCAAAATGTTTTCCACGTATAGGGGCACCTGTATAACAGCGATCTTCTGTAGCTGATATATAAATTAAGGTGCGAATACCTTCCATATCGTTTTTTTTCGTGTTAACAATAATTTGAAGTCGATCTAATATTTTTTCGGGAGTATCGTAAGGAAGAAGACGAAGATCGTACGTAGCTTTACAGACTTGAGGCACCATTCCATTCGTAAATTCGGGGAAAGTACGAAGATTCGTTAAAACAAGAATGCCTTGTCCAAGATAAGGATCTGAATCAGGTTTAAAGGAACAATGAATAGAAGAAAGAATGCGGGTCATAGCGTCCGCCGCGTTTGTTCCGTATTCAGGCTGAGCAGAATGGGCCATACGTCCTTGTGTTTCAATAACAATTTCAGCTCGACCTCTCTGCCCACGTTCTACTTCAAGTTGAGAAGCTTCCCCTATAACTACAAAATCAGGAGGGTAAGAAAGAGCAACTGCCCGCGATGAGATTCCCTCAAAACGTTCTTGAAAAACCGTTCCTGCAACAACAATCTCACCCTGAAGATTTTTATGCTGATCCTCTTTCAAAGCTGCCCCAGCCATAATCATAGCAGCCAGACACCCCTTCTGATCTGACGCTCCTCGGCCATAAATGCAACCATTTTTTATAAATGCTCCGTAAGGATAATAGCTCCAATCAGTCGGGATTCCTGGATCAACATGATCCATTTGAGATTCAAATAAAAGTCTTTTCCCGGGAGTGGCAAAAAAAATACGTCCAATTACATTTCCATAGGCATCTATTGTTACATCATCATACCCTACAGACCGCATTATTTCTGCCGTAAAAAGTGCAACTTCCCGCTCTTTTCCTGAGAGACTCGGCCTTCGGATTAATTCTTGGCATAATCGGATCAAATCAGTTTGTCGTTTTCCACTGAGAACCATATTGCCTCCTCCTTATTTTATAAACAAGCATACATCTGTTACTATTTATTTCAATAAACAATACCTAATATGAATCATCATATAAATCTTATGGAAAAGAAGGGATACCTATGAACCTTAATCAATTACGTGTTTTCTGTTCTATTGTTGAGGAGGGATCCTTCCGGCTGGCGGGAGAAAAACTATTTCTCTCACAGCCTTCTGTAAGCCAATACATAGCAACACTTGAAAAATCATATGATGTAAAATTGTTTGTTCGCCGTGGACGCTCTATCTCTCTGACCCCCGAAGGCAGGGCTCTGTACATTCTGGCTCAGGACCTGTTAAAACGAGTAGATTCCATTCCAGAAAAATTTCGAGAAATGCAGCTTCTCAAATACGGAGAGCTCTGCATAGGAACGACGCCAAGTTGTGGGAAAACGCTATTACCTTTAATTATCTCTTCATATAGGAGCAAATTTCCTCATATAGAGCTACAAATTAAAACGGCAACCGAACAAGTCCTAATTGACATGATTGAAAATGACAAAATAGAACTTGCTTTTTGGGAACATAACCCCCTTCTTACCCCCTCATCATCTCTGACAAGCCAAACACTCGGCCGGAGTTCTTTTAGCCTTATAGTTCCACGTAACCACCCTTGGTCAGAATCTCAAATAATTCATCCGGTACAATTATTAGATCAAAATTTCATTTCATATAGTCCTGACACACCGTTGCATTGCTTTGTAAATGATTTTTTTATTAATAAAAAATTTAAAATGCCACATTTGATCCAAGTCAATAGTCAGGAACTGCTCATTCAGCTTGTTGCAAGAGGGTTCGGTATTGGTATTGTCATGGAAATAGCGACTAGGAAAGAGGTGCAACAAAATGACGTGATACCCCTCCCGCTGAAAGGCCTTCATGATATAAGCTGCGAAATAGTGCTTGTTCACTCTAAATTAAAGGGGTTAACTTATGCAGGATGGGAAATGGGGAAAATAGCAGGAGATATTGCACATAATTTTCTATACCAAAACCATGGTGTAAATGTCTAAAAAATGGACTATATTTTCTTTGTATTTTGTATATTAGCCCCATGTAATTGGACGTTTTTTTGTATATGCTATAGATATGTAATTTATATGGAAATCACCACCTCCAGATGTTTAAGAGATTCCCCAGAAAAAAGAGAGTTCCTGAAGTGCCCTCAGGAACTCTCTTTGTATTTTTATCCAAGTAACTCTTTAAGCTCTGCCATCTTTTCTTTAAAAACAGCAATTGTTTCTTCGAGAGGAGCAGATGATGTCATATCTACTCCCGCATTTTGAAGAATATTAATGGAATAAGAAGAACTTCCCTGTTTCAAAAAATCAAGATAGCGGGTTCTTTTTATTTCCCCATCATTCAAAATCTGTTGTGAAAGAGATGTTGCGGCAGCATATCCCGTAACGTACTTATACACATAAAAGGCAGAATAGAAATGGGGAATTCGCGCCCATTCAATATCAATACGATTATCAACAGAGATAGACGGCCCATAATAAGCAACATTAAGATCATGCCATATAGTAGATAGACGATCTGCCGTAAGGGGATCTCCTTTTTCTGCCATAGAGTGAGATGTTCGCTCAAAATCTGCAAACATGGCCTGACGATATACAGTTGTACGTATCTGTTCAAGGAAGTAATTCAATAAATAGATTCGAGTGTTTCGGTCTGTAGAGTTCTCAATAAGATAATGAAGTAACAACGCTTCATTTGTAGTCGAAGCAACTTCTGCTAAAAATATCGTGTAATCCGCATAGATAAAGGGCTGATTCTTATGAGAATACCACGTATGGATAGAGTGTCCCATTTCATGAGCAATAGTAAAAACGTCATTAATGGTGCCATTATAATTCAGCAAAACATAGGGATGAGTTCCGTAACTCCCCCACGAATAGGCGCCCTTTCTCTTCCCCTGGTTTTCATAAACATCAATCCAGCCAGATTCAAATCCATGCTTTAAAATCGACAGATACTCTTCTCCAAGAGGTTCTAATCCCTTTAAAACCATAGAGCACGCCCCATCATAAGCAATATCTTTATGCGGTTCATCAACGAGGGGAACATAAAGATCGTGCATGCGCAGCTCAGGAACTTCGAGAACCTCTTTTCTCAAAGCCACATATTCATGAAGAGGGGCGAGGTTTTCACGAATAGTATCTACAACAGCATCGTAGACCGACAAGGGGATATGATCTGAATCAAGAGCACCCTCCAGACAACTTTCATATTTTCTTGATTGAGCGTAAAAAAGGTCGCTTTTGACACTTGAACTATACATGGCTGCCAAAGAATTTTTATACTTGCTGTACGTATCAAAAAGGCCTTCATAAGCTTCTTGGCGAACACGACGATCTTTTGAGCGAATAAGGCGGATGTACCTTTCCTCACTGAGTTCCACTTCATTTCCATTTTCGTCAACGACAGTGGGAAATTTCATATCTGCGTTGGTAAAAAGAGAGAATATCTCTTCTGGTCCTCGGGCCACCTCTCCAGCACGAGCAAGCAATTCTTCCTCAGATTGAGAGAGAGTATGAGGTCTCATTCGTAAAATATTTTCAAAGAAAAAAACGTATTTCTTCAAGTCCGAAGACTGGTTTATAAAGCTCTGCAAAAGACCATCTTCTGCAGATAAAATCTCTGGGGTATAAAAAGAAACAGCTGCAGAC